>ENA-ORDI01001216-ORDI01001216.1-marine-metagenome-genome-assembly--contig:-NODE-1216-length-14536-cov-3.559513_pt1 | contig 14536 bp, 14 predicted proteins | sample MGYA00248628_ERZ508525 | MGnify/ENA primary metagenome ERZ508525 (study PRJEB26195, sample SAMN05422138) | marine metagenome | isolation source: East of Porto Seguro, South Atlantic Ocean | place... | reverse complement strand
AATTCTACTAGCATCAGTGATATATCTGAAGATTTGTCCTCGATGCAAGAAATCTTTCAATTACAGGAAATGTATAGCATCAAAAAACAGGAAGAAGAAATTGAAAAAAATTTAAAAAAAATGGGATATATTAATTGAAAGAAATAACTCAAAGAAAGATCTTTGACTATTTGTTAAAAAATAAAATTTACAATTTTGTTGGAGTACCTGACTCTACGATGAAGTATTTTATTGATCAGGGACTTAAACGGAATAAGATATTGATAGCAACGAGGGAAGAAGAAGCCATTGGAATTGCTGTTGGAATGAGTTTACATTTTGAAAAGACAGGAGAAATACTTTCAAAATCTCAAAGCAACTCTTTAGTTTTCATGCAAAATGCTGGCTTTGCTAATTCTATAAGCACAATTACATCTCTAGTTCAATTATATCAAATACCAATGATTTTTTTGATAGGTTGGAGAGGTTTCCGAGAAAATGATGCTCCTGAACATACAAAAATTGGAAAGATCCAACCAAAGTTGCTTCATGCATTATCCTTGCAATCTATGATTCTAAACGAAGAAGACTGGAAAAAATCTTGTGACTGGGCATTAAAGTTGATCAAAGAAGGAAAATCATGCGCATTAATTATACCGAGGGAATTTGTTGATTAGAAAAACGGCAATTACAATAGCATTGGAACATATTGAATTTGATGATCGAATAATTTCTGCCAATGGTTTTATCAGCAGAGATTTGTTTAGTATTTCCGATACTAGACCAACTTTCTACATGATTGGATCAATGGGATTAGCCTCATCAATTGGATTAGGTATTGCATTAAAAGATCCAGGAAAGAAAGTCTTTGTGTTTGATGGAGATGGAAATATTCTAATGAATCTGGGCTCACTCACAACAATAGGGTCATTAAAACCAAAAAATCTTGTTCATGTGGTTTTTGATAATTCTATTCATGAATCAACTGGAAGTCAACCAACAAACACTAATTTTGTTAGTATTGAAAAAATCGCAAAGGCATGTAATTATAACCATACGTTCACAGTAAGAACCGAAAACAATTTTGAAAAAATTCTTCGTAAAATAAAAAAATTGAAGGGACCAATAATAATTGTGGTAAAAATTCAACAAAGTAATACAGAAAGAAGCGGAAGAATTAACATTTCACCTGTAGGGATTAAAGAACGTTTTATGTCGAGACGGTAATATTTCTTAAATCATGAATGCAATCATTTTAGCTGCAGGTTCAGGTAAACGAATTAGAGAAGATGTAAAGGATCTTCCCAAATCTTTGCTAATGGTAAATGGAAAACCAATCATTGCATACCAAATTCAAGCATTGAAACAGGCAGGGATTAATGACATCATTGTAATTACTGGTGCACATAGTGAAAAATTTGAAATAGAAAACGTACGTTATATCAAAGATCATCACTATAACGAACACGATATTTTGGGAAGCCTATTGGAGGCAAAGGATTTCTTAAAAAATGATGTTTTGGTTTTGTATTCAGACATTATATTTGAATCAAAAATACTTAGGCAAATTTTAGATTCGAAAGGAGACGTTTCAATTGCCATAGATATGGCTTGGGAGAAGATGTATGAGGGAAGAATGGAGCATCCAAAATATGAGGCTGAAAATGTTCAACTAAACAAGGCAAAAAAAATTATTAAAATTGAAAAAAATATTAAAAATAAAAATAATGATGTTGGTGAATTTTTGGGCATCATAAAATTTTCACCGTATGGATCTGGGCTTTTTGTTAAACAATATGAAGAATTAATAAAAACCCATGTTGGAACTTTTCAGCAAGCACCTTCTGTCTCAAAGGCATATCTTACAGACATGATTCAAGAATTGGTTGATTCCAAAATTGACGTAGAACCGGTCATTATTTCAGGCAAGTGGTGTGAGATAGATACTAATCAAGACTTGGAAAGAGCACAAAAAATGTTTTCGTGATCAATTAGATACTTTCTCTAATTTTTGTAATTTTTCCCACAGGAAAGATTCTATTTTCTCTCCAGTACCGAATAGATTTTTTTCTTCATTTGGATCAAGTTCTAGATTATACAGTTCCCTTGAATCATCGTATTGATTTAATATCAACTTCCATTTGGATGTACGGACTGATTTTGTGTTAGGTTCCTTTGGTGGTTCTTTTTTATCCAGAGGGTTTCCAGTCTCAGAATAAGCAATTTGTTCGGGTATAGATGAGCCACGAATTAATGGCATGAGAGATGTACCATCTGCTTTTTCATAATTATTATCAAATGGAATCTTCAAGAAATCTAAGATTGTTGGCATAAAATCAATTGTTCTAATTTGTTGAGTAATTTCTCTAGAAGTAAATTCTTCTGAAAGAAAATAAGTAAATGTTCTTAACGTATAATCATAACAAAAAGTACCATATGCTCTTTCACCAAATTTTTCTCCGATACTAATTCCATGATCAGACATTATTAAAATTAATGAGTCATCTTCAAGTTTTAATTTTTTTATTTCATCCATAATTGATTTAAGGTATTTTTCCGCATTGCAAAATAATATATCATATCTTTTTTCATTTTGTTCTTTGTTATCAAAAAATTCTTTGCTAAAATTATTGTATACTTTCAAAACATCATTCATAATTCCAGTATGAATATTGCTGTAATGAAGATACAAAAAGAAATTTTGACCGTCATTATTATGTACCTTCATCGTTTTGAGCAGGTCTTTGTGTTGTAAACTAAGATCATCTTTTAATTCATCATGAATAAAAAAATCGTCAAATCCTTGCTTAGGAATAACTAATTCATTAATCACATCTGCGCATGTATAGTAATTCTCATCATGAAGATATTCTGTCAGTGTTTTGAATTTTTGTTTTTTAAACTTGAAAGTAGACCAGTAACTGTTCGTGCCAGTTCTTGTTCCGTATGAACCACTAAAAACTGCATGCATAGCTGCTATCGTGTGTGGTGCATATGTGATTGTTTGAGAAAAAAAGACAGATTTTGAAGATATATCAGTAAATACTTCTGATTTTAATGCGCGATCTAATCTACCCCCATCGATTAAAATAACAATTAGATTCTTTTTATTCATATTCAAAAATTCATTTTTATGAATATTTTAATTACTATTGTTTTCCTTTTGGGTTAAACCATTGCATAGTCTCAGAAATTGCTCTTTTTGTATTTTCTTTACCCACAAATGATAATTCTCGCTGGGAATCACCCACTATTTTTCCACCAATTCGTAATACTAGCAATTTTCCTTCTCCTCTAAAATTATGTTCCACAAAAGGTTTGATGCATAATGAATCATTAGGATGGATCTTCTCACTGAAAATTTGACCATCAAGCACCCAGTTTATTGTGATTGTATTATTACCAATATTGTACACATATTGATGAAGACCTGCCCTAAGATCTAATTCATTATTATCCACATTATTGATCTTAATCTCAAAAGATTTAGAATATGGAAGTGTTGTGGTATTGGCTAATTCTACAAATTCATATGCACGTGTTTGGTTAGGATAAAACCATTTTTTCCCTTCATCATGATGTTTTACAATAACCTTGTTTTCAGTTTTATCATTTGGAAGTAAATCTCTAAGATTTGCTGTTAATGCTTTAGCAAGATTTTGTAAATCTATATTTGAAGGTGTGGTTTTTCCTGATTCAAATTCTACAATTTTATTGGTTGGTATATTAGCTCTTTTTGAAATCTCATCAAGCGAAAGACTAGAAATCTCTCTAAAATATTTTAGAAGTGCCGATGTGGATTTTTCTACAGTTGAAAAATCTAGAGCAAATTCTTGTCCGAGATTTAAAAGCGTTGATAATTCTTGTTGGATGTCGCCAGTTATTTTACTACCATAGGTCAATGCTAAAATTAAACCAGGTTGTTTTGCACCATTTCTAGAAGCAAATGAATGTGAAACAAATGGGGTGATATACATTGAATCTCCCGTATTCATTACAGCAACTTTTTTTTCGCCATCTGAATCAATGTAGTAGAAGTTAACTTCCCCAATGAAATATGTAAATTGGTGCAAAAAATGACCATTATTCCATTGGACTAGTTTGTTTCTAGGATCATTATCATCTACAAAACATAATTCCATTATCCATTCTGGTCTGAATGGTGCAGTTTTACTCATTGCAGTGTCTCTATACTCATAGTAAGGGTGACCAGCTCTTTCCATTATACGTGAACTTTGTTTTGATTCCTCACTTCTCATAATTTTTATTCCTTGAGGACAATCATCATGTATTATGTAAAAGTCTCTGGCATTTACAGGCCAAATTTTTGTGGCCTTTTCAATAATATCTGCAGATAACTCTTTTTTCCCACTTAATATAGAATTAATTTCATCTAAGGAAACTTCAAGTTCTCTTGCTGCATCCTCAGGACGTCTTTTAATATCGTTAAGTATGCCGAGAAAATTTTGGCCTGATTTAATTAATTTTTTATTTTTTGGCCCTTCTTGTTTTTCCATCATTTATGATTTTTTTTTTGTTCCTGTAATTATCTTATTCTGTTGACTTATCAATATGTTCATTTGTCCCAATCAAATTCTTTTCCAATTAATTTGTATAAATCACTATTATATGGTCTAAAATAATCTAATAATTGCTGTCTTGTATTTGAATTCATACTGACATATTTTTCAACTTTCTTTTTTTCAGGATTACCAATTTTATGTGTAGGTAATTCTAGGAATCGGAATATATCGTCGAAAGTCTTTTGATGCTGAGTAGTATATTCTTCTGTAGATATAATTAACAACTGATTTCTGGGAAATTTTTTATGCCACATTTTTATTTGTTCTGAATAATGACTTTTTGCTAAATAGGAACGAGGTCTGGAATATTTTAACTCAGGATCTACCTGAGAAGTATTATTTTCAAGGAATTTTTTTTCTTCACGAATTGCTTCTTCAAATGATAAATTTTCAGAACCATATTTTACTCCAATCTGATAATTCGAATATGTCCTATCTATAGGGTTTCTTAAAATTGCAATTAATTTACAATCCGGAATTACTTTGTGGATTCTATCAATTACATCAGCTTTCCAAAAATAAAATGGCGTATCTTCTCCAGTTATTGAAAACTTAGTTTTTTCTTTAATTTTATTCATTTCTGTTTTTTTTGGAAACATGGATTTGTACCATTCAATGCCAAGCTGATAATTACTATCAAAGAAACCAATCTCATCAGTAGATGCTGGTAGTATTGATGGGTGTTTGCACATATTATAATATAATGAAGTTGTTCCGCTTCGCACAGTTCCTATAATAATAAAATCAGGTAACACTCTTGAATTAGCAGTCATATAAGAAAAATTTCTTTTTATCAATCCATGAAATATTTTTGCTAACAATTTATCCTCATTTTTATTTTTTAATTAAAAGATCCCTCATTAATTTTACTAATGATTGTGATGCCTTCTCGTTATTGAATTCTTGTAATGTATGTTTTCTTCCCATCGCCGCAATTTTTTCCCATTTTGGATTATCGGGTTCATCTATATATTGCTGGAATTTTTGTTTGTAATTACTTTCATTAAGAAATGATAATACGTATTATCAAAGTGGGTACCCGTCAAAAAAGGATTATTTCGTTTATAAATAAAAGCGACTTTTATTTTTCTGTTCAAGACAAATTTCTATTTTACATATTGCGTAGTTCGGAATTCATCGTCACTAAATACAACTCCAACAGTACGAAGTAGCGTAATTTTGTTTTTTTTACAAAAAATAATTAATTTACTGATATACTTCTTAAATGTAGAAACGGGTTTTTTTGATTTGATTATAGATGAAAAAAGATCATCATGATCAAGCATAATCATTTTTCTGCTTCCTTCTAATTCATTTGTAATTTCTTTTATATTTGCTATGCCCTTAACACTTTCAATTTTTGGAACTATTATTATATGATTTGGAATTATTTTTTTATACTTATACAAGTCTTGTTTTTTTTCTACATTTGAAATAGCCAAGTATTTGATATTTGTATAATTTTTTAAAATAGGAACAAGATCATCAATAGAATAACTGTTGTTTGGGGGCTTAATTCTATTTATGGGTAAATCAAAGAAAATAGTTTTTTTCCTATGACGCCGGAGAATTTTTTTTAGTTCTTTTAACGTAGTCCAGGCTAAATTTACCCTGAATACCGTACTTGGTTTTAATTTTACGTCATAATTTAACAAGTTTTGAGATATAATTAACATGTACTTGGAAAATGAATGTGTTATATCCTTATATCAATTAAGATCTAATCATAAATCTCATTACTATATTTCTGCTTTAAATAATTCACACGCCCTTTCTTATTTCAAACGTATCAACAATTTTTCCACTATTTGCAATGAATTCTCCCACAATCGCCTTATCCTCTAATATTTTCAAATTTAAAAAACCAAAATCATTATTATTTTGAATAACAGACCAATCAAATTTATTTTTTATATTGGCATGGCTATGACCACCCGTCCCAACTGTAACAAAAATCTGTCCTTTGGGATCTATGTAGGAACATTTGGAATGATCCATAACAATACCATCAGATGTAATTGGCTTTGATCTTTCATAGGCATGAAAATTTGCCTGAAGAACTAAATCAACATCATATTGTTCAAGAAGTTCATGAAGTACAGTCAAATCTGTATAACCAGGGCTGTTACTAAAATAAAGTGGCTTGTGGAGCCAAAAAATGATCCAATCTATATTTTCATCAAGACTAGCGTTTGCAAGATCATTTCTAAGAAAATTGTATTGTTTTGATTCCTTTGAATATGGTTTTTCTGAAGAAATAGTAACAAAATGTACATTTTCAAAATCAAATGAATAAAATAGATTTTCCAGATTGTAATATTCTAAAAATTCTTCTTCATACAAGAGATCATCATCACCTAAAGTCACAAAAGTTTTTTCTTTTTCAAGGAAGTTAGTAAACTCTATCCATTCATCAGCTGTTGTATAGCTCAAGTCACCAAGGAAAAGAATGATTTCAGGATCTGCTGAGTTTAAACTCTGTAATGTATCTAACGAATTTTTTGTGAGGGCTATGTCACCCACCGCTGCAATATTTTTTGCTCCCTCTAAATTAGATACAATATTTTCAGAAAAACATACTTGTTCTTGGATTCCTACTCTATATAATGCCCTGTCAAGTAATTTTGGGTTCTGAAAATATGTGGCAGTGAGTAAAATTATGAAAACTATGATAATTATAAAAACAACTTTTTTGTTTTTCATTTCATACTCTGTTTTATCATTTCCATAAAAATAGAATTATAAAATCTGGTTTATTGTTTCACAGACAAATTTTACATCATCATCGCTAAGTTGAGGATATGAGGGAAGCGATAGAACCTGATTTGAAAATTCTTCACTTATGGGTAAGGTCAAATTTAGGTAAGAATAAAGTGGCTGCTTGTGAATTGGTATTCGATAATAAATTGCTGTTCCAATTCCATTTTTAGATAAATGTTCCATTATCTGGTCCCGATTTTTATGCCTAAATATAATTTGATGAAATACAGAAAAACCATCCGGATTTTCCGTAAGAAAGTAATCTTCGCCTAAATACTTCTTGTACAATTCTGCAATTTTTCGTCTCTTAATGTTTCTTTTATCCAAATGACTAAGTTGTATTCTACCTATAGCTGCATTTACAGTATTCAACCTCATCGTGAATCCTAATTTATCAAAAGTAGTATGTGATTTTCGGCCATTATCTCTCAATGATATAACCTCACTTTGTATTTCTTCATTGTTAGTAGTAATCATTCCACCATCACCACCCACTGACATATTCTTAGTTGGATAGAATGAAAAACATCCAACATCTCCCAAGCTTCCTACTTTTTTATCAAAATATTTTGCACCGTGTGCTTGACATGCATCCTCAATTATCGGTATTTTACTTTCTTCACTCATTCTCCTAATAGAATTAAAATCACAAGGGTTTCCATAAATATGAACGGGAATTATTGCATCAGCTTTTTCATCAGTACTAGAAATGTCAATATTACCATCCTCAGGTTTGATATCACAAAGAATTGGCTTTGCGCCTGTCATCAAAATACAGTTTGCTGATGCAATAAATGAATTGGTACTTGTTATTACGCTTGATTTATTGTTAATTCCTAAAGCAAGCAACGATAAATGTAATGCAGCATTTCCGGAATTGACAGATGTTGCAAACTTTGTTCCGATGTATTTTGCAAACTCTTCTTCAAATTTATAAACACTCTCACCCATTACAAATTTTTCATTTTGAAATGCATTAACCGCCGCGTTTTTCATTTCTTCAGTGAATTCCGGCACAAAAAAAGGAACTCTAAATTTTTTGTTGGTTTCTTCCATAATTATCACAAATAGTTTTTTACTTTATTATAGTCTATTTTAAAAATTTTTACATGATAACTCATACCATGATCCTTTGAATCATATACTTTTGTAAGATAATCATATTTTTCATCATGATAAAAAACATCTCTAAGGAATTCAGGCTGGTGTTCTCTACCATCAACTGCTAAATGTGTTAATCCTTTATCTTTGGATAAATCAACAAATTCAATCAATGAATTATGTCCTGTAGGTGATATCAGTTTTAAGCTACGTTCTATCTGTGATTCACTAGTAGGTGTTGGCAGATTTGGCCAATATGTTACGATTGTCGCAGCTGTTCTATATCTGATATCAGCAGAATTATCATTGATAAGACTAGTTTTGGACGTAATAAATTGTGTAATTAAAAAAACTTCATTTTCATAATCTACATCTATTTCATTCTTAAAATCCAGATAAAGAAATGAGGTCAAAACAATTGCTGCTGTAATACCAACCATTATGAAATGGTTGTTTTTCATCCTCAATTTGCTTATACCATATAATGAAATCAATGCTAGTAACGGAAAAATCATAAATAGAAAACGTACATCATCAGAACCCCTTGCGTATGTGTAAAATGCAGGAATCAACATGGTTATTGATACTAGAATAACTGTTACAATCTTAAAATCAATCTTCAGGTTATTTTTGTTTTTAATAATTAGTACAACACCCACTGGTACAATGAAAATAAATATTGGAATTGCCGCTACCCCAAAAAAGAAAATTGTATTTTTTATTCCTATTGTTAGAAAATTTTGCATGTTGGCTGAACTGGCATCTCCATACAATTGATCTCCAATATCCGGTTTTCCTTCAATAAATGTTTGATATGATGCACTACTAGTATCAAATAATTCACTAACAAATCCATCTCTTTCATGTGTTTCAAAATTTGAATATGCAACGGGTAAAAGAACTAATACGTAGATTGCCAAAACTAGAGGATATCTCAAAAAATATCTTTTTTCATTTCTATATTTTACAAAGAACATTATTGATAGCATTGCAAAAAAAAGTAAGCCTTCAAATCGTATCAGCGTAAATAAACCTGCTACTGCGAAGGAAACATATATGATTTTGTGATTATTGTTGAGGAATAAAGTTAACGATGAAATTCCTAAAAATAAAAAAAGTGGTTCAGTTATTCCTAATGACGAGTTTATAATTATGTGAGGCTGAAATAGAAATAGTGAAGCACCTATCAAAGAATAAGATTGATTAAAAAATCGTCTACAAAGGAAATATACTGGAATTATTGTAACCACTGAAATAAAAATAGAAAGTGAACGTTGTAACTCCATCAAGAATAGCGGATCATCATATTTAGTCATGGAAAAAAATGCTGATAATAATAATGACCATCCGCTGTTACCTAAAAAATAAACATCAGAAAGTTTTCCTTTCAAACCAGTATCTGCAGCATATACAAAATAATTTGTCGCATCCCCAGTTAATGCACTTGGTGGCTCAAAATACAGCCTAACTAACAAACCAATAATTCCAATCGATAATAGGCACAAAAAAATTCCTTTTCGGCTAAAACTAGATTGTTTAATTATATCATAATCCACCGTGATCAGAAAAGCTGGATTTTATAATGCATAAAAATCTGATTGACAAATTATATGTACTTTTATCATGAGAATTTACTAAACACTTGATCATTCTATTAATTAATATGAAATTAAGAAACTAAGCCTAATTCATGAAAAAACAAAAATCAGTCCTTATGGTAGTAGCCAAGTACCCTGCTACATTTGGTCATACATCTGTAATCAACTATCTTTGTAAGGAATTAAATGAACTGGGTTATCGAGCTGCAATTGGAGCATTTTCTTTTGATTCAGATCCGCCTTTTAACATAGAGAAAATTAAACTAAATAAAAGAAAACTACTAACAACTGGAATTTCATATCTAGATTTTGACATAATTCACGCACACCAAGCACGTGTGCTGTATTATTTGCTTACAGTCAAGCCTACTAAACCTGTGGTGTTTCATTATCATGGGGCTTCTAATAAAATTCAAGAAACTAATTTTAAACTAGCAATGTGGAGATATAGAAATAAAATCTCTAAAATTATTTCAGTTTCTTATGCTGGAATTAATCAAATGAAACGACTTGTAAAAGATATCTCCGCGGAAGTTGTTTACAATGGAGTAGATACAAAGTTGTTCAATCAGGACTTACCAACACCACACAAAAAAGGAACACCACAGCTACTTTTTGTAAGCGGTCTTAGAAAGTATAAAAAAACTAGAATTCTAATTGAATCAATGCCATCAATATTAGAAAAATTTCCTGATGCACACTTACAAATAGTTGGAGAGGGCGAAGATTATACTGTTCTGGAAGATATTATAAAAGAAAAGAAACTGGACAGCAGGATTGAATTAATAGGAAAAATAGATCATGATAAATTAAGATTTTATTATTCATCTTGTGATTTGTATATATCTGCCAGCACTTTTGAAGTATGTCCCGTTCCAACGCTTGAAGCAATGGCATGTGGAAAACCTTTGGTATTATCAGATATAGAACCACACAGAGAAATGGTTAATGCATCAAGAGCAGGAAAAATTTTTTCTAAATCAAATCCAGAAGAGATTTCAATGGTAGTAAGTGAGGTTTTTCACGATAAAAATAATTTGGGAATTTTAGGAAGAAAGTTTGCAGAATCACACGATTGGTCCATAATTAGTAAACAAATGTCAGAAATTTTCGAGTCAGTTTAATCCATTGGTTTTTTAGCAAAGATTAGACCCATATCATCACTTAGTTTTTTGATATCTAGAGAGAATGAGATCCGTTCTAATTTTTTTATTAAATTGGTTAATAATTTGGGATATTTTTCCGCGAAGTGATACTCTATAATTATTTTGTTAATCATAGAAAAATAACTATCTGGAAGGGAATTTATTATCTCATATTCCGAACCTTCACAATCTAGTTTTAATAGATTACATTTTTTAATATTGTTTAGATCAAAGATTTTTTGTAAAGTAATAGATTCTACTTGAATAGAATTAGAACTTTTTAAAAATACACTATGACCTGAGGCGTCATCATTCAGATATAGAGGAATATTACCATCTTGTTTCGATACTGCAGTATTGAATGGAAATATGTTCTTGAAATTATTCAGCTTAATATTATCTAAAAAAATTCTATAATTATCCAACGCTGGCTCAAAACAATAGATTTTTCCTTCATGGCAAAACTGTTTACAGAATAGCATAAACAGTCCAATATGTCCACCAACGTCAATTATCGTATCATCTTCTTTTATTTCGAAACCTGGAGCTTCATATTCTCTAATTAGCCAGATGGTTGTTAACTGCATCAAATCAGTAGACTTCACACGTATTTTCATTTTTAAATCAGAATTAGTTTGAAAAGTTACAAAATCACGTTTGATAATGTTCAGATAGATAAGAGGATAAAGACACCAATTTTTGAATTCTTTACAAGATCTTAGTAAAACTGCAATTTTTTCACGGTATGTTAACATTACTTTATTCTTAATTCTCCGTAACGTTTCTTTAATAGATTATTGATGAGTTATTCATGAAAATAATGATCACCGGAGGCATGGGATTTGTAGGTAGTCACTTGTGTGAGAGCCTGTCTAAGGAAAACCATGATTTGATTATTTTAACTAAGAGTTTTAAAAAGAAACATAATGTTGAAGATATTAAAACAAAAATTAAACAGGAGAAAATTGATGTTACCAATTTTTCAAAATTAGGAAAGTCAATTAAGAAAAACAAGCCTGATGTTTTAATTCATTTGGCTGGACAAACCTCACATTCCAAATCTTTTGAGAATCCAGTGCATGATATTGATGTAAATGCAAAATCAACATTATTCATGTTACAAAAAATCAAAGAGTTAAATCTCAAATGTAAGTTTGTGTTAGGTAGTACTTTCATAGTTATCGGAAAACCTGAGAGATTACCTGTTAATGAAAAAAGTACTTGTAATCCTACCACAATTTATGGTGCAAACAGATTAGTTAGTGAGCACTATTGTAAGATATTCAATCAAGTATATGGTTTAGATACTTTAATTTTTAGAATAACTAATTCGTTTGGACCACGAGAGCAAATAATTAAAAACAAAAATGCAATTAATTATTTAATTTACGAAGCATTCAAAGGTAATAAAGTAAATATCTATAACAATGGAAACTTTTATCGAGATTTAATTTACATTTCTGATGTAATCACGGGCATAAAGACCATTATAAAAAAAGGCAAAAAGGGTAATTTGTATTGGATATCTTCTAACAAAAAGACTTGGTTCCATCAATTAGGCAACTGGTTAACACAGTTCTCAAATGTAAAAATTAAATATGTTAATTCGCCTGTTTATACTCAAAAAGTTGATGTAGGAAACTTTGTTGTGAACAATTCAAAATTAAAATCACTCGGATGGAAACCAAAGGTTTCTGTTAAAGAGGGAATCAAAAGAACACTTGAGTATTTTGAAGATTCTAGTTAGAAATAATGATTAATTATATTCTGACAAATATTTCTCAAATGATGTAAACTCGAAACTTTTTAGTAGTTTATCCATTCTGGAATAAGCTTTGCCTAAATTATGATAGGTTGCAAACTTGTCTTTAAATGGCAAATCCAATTTTGGCATAAATTCAGGCGTCAGTTCCCAGGAATGAATGTAAAAACATCCTGGCATGTTTTTATTTTGATAATTTTTGAATGCATTTTTAATAACTTTTGTAGGCAGCGTTCTCAAATAGAATCCTCCTCCAGCAGGAATTTTTTTACCTAGAAATGTTGTTACCAATAATGGAAATTCAATTAACTTCCCAGAAGAGTCATTTTTTTCAATAGAATTACTTGTAATTCTATACGGTTTGTGTTCTGCATTTGGTAATCCATACAAACTGGTTTTAGCGGGAACAACACTGCTATCATACGTGTAATTATTTTCTTCCAAAACATCGATTGCCCATGAGCTAGTATTGTTAAGTGAAAACGTAGGCGCCCTGAATCCTTGTGATTTATGGTTAGTTAATTTTGCAAATTCTTTAACTTCAGAGGAAAATTTCTCTTCAAATCCGAGCGAATCCAACCTATCATGGTGCATAGTATGAAATCCAATTTCATGATCGTTTTCAATAATCTTATCAAAAATGTCTGGTTGAATTTCTAATAATTCACCTACTACAAAAAATGTAGCAAATGTTTCATGCTTTCTTAATAAATCTAATATTTTGTCAATGCCGTTAATGACGGAAGGATTACGTTTTATATTTTTGATGTGTGGTTTAACAAGTTCTGGATGATACCACTCTTCAAAATCAATTCCTAAAATATTCAATTTATCCTTTTAACGATTGATCTTTTTTACTACTCTTGCTGGATTTCCTACAGCAATACAATAGTCAGGGATGTCTTGAACTACAACACTTCTTGGTGAAATTATAGAATTTTCACCAATTGTAACTCCTGCAATAACTATAGCGCCAGGATTGATCACTGCGCCAGATTTTATGTTTACTTTTTCTACTTTTCTTGGATATTCTCCATTTTTTAAAAATAAGTTTGCAGACGGGTTACTATGAGCAAAGATCATCGAATGAGAACCTAAAGTAACATTATCACCAATGTTTACTAGTTCTGGATATATTAGATCAATTAGAACATAGGGATTAAAGTGACAATTACGTCCAATTTTTACACCTCGCATTTTTTGCATTTTTACAGCAAATCCTGAACTGGGGGTTGAGTATGCAAGAGAATGTAAAATCCAACTTCGTAAAAATTTTGTCTTAAGTTTTAAGCTGCCAGTTCTTCCTGAATATCCATAATATTCCATCACCTCTTTCTCATTTATTGGGAAGGGATTATCATCTTCAGTCATAGTGTAATCATGACTACAGAATACCTTTTGCTTGTAAAGCTTTCTGATAAAAAATAGTAGAAATACTACACAATATTTATTGTTGAAACTAACACTTTACCAAATAGGGACTTGGAAAGAAAATTATCAGAATATATCTCACTTTCACAAACTATTGATGTAACTAAATCTAGCAAAAAAATCAAAGTTGGAATATTATCTAGTTTTACAATTAATGGATTAGGTGAAACTTTAACT
>ENA-ORDI01001215-ORDI01001215.1-marine-metagenome-genome-assembly--contig:-NODE-1215-length-14539-cov-2.934449_pt1 | contig 14539 bp, 13 predicted proteins | sample MGYA00248628_ERZ508525 | MGnify/ENA primary metagenome ERZ508525 (study PRJEB26195, sample SAMN05422138) | marine metagenome | isolation source: East of Porto Seguro, South Atlantic Ocean | place... | reverse complement strand
CATGAAGACAACCTCACCGGCGGGGTGGGCGCAGAGGTGGCTGCCATTGCCGCCGCCGAGGCCTTTGAGTACCTGGACGCTCCCATCTCACGTCTCTGCGGGCCCGACGTGCCCACCATGCCCTTCGCGGAAACCCTGGAAAACGCCTACATGCCCAGTACTGAAAAAGTCGCGGAGGCCCTGCGCAAGCTGGCGGCATATTAGCTGATTAGGGACGGTACTTCATTGGCGATAACCATTGAGCTTCCCCACGTAGGCGAATCGGTGGTGGAAGGAACCATCGGCAAATGGCTGAAACAACCGGGCGACCAAGTCCGGCGGTACGAGCCGTTGGTGGAGGTTGTGACCGACAAGGTCACCATGGAAGTGCCTTCTCCAGTGTCCGGATCGCTGCTGAAGCCTGCCACCTCGTCGCCCTTGGTCACCACAAACATGGTCGAGGGGCCGTAGATCGCATAGCCCGCGCAAATCTGGTTGCGGCCGTTGTGCAGCACGTTGCGGTCACCATCGGCCTGCACCTGCATGACCGAGAAGATCGACCCCACCGACAGGTTCACATCAAGGTTCGACGACCCGTCCAGCGGATCGAAATACAGCAGGTAGTCGCCCTTTTGCGGCTCTTTCAGCCAATTGACCTCTTCCACCTCTTCCGACACAAGTGCGGCGACACGCGGGCTGTTGGCACACTCACGCTCGAACACGTCATTGGCCATGATATCCAGCGTCTTTTGCGCCTCGCCCTGCACGTTGATCTCTCCGGCGGCACCAAGGTTGCCCTCGAATGCACCACGACGCACGAGACCAGCGATCAGTCGCGACGCCGATGCGATGTCTTCCAGCAGAAACACCAGATCGGGGTCAAAGCTGTTTTGGGTCAGATACCGGCGAAGCGTTGGGGCTGTCATGGGGAGTTCCTTAAAAATTCAGGGTCGCGTCAACGGCCTTTTTCCAGAGCGCATATTTCGCGTCGCGCTGGTCATCGTCCATTTTCGGCGTGAATTGGGTTTCCTGTGTCCACGATTTCGCGAACTGTTCCTGATCAGGATAAACGCCCGCGTGCATCCCCGCAAGCCACGCGACCCCGAGGGCGGTGGTTTCATGCACGGTGGGCCGGTCAACGGGGGCGGCGATGATGTCGGACAGGAATTGCATGGTCCAGTCGCTGGCAGACATGCCGCCATCGACGCGCAAGGTGGGCTGCACGCCATCGGCTTTCCAGTCGGCGGACATCGCTTCAAGCAGATCGCGTGTCTGATAGCCGACGCTTTCCAGCGCCGCGCGGGCCATTTCGGCGGGCCCCGTGCCACGGGTCAACCCGAACACCGCGCCGCGACAATCGGGGTTCCAATAGGGCGCACCCAGCCCGACAAAGGCGGGGACGAGTACCACGTTCTGATGCGGGTCCGCCTGTTCGGCCAGCCCTTGCGTCTCGGCCGAATCCTGAATGATCTGCAAACCATCGCGCAACCATTGCACCACGGCCCCCGCGACAAAGATCGACCCTTCGAGCGCGTAGGTCGGCTTGCCGTCGAATTGATAGGCAATGGTGGTGAGCAGCCGGTTTTCCGACCGCACCGGCGTGTCGCCCGTGTTCATCAGCGCGAAACAGCCCGTGCCGTAGGTGGATTTCAGCATCCCCGGCTCGAAACACGCCTGCCCCACCGTGGCCGCCTGCTGGTCGCCCGCGACCCCGTGGATCGGCACGGCAGCGCCCAGAATATCGGGATCGGTATGGCCGAAATCATCTGCGCAATTCTTGACCTCTGGCAACATCTCCATCGGGATGTCGAGCAGGTCACAGATCGACCGGCTCCACCGGCCTTTGCGGATGTCATACAGCATGGTGCGCGCGGCGTTGGTGGCATCCGTCGCATGGGACGCCCCGCCGGTCAGCTTCCAGATCAAAAAGCAATCGACAGTGCCGAACAGCAGCTCGCCCTTGGCGGCACGGTCGCGCGCACCTTCGACGTTGTCCAATATCCACGCCAGCTTGGTGCCCGAGAAATACGGGTCCAGCAACAGGCCGGTGCGGTCGGTGAACATCTCTTCGTGGCCCGCGTCGCGCAGGGTGCGGCACTGGCTGGCGGTGCGGCGGTCCTGCCAGACGATGGCGTTATAGATCGGGCGGCCGGTCTGCTTGTCCCAGACCACAACGGTCTCGCGCTGGTTGGTGATGCCGATGGCGGCGATATCGCCTGCCGTGATCCCTGCCTTGTCGATCGCCCCGCGGCAGGTCGCCTGCGTGGTGCGCCACAGATCATCGGGATCATGTTCAACCCAGCCGGACTGGGGGAAATGCTGGGGGAATTCTTCCTGGGCGCTGGCAATCGACGTCATCGTGTCATCGTAAACGATGGCCCGTGTGGAGGTGGTGCCTTGGTCAATGGCAAGGATATACGTCATGCGCGTCCCTTTGGAAGTGTAGCAACCGTCAGATGGTGCCGTATCCTAGCAAGGGTCGGCAGGCCCGACCAGATGTCAGGGCAATGACGGATGTCGGCGTTGTTGGAAAATCAAAGGTTCCGGGGCCAGCGAACCGGCCCCGGAAAGAGTGGCTTACTGCCAGGATTTGATCAGCTCATCATAGGCGATGGTCTGTGGCTCTTCGTCTTCGCTTTCCAGTTTCGCTTTGGGCGAACCGGGCTGGGACAGCCAGTACTCTGGGTCACGCTCTTCGTTCATCTTGGGGCCAATGTCCCCTTGAACGCCGGCACGCTCCAGACGGATCAGGACTTTTTCCTGATCGGCGCACAGGGCATCAAGCGCTTCCTGAGGGGTCTTCGCACCGGACATTGCGTCGCCGATGTTCTGCCACCACAGCTGCGCCAGCTTTGGATAGTCGGGCACGTTGGTACCGGTTGGGGACCACTGAACGCGCGCGGGCGAACGGTAGAATTCAACCAGACCACCCAGTTTCGGTGCACGCTCTGTAAAGCTTTCGTGCTGGATCGACGATTCACGGATGAAGGTCAGGCCAACGTGGCTTTTCTTGACGTCCACAGTCTTGGAGGTGACGAACTGCGCATAGAGCCATGCGGCCTGTGCACGGTCGACCGGCGTGGATTTCATCAGCGTCCATGACCCGGCATCCTGATACCCGATCTTGGTGCCTTCGGTCCAATAAGCACCGTGGGGCGAAGGTGCCATGCGCCATTTCGGCGTGCCATCTTCGTTCATCACGGGCAGGTCAGGCTCTACCGACGCGGCGGTAAAGGCGGTGTACCAGAACATCTGCTGGGCCACGTTGCCCTGCGCCGGAATTGGGCCCGCTTCAGAGAAGGTCATGCCCGCAGCCGCCGGAGGCGAATACTTCTGCAGCCATTCGATCGCTTTGGTCACAGCATAGACCGCTGCTGGCCCGTTTGTGGCACCGCCACGCGCAACGCAAGACCCCACAGGCTGCGAGTTTTCGTTGACGCGGATACCCCATTCGTCGACGGGCAGACCGTTTGGCTCGCCTACGTCACCGGCACCGGCCATCGACAGCCACGCATCGGTGTAGCGCCAGCCAAGCGACGGGTCTTTCTTGCCGTAGTCCATGTTGCCAAAGACTTCGCCTTCGACGCCAAGACGCGACAGGTCGCGACCGGTGAAGAACTCGGCGATGTCCTCATATGCGGACCAGTTGACCGGAACACCCAGATCGTAGCCATATTTCTCTTTGAAATCAGCCTTGTTCTGTTCGTCGTTGAACCAATCGTAGCGGAACCAATACAGGTTCGCGAACTGCTGGTCGGGCAGCTGGTAGATCTTGCCATCGGGGCCGGTCGTGAACGACAGGCCGATGAAGTCTTCAAGGTCGAGACCGGGGTTGGTCACGGCCTTGCCTTCGCCTTCCATCCAGTCGGACAGGTTGCGGGCTTGCTGATAGCGCCAGTGCGTCCCGATCAGGTCGGAATCGTTGATATAGGCGTCATAGATGTTCTCGCCCGACTGCATTTGCGTTTGCAGCTTTTCGACAACGTCACCTTCGCCGATCAGGTCATGGGTGACCTTGATGCCGGTGATCGCTTCGAAAGCGGGGGCCAGAACAGTGGATTCGTAGGTGTGCGTGCCGATTGTCTCGGACACGACGTTGATCGACATGCCTTCAAACGGTTTTGCAGCGTCGATAAAGAACTGCAGTTCGGCTTCCTGGTCTTCCCGCGACAGCGCGGAGAGATCGCCGATTTCCTTATCAAGGAAAGCCTTTGCGGCCTCCATGTCGGCGAACGCAGGTGCGGCAAACATGCAAGCCGCAAGCCCGATCGCAGTCGTTCCCTTTAAGCGCAAGTTCATGATGTTCCTCCCTAGAATTGAACATTTGAGAGGTCCGGTTCTTGCAGGCCGGCCCCCCTTATTTTCCTTTCCTAAACCCAGCGGAAAACCGCGATGGCATAGAAAAGGCAGACGACCAATGCCCCCCATTGGGGCGCACTGAGCAGCCCGAGCCAAGCCAGATTGATAAAGGCCGAGCCCAGAAGCGTGATGAACAACCGGTCACCGCGCGTCGTTTCCATCCCCAGTATACCGGCGCGCGGCACTTCGGGGAATTTGATTGCAAGGATCGTAAAGGTGATCAGCGTCACCGCGATGATCCCAAAGAAGCCGGCGGTGGGCCAAGTCCAAGCCATCCAGTCCATAATGTTTCCTCCGGTCTTTCTTTGTTAAACGCGGCCCAAGGCAAAGCCTTTGGCGATGTAGTTGCGCACGAAATAGATCACCAAGGCCCCCGGCACGATGGTCAGCACCCCTGCCGCGGCCAGCACGCCCCAGTCGATCCCGGCGGCCCCGACAGTACGGGTCATGGTGGCGGCAATCGGCTTGGCGTCCACACTGGTCAACGTCCGGCTCAGCAACAGCTCAACCCAGCTGAACATGAACAGGAAGAAGGCCGTGACCCCGATCCCCGAGGCGACCAGCGGCGTGAAGATGCGGATGAAGAAGCGCGGGAAGCTGTAGCCGTCGATATAGGCCGTCTCGTCGATCTCTTTCGGGACGCCGCGCATGAACCCTTCGAGGATCCACACGGCCAGCGGCACGTTGAACAGACAATGCGCCAGCGCCACAGCAATATGCGTGTCGAACAACCCGACGGAGCTATAAAGCTGGAAGAACGGCAGCGCGAAAACCGCGGGCGGGGCCATCCGGTTGGTCAGCAGCCAGAAAAACAGGTGCTTGTCGCCCATGAAGCTGTAGCGCGAGAAGGCATAGGCCGCCGGCAGCGCCACTGCGAGCGAGATCACCATGTTCATCACCACATAAGCCATCGAGTTCAGATAGCCCGTGTACCATGACGCATCCGTCAGGATCGTCATATAGTTGTCGAAGGTCAGATCACGGGGCCACAGGGTAAAGCTGTTGAGGATCTCTGTGTTGGTCTTGAGGCTCATGTTCAGCAGCCAATAGATCGGCAGCAGCAAGAACAGCAGATAGAGCGCCATGACAACCGCATTGCCCTTGATCTTGGGCAGGGCAAACCCTCTTTTTTGTGCAAGATCAGACATCAGTGGCCATCCCTTTTATCGAGGTTCGTCATCACGGTGTAGAACACATAGGAGATCAGCAGGATCACCAGATAATACATGATCGAGAACGCCGCCGCAGGACCAAGGTCAAACTGTCCGAGGGCCATCTTGACCAGATCGATCGACAGGAAGGTGGTAGAGTTACCAGGCCCCCCGCCCGTCACGACGAACGGTTCGGTGTAGATCATGAAGCTGTCCATAAACCGCAGCAGGATCGCGATCATCAGAACGCCCATCATCTTGGGCAGCTCGATATAGCGGAAGACTTTCCAGCGGCTCGCCTGGTCGATCTTGGCCGCCTGATAGTAAGCATCGGGGATGGATTGCAGACCGGCATAGGCCAGCAGCGCCACCAGTGACGTCCAGTGCCAGACATCCATCACGATCACAGTGATCCATGCGGCATAGAAATCCTGGGTGTAGTTATAGTCGATGCCCAAGGCTGACAGCGTGTAGCCCAACAGGCCAATGTCCACACGGCCAAAGATTTGCCAGATGGTGCCCACAACGTTCCACGGGATCAGTAGCGGCAGCGACATCAGGACCAGACACAGCGAGGCCCAGAACCCTTTCTTGGGCATGTTCAGCGCGACGAAGATCCCCAACGGGATTTCAATCGCCAGAATGATCACCGAAAACGCGATCTGACGGCCCAAGGCGTTCCACATCCGCTCTGATTCAATCATCTCGCGGAACCAGTCGAGGCCAGCCCAGAAGAACTGGTTGTTCCCGAAGGTATCCTGCACCGAATAGTTCACCACGGTCATCAGCGGGATCACGGCAGAGAAAGCCACCAGCAGCAGCACGGGCAGCACAAGGAACCAGGCCTTTTGATTGACGGTCTTGTTCATGACGCGGTCCTTTCAGCGAGGGTCAGCGGGAAAGCGGCGGATTGGATCATCTTAGGCCCCCTGCGGCGCAACGCGCCAGCTGTTGGCATAGACATTCACCCCGGCTGGGTCGAAAACAATGCGGTTCATATCCGGCGAAATCTCGGCACCTTCTTCGGCGATCACGTTGATTTCATTGCCATTAAAGTCAGCACGCACGATCTTGTGACGGCCTACATCCTCGATCCGCTTGATCGTGACAGGCAGCCCCGCCTCGCCCGTGGCAAGCCGTGTGAACTCAGGCCGCACGCCCAGTTCGACCTTGCCGTCAAGCGGCGCAAAGCCGTGGCCCAAGGCGATCTCGTGGCCGCCAATGACGGCCTTGTCGCCGGTCACCGTCGCGTCCAGCACATTCATACCGGGCGAGCCGATGAAATAGCCAACGAAGGTGTGCTGTGGTGTCTCGAACAGCTCTTGCGGGGTGCCCATCTGCACAACGCGGCCGTCATACATGACGACAACCTTATCCGCAAAAGTCAGCGCTTCGGTCTGGTCGTGGGTCACGTAGATCATCGTGTGACCAAATTCATGGTGCAGCGACTTTAGCTGCGTGCGCAGTTCCCACTTCATATGGGGGTCGATCACGGTCAGCGGCTCGTCGAACAGCAGCGCGTTCACGTCCTCGCGCACCATCCCCCGCCCGAGCGAGATTTTCTGCTTCGCATCCGCCGTCAACCCGCGCGCCTTGCGGTTCAGCATGTCTTCCATGCCGATCATCCCCGCGATCTGCTGCACGCGCTGCGCGACATAGGCCGCATCCGCGCCCCGGTTGCGCAGCGGGAACGCCAGATTGTCGCGCACAGTCATCGTGTCATAGACCACCGGAAACTGGAAAACCTGCGCGATGTTGCGCTTGGTCGTGGGGTCGTTGGTCACGTCACGGTCGTTGAACAGGATGCGGCCCTGACTGGGGTGCAGCAGGCCCGAGATGATGTTCAGCAACGTGGATTTCCCGCAGCCCGACGCGCCCAAAAGCGCATAGGCTTCGCCGTCCACCCAATCGTGGTTCAGCTCTTTCAGCGCGAAATCATCTTCGCTGGTGGGGTTGGGCAAATAGGAATGCGCCAGGTTATCAAGGGTGATTTTTGCCATTGGTCCGATCCTCCCTCAGGCCGCTGCCGCATAAGATGCGGGGGCCACGGATGTGCCGTCTTCGGCAAAGATGTAAACATGTGTCGGGTCAAGATAGACGTTCAGCGGAGCCCCGATCTTGAGGTCTTTGACCCCGTGCACCAGACCGACCCAGTTTTCACCGTGGTGATCGAGGTGGATAAAGGTTTCCGACCCCGTGATCTCGGTCACGTTCAGCTTGCCCGCAAACTCCAGCGCGTCGTCAGACTGCTTGGACAGTTCAAGGTGGTTGGGGCGGAAGCCCGCAACATAGCTGCCATCGGCCACGGTCTTGAAGTTCCCGAAGGTCGCGACCGTGTTGCCATCGCCAAAGGTCAGCGTGTCGCCGGCCTTGGTGATGTTGAGGAAGTTCATCGGCGGGTCAGAGAAGACGCGCGCGGTCGTGGCATCGACGGGCTGGCGGTAGACCACGGGGGTCAGGCCGAACTGTGTGATGCGCCCTTCCCACAATGTGGCGGTATGCCCGCCCAGCAAAAGCGCCTCTTCCGGTTCGGTCGTGGCATAGACGAAGATCGACCCTGCTTCTTCAAAGATCTTCGGAATCTCGGCCCGCAGCTCTTCGCGCAGTTTGTAGTCGAGGTTCGCCAGCGGCTCGTCCAGCAGCACCAGCCCCGCGTCCTTGACCAAAGCCCGCGCAAGCGCGCAGCGTTGCTGTTGCCCGCCCGACAGTTCCAGCGGCTTGCGGTCCAGCATCGGCGTCAACTGCATCAGATCGGCGGCCTTGCGCACGGCGCTGTCGATCTCGTCCTTGGATTTGCCCAGCAACCGCATGGGGCTGGCGATGTTGTTGTAGACGGTCATCGACGGGTAGTTGATGAACTGCTGATACACCATCGCCACACCGCGATCCTGAACGCGCATGCCGGTGACATCCTCGCCGTTCCAGATCACCTTGCCGGTGTTGGGCACATCCAGCCCCGCCATCAACCGCATCAGGGAAGTCTTGCCCGCAGATGTCGGCCCCAGCAGCACGTTCATGGTGCCGGACTGCAGCTCAAGATCTGTCGGATGAATATGCGTCTGGCCGTTTACGACCTTGGACACGCCTTGCAAAACGAGCGACATGTTCCTCTCCCCTTCACGCGCCAGTGGCGGCTGTAGTGTTGTCGGCGGGCGTGGCGGTGGTTTCCACCATCCATGCTTCCAACGTGTTCAATTCATCCGCGTCAAGCCGCAGGCCCAGTTTGGACCGGCGCCAGATGATGTCGTCAGCGGTGCGGGCAAATTCCTTGTCGATCAGCCACTTGGCCTCACGCTCGGTCAGGGTCGCACCGAAATCACGCCCCAGATCTGCCGCGGTTTGCGCGTCGCCCAAGACATCAAATGCCTCCCGCCCATAGGCTTTGACCAGACGATCCGCCCAACGTTGGGTCAAAAAGCCGTAGCGGTCCTGCAACTCTTGTTTCAACGCCGCCACGCCGTCTACCGGAAAATCGCCGCCAGGCAAGGCGACACCCGCCGTCCAGGGTTTGGCGTCATTGGCGAAATAGGGCTGGATCTTCTCTAGCGCGCTTTCGGCCAATCGGCGGTAGGTGGTGATCTTGCCGCCAAAGACGTTCAGCACCGGCGCACCGGCGGATGTGTCGACCTTAAGCACATAGTCTCGCGTTGCCGCCGTGGCAGAGCTCGCCCCGTCGTTATACAGCGGGCGCACACCGGAGTAGGTCCAGACGATATCGTCGGTGGTGATCTGCGTTTTCAGGTATTTGGACGCAAAACGCACGAGGTAATCCTGCTCCTCGGGGGTGCAGACCGGCTTTTCGGACACATCCGTGTGGTCGGCATCTGTGGTGCCGATCAGGGTAAAATCCGTCTCGTAAGGAATGGTAAAGATGATGCGCCCGTCTTCGCCTTGGAAGAAGTAGCATTTGTCGTGGTCATAAAGCTTGGGCGTCACAATGTGGCTGCCCCGCACCAGCCGCACCCCTTCCGAGGAATTGATGCGCACGGTGTTGCGGATCACGTTTTCCACCCAAGGGCCACCGGCGTTGACCAACATCTTGGCCTGTACCACGCGTTGGGGGCCGCCGTCTTTCGGTTCCAGCGTGACCTGCCACATGCCGTCGACCTGCTCGGCAGAGACGACCTTGGTGCGGGTATTGATCCGCGCACCACGGGCTTGGGCGTCGCGGGCGTTCAGCACCACCAGACGGCTGTCTTCGATCCAGCAGTCGGAATACTCATAGGCTTTTTCGAACTTGTCCTGCAGCGGTGCCCCCTCGGGGGCCTGCGTCAGATCGACCGCGGTCGTCCCCTTGAGGATCTGCCGCCCGCCCAGATTGTCATACATGAACAGACCCAAGCGGATCAGCCACGCAGGGCGACGCCCCTTCATCCACGGCATGAACACGTTGAGCAGCTTTGAGGTGGGCGTATCCCCCTCGAACCGCATATCCTTATGATAAGGCAGCACAAACCGCATCGGCCAAGAGATATGCGGCATCGCTTTCAGCAGGGTTTCGCGTTCGATCAACGCCTCGCGGACAAGGCGGACCTCCCAGTATTCCAGATAGCGCAGCCCGCCGTGAAACAGCTTGGTCGAGGCCGAGGAGGTTGCCGAGGCCAGATCGTTCATCTCTGCCAGCTCGACGCTAAACCCACGGCCCACGGCGTCGCGTGCAATGCCGCAGCCGTTGATCCCTCCGCCGATCACAAAAAGATCGACGCTGTGTTCTGTTTCAAGCTGGCTCAATGAAGCCTCCCCGCATCATTTTCGCGTCTCGCAGCTAGGTTTGCGGGACGTCGTGACAAAAGACACCAAGCCCCTTCGTTTTTCAAGATCGAACGTTCGTTTCTTTTCGTTTTCGACTATAGCCTTGATTTTAGGCGCATTAATCCTTCGCCTGACGCGCATTTCTGCGCCTTACAGACGATATACCACGATTCGCGGCCTTGACGTGCTTCGCTTTCCGTAGATTGTAAGTTTTGGTCGGGCGTGCAGAAACCTTGGGCATCCCCAGCCAAAGACGGGGGGATCTATGTCAAATTTCAGACAGCGCGAGATTTTGGAGCTGGCTCGCAAGGACGGCAAAGTCACCGTCGACGGGCTGGCAGAGGCGTATAACGTCACCGTGCAGACCATCCGCCGTGACCTGTCCGAGCTTGCTGAAAGCGGCAAGCTGGAACGGGTGCATGGCGGCGCGGTGATCCCGTCGGGGGTGGTGAATATCGTCTATGACGAACGCCGCCGCCTGAACGAGGAAGGCAAACGCGCCATCGCCGAACATTGCGCGCAGGCTATACCGCATGGGGCGTCGGTGTTCATGAACATCGGCACCAGTACCGAAGCAGTCGCGCAGGAAATGCTGCATCACGAAAACCTGCTGGTGGTGACGAACAACCTCAACATTGCCAATATCCTCGCCGCCAACCAAAGCTGCGAGATCATCCTGACAGGCGGCGTCTTGCGCCGTGCGGATGGTGGCATGGTGGGCGGGCTGACCGCCGAGATGGTCAAGCAGTTCAAGTTCGATTTCTCGGTTCTGGGCTGCTCTGCCATTGATGCGGATGGCGATCTGCTGGATTTCGACGGGCAAGAGGTGCTGGTCAGCCGGTCCGCCATCGGGCGGTCACGCACGGTGATGGTCGTAGCCGACCACCTGAAGTTCCAGCGCAAGGCCCCGCTGACGATCTGTTCGCTGCGCGATGTGAACACGCTGTTCACCGACCACCACCTATCCGATGCGCTAAAGGCGGAATGCGCGGGCTGGGGCACCTCGGTTGTGACCGCCTGACCCAAGCATGGACAGAGCCCCATGAAGCAGCATGACCCGCGCGGCTGGCTTTTTGTCGCCCCCGCCTGCCTTTTGCTGGGGGTGGTCGGGCTGATCCCGCTGGTCACCGTCATCAACTATTCGTTTTTCGAGATTTTCACCCTGCAATCGCGCTTCTGGATCGGCACCGAATGGTTTCGCGACCTGATCACCGCCCCGCGTTTCTGGGCGAGCTTCGGGCGCAGCGCGCTGTTCTCGACCTTCGTGCTGTGCATCCAGATCCCGCTGGGGATCGCGCTGGCCCTGTGCATCCCGCGCGGACGGATCTGGGCGGGGGCGGCCTTGGCTGTGCTGTCGCTGCCGCTGCTGGTACCGTGGAATATGATCCCTGCGCTCTGGCTGAGCCTGATGAACGACGACACAGGCATATTGGGGCAGTGGCTGGTGGGCTACGGCTGGCCTGCCGCGTGGAAAGACAGCGCCGTGCTGACCTGGGTGGTGATCTTGGCAATGGACACGTGGCACTGGACCAGCCTTGTGGTCATCCTCGCCTATAGCGCGCTGACCACCATCCCCGATCCGCTTTATCAGGCGGCCGCCATCGATGGGGCGCGCCCGTGGCAGGTGTTTCGCCATATCCAACTGCCGCGGTTGCAGCATGTGCTGCTCATGGCGGTGCTGCTGCGGTTCATGGACAGTTTCATGATCTACACCGAGGCCTTTCCGATCAACGCCGGCGGCCCGGCGGAGGCCAGCCTGTTTCTGGCCGTGGATCTGGGCGAGGAGATCAAGGCGTTCAACTACGGCCCCTCGGCCGCGCGGTCGGTGCTATATTTTCTGATCGTGCTGTCGGTCGCATGGGTCTTTACCAAGGTGCAGGCCAAGCTTGACGATCCCAATCCGGGGGTGCCGTGATGATACCGCGTCGGGCATGGCCCGTGATCAAACTGGCGCTGCTGGGGGCGTTCATCCTCTTTACCAGCCTGCCGCTGGTGCAGATGACGGTGCTGAGCTTTACCGCGACGCTGGCGCAGGACGGGCTGAGCTTGGGCGAGACGACGCTGCGCAACTATCGCGCCATCTGGGCCGACCCGAGCTTGCGCGCGGCCTTTGGCAACTCCGTCGCCTATGTGCTGATCAATATCGCGATCACCATCCCCGTCGCCCTGCCCGCAGCCTTTGCCTTTGCGCGGCTGTCGTTTCTGGGGGACAAACACCTGTTCTTCAGCTTTATCGCCTTTCGCATCACCCCGCCGGTGGTGCTGACCCTGCCGATCTTCCAGCTTTTCTCGGTGCTTGGCATCGTCAACTCGGTCACCGGCATCGCGCTGGCCCATTGTCTGTTCAACCTGCCGGTATCGATCTGGATTCTGCAGGGATTCATCGCCGCCGTCCCGCGCGAGATGGACGAGACGGCGTTCCTTGATGGCTATTCGCGCCCCCGCTACATCTGGAAAATCCTGCTGCCGCAGATCGCGCCCGGCATCGCGGTGACTGCGTTTTTCTGCTTTATGTTCAGCTGGGTAGAAGTCGTCTTTGCGCGCATCCTGACCACCACCAACGGCAAGCCGATCTCTATGGCGCTCGGCGCGATGTTCGGCTTTCAGACAGATATCGGGATGGTCATGGCCTTTACGCTGACCTCTATGTTGCCCGGCGCATTGCTGCTGTTTGCCATGCGCAATCATCTGTCCCGCGGGTTCAAGGTCGGGCGGGTCTAGAGGCCGCCCTCCCCTTCAAGGCTACCCCCGTGCCGCCTGACGCGAGGTGCGGCGCGTCACCAGCAAACGGTTGATGAAGGCCAGGACAAAGATCACCGTCAGGATCAACACGATTGTCGGTGCCGGTGCGCTGTCCAGAAAGAAGCTGGCGTAGACGCCCGCGAACATCGACAACAGGCAAACCAGCACAGATACGATCAGCATCGGGCCAAAGCTGCGCACCACCAGAAAGGCAATCGCCCCCGGTGTGACCAGCAACGCCACCGCAAGGATCAGCCCCGTCGCCGTCAGCGTCGCCACGATGGTCAGCGACAACACCGCCAGCAACCCATAGTGCAAGAACCCCGTGTGCAGCCCGCTGGCCTGCGCCTGTGCGGGGTCAAAGGCGTGCAGCAGCAGATCTTTCCACTTGAGCACCAGAAACGCCGTCACAAAGGCCGAGATCAGCCCCGCCGTCCAAAGATCCTGCGCGCCGACGCCCAGCATATTGCCGAACAACACGTGATCCAGATGCTGGTTCGTGGTGATCGAGGTGTACATGATGATGCCGATCCCGAACATGCCCGAAAAGACGACCCCCATCACGGTGTCCTGCTTGATCCGGCTGTTATAGCTCAGGTATCCGGTCAGCATCGCGCAGGACATGCCCGCGGCAAAGGCCCCTACAATCAGCGGCAGCCCCGTAATCCAGGCCAGCACGACCCCCGGCAGGACCGCATGGCTGACAGCATCGCCCATCAAGGCCCAGCCTTTGAGCACCAGAAAGCATGACAGCAACGCCGTCGGCGGGGCGACCAGCAGGACGATCCAGAAAGCGTTCTGCATGAAGGGAAACTGGAAGGGAAACAGCAACGTCTCGATCATGGGGCCACCCCGTCTCGCAAGGATTTGAGCGCCGCCGAAGCCTTGCGCCGCGCGGCCAGCACACCGTGTTTGGGCGCAAAGACAAAGGCCAGCAGGAAGATCGCGGTTTGCAGCGTGACGATCACCCCGCCTGTCGCCCCGTCCAGAAAATAGCTGGCATAGGCCCCCAGAAAGCTGGTGATCGTGCCGATCAGCACCGATACGATGATCAGCCGCGGGAAACGGTCACAAAGCAGATAGGCCGTCGCCCCCGGTGTCACGACCATGGCGATCACCAGAAAGGCCCCGACGGTCATCATCGCCGCCACCACCGCCGCCGACAGCAGCATGAAGAACACCGCCTTCAACAGCTCGGGCCGCAACCCGATGGAGCGTGCGTGGTTTTCGTCAAAGAAGGTGACCATCAGGTCTTTCCACTTCAGCAGCAGCACGGTCAGACAGACAACCCCGATGATCGCCAGTTGCACGATATCCTGCGGCGCGATGGCAAGGATATTGCCCATAATGATGGTCTGGATGCTAACCGACATGGGCGATAGCGACACCATGAATAGGCCCAGGCCGAAAAATGCGGTAAAGATGATGCCGATGATCACGTCGATCTTCAGCCCCGACCGCCCCGACAGAAACAGCATCGCCCCCGCCGCCATGCCGCCCGCCAGAAACGCGCCAAGCGCAAAGGGCAGCCCCAGCATATAGGCCCCCGCCACACC
>ENA-ORDI01001213-ORDI01001213.1-marine-metagenome-genome-assembly--contig:-NODE-1213-length-14550-cov-3.126166_pt1 | contig 14550 bp, 12 predicted proteins | sample MGYA00248628_ERZ508525 | MGnify/ENA primary metagenome ERZ508525 (study PRJEB26195, sample SAMN05422138) | marine metagenome | isolation source: East of Porto Seguro, South Atlantic Ocean | place... | reverse complement strand
ATGACTTTGTATATGGGATCCTTCAAACTGATCGGGCTCAAAAAATAATCCCTCCAATACAGTCATTAATTAAAGCTGCAAGAGAATCAGAAAATGAAGTTGTATTTGTAGGAGATGCACATTTGCCTACAGACCCTGAATTAGAAGTTTTTGGCGAACACGCTATGAGAGGAACACCTGAAGCAGAAACAATCAAAGAATTACAACCTCAGGAAGGCGATCATGTTCTGGAAAAAAGAACTTACTCTGCTTTCTTAGAAACAGGACTTGATCTTCTATTAAGAAGATTACATGTTGATACTATTGTAATAGCTGGGCTTCATACTCATATTTGTTGCCGACATACTGCAGCAGATGCTTTCCACAAAGGCTACGGATTAACTATCGCTACAGATTGTGTAGAAGCATTAACTGATGAAGATCACACCTCTGGATTAGAGTACATTAAAACGATATACAATGCTAAATCTTCAACTTCAGGTGAAATCATAGAATCCTGGGCTACAGGAACAAAAGTTAAGCTATAAAAAAGGGTGACTGAAATAACAGTCACCCTTTTTTGTAAAACTTAAATGATTAAAAATTATTTAAAATCATTAAAGTTGTTATAAACGTCCAAAAATATTGGACTTACACCAACAAACGGAGATATAGGCCCCATTATCATGAAGGTGTATTTACCGGAGGTTTGCGGATCCTGCATGTGACGATACCGTTTTAAAGCATCCTCATCAGTTACAAATCTCCTAAGAGACCTCATTTCATCACTATCGTTCAAACCATAACCAAAGCAATAAAACCTAAGATTTCCTACAATGTCTTTATGTAGTGATCTTATGGTCTGTGAGATTGCTACCATACCAATCCCATATTTTCTGTTAACTTTAACAGCATCAATGATTATTGAGCATAACTCCCCCATTTTGCCATTTAAGTCTCCAGACATATATCTGTGAGCCTCATCTATCCATATCATTACATTAGATTTTTCTCCAATCTCATTTCTTAGATGAGCTACTTCCTGTATTTCCTTCTGGATTATTGTCAGGATCCTGGCAGACATATCATCACCTCTATCAACAAAGTTTAAGAAACATATATGACATATACCTAGATAAACTCAGTAACGCTAGAACAATGAAGATTACAAAAGAATTAAAAATGTTAGATAAAATCAATTTCAAAACATCATTAGATGAAAATGTGAAAAACGAAAAAAGGAATAGTCAGTATTAATTTTAAATTTTCTGAAATTTCTGAACCCTTGCAGCAGGAGCCAATTCTGCTACATATATACTCCCTTCTGAATCAACACATATCCCGTGGCCAGATAGCAAGCTTCCTTTCCCGGGGCCTCTATCACCATGCCATCTTATGATTAGCTCTCCATCTGTGGTCCAAATACTTACTCCGCCTGCTTCGGTTTGTTCACAGACATAAACTATGTCATCTTGAATCCAGACATCTCCTGGCATTAATAAGTCATTCCATTCCTCTATATAATTTCCTTCATCATCAAAAATCTGAATTCTATTATTCTCTCTATCGCATACATAAAGTTTGTCATTTGAATCAAATTCAAGATTATGCACAATTGCAAACTGACTTTCTTTATCTCCAAAAGCGCCCCATGATTTTATAAGCTCTCCATTAGAATTAAATTTATGTACTCTCTTGTTTCCATATCCATCAGAAATAAAAATATCTCCTTTTGATGAAATAGTTAAACCACTAGGCATATTAAAAGGTTTTCCGTTGTAAGTTTCAGATGGTTGTAATTTATTACCTATCGTTCTTATAAGCGTTCCATCAGGTTCATGCTCAGTCGCAATGTGATACCAGGAGTCAACAAGCCATATAGTATCTTTCTTAGTTATATAAATACCATGTTCATTATTTGAAAAAGTCCCCTCACCCCATGATGATATAAAGTTGCCACCTTTATCCCATATAGTTAATGGATGAAGGCCTCTGCTAAATACGTGTATTTCATCTTTTGAATTAACATAAACATCTGAAGCTATAGTAAATTCCCAATATTTTGGCATTTTAGGCCATGAATCTAACAATTCATATTTAAAATCCCCTGAACCAACTATACTCATAATATACTCCTAATTTTTCAATTTACCAGAAATTATTGCATCATATCTTTCCTCACAAGCTGATATTACAATCTCAACATCTTCAGCAAGTATATAATTCTGATCCAGTAATTTCCCGGTTTCCTGTTTTACTTTATTTAAAAACTCTTCTTTAGTTTTATATCTTTCATTTATAGATAATCTTCTATCACCTTTTTTATCCCTGTCTTGTTTGGTCACTGCAAAAAACATTGAAATACCCTGCATAGCAATCTGCTGATCTGGTTCCTTGGTATCTGGATGTCTTAAATTCCATCCAAAGTGGCTTCCAAGAGGTACAGTTAAATCTGGCATTCTTATCCCCCCTGTTTCATTTGCATCTTCATCAACATTTGAAACAAAGTTCTGATATGTTTCAAATTCTTCTGCCGGTAACCTTCCAATTCCCTCTGACGCTCTTTCTCCCATATCAACTCTTCGTATAAGCCATACTTTTTCAGGGTCAGGAGTATTTATATCTAAAATATTATTAACCTTTTCTATTAATACTTCTGGTTTTATAGCTGTCTCGTCATTTATTCTGGGGCAGCTGCTTGGTGGAGGCAGCGTTCCATCAGTAGCCCATTTATCAAGATTAATAAGACTTGCTCTTAATAAAGGTCTGTAATCAACAACATTGAATTTATACATACCAACTGATCCGTCTGGACCTACATCATCAGGAGCTAGAGTACCTGCTCCATGTTGAGTACCAGAAAAATGATACATTCTTGCCTCAGGTGCTTCAGGGAGATCATATTCTTCTATAGGATGAATATGCATGTTTGCACCATCCCCTCTCCAGTATTCTGCTGAAGAATTAGTATAAAAAACTTTTGGGACAGCATTAATTTTTCTCAATTCATTAAATAAACCGTCTACATTTTCTGAATAAGGATCTTTCATTTCTTCGTCAGCGAAAGGAAACATATGTCCAAAACCAGGAGCAGACTGCTGTGGTGGTTGTGCATATCTATGATTAAATTCTCCTTTTCTGGCACCTGCCACATGGACTATATGACCATCATAGGCAGGTTTTCCATCTTCACTTAAATTCAATCCCAAGTAAAGCATGTGTCTTTGCATTCTTCCGGTCTGAGATATTCCAAAGCCATAAACCTTTTTAAATGGTTTATTTATAGGATTAACATTCGAATCTGATTTAAAGAATGAAGCTATATCTCTTACAGCTAACATTCCGGTACCAACAACAGGTGCTATGGAAGGAGTATAAGATAAATAATAGATTTTACCAGGCTGAAATCCGCTTTCCATATATACATATTCATTACTGGGTTCCACGCCAGAATCAGTTTCATTCGCAAAACTCCATTCCGACCTTGGAACAATACTTTCCGGACCATCCTCCCAGTCTCTTACAGTTAATCTTGCATTAGGATCATTAATATCCAGTGGAGTATTAGGTGTGTGAATTCTATTAGCCAACAAATGAGTTTTTTGTATATAATTAGTTCTGATTTCTACAACAGTTTCACCTCTGAATCCTATGTCATCTATTTTTGCAAAAGGTGCTTCAAATCCATATAATACGTCATCTTCTATTACATCCCATTGCCATCCAAGTGAAATCACTGAATATCCATGATTAAATAAAAATCCATCCCCTTCAATTGAATCAAATAAATCCATTCTATTAAAATTGCCGTGAATTAAAGGTCTGCCTCTATTAACTATATCAACCATTAATCTGGCATTACCTTTATTACTATCAGAGGGAGTAATTAAAGATACTTTTGATTTGAAATGAACCAGTCCACTCTGATCAGTCGGTGCTAATTTTAAATCAACAATAGATTTATTTACCTCATTATTTGGATCAACTGCAAATTCTACCACTCCGTCTATTATATTAAACTGCCCACGGTCGCCAAAAGATTTGCCGTCAGCAAATAAACTTATATTTTTTACATCAAAACTTATAACTGCCATATAATTTTCCTTTAATATATACTAAATTTATCTTCCTGCTGTGTTTTAACATTTATTAATACACTCCTGCCCTCTTTATTTGCTTTCTCTGCAGCTTTGATTGCAGGACCAATTTCTTCTGGTTTATCAACATCAATACCAACTGCGCCTAATCCTTTTGCAATTGTTGTATAAGATCCTGTCATATTTCCTGCACCATATTTAGACATTGCTAAAGGTTGATGATGATCATATCCTCCCATAGTTCCGTTATCCAATACAATAGTTGTGATAGGATTACCAGATCTAACAGAAGTTTCTATGTCCAATCCTGCCATTCCAAAAGCTGCATCTCCCATAAAATTAATACAAAATTTATCAGGAAATGCTATTTTAGCTCCAATTGCCAATCCTATGCCATAACCCAAATGAGTACTCTTTCCCCATCCAATATAACTATGGGGAACAGTAGCAGGATAAAAAGGCATTATCTGATCTCTGGGATGCCCGGCATCATGGGTTATAATTGTATTTTCATGATCAACTGCTTTATTAATTTCATTTATTAGTCTGTATGGATTTATTGGAGTCTGATCTGAATTCAATAATTCACTCCACTCATCATTCCATTCTTTTTTTATAATAGCTATGGATTCAATTACAGAATCATTATTCCTTTTTGTAGATCCAAGTTGAGCTCTGGTTTCATCAATCAACATTTGAAGGGTTAATTTAGCATCCCCCAATAGCCCAATATCAGTCTTGTATTCCTTAGATATATCAGCAAGGTTGTTTGTATTATGAATTAAAAATTTACCGTCAGGAATATCAATGGCAAAAGTCGTTTTGGTCCAGCTTGTTCCTATACCCAAAATTAAATCTGATTCCTTAAGCCAGTGCCATGCAGTTTTTGGAGCCGTTCTATTAGCAGAACCTAAAGATAAAGGATGCCTTTCATCAAATGCTGATTTTGCCTGCATAGTAGTTAAAACAGGAATTTGAAGTAACTCCACCAATTCCTTTAATTCTTTGGTAGCTCCTGAATATAATATTCCCTGCCCTGCCCATATAATCGGGTTTTTTGCATTTATAATATTTGATACTGCATTTTTTAAATCATTACTATCAGGAGCAGAAAGAGTAATCTGCGGACTTGAATAATCATCGATACTCTCTATCGTCTGTGCCATTGCTTTACCTTTCATTTCAAGTAAAACAGGGCCAGGACGACCATTGATTAATGCTGACATTGCTCTTCTCATTAGGTTTGGAATTTCTTCAGCAGAATTTATAGACGCTGCCCATTTAGTTATATGCTCATAATTTTTTGGAGCAGAAAAATTTGGTTCAATATCAGGGTCTCGGTCATCAGCAGGTAAAAATAAAATTGGGACTGAATCTGCCCAAGCCTGAGCTATTCCGCCAAAAGAGTTTTCAACTCCCGGACCACCCTGACAACAAAAAACACCTCTTTTACCCTGAGAAGCTAACATTCTTGAAAATCCGTCAGCAGCCATAATCCCACCTCTCTCTTGTCTGAATACTATCGGTCTTATTCCAGCATTGGCAGCTGCTTCAATTAAAGGATTTGCTGGGAAACATGCCATCCATTCAAAACCTTCTTTTTTTAAAATGTTTGCAATCGCTTCAAATCCATTCATAATTTATCCTTTTATTAAATTTATGTCTGAGAAACCCAGTTATCATTTGATCTGTCATAAACTTCATATAACTGAAGTAAAGTTTTTTCATCTAATAACTGCCCAGTTTCAATCTGTTTAATATTTGATTTTAAGTGTGACAAATTTGCTGTACCAACAATATGTACATTTATATTCTGATGAGATAATGCAAAAGCCAATGACAATTCAATAGGACTCAAATCTATATCCACATCTATTCCATTAGATTTTATAATTTCATACCTTCTAAAATATTCACTAGCATAAGTTGATGGCGATTTATCAGCTCCCCATGCCCCGTTTGCTATAGGTCTTTTTGCAATTAACCCTTTTTGTGTTTTATTAACGCCTGGAAAAACCATATCTTTAGCACCCTGATCGAGAAGGCTAAAACTAGTCTGAATTGAATCAAATCTGGAATCTAAAGAAGCCCATTCTGCTGCTTCATTATCTCCACTGTACCCAATAAACCTAACTTTACCCGCTTCCTTCATTCTTTCAATAGTATCAATCACTTCACCTTCCTGTAATATATCCAAATCACAGGAATGTAACTGTATTAAATCAAGATAATCAGTTTTCATTCTTTTAAGGCTTCTATCAACACTTTCAATTAAAGTTTTCTTAGTCCATTCCTTATCCCGCAAATCACTTTCTCCCCATGAGTTTCCCTTTTTATCATTTTCTGAAGATTCCACATAATGACCACATTTAGATGCGAGGAAATATTCATTTCTTCTGTGCGATATTGCTCTTCCAAGAAATTCTTCACTGTTACCGTAACAGGGAGCTGTGTCAAAAAAATTAATTCCCAGATCAATGGCTGAATTTAATAATTTATCGATATTTTTTGATTCTTGAACACTTATTCTTCCTATTTCAGACAATCCTATACCGAGTTGACTGATTTGTTCTCCGGTTTTTCCAAATTCTCTTATTGGTAAATTCATTAAATCCTCTCTATTATGGTGTAACAATTGCCCTGGTAACTTTACTTCCTTTTGTAGTGCCTAGCCATTCAGCTGTTTTAAATGCATTCTCAATATCTGTTATTGGGAATTCATGTGAAACAACATTAGTTAAAGGGTATTTATCTTTAGTTCTAATTAAAAAATCTATAGCATTAGGTAATATCCATGGATCATAGTGTTGTATGCCATAAAACCTTATTTGCTCAGCAACTAATTTCTGCACATCCAGGTTAACAATACTATTTGGAGAAATATGTCCAACTTCAAGATAAGTTCCTCTCATCCTGCACATTTGAACGCCTTCTTCAACTGCTGCAGGAAAACCAACAAGTTCTATAACTATATCTGCTCCTATTCCATTAGTTAATTCTCTAACCTTATCAACTCTGGAATCAACAGTCGGATACTCATTCATATCTATTATATCAGTAGCACCACATAATTTTGCTAATTCAAGTCTTGGTTTTTGTCCATCAATTACTATAACTTTATTAGCTCCCATATCAGAAGCTATAGCAGCTGCATTTATTCCCAGTCCTCCTGCACCTTGTATCACAACATTATCCCCAAATCTAGGTTTGGCAATATGAAATGCTTCCATTACCTGAGCTAAGGCACAATTAATTGGTGCCGCAGTAGCGTTATTTATTTCATCTGGAATTTTAAATATAAATTGTGGATTTCTTAAATAATAATATTGAGCAAAACCTCCGCTACAGTTCTCAATCGTAGGATTCGCTCTTCTAAATTTACAACCACCTAATTCTCCTCTGATACAGTTGTAACATTTCATACAAGGGAAAAAGTAAGAAAAAACTACCCTGTCGCCTTCTTTTAAAGGTTTTCGTAATGAATCGGTTTTTACTTTACTACCTATTTCCGCTACAGATCCCATCATTTCATGTCCAAAAACAAAAGGATCTCTTGGTCCTTCTTCTTCTTTTCGTCCATCACCTCTCCATATATGCAAATCAGAACCACAAACACTTGTGGCTTCAACTCTTATATTAATAGCATCAGGTTCAGTTTCAATAGTTGGGAGTTCAGCAATTTCAAATTTCTTACCCTGATCATGCCATATAGCAGACAATCCAGTTTTTAACATAACAATTTCCAATGATTTTATTTTGAATGATTATAAACATATTCTTATTGCTCTAATCAACTAAAATTGTCAACAATTCATTTTAATTATTTTGTAATGTACTTATAATGAAATTAATTTATTTAAACCTATATGAAAAAGGAAAAATAACATGGACAGATCTCAGGCAAAATATATTGATATAGATGGTATAAATACCAGGTATTTTGAAGCTGGCGCAGGAGAGCCAATGATACTCATCCATGGCGGGCAACCAGGAATGGCTTCAAGTGCTGAAATATGGTTTTTAAATATTGATGAACTTGCAAAAAAATACCATATTTATGCATTAGACAAACTAGGCCAAGGTTATACTGACAATCCAAAAGTAAATGAAGATTATACAATGGGTGCTCAGGTAAAACATGCAGTGGGATTCATGAATAAATTAAACATTTCAAATGCTCATTTACTTGGTCATTCAAGGGGTGGTTATATGACTACACGAATTGCACTAGAATATCCTCACCTAGCTAAATCTATAGTCATCATTGATAGTGCTACTTTAATGGCAAACCCGAATACATTTAATTTTTATGAAGATGTTGCAGAAAGAGCAAAATTAATTAAAGATCCAAAAGAAAGAACTTTTTATTCAGCAGCTCAGAATTCTTTTGGTACTGAACATATTACTGATGAATGGATTGAAGGAATTATGGAATATTCAAAACAACCAAAAAATCAGGAAGCAGTATCTAAATTTGCAGAATTAAGACAAATGTTTGTTGATGATTTAGCTAACAGAAGAAAAGAAACGCATGCATGGATAAGAGCAGGAAGATTACAGACCCCAACATTAGTGATTTGGGGACTTAATGATCCTTCAGCTATATGGGATCCTATAGGTGTTGATTGCCTGAATTTAATTTTACCTAATGTGGAAAATTCAAGTATGCACATTTTTAACAGATCCGGTCATTCTTCATTCAGAGAACATCCAGAAGAATTTAATATGATTATAGAATCCTTTATTAATACTAAAACGAAATAAATCATGAAAAAAATAAATAAAGAGATACTTTATTTCGAGCATTCACCTAATAATAAACCAGTAGAAAAAGTAGATCAAAATGAGTGGTTTGAAGTTGAAACTCAAATGAACAGAGGTCCTGATTCTGATCTCATACCTGCAGAATTAAGAGGTATATATAATCAACACAGAAGTGACTCGATGCCAACTGACAGAGGTAATCCTACTTCTGGATGCATATGGATCAATGATACAAAAGCAGGTGAAATGCTGAGCGTTGATATTGGTGAAATTGAACCTATTGAAATAGGATGGACTAGATACAGCGGATCTACCGGAGCTCTGCCGTCATATTTTGGGCCATCCCATGTAGGGGAGGTATTTAAAGTCTGCAAAATATCTGAAGGGAAAATCATTTGGAATAAAAAACTTTCAATACCAATCAAACCTATGTTAGGAGTGGTAGGCGTTGCTCCTGAAAGAGAAACAAAACATAACGGATGGGCAGCAGAATGGGGAGGAAATTTTGATATTCAGGAAATAACAGACGGAGCAACAGTTATGTTACCAGTTTTTCATGAAGGGGCACTTTTACATATAGGAGATATGCATGCTATTCAAGGTGATGGTGAAATTTGTGGTGGCGGGGGAATAGAAACAGGAGGCAAAGTTAAATTACGATGTAATTCTTCAAAAAAACCAAAAAGTATGACATGGCCAAGAATAGAAAATGAAACCCATATCATGACAACCGCACAGGGAAAACCTGCTGAAGATGCTTTCAGATTAGGATTACAGGAAATGATATTGTGGATGGAAGAATCTTATTCAATTGATAAAAAAGAAGCATTTATGTTACTTGCACAAATATTAGAAGCAAGAGTTACTCAGTTTGTTAATCCAACTTATACATATCTTCTTAAAGTAAATAAAAAATATCTCGTATAGGTAAAAAATGAATCTAAATATTGAAGATGTAGCAACTAATGAACAGATAATCCAGCTAGCTAGAAATAACCTTGAACAAGGCCCTTGGGATTATCTGGTTGGCGGCGCTGAATCAGAAACCACAATGCGAAGAAATAGATTGGCATTTGATAAACTTGCATTCAGACCTAGAGTGCTAATAAACACTTCATCAATTGATTCATCTTCAGAATTTCTAGGTTATAAAATAAGAATGCCAATTTTACTAGCTCCAATCGGATCTCAGCAAAATTTTACAAAAGACGGAGCGTCTGTAGCAACTAAAGCTGCACATAAATTCAATGTGATAGATGTAATAAGTTCAGTTAGTGAACCAAATTTAGAAACAATCGCACAAGCTGCTGACAATCCAAAAGTATATCAGTTATATATTCATGGCGATGAAAAATGGACACAGGAGATGATTTCAAGAGCAGTTGCAACAAATTATAAAGCATTATGTATAACAGTAGATACCCCAAGATTAAGCAGAAGAGAAAGGCCAATGATAAGTAAATTTAAAGCCCGATCTACAAGAGCTCCTCTTAATCCGCTATACGCTGCTTCAGTTACTTGGGATTCTTTAGACAAAATACATGCAATGTCTAATCTTCCACTTATATTAAAAGGAATTGCAACAAAAGAAGATGCAAAAATAGCTCTGGATCATGGTGCAGATGTGATTTGGGTTTCTAATCATGGTGGTCGTCAATTAGATTATGGATTAGGAACAATGGATATGCTTCCTGAAATAGTAGAAATGGTAGATAAAAAAGCCAAAATTGTAATAGATGGAGGGGTACAAAGAGGAAGTGATATTGCAAAAGCTATAGCACTTGGTGCTGACAATGTAGCTATAGGAAAAATGCAATGCTGGGGCCTGGCAGCAGGAGGAGAAGCAGGTTTAATACGTACTCTTGAAATATTAGAAGATGAATATGTAAGTGCACTTGGATTTCTTGGTGTTACATCTACAAATCAATTAAATTCTAATCATGTATGCAAATCTGATCCTGTAACCAGTCCTCACGAAATGTCTACATGGGTAAACATGCCCAAAGACAGATTAACTTAAATTAAACCTTTAATTTATTATTGTAAGAAAATACAATCAGCTACTATAAATTTCAAGTATGTCAGTAACTGCATCAGAAGAAACAAGTTTTACATATGAGGATATATCTTCAAGATGATTCTTTATCTGCCCGGTTGAAATACCTGCTGGCCCATAAACAGTAAACATAACATCTGTAGTATCAGAGGTTATGGGTGTACGGTTATCTGGCCCATAGATTATAGATGATATAACTCCAACATTATCAGATATAAACATATCATCAGGATTAAGATTCTGTACTTTCCCATTCATGCCAGTATAAGATTCATTTCCTGTAGCAATATTAAGCACAATAGGTCGTTGCAATTTTGATATATCATGTCCAGCAGTTAATATCTGATTTTTTAATTCGGCAGCAAACATAGCACTCACAAGGGCTGAAATACGTGGAAGATTCCGGTTCTTTAAAGCAATTGATTCAAGTTGTAACATTACATGATAAGTTTTCTTAAATTTCTTATAATATTCAGTATATGATCGTATAGTAGGCAGTCCGCGAATTCCTTCTCTACCAGATTCAGAAAAATTATTACGAATTTCGTCTTCAATTCCTTTCATTTTATTATCTAAATCAGGATTATTTTTCGGATTCACCGTATTTCTCATTACAAGTACACCAACGGAAGCTCCTGGAAAAGCATCTTTCCATTCCCTGGTTATTTCCAAATTTATAATATTTTCATTGTTTGCCATATATTGTGCATTATAAGTTATAAATAAATATAAATAAATATACATTTTTATTGAGATTAAATTCCTAGTTGTTACTGGAATAATTATCAAAGCAAAATTAATAATCAATGTTATGTTATTATGATCTTTAATAGATAAAAATATCAAAAAATATCAAATAAAAGGAGTAAATCATGGCTTATAGAGACAAACCTAGTCTAAGTAAAGATGAAGCTATAAAATTACACAAAGAAGCACTGGTAATTGACTCTCAACAACCTCCAATCACTTCAGGAGCTTTGTTCACTGACAATATGAGAAAAGCATTAGATGGTTGGTATAAAGATGGACTCTCAAAAGCTGAAACCAGAGGATTATTATCTAATATGATGGCCGATGAAATCAAAAACAGTCAGGATGCAAGAAATCAATATTTGGATTTATGGGAAAAATCAGGAGTAAATATTGCAAGTGGCACATATGCTGGCCCTGCCAAATTTGAAGAAGCTTTTGGAATCTCTTCAAATGGTATAGCAAATGCGATAGCAATTATAAACTCAATCCCTGAAAAGCTTATGTTAGTTACCACAGCAGATCATATTATAGAAGCTCATGAAACAGGTAAATATGGAATTATATTTGACTTTCAAGATACCACCCCTTTTGGAACTGATTTAAATAAAGTTGATTTCTTTTATAATCTTGGATTAAGAGTAGTGCAGTTAACTTATAATTTAAGAAATCTTGTAGGTGACGGTTGTACTGAAATACATAAAAGCGGATTATCATATTTTGGAAAAGAATTAGTAAGTAAACTTAATGATATGAAAATGTTAGTCGACGTCAGTCATTGTAGCGAACAAGTCGGTTGGGACGCTATGGAAACTTCAAATGCACCTGTTGTAATTACTCATTCAACAAGTGCAGCAGTCTGCAAACATGATAGAGGAAAAGGAGATAAACTTGCTAAGGCTATTGCAGATAATGGCGGTTTTTTTGGAGTTGTAATCATTCCAGGATTTATTCAAAATGAAACCCCTAATGCAACCCTTGATCATTGGGCTTTACATATGGAACATCTTGTAAATGTTATGGGAATTGATCATGTGTGTGTAGGGACAGACAAAATGGGCCCTGGCCCTGGCACTGATTCTCTCTTTGAATATCCAACTGAAATGCCTGAAACTAAGGTAGGGGCATTTAATTGGAGTGGCTTCAGAGATGAACACAGGGTACTCCCACCGAATTATGCAGACTGGAAAATGGAAGGATATAATGATTTTGGAGATTGGCCAAATTTAACAATCAAATTAGCCGAACGAGGCTTTAACGAAGAAGAAATCAAAAAACTTTTAGGGTTAAATTATCTTAGAGTTTATAAAGATGTGATTGGATAATCCATAATTATAAAGCGCTATTAATATTTAGAAATCACATCTATAATTTTGAGTTTTTCAGATTTTGGAGTTTGATCAAACCATAAGGCAAATTCATCATAAAATTCATCTAGTGTAAGTCCAAATGCATTTTCAAATGCTTGCTGATAACCAATATATGCAACTCTTGGATAAAATTCTTTTAAAAATCCGTCATTACTTTTTGATTTGTGAGCCAACCACGCAACTCCCCATATTCCCATGTCATACATTATTGCCCCTCCACAATTACATTCATGCTGATCCAACTTATCTTTTGCACCACGGTTATGTGAATTTTTTAAAGTAAATCCCCATTTATCATAAACATCATGTGCTGAATTTAATTTTTCTGTAAGTACAGATCTAAGATTTGACCATGCTTTTTTTTCTGCAAAATATACTGCAAAATATTCAGCTGAACCTTCTTCTAACCATAATGGCCCATTTCCTAACTCACAAAGTTTATTTGCTTCATCAGAACAACGAGTTTCATGTGGATGAACTTTGAAGGCACTCTGCCAAACATGTATATATTCATGCAATGTAGATTTTCGTATTTCTTGACTTTCATATTGCTTATCAGGCCCGTTATATGTCATAGACTGAAATCTTACAGGTGCTAGAGGCATAGGAGTTCCGTGTAGAGCTCCACAGCAGTCATCAAATGTCCTGTAATACCAATATTGATATTCATAGCAAGTATCATAATTATAGTCACTATATTTACTTCTATATAAACATTCTTGCGAAGCTACGTATTCTAAGTCAGGCTCCCCGTATCTCACAAACACATTAAGTAGAGGTCCCCAATTACCAAGTAATTCTGCACCATATTGTTGTGCTTCAAGGACTGCTTCTTTTACTTTTGGATCCATCTGAGCTCCTTGAATTACGTAAGGTTTTGCATCAGATTTACTAGCATTTATTAAGCAATCTATATAAGTTTCTTTTGGAGATTTAAGCAGATATTCTGTAGAATTAAATTTTCCTTCACAACTAGATTCTTTGTATACAGGAATATCATTTTTACTAGGTTTGGTTTTTATAAAATTTGGCCATTCTGGACATGGAGCAATCCCATATATATTACATGCAGGACCTGTATTTTCACTTACTATCCGTTTAAACATATCTATTTCATCTTTTCGTGGATCACCTGTTTCTTCTTCCTGAGCTAATCTGTCTTCCTCTTCCTGAGCTAATCTGTCTTCAATAGCTTTTCTCTCTTCTTCTTCCTGAGCTAATCTGTCTTCCTCTTCCTGAGCTAATCTGTCTTCAATAGCTTTTCTCTCTTCTTCGTCATGAATTTTTCTGTCTTCTTCTTCCTGAGCCAGTCTTTCTTCCTTGGCTTTGGCTTTGGCATCATTTGCCATTTCAGATGTTGCTTTTTCATATGCTGCATCTAATTCTTTTTGTTTATCTATAGCAGTATCCATTACATCTGGCGAGCTAGAACATGCTGCTGATATGATCAATGTAAATATCGCAAGAAATAATATTCTTTTCATTTAATACTAAATATTTGGTTTAAAGAGGTCATTTTATAATTGATTATAAA
>ENA-ORDI01001206-ORDI01001206.1-marine-metagenome-genome-assembly--contig:-NODE-1206-length-14604-cov-4.123012_pt1 | contig 14604 bp, 19 predicted proteins | sample MGYA00248628_ERZ508525 | MGnify/ENA primary metagenome ERZ508525 (study PRJEB26195, sample SAMN05422138) | marine metagenome | isolation source: East of Porto Seguro, South Atlantic Ocean | place... | reverse complement strand
TATGTTTCTACAAAGAAGGCTTGGGGCGAAGAAATCAAACCATATGAAAGAGATATGTTTGGAGATTCAAAATGAAAAAAGCAACAATTGAAATCCTTGAAGAAGGTGAAACTATTTTTGGTTCTCGTACTGGTGGAAACTATATGGTACGAGAATACGAAGATGGTGAAGAAATGGGTGGTAGTTTTTTCAAGACAATAGAAGAAGCAGAAGTCCGTGTTCATGAATATCAGAAAATAGAAACATGAAATTAAAGAAACGCAAAATAAGTAAAGTGTGGAAAGAAGTCCTCGATACTATTGAGGCTTTCAAAGACAATCCCGATTATGCTCCCGATCCTGACCATGTTCAGATATATATTACTACAAAGGATGGTGGTATTGTTGAACTTCATATTGGATATGATGGAGAACAAGAAATACAAAAAACATTTGATTCATTTGATTCAGAAGACGATTTAGAAGAACAACGAATTATCGACAAAATGGAAGATCCCGAAGGAGGGATTTTATTGAATTGATTTTGCGACTACCTTATTCGTTTTATAAATATTAATGAACTTATTAATATTAAAATGGATTTCTAATGCTTACCTTTTTACAATTTCTTGCAGAACAATACCTAGAAGAAAAACTAATAATGTACAATCAAGGGAAACGCTATGGACAAATAGTGTTCCTCGCTGGTGGTGCTGGATCGGGCAAGGGATTTGCAATTGCAAATTTCATGGAAAAAGAGAAATTTAAAGTTCGTGATGTTGATGAATGGAAAAAAGCATTCATGAAGATAGCAGATGCTCAAGACAAGTATCCAGAAATAAAAGGATTGAAACTTTCAAATCCAAGAGATGTTGCGAAAATTCATAAGTTTGTCAAGAAATTGGGCATAAAAGAAAAATCTATTGACCTTATGCTTGCAGATGCAAATTCAAGACATTTACCTAATATCATGTTTGACATTACTATGAAAGATACAAGTAATATTGATGTTGTTATGCCGAAATTGATAAAAGCAGGATATGATGCTAAAAATATTCATCTTACATGGGTATTGACAAATTACGCAGTTGCGATTGTCAATAATCGAAATCGTGAAAGAGTTGTTCCAGAAGACATAATGCTCCTTTCACATGAAGGTGCGGCCACAAGCATGTACGATGTTATTAAAGGAAAACTTCCAAAAGGTTTAAATGGTAGTGTTCGGGTAATTCTTAACAATAGAGATAACACTATTCCTTACGTTGATCCTGACACAAAGAAACCAATGAAAACATCTCAGGGAAATCTTCTTGTTAAAGATTTTACCTATCTAACCTTCAAGAAAGAAGGAAAATCTATCGGCCCAGAAATGGATGTTAAACGACAACTTTTGGGTTGGATTGCAGCCAATGTTCCAAAGACCAAACTCACAAGAGACATGATGGGTGTTGATCCAGAACTTTTAGATAATTTCAAATTATTTGATAAAAAAACTTGACAAAGGTGTCTGGTTTTGATATAATATAAGTGAAGGTGAAAAAGGAATACAAATATGACATCGAAGACATTAAAAAACATGAGGAAAGAGCTTCTGGATAAGTATTCGGGAAAGATAACCGGATATGAGCATTTAGATGATGGAACTGGCGACTACGCAAGAACTAATCCAAAGGATTTTGAAAAAGAATCTGAAGAAACTTCAGAAAAAACTTGACAAACCTGTCGGGTTTTGGTATAATATAAGTAAAGAGTGAGAAAGTAAACCTTTCAACAATAAAATATCATGAAATATAAAACAACTTCCCTAATAGAACAGAAATCTCTTCTTGCCAAACTGATGGCAGCAGAGAATATCACGGTTGAACACAAGAAAATCCCTACTGCGGCATTTGATGTGAAGAATCGTGTTCTGTACCTACCTATCCTAAAATGGAAGCCTGGTTCTGAGGTCTATGACCTTTTTTGTGCCCACGAAGTTGGACACGCACTTTGGACTCCCGAAGATGGATGGCATTCATCTGCAAGTAAAAAAGGAAAAGGATATAAGTCCTTTCTGAACGTTGTAGAAGATGCAAGAATCGAAAAGAAAATCAAGAGAAAGTTTGCTGGTGCTCGTAAATCAATGATTGAAGGGTACAAGAGTTTAATGGATGAAGATTTTTTCGGATTGAGTAAGATGGGGGTTGACCCTAACGATCTTGGTCTGATTGATCGTATTAATTTATATACCAAAGCCGGAACTTCTTATGGAATCGAATTTACCGATGAAGAAAAAGTTTGGGTTAATCGTGTTGAAAGAACCGAATCTTGGGAAGAAGTAGTTAAAGTTTGTGATGAACTTTATGATTGGTGTAAAGAAAACGAATCGGAAACTGATAACAGTTACGGAGAGTTTGGTGACAATTCTGAAGATGAATATGATGAAATGGATTCGGAAGATTCAGAAGATTCTGAACGTACAGAATGGGAAGAAACTTCAGATGAATTAGATGAAATAATGAAAGATATGTCTGGTGAAGATTCTGATGAAGAATCTGAGGAAGATGGAGAATCAAATAGTGGTGGAGAAGATTCTGCCGATTCGTGTGAAGATGGTTCTGGAAAATCAAAAGAAGGAGAATCTTCTGATGAAGAAAATGAAAAAGAATCTTCCAAGAAAGCCTCTTCTAATGGATTTGAAGGTGGTGTTGGAGATGCTTTTGGAGATCGTGAAGATATGACTTCGGGGCCACGTTCACTTACTGATGAAGAATTTCGTAAGAGAGAAGAAGAATTTGCGGATATGAAGGAAAGTACACAACTTCCTCTTTATTTGACTTTTCCGAAAATTAATACAGATGCACTCGTAATTGATTATAAGAAAGTTCTTGAAGAATGCAACAAGTATTATGGAGTTCAAGATGGTGCAAATGAATATGGAATTAAACTTCTGAAAAAGTTTAAGTCAACTAATGACAAAATGGTCAGTTATATGGTCAAAGAGTTTGAAATGAAGAAAGCGGCAGACATTCATCGCCGTGCATATAATTCAAAAAAAGGAACTCTTGATATGAACAAGATTCATGCATACAAGTACAGTGAAAATCTGTTTCAGCAAATCACAAATTTGCCTGAAGGGAAAAATCACGGTATGGTTATGTTCATCGATTGGTCTGGTTCCATGCACAATTACATGAAAGAAACTATTGAACAGTTGATTAACTTGACAATGTTTTGCTCGAAAGTTCAGATTCCTTTTGAAGTTTATGCTTTTTCTGATCATTATCGTGATTGGAAAGATGAGGATAATAATCGTTTTCGTAACGAAGAACGAAATCGTCTTTATGATGAAACGGCTTTAGGAAAGAAAGTTGCAAACTACAAAAAGAATAATATGGTAGTTTCAAATGGTTTTCGTTTGATGAATCTTTTTTCTTCACGAATGAGAAATCGTGAATTGAATAATGCATATCAAAATTTTCTTATGATTGCAGAAGGATTTAGTAATCGTTATCAACATTATTACAGTAGTGATTATCGTTATTTTGGAATGCCTGATAATTTTTCACTTGGTGGAACTCCGTTGAATGATACAATTGTTGTTGCAAAGTCTGTGATTGAAGAATTCAGAATGAAAACAAGAGTTCAAATTGTCAATGCTATATTTTTGACAGATGGCCAGAGTAACCAAAATAATCAATATTTGGACTCTAGTAATGTGGTTCAAAGATTTACAACTTCTTCAGTTCATATTGATGATCCTGTAACTCGTATGAGAGTTTTTCCTGAAGACGTTAAAAGTCAAAGAAATAAAACAACTTCACTTCTTTTACTTGCACTAAAACGGTCATTAGGAATAAATCTTCTTGGATTTTTCCTGACCTCTGGTTCTGGAAGAAGAAGTATGGGTAATTTGAGTTATGCTATGTCAAGATATCCTACTGATGAAGACTATTCAAAGTTTCGCAAGGAAAAGTTCTTGATTGAAACAGAAACAGCTTATGATGAACTTTATATTATCAATACCAAAGGTCTTGAAATTGATGAAGTTGATCACATGGATTCAGTTCAAGTCGGATCTTCCAAAGCGGAAATTCGGAAAGCACTGAAGAAGAATACCAAAGGAAAGTTGCAAAATCGCATCCTTCTTAATGCATTTATTGAGAAAGTTGCATAAAAGACTTGACAATCCTGTCAGAATTTGGTATAATATAATTATGGAAATGAGAAAAGATGACTTTTCTCTAATTGTGAACCCTCCTAATGGAGATTTGTTATGAGTAATTTGAGTGAAAAACAGATTGAAAGCATGAATGCGTTTCGTTCCTTTGTTGGTTCTGATTCGTTTACTCGGGCTGATTATTCTGATTTTAAATCAAGAGCTAAGGAATTGGGTGTAATCCTCCCTAGATTCTTGATAAGAAATAATGTATGTGAAAAAATTAACAGGGGGGAATATCGTTTTCCAACTGTTAATGGCACATCAACTGAAACCGTTGATACATCCAATATGGTTTCGCCCGAAAAAACGGAAGAAGTTTCTTTGGCAACTAATGTTATTGAATTCCCTAAAAACGTAACGGAATCTTATGTTCCTGCGAAAGTTGGAAATTACGTAAAGTTTGGTCATTACAATGATGTAAAGACCATCAAAAAATCTGGACAATTTTATCCTGTCTTCATTACTGGTCTTTCTGGAAACGGAAAAACCATGATGATTGAACAAGTTCACGCTGAGATGAAGAAAGAACTTTTTCGGGTGAACATTACTATCGAAACTGATGAAGATGATCTGATTGGTCACTATGCATTGATTGATGGTAGAACTGTTTGGCAAGACGGGCCAGTTGTTATGGCGATGGAACGTGGTGCAACTCTTCTTCTCGATGAAGTTGACCTTGCATCAAACAAGATCATGTGTCTACAGCCTGTACTGGAAGGAAATCCTCTTCTGATTAAAAAAGAAGGAAGGATTGTCCGTCCTAAGGCTGGTTTCTCAGTCATGGCGACTGCAAACACCAAAGGCAAAGGTTCAGAAGATGGTCGGTTCATTGGAACTAACATCTTGAACGAAGCTTTCCTTGAAAGATTTCCGATTACAGTTGAACAAGAATATCCTTCTGTTTCAGTTGAGAGGAAAATCATCAATAAGTTGATGTTTTCTCTTGGTTGTCTGGATGAAGAATTTTCTGGAAAACTTGTTGACTGGGCGGACTTGATTCGTAAAACCTTTTATGATGGTGGATGTGATGAAATTATCGCCACTCGCCGTCTGGTTCACATTGTTCATGCGTTTTCGATCTTCAAAGATCGTATGAAAGCGATTGCAATGTGTGTTGCAAGGTTCGATGATCAAACCAAAGAAACTTTCATGGACTTGTATTCCAAGTTGGATGAAAAAGTTTCGATGCCTTCGGATGAAACTGAAGAAGGTGAAGATTCTGAATCGACTGAAACTGAAGAAGAAAACGAAGATTTCAAACCTTGGTAAAAAAGAAAGTAATATATAATAGAATGGTGGTCAACCCCTGACCATCGTTCTATTTTTGTATCTACTGATTATGGACAAACCTGCATTTAGTGAAACTGTTCCAAACGAATTAAAAGAACTAGGATATGTTCCGCCAATTATCAAATCATATGATAAGAATGGCATAAATGTATGGTTAGATAAACGTAGAAAATGGTATGATGTTCCTTTTTGGCAATTTACGATGGATGGTGTTCAATGGATGGTTTTGGATGAAAGACATGGTTCTGCATCTCAATTCTATTCACATTACAAATTGGCCAGAGGTCATGTTATTTGTACAGGATTGGGATTTGGAACAAGAGAACAATGGTTGGCGTCCAAACCAGAAGTAACGAAAATAACAGTACTGGAAAAGTTCAAAGAAGTAATAGATTATCACAAGGACATTGGTACAAAATGGTCAGACAAAATTGAAATCATTAATTGTGATGCAAACGACTACAAGGGTAGTTGTGAATTTTTGACAATCGATCATTATGAATATGATGATGTACTAAGAATTTTAGATAGTATAAAAAAAGTATGCAATAATATTACTTGTGAGAGTGCATGGTTTTGGATGTTGGAGCCGTGGATTAGATTGGGATACATCACAGACAATACAGAAAATCCTACTATCATTCCAAAGAAAATTCGTTATGGTGGAAAAGAAAATGACATCCTAGAAAATTATTCCAAAATAAAAACATATTTTGAACATGTGAATTTACCAAACCTTAACAAAGAACAATTAACCAAATTTATTGAGATGTACTAATTATGGAAGTAAAAATACCAGTTGAAGAATTGCGAGAAAAAAAGATTATGGTTTGTACGCCAATGTTTGGTGGAATGTGCAGCGGAATGTACACAAAGGCTTGTTGTGATTTGGCAACACTTGCAACCAAATATGAAATGGATTTAAAATATTTTTATCTTTTTAATGAATCCTTAATTCCACGAGCAAGAAATTATTTGTGTGATGAATTTATGAGAAGTCATTATACACATCTCATGTTTATTGATGCGGATATTCATTTTGATCCAAATGATGTACTTACTTTGGCAGCATTGGACAAAGATATCATTGGTGGCCCTTATCCAAAGAAATGTATTGCATGGGAGAAAGTTCGTAATGCAGTCGATTCGGGCCTTGCAGATGAAGATCCCGAAGTTTTAGCAGAATACACAGGTGATTATGTTTTTAATCCAGTAGAAAATACACACAAAATTCAAGTTGCAGAACCAGTTGATGTTCTGGAAATTGGTACAGGTTTTATGATGATTAAAAAGAAAGTGTTTGATGATTTTCGTGAAGCATATCCCCAATTTAGTTATACGCCAGATCATAATCGTTCAGAACATTTCAAAGGTGATAGAAATATTCATGCGTATTTTGATACGGTGATTGATTCAATAGCCTATTTGGGTGATATTGCTGGTGGAAGTGATCGATATCTTTCTGAGGATTATTTCTTTTGTCAGTTTGTTCGTAGGATTGGATATAACATTTATCTTTGTCCTTGGATGAAATTGGGACACATGGGTTCTTATGTTTTTTCTGGTTCGATGGCGAGTTTAGCGAATCTCGAATTTGCAGCTCATGGATTGGATACTGCGAAAATAAGCGGACATGCAAAACGAAGAAAGAAAACAACAAAAAGAAAGAAAAAATAACTTGACAATGTGTTAAAAAATTGTTATAATTATACTATTAATAAAAACTGAAATGGAGAATAAAATGAAAGTAAGTGAAAGAACAACCAATCTTTTGAAAAATTATGCAAACATCAATCAGAGTTTAGAATTTCGTGAAGGGAACGTACTTAAAACAGTTTCGCCCCTCAATACAATTCTGGCTTCGGTTGAGATAGAAGAAGACTTCCCACAAACATTTTCAATATATGAATTGGGTCGATTTTTGGGAACTTTGGATTTATTTAAAAATCCAGAATTAGATTTTACTGACAATGGAGTTAGTATTACCGATGATAATCATGAGGCAACATATCGTTATTGTGGGAGCAGTTCAATGTTTCAAACACCACCAGAAAAAGATATAACTTTTCCAGATGCAGAAATTAATTTTGAATTGACACAAGAACTATTCAGAAAAACAATTAATGCAGCCAATACTTTGGGACTTCCAGAAGTTATTGTTGAAGGAAATGGTACGGATATACAACTCGTAGTGTCCGATACAGGTAATGTATCATCTGATATTTTTTCAACCAAAGTTGGGGCAACTGATAAGACATTTCGTATGATTTTTAAAACTGAAAATCTAAACAAAATTATGGAAGGAACATATGACGTTTCTCTTTCATCCAAACGTATATCACATTTTAAACGAGAGGGAGATTCACTTCAGTATTGGATAGCACTTGAACAAAATTCTACTTATGAGGAGTAATTATTATGACCGAATCTTTATTATGGGTGGAGGGATATAGGCCCAAGACCATCGATGAATGTATACTTTCCAAAACAATTAAGGGAACTTTAACCGATCTTGTAAAAGATGAAAAGGTTCCAAATCTCATGTTTACAGGGCCGCCAGGAGTTGGTAAGACAACTGCAGCACGAGCACTTTGTGAACAAACAAATAGCGATTACATAATTATCAATGGTTCAGATGAGGGTAGAATGATCGATACCCTGCGAACCAAGTTGACTCAATTTTGTTCTACTATCTCTTTCGGGGGCGGTAGAAAGATTGTGATTATAGATGAAGCGGATTATATGAATCCCGATTCTGTTCAACCAGCCATGAGAAACTTCATTGAAAAGTTTGCAGAAAATTGTTCGTTTATTTTCACTTGTAATTACAAAAATCGAATTATAGATCCGATTCATTCACGATGTGCAGTCGTGGATTTTGGGTTGAACAAAGAAGAAAAACCACATATCGCAGCCCTGTTCATGGAACGATGTGTGTCCATGTTAGCATCAGAAAATATAACTCATGACAAAAAAGTAATTGTAGAATTAATCAATAAACACTTTCCAGATTTTCGGAGAGTGATAAATGAATTGCAAAGATATTCAACTTCGGGAGATATTGATTCTGGTATTCTTGCGAATATTGGTGAATTGAATTTGAATTTATTAATTTCTACATTACGAGAAAAGAATTTCCAAAACATGCGCCAATGGGTTACTTCAAATGTGGATAACGATCCAATATCAGTTTATCGTAAAATTTATGATAAATTATATGATGTATTGGAAAAATCTTCTATTCCTCCAGCAGTATTAATTATTGCAGATTATCAATACAAATCGGCCTTTGTCGCAGATCAAGAAGTAAATCTTGTTGCTTGTTTAGTTGAATTAATGGCAGAATGTGAGTTCGTATGAGCCCGTTTGATTTTGTGAAACAGATTAATTATGGTAAGATAAATCTGATGGATGAAACTCCTGAATTAGAAAGGGAGTATAAACAGTTCATTATAAATCGTGCATTGAGTTTTAATCACGATACGGCCCTTTATGCAAATGAAATGAACTTTCTAAATCACCTAGATCCGAAACTTCAATTCGACTTTTTTCTAAATATAATCAGACCGAAGAAACGGTATGGAAAATGGTTGAAACGTGAAAACAATGGAGTACTCGAATTAATCAAAGAATATTATAAGTGCAGTTATGCGAAAGCGAGAGAATACTCTTCTTTACTTGATGATTCGCAACTGGATATTATTAAACAAAGAATTGATACAGGTGGTTTGAAAGGACAAAATGAGCGAAAACATAATTCAAGCGATGATTGAAGTAACACTAAAAGAACCCGATGATTTTCTCAAGGTACGAGAAACCCTTACACGAATCGGAATTGCATCACGCAAAGAAAAAACTTTATTTCAGTCATGTCATATCCTGCACAAGCAGGGAAAATATTACATAGTACATTTTAAAGAATTGTTTGCATTAGACGGAAAAACAACTAATTTTTCTGAAAATGATGAAGCAAGACGAAATACTATTGCCAATCTTCTCGCAGAATGGGAATTGATTGAATTGGTAGAAACAGATAAATCATCAGAACTTACTGTGCCATTGAGCCAGTTGAAAATTCTTTCCTTCAAGGAAAAGGATGAATGGGAGCTTACTCCCAAATATAATATTGGAAATAAAAGGGATTCTGATGAGAATGACGAATGATTTACTATTTTATAAATTATTTTCAGGTGTAAAAGACCCCAAACGAGCTACAGAAGGTTCCGCATGTTTTGACTTGTACTCTTTTTTACCAGACAACTCTACGGTTTCGGTATATATAAATCATTTTGAAGAGTTGGAAATAAGAAATAGATTGGTGCAAAATGGAAGGATACAAGTCAATTCTAATGAGCGAATTCTGATACCTACAGGACTTATTTTTGATATTCCAAATGGATATTCAGTAAGACTATATCCAAGATCGGGCCTGGCATTGAAACAAGGTTTAACTCTCGCCAATAATGTGGGTATAATTGATGCCGACTACGTGGAGCCTGTTTTTGCGATGATAACTAATATCAGCGGAACAATTAAATACGTGAAGCATAATGAACGTATTTGTCAGGGAGAACTTTTTAAAGATGAAATATGTATCTTAGAAGAAATAAGTGAACAACCAGAAAGAAAAACTGATAGAGATGGAGGATTTGGTTCAACCGGAAAGGAATAATTTTGGCTCATATTTTACACAAATGGACGGTTGTTACCGTTCAAGTAGTATATTACATACCAGATTATTTACACATAGTGAACGAATTCATGTGGCAGACCGAAGACCAAATACCAGAATTTCCACGCATAACTAAATTTTTAAATTATTGGGATAAGAATATTGACGGCCCAATCAAAGAAGTGCATATTTACGATCAAGGTCAAAGTGAGGTCAGAATGGTTGATAGGCGATATAAAATAAACTAATATGAATCCAGTTATTATTGATGGTTTTTTGAAACATGATGAGTTCAAGAAATTACAAACTTATATGATGAGTCCAGATTTTCAATGGAGATTTATGCCAGTTATAAGTCACATTAATGAAAAAGGAAATAAGTTTCAATTTGTACATTTGTTTTATCAGAATTGTAAACCCATAAGTCCAGATTATTCTATACTTACTCCAGTATTTCGAGCAATAGAAATGAAATCGTTATATCGTATTAAAGCGAATCTTCTTACCAGAACACCAAAAATAATAGAGAATGAATTTCATTATGATGTTTCAGATTTTACACCAGAACAAGCCAAACACTGGACTACTTCAATATTGTACATTAATTCAAATAATGGATATACTAAATTTGAAACTGGTGCATCATTTGAGAGTATAGAAAACAGATTAGTAACATTTCCTGCAAATTTAAAACATACAGGATCATCTTGCTCAGATGAAAAAGTAAAAATTGTTATAAATTTCAATTATTTCACTTAGAGTATAAATAATTATGAAAACAAAATATACACTATTAGTGGATGATGCAGGAAGTTATGCAGAAAATTCACTAATAAAATTGATTTGGATAGTTTTAAGACATCGCCTCCTTCATCTATGTAAGGGTGAAGGATGGCGTGATTGAGGTGCATCATCGTGGTGGCCTCGTATTACCTCTCCTAGTCCTGTGCTAAGGATGGGAGATTTTTTAATAACCTCGCTTAAATAAGGAGGCATTATGGTTACATTAGCACATCACACTAATTTCACAGCAGGCGATCTAGAACGTTTTATGGGTCTTACCGTAGGGTTTGATACCATGTTTGATCGTTTGATGAACTTTTCCCCAACTCAACAAGAAAGTGGATATCCACCTTACAATATTCGTAAGGTAGATGACTACAATTACGTTATTGAGATTGCCCTTGCAGGATTCTCTGAACGTGATATTGAAGTTGAAGTGGCGGATGGAGTTCTTTCTGTTCGTTCTAAAGAAGACAAGGACACGGTTGAAACCGAATACGTTCATCGGGGAATTGCCAGACGGTCTTTCGCTCGTAAGTGGACTCTTTCTGATGACATGATTGTCAACGGAGCCGAGTTCCAGAACGGTCTTCTGAACATCAATCTGGAGAAAGTGGTTCCAGAGGAAAAGAAACCACGAATTGTTCCAATCACTATGTCAAATGTGATTGAACACAAAAAGAAGTAAAGTTACTTTTCCCCTCCCACCAAAGAATATATACTTTAGTGGGGGGGTTTTTATTTTGAAAATTTTAAAAGGAGAACAATTATGTTTCCATTAGCGGGAATGTTATTTAATGTTATATCAGGTCTTGTTATTGACAAAGCACAGAGTCTAGCAAAAGAACATGTTGAAAAAATGATTGATGATATTCTTCCAGATGAAGCCAGAAATGAATTAGAAGAAATACTTGCAGATGACCTAGAACATCCATTTGAAAACATAAAGGATGCGTTATCTGGTGCAGTAGAAGGAAAGTTGCCCATACCTTTCAAGGATGGAAAATTCCTTCCTATAGAGGTTGAGTTTAAAGTGAGATTTGATCCCAATACAAAGGAAATTAAAATTATACAAGGATAATTATGTATTTGACTAAGAATTTTTCATATTTAGAAATGATAAAAAGTTCAACTGCTCAACGTCTTAATGTTTCAAATGAACCAACAGTTGAACATGTTATCAATTTAGTAAATCTTTGCAATCATATTTTGCAACCAGTAAGAGAAGAATTTGGGCCGATTCGTATCAATAGCGGTTATCGTTCTCTTGCATTGAATGCAAAAGTGGGCGGTTCAAAAACAAGTCAACATTGCAATGGTGAGGCCGCTGATTTTGAATCTTCTAGAATTTCTAATCCAAAACTTGCAGCGTGGATTGCTAAAAATTTGGATTTTGATCAACTCATTCTGGAATTTTATGATGGTAAAGATCCACATAGCGGTTGGATACATTGTTCTTATAAAAAAGATGGTAGTAATCGTGGAAAAACAATGACTGCTTTGAGAATTAGGGGGAAGACACAATATAAAAATGGTCTACTTTCATGAAATACATATGGTTATTATATCTTCAATTTCTTTTTGTTGCTGGGCAATTCAATACAAAAAAGAATTGGATTGACAAACACATTTTAATATGTTATAATAAGTTAGATGAATTAAACGTTGATTATGTTAAGTATCATGATTTTGATAAAAAAGAATAGATGAGTTTTTATACAAATGTACACTGCTTGGGAAATAATATTTTATTCCGTGGCATCTCTAAAGATGGCCAACGATTCAAAGATCGTGTAGAGTATAAACCAACACTCTATATTCCTACCAAAGAAAAAACTAAATTTCGGACTCTTGAAGGAAAACCAGTAGGAGAAATTCGGCCGGGTTCCATTAAAGAGTGTCGGGAATTCATTCGTAAGTACAAAGAAATAGACAACTTTAATATTTACGGAAATGATAAGTTTGAGTTTTCTTTTATTGCAGAATACTTTCCAGAAGAACATATTAATTACGATATCTCACAGATTCGTATTGCATATCTTGATATAGAAACTGGCTCTGAGAATGGATTTCCAGATATCGAAACTGCAAACGAAGAAGTTACTGCAATTACAATGAAAATAAATGGTAAGTGTTATGTTTTTGGTAGGGAAGAATTTATTCATGATAGGGAAAATGTTTATTATTTTCGATTCGATAGTGAACGGGCATTACTTCAAAAGTTCTTTGAAATGTGGGATAAGGAATCACCAGATATTGTTACAGGATGGAACATAGAAACATTTGATATTCCATATTTGGTTAATCGTGCAAAACGGCTCTTCAATGAAAATAAAAACCCATACCGATTACTTTCGCCATGGAGAAAGATTCATCCTTATACTTTGTTTGGAATGGGTGGAAAAGAACTTCAAGCTTATAACATAATTGGTGTGGAAACACTTGATTATTTATCAATGTATCGTAAATTTACTTATACTAATCAAGAGTCATATCGACTTGATCATATTGCATTTATTGAGTTGGGAGAAGGTAAACTTGATTATTCTGAACAAGGTACGTTACATCTTCTTTATAAGAATGATTTTCAGAAGTTCATCGAATATAATATTAAAGATGTAGAATTGGTAGATCGTCTTGAAGATAAGATGAAACTGATTGACTTGATTATAACAATGGCTTATAGTGCAAAGTGTAATTATGTAGATGTGTTTTCTCAAGTGAGAATGTGGGATGTTATTATGTACAATTATTTGAGAGATAAAAATATTCAAATTCCACAAATCATCAGAAAAAGTAAAGAAGATGCATTTGCAGGAGCATATGTTAAGGATCCACAAATTGGATTACACAAGTGGGTTGTCAGTTTTGACTTGAACTCTTTGTATCCACATTTGATCATGAACTATAATATTTCCCCTGAAACCATCAAGGGGATGCATAAAACGGTGCCTGGCGTTGATGAAATGTTATCACAAACATTTGATACCAGTTTTCTCAAGGAAAACCAAGAAACTATAACTCCAAACGGTGCATTGTTTGATTGTACCAAATATGGATTCTTGCCTGAGTTGTTGTTGCAGATGTACAATGAACGTAAGGAAACCAAGAAGTTGATGTTGGAAGCTCAACAGGAATATGAGGATACAAAACATCCAAAACTTTTGAATCTCATATCACGATACAAGAATAGACAAATGGCACTCAAGATTGCACTCAACTCTGCATATGGTGCAATCGGTAATCAGTATTTTCGATTTTATGATATTAGAATTGCAGAGGCTGTAACATATGGTGGGCAACTTGCTATTAGATGGATAGAAATTGCTCTTAATAAATATTTAAATGAGTTGATGAAAACTGATAATGTGGATTATGTTCTTGCATCTGATACTGATTCTGTTTATATCACATTTGAATCTCTGATAGAAAAGTTAAAACCGAAAGATCCAGTTAAGTTTCTGGATACGATTTGTAGAGAAAAGTTTGAAACTTTCATTAATCAGAAGTATCAAGAATTAGCTGATTATACAAATGCGTATGAACAGAAAATGATTATGAGTCGTGAGGTTATTGCAGACAAAGGAATCTGGACTGCAAAGAAACGATATATTCTGAATGTTCATAATTCTGAAGGTGTGCAATATGCACAACCCAAACTCAAGATGATGGGAATAGAA
>ENA-ORDI01001201-ORDI01001201.1-marine-metagenome-genome-assembly--contig:-NODE-1201-length-14675-cov-5.074942_pt1 | contig 14675 bp, 17 predicted proteins | sample MGYA00248628_ERZ508525 | MGnify/ENA primary metagenome ERZ508525 (study PRJEB26195, sample SAMN05422138) | marine metagenome | isolation source: East of Porto Seguro, South Atlantic Ocean | place... | reverse complement strand
TAGGCATCAGGAAGCCAGGCACCAAGCGGCGGCACCGCAGCATTTACAATAAACCCAATCATAATCAAAAAGGTTGCGAAACTTTGAAGGTCCGTTGGCCACCAGCCGTGAAAAGGCAAATACTGGATGGATAAATCACCACTTACCGAATATTGGATCATAATCCCGGCAAATAGGATAAGACCACCAACTACATGCCATAAGAGATACCTGAATCCTGAATCAACAGAAGATGGAATTTTCCGGTACCAAACCAGGAACACTGAAGAAAAGGCCATGATTTCCCAGAAAAGGAATAATGTGAGGAAATCGCCTGCAAAGGTGACACCCAGGGACCCTCCGATATAATAAAAAGCAGCAAGGTGTTCACCGTCATTTTTTACATGAATGGAATAAATGACCCCAATCACACCCATGATAGTGAATATATAGGCAAAGACCTTGCTTAATTTATCTACATGGCCAAAGGTTAACTCCCAACTCAAAAACTCATAAATACCATAAACACCAAGGGGCATGTTTACAACAGCGAAAAAAGCCAGGAGAGTGAGTAAAAGCATAAACCCCTGCTTGATTCGACCTTTGAGTAAAGGAATCAGGAGCCCGCCTATGATATAGTATGCTGACGGATGAAAAAATTCAATATTGAAAATTTCACTTATCATAATAATCCTCATCCTGCATCAGCCAAAGTTGACCTATCCATTTTGATACTACGATAATCAGCGCACAGGAGATCAATCCAAATACAGACCAGAATCCCGGGATCTTGTCTCCAAAAAAGTGAATCTCATGGCGGGGAATAATAAAATCCACCAGAATCAGTAAAACCAATAATCCATAAGCAAATTTCTTGACTTTCTGCGTGCGTAGCTTGTCTATGATCTCAATCAAATTCATCGAATAACACTCTCTGCTATTTTTACAATAAAATCTGGATACAAACCCAGAACCACACTCACGATGGCAGTTAAGGTAAGAGGAACTACCATGAAGGGGATTTCTTTAATCACAGCGTTTTCATGAGATTTGAGTTCCTGCGTGATTTCAGAATCTTCCGTCTTAAAAAATGCCTTATAAACGATGGGGATAAAATAGGCTGCATTCAAAAAGGAACTTGCCAATAATACAGCTAGTACCGCCATATTATGTCTTTCCAGGGAGCCAATGACCAGGTACCACTTTGTGATAAATCCTGATGCCGGCGGAACACCGATCATACTCAATGTGGCAATGGTGAAGGCGGCCATGGTCCAGGGCATTTTTTTTCCAATGCCGTTCAACTGACTAACCTCCGTCTTATGGGTAGAGACATAAATGGAACCGGCACAGAAGAAAAGTGTGATCTTTGAAAATGCGTGATTGGTGATGTGGATGATACCGCCTATCATTGCACTGGGCGTCAGCAAAACCGCCCCCAGGATTATATAGGAGAGCTGGCTGATGGTTGAAAAAGCCAGCCGCGCTTTCAGGTTATCCCTGCTTAAGGCCATTAGAGAGGCGATAATAATGGTTAAGGAGGCAAAAGTGATTGCAAAAACATCCACGCCAATTTCCATCATGAGGTCCGCGCCAAAAATGAAAAGTACAACACGGAGCACCGTAAAAACGCCAGTCTTGACCACCGCTACAGCGTGCAAAAGGGCACTGACCGGTGTAGGCGCCACCATCGCTGCTGGGAGCCAACTGTGAAAAGGCATAATAGCACATTTGGCGAACCCAAATAGAAACAGGATGAATATTAAATAAAGAAGGTTCGGATGGGCGGATTGCACCAACGTTGGGAATATTCCTGATTTTGAGAACTCCAGGGTGCCAGCAAGATTGTAGGTAAGTATGATCCCTGCGACAATGAAAGCCTTGGCAGCTCCCAGCAAATAAATCACATACTTCCTGGCGCCTTTTTTCGCTTCCGGTGTCTCCTTATGGGCAACCAGTGGATAGGTGATCAATGTCAACCCCTCATAAAATAAAAACATGGTAAACAGGTTCGCCGAAAAGGCAACGCCAATTGTCATTGAAAGAGACACAGCAAAACAGGCGTAATATCGAGTCTGGGAATGCTCCTTCGTAGAGCGCATGTAGCCGATTGAATAAAAAGATGTTGCAATCCAAAGTATGGAAGCGCCCATGGCAAACAGGAGCCCGAACGCATCAACCCTGAAAGCAATTTCAATCCCCGGAAGAAGGCTGAATAATGAATATTCAATGATCTGATGGTCATAAACCACGGTTGGAATCATGGATAATACGATCAACAGTTTCAATACGCCGGCAATGATGGACCAGGATTCTCGCAGGTTCGGATTTTTCCCCGCAGCTATGATGAATAGGGCGCCAATGGAAGAGACAAGAACCGCAAGTAAGGGTTTTATTGAAACAATTGTTTCCATCAATTTTTCATCAAATTAATTTCATCAATATTGACAGTTTGATGATTGCGGTAGAGGGCAATAATAATTGCCAGACCTACGGCAACCTCCGCTGCAGCCAGGGCCATCACGAGAAAGACAAATACCTGCCCATCGACACTGTTATAGTATCTTGAAAAACCGACCAAGGCCAGGTTGACTGCATTCAGCATGAGTTCGATTGACATAAAAATCGTGATGGCATTACGCCTGAACAGCACACCCAGAACACCAATGGAAAAAAGAGCCAGACTCAAGGCAATGACGTGTTCCAGGGGTACGATCATAAGATCTTCCTTTTGCCCAGGTAAACTGTTCCAATCAGCGCAACGAGCAAAAGTAAAGAGGCCACCTCAAAAGGAAGCAGGAACTTGGTAAAAAGTGCTTCCCCAAGGGCATAGACATTCCCTGCTGAAAATTTCGATAAGGGTTGGTGCAACTCTCCTGAACCATTTATCATGATCAGAAAAATTCCAAAAAAGAATAAAAGGACCAGCATGAGGGATGTGGCTTGCTGAAATTTCATAAAATGCGGTGCTGCCTTCTCCCTCCCCAAGTTCAGCAGCATCACAACAAACAAGAAAAGAACCATGATGGCTCCCGCATAAATGAAAATTTCCAGGACAGCAAGAAAATAGGCTTCCAGAAGCAAATAAATCATGGCCAGTGAGAAAAAACAAACCACCAGCAGGATGGCGCTATAGACAGCATTTTTATTCAGTACCACAAAGATAGCGGAGCCGACGGCGATGAAAGCAGCAATATAAAATAGGAGTGAAAGTGACATATTAAATCTGAATTAAAACTGCTCGAATCCAAGCCTCATTAATTCACCAGTTGTTTAATTTTGTGAAAGAGTCATATTAATATTTGGATTGCTAATGAGGATAAAACATAATTGGGATTAATTACATAATTACGTTTTACATAATTTATTACCAAAATAATATTCTTATCTTCGCTCATTTCTGTACTTCTGATAAATATTTTCTTTCTGGTGAATAATGCAGGTTAGATTTTAGGTTTACCGTTTTTGTTTTGCCGGGAATAATAATTTTGATCTTTGGTCATCTCATATACATCCAGGAGTCCCTCCCGATCGATGATAAGGTCTTCCCTGGTATAAGCGGAAAAATCGTAAATCTCGGTCAATTCAATGGCTTCTTCCGGACAGGCCATTTCACAGAAACCGCAGAAAATACAGGTTAAAAGATCAATCTCAAATTTGACCGGATAGCGTTCCTTGCCATCGTCCCAAGGGGCCGGGCCGGGATCAATCTCAATGCAATCAGCCGGGCAAGCTGCAGCGCACATATCACAAGCGACACAGCGAATACGGCCATCTTCATATTTATTCAGGCGGTGGAGTCCACGGTATCCATCCGGGGGTATATGTTTTTCATCTGGATATTGGATGGTGATCTTTCTTTTAAAGAAATAGCGCAGCGTCACCATTAACCCTTTGATTAAAGCAGGGAAATAAAGTTTATCCCAAAAGGTTGGTTCATAGGATTTTATAACAAGACCCATTAGATCACCGCCTTAAATGTGAGATATCCGGCGGTTAAAAATATGTTAAAAAGTGCCAGGGGCAGCATCACCTTCCAGCCCAATCTCATTAATTGATCATAGCGAAATCGGGGAAAGGTCCAGCGCACCCAAATAAACAGGAAAAGAAAAAATCCCATTTTCAGAATAAAAGAAGTTACGGACAGCATTGCTCCCCACAGACCCAGGGCAGCCTCATTCACAAAGGGGACATCCCAGCCGCCAAAAAAGAGTGTAACCGTTAAAGCTGCAGCCGTGATCATATTGGCATATTCGGCCATGAAAAACATGGCAAATTTCATACTGCTGTATTCCGTGTGATAGCCGCCCACCAACTCCTGTTCCGCTTCTGAAAGATCGAAGGGCAGCCGGTTGGTTTCTGCATAAACGGCCACCAGGAAAATGAGAAAAGCCAAGGGCTGCTTAAAGACATTCCATGATAAAAAGTGTCCCTGTTGATCCCCGACAATGTCATTCAATTTCAATGACCCGGACAATAAAATGATACTCACCACTGCCAGCCCCATGGCCAATTCATAACTAATGAGCTGTGCCGATGAACGCAGCCCGCCAAGGAGGGAATATTTACTATTTGAGGACCAGCCGGCCAATACAATGCCATAGACGCCGATACTGGTCAATGCAAGAATGTATAAAATGCCAACATTCACATCAGCGACTTGAAGGGGAATCTGCCTGCCAAAAAGGGTAATATCTGACCCGAATGGGATCACCGCAAAAGTCATCAATGCCGGTATGAGCAGGATTGCCGGAGCAAGGATAAAAATGGGTTTATCAACGCCTGCGGGAATGATGTCCTCTTTCATAAGAAATTTGATGCCGTCTGCTAGCGGTTGAAAAATGCCTTTTGGTCCCACGCGATTAGGACCGAGCCGTCCCTGGATAAAAGCAGAAACACGTCTTTCCGCATAGATCATGATGAGCACGGTAAGCATGGTTCCGGCAAATACAACTAAAACTTTAACGAGAATAATGATAAAACCTAAAAGATCCATTATGCTTCATGCCTCCCGTTTAATGATATTCCGGTGGATCCTAACCGGAAGAATGAGAGACCTTTATAATCTGGAAACTTTTCACCCATTTCCTTCATCACCTGACTGATATCTTGCATGGGTAGTTTCCCTGGATCCATTTCTTTCATCACCAACGCTAGTATTTCCCAATCTGGTTTAGCCTCACCTTGAATGGGCAGGGATGGGCGTAGCCACTGGACTCGCCCCTGGTCATTGGTGATGGTTCCCTCCCGTTCAAATGGGGCCAGTCCCGGAAGCACAATATGTGCTGACTTGGCTAAATCTGTCATGGCATAGCTCTGGACAATGACAAAATCCATCCTGGCCAGGATGTCTTTCCAGGTATTATCCAAGTCCCGATCTACCCCATCATCCAAAATGTACAAACCACAAATATTCCGGGCGTTTAATTCAAAAGGGAGATCTTCTGCTATTTCTCCGCAAATATCAGTCATACCACGGAGATTTGGCGACCGGTCTGCACTGATTCGAAACCCCGATGGATAATTGATCTCTTCACCCCGGATGGGTGGCAGTGAGCCCAGGATGCCCGCCATCATTTGTCCCAGTAAAAAATTTGATTCATTGGTGTGAAACGGGGATCCCATGCGGGCAGTTTTTCCCTTGGCTTGCTCTATGAGTTTTGCTGTTTTCTGAATCGCTTCATCCCAATCAAGTGCATCAAAAGTTTCGCCATTCCGCATCAGGGGTTGAACAACACGGTCAATTTCTTCAAAGCGATGGAAGCCGTAACGGCCAATATCACACATGAAATAACCATTTACATCCTGATTTTCCCTAGCCGTCAATCGGAAAATCTGATTTTTCCGGGAAAACACATCCACATTGCAGCCCACACTGCAATCCTGGCAGACAGAGGGTTGTTGGTCCAGGTTCCAAATGCGGTTCTTGTGGATATAATCCGTGCTTAATAATGCCCCAACGGGACAAATGTCAGCCACATTTCCCGCTAATAGATTATCGAGCGGTCTATCTTCCAGGGCTGCTATTTTTGAGTTGTATCCGCGGGCTTCAACAAAAAGTTCGCTGGTGCCTGAAATTTCCTGTGTGAAACGCACACAGCGACTGCAGAGGATACAACGATTGTGGTTAATAACGATCTGGGAACCAAGATATTCATTTGGGCGGACTCTTTTTTCTTCCTCGAATCGGCTGTGGGCACTGCCAAACTTAAAGGAGTAGTCCTGGAGATAACATTCACCAGCCTGGTCGCATACCGGACAATCGAGAGGATGATTTAAAAGGAGAAATTCCAGGATATTTTTTCGCTCCTGAACCACGAGATCATTCTGCGTATGGACCACCATATCATACTTGCCATCTACTTTACGATCTGGAGGCACATCCCCAACAAAGGTATTACAGGATACTTGTAGTTTTGGCATTCCTTCCACCTGGACAAGGCACATCCTGCAGCTGCCCACGATCTCCAGAGCCGGGTGATAGCAATATTGGGGGATCTCTATCCCATTGGCCTCGGCTGTTTGCAAGACAGTGGTACCACTTTCAACTTCAAATTCTTTACCGTCTATTTTTATTAGGGGCATCAGGCTAGCACTTTTTCCCGGGGTAAATATTCCAGGAATTCATCTTTGAACTTTTCAACAAAACTTCTCACCGGCCAGGCCACCGCCTCACCAAATGGACAGATGGTCTTGCCAAAACTTCCTTTTGAAAAATCGATCAGGCCACCAATGTTATCCATAATTTCAAAAATCATGTCAATATCGGTTGGTGTTCCACCCCCATTAACTAAACGGGTAAGCATTTTCACCAGCCAGGCAGTACCTTCCCTGCAGGGCGTACATTGACCGCAGGACTCATGGGCATAAAACCGGGCAATATTCAGGCAGGCCTGCACCATATCCACTGTTTCATCCATGACAATGACACCGGCCGATCCCAGCATACTCCCCTTTTCCACCAATTCTTCAAAATCCATCTTCACATCCAGGGCTTCTTCAGCCGTCAGGATCGCCGAGGAGGAACCGCCAGGGAAAACAGCTTTTAATTTCTTGCCATCCGGTATCCCACCGGCCCTGTCAAAAATCAGATCTTTAAGAGAAATACCCATGGGTTCTTCAAAGACACCGGGATTATTAACCCGTCCTGAAATACAAAAGAGCCGCGGTCCCGGCCCTTTTTCAGGACCGATGGATTTAAACCAGTCGGCACCACGATTGATAATATGGGGAAGACAGGCAAGTGTCTCAACATTGTTCACGATTGTTGGACACTGCAAATAACCCTCAATGGCCGGAAAAGGGGGTTTAATCCTGGGCCAGCCTCGCTTGCCCTCCAGAGATTCGATCAATCCTGTCTCTTCTCCACAAATATAGGCGCCTGCTCCGCGGTGTATCACTACATCCAGATTGTAAGTTGACCCCATGATATTTTGACCCAATAGCTTGTTCTCATAGGCTTCAGCCATGATCTTTTTCAGGAGTTGGAATTCTTTGTAAAACTCACCCCGAATGTAAATGAAGGCGGTCTGACAGCCAATGGCATAGGCCGCAATGATCATCCCCTCCAGCATTTGATGAGGTGCTTTATTCATGAGCAAGCGGTCCTTAAAAGTTCCCGGTTCACTCTCATCTGCGTTGTTGATCAGGTAAGTTGGTTTAGGAGAGTCTTTCGGGATAAAGCCCCACTTCACACCGGTTGAAAATCCAGCGCCGCCGCGACCGCGAAGATTGGAATCCTTTACTTCCTGGATAACTTCCTGCGGATCCATTTTAAGCACTTTTTCTAAAGCACTATATCCGCCAACGCTTTTGTAAAAAGAAAGCGTATGACATTCTTGCTCATGGAAATACTCAGTTAGGACAGGTTTAAATGCTTTCATGATAGGGATTCCAGCAAATCATCAAATTTTTCTGGAGACAAGTCTTCATGATAATCTTTATTTATTTGGACAACCGGCGCCGTTCCACAAGAGCCCAGACACTCAACTTTCATCAGGGTAAAGCGGTCATCTTCCGATGTTTCTCCCGGTTTGATGCCATATTTATCTTGCACATGATCCACCAAGTCATCGGCTCCATTCAGGCTGCAGGAAAGGGTTTGACAAACCTGGATAATATGGCGACCGTGTGGTTTCGTATAGAACATGGTATAAAATGAAACACAGTCCATGACAAGAGCCGGGTGACAATCCACCAAACCGCCTACTGTATTGATCACAGTACCGGAAATGTAGCCTTGCTCTGATTGGGCCAAATGCAGCAAAGGCAGGGTAGCCGACTTTTTATCGGGATATTGAGACAGGATTTTTTCCACTTTATCCTTATCAGTAAAAGTGAATTTTTCATTCGGTGTACCGTTGCTGTTCATCGGTCTAATTCTCCTGCGATGACATTTATACTGCCAATGATGGCCGGTGCATCGGACAGCATATGTCCCTCAATGAGTTTCGAAAAAATGGAATAATTCATAAAGGAAGGCGGCCGGGTGCGGACACGATAGGGCGTTCGCTTGCCATCACTCACAATATAAAAACCCAGTTCACCATTGGGAGATTCAGTAGGAACATAAGCTTCACCCACGGGCGGTGTCATGCCCCGGTTGGGCATGGTGACCTCAAAATGATAGATCAGGCCTTCGATAGAGTTATATACTTCATCCTTGGGCGGCAGGCTGTAGCCCAGGCCCGGATCTACAATCACATCACCGGCAGGCATTTTCTCCAAGGCCTGCCGACATATTTTTATACTTTGGCGGACCTCCTCCATCCGCACCAGGTAGCGGTCAAACACATCACCATTCAAGGCAATAGCTACATCAAAATCAAACTCTTCATAGCTGGAATAGGGTTCGTTTACCCTGATGTCCCATTCGATTCCTGATGCCCTAGCCATGGGGCCGGAGATACCGTATGATATTGCATCTTCCTTGGAGATGATACCAATTTTTTTAGTACGATCATGCCAGATGCGGTTCTTATTCAATAAGGTTTCGATATCATTGGATCCTGCTTCTACTTCCTCAAGCACCTTTAAAACGGCTGCATCATACCCCTCCGGGATATCTCTCATCAATCCACCCACAAGAGTGTAACTGGTGGTCAGGCGGGTTCCGGTGGCCATTTCAAAAAGATCGTATATATCCTCCCGCATCCTGAAGCCGTAAAGGAAGGCAGTCATGGCGCCCAAATCCACGGACAGCATACCCACATTCAAAAGATGGTCAGCGATGCGGCTCAATTCACACATTAAAACGCGGATATATTCCGTGCGTTTGGAGACTTCTATGCCCATTAATTTTTCAGCTGCCAAGGCATAAGCCACATTGTTACAAAGCGGTGACAAATAGTTCATGCGGTCTGTGATGGTAATATACTGGTTGAAATCCAGGTCTTCACCCAGCTTTTCAAATCCGGAATGGAGATAACCGATTTCCGGTGTTGCTTTGGTCACCGTTTCACCATCCAACTCCATGATTATCCGCAGGGTTCCATGGGTCGAGGGATGTTGGGGCCCAAAATTGAGAACCATTTTATCCGTTTCAAGTGGCTTTTCCGTCACTCGGGTCATTCTGTCCGTTTCTCCTTTTTGAAAGACCGCTTAATCACGGGAAAATCGCTTCTTTCTTTGCGTCCCAAACGAGGATAGTCCTTTCTTAAGGGATAGCCCTCATAGTCATCGGGATTCATGATCCGGATCAAATTGGGATGTCCTTCAAATTTTATGCCGTATAAATCAAAGACCTCCCTTTCCTGCCAGTCTGCTGTTTTCCATAAGGATTCCACAGATGGCAGGGATGGCTCTTCTTCAGGAACATAGGCTTTTACGGTCAGCCTTTCCGCCGTCTTGTGGCATAATAAATGGTAGACCACGGCAAAGCGTTCGTATCCGCCCAGGGTTAGATTATCAATTGCGGTGAGATCTGCCAGGAAATTGTAACCATCAGCTTTCAATCTAGTCAGGACCGCCAAGTTATGTTGGCCTTTTACATGTAAGATAAGCTCACCGGCAAATTCTGTCACCTCTAAAATAGCGTCGGGAAATCTTTCTTTTATTTTGGAATGTGGCGTTGCAAGAGGCATTTATTTGGATGATGGAAGGGAGTAGTCAGAGAATTTTTCCTTGCCCACCAAATCCTGGAGTTTCATAAATCCTTCAATGACACCTTCCGGACGCGGAGGACATCCCGGGACATAAACATCCACGGGAATAAATTGATCCACACCCTGGATCACGCTATAGGTATCAAATACACCACCGGTGGAAGCGCAGGCACCCATGGAGATAACCCATTTCGGTTCCGGCATTTGTTCGTAGATGCGAATCAGGACCGGCATCATTTTGATAGATATCCGACCGGCAACAATGAGAAGATCGGACTGCCGCGGTGAAAACCGGATCGCTTCAGCGCCAAAGCGGGATATGTCGGTGCGGGCAGCCAAAACAGCCATAAACTCTATTCCGCAGCAAGCCGTACCAAAGGGCATGGGCCAAAGTGAGTTTTTCCGACCCCAATTCACGGCACTTTCCAGTGTTGTAGTTAACACATTTGATTTAACATCATCGCTATTCATAGAAATACCTGAGGTTGATTAAGATTTTTTAGACAGGATAATTCATCTTCATTATCAATGGACATTTTTTTCTATCCCTGGTTGTACTTATTCCCATTCCAGGGCTCCGTTTCGCCAAACATAAACAAAACCAAAGACAAGGATGGCCAGAAAAACAACCATCTCAAAAAAGATGAAGGGGCCGGCTGCAAGAAAATCTTCAAACACGACCGCCCAGGGATAGAGAAAAATAATCTCAATATCAAAAATAATAAAGAGCAGAGCAATCATAAAAAAACGGATTGAAAATCGAATTCTCGTTTCGCCAACCGGATCCACACCGGACTCATAGGGCATCATTTTTACCGGATTATAAATCCGCGGACCTATAAGATGCGTCATAATAAGACTTACGAATGTAAAGCCCGCTGCAACAATAAAGACAATGAAGATAGGCAAATAATTTTCAATCATGATAAAAATTTAAGTAGGAATAAAGAACATTAACAAATAAATAGCACCCAATTTTTCTTTTCTTTTAAAATAAATCGCTGCAGTGAAATTGGGTGGGTAAATTGACCCACGTTCATTAAAGATGGCCAGCACGGGTCCTGTTCATTTTCAGAATAAAAAAAGCCCTTCACTAATTGGCGGATGGCTTTTTCTCAATTTAATATGGGTATTTACCCAAAACTATCATATGCAATCATTTCAGGATCGACACCGAGACTTTCCAACATACCGTCACAGGCATTAATCATGAGTGGCGGACCGCACATGTAATATTCCACTTCTGTTGGATCTTCGTGGTTCTCCAGATATTGGTCATGCAAAACCTGGTGAATAAATCCAGTGGGTCCCGTCCAATTATCTTCTTCCATTGGTTCAGATAACGCTACCGTATAATTGAAATTGGGGAATTGTTGGGTAATCTGTTTAAATTGGTCATCATAGAACATTTCACGAACGGAACGGGCGCCATACCAGAATGAAACTTTCCGACCTGTTTTCAGTGTTTGGAATAAATGAAATAAATGAGACCGCATGGGCGCCATCCCGGCGCCACCACCGATGTAAACCATTTCCCGATCTGTGTCCTTGATAAAAAATTCACCATAAGGGCCGGAAATGGTAACATTGTCTTCCGGTTTCAAATTAAAAATATAGGAGGATGCCAAACCCGGAGGGACTTCATTCCATAAGGGTGGCGGGGGTGTAGCGATCCGGACATTCAGCATCACCCGGTTCCCTTCCGCTGGATGGTTCGCCATGGAAAAGGCACGGAAAATGGGTTCATCATTATTGGCAACCAATCCCCACACATTATATTTATCCCAATCCGGATGATATTCATTCTCGACGTCAAAATCTTTAAATAATAAATTCTTGTATTCTGGAATATCGATCTGGATGTATCCCCCGGCCTTGAAATCAAGGATCTCCCCTGCCGGTAAATCCAGTACCAATTCTTTAATAAAAGTAGCCACATTCTCATTGGACTTGACAGTGCATTCCCTTTTTTTGATACTGAAGATCTCATCGGGAACATGGATATTCATATCTTCCTTCACTTTCACCTGGCAAGCAAGACGCCAATTTTCCTTGGCTTCGCTGCGGCTGATTTGACCCGTTTCAGTAGGAAGTATCCCGCCACCACCTTCCAAAACCTGGCATTTGCACATGGCACAGGTACCACCGCCACCGCAGGCTGATGGGAGATAAATTGTTTGCTTCGCTAACGCAGCTAATAGTGTCCCGCCGGGACGAATCTTAAATTTTTTATCCTCATCCTCATTCACGGTGATTGTCATTTCACCCTGGGGCAGGAGTTTACTTTCTGCAAAATTAAGGATGAGAACCAAAACGAGGATCACACCGGTGAAGACTGCAATGCTTAAAAGAGTCAATTCCATTAGAGATCAATTCCGGAAAAAGCCATGAATGCCATGGACAAAAGCCCGGTTAGAAGCATGGTGATTCCCAATCCACGAAGTTTGGCCGGCACATTGGAATACCGCAAGCGATGACGAATGGAAGCCATGGATACAATAGCGAGAAACCAGCCCATGCCAGACCCGAAACCAAACACGGTTGATTCCAAAAGCGTATATTCTCTTTCAACCAGGAAAAGTGAGCCGCCCAGGATTGAACAATTCACCGCGATCAGGGGCAGGAAAATGCCAAGATTGTAATATAAGGTTGGCGAGAATTTATCCAGGATCATTTCCACCAATTGAACCATGGCAGCGATGACGGCAATAAATACAATAAAATTCAGGAAGCTCAAATCCACATCCGGAAATCCGGCCCAGGCCAGAGCACCATCCTGCAGAAAATAATTGTGGATGGCCCAGTTGGCCGGTGCTGTTATGGTCAATACAAATACCACGGCGAAACCGAGACCAATGGATGTATCAATCTTCTTGGAGATCGCCAGGAATGAACACATGCCAAGAAAATAGGCTAACAGGATGTTCTCAACGAACATGGCCTTGGTGGCTAGACTGATATAATGCTCAACCATAGCTATTCCTCTTCGATGTCCGCTGATATCCGGTGGACCCAGACAATTAATCCTAAAATTATGAATGCCCCTGGTGACAGCACCATGAGTCCCATATTCTCATATCCGGCTGTATAGGCAGAATCCGGAATGATTTGAAACCCGTAAATTGTTCCACTGCCCAGTATTTCCCTGAAAAAGGAAACAACAATCAAAATACCGCCGTAACCGAGAGCATTTCCTAATCCATCTAAAAAAGATTTTCCGGGAGAATTCTGCATGGCAAATGCTTCTGCCCGCCCCATGACAATACAATTGGTAATGATCAATCCCACAAAAACGGAAAGTTGTTTACTGATATCATACATGTATGCTTTAAGAATTTGATCGGTTATAATTACGAGAGAGGCAATGACAGAAAGTTGAACAATGATCCGAACTTTTCCCGGGATCAGATTACGAAGTAAAGCAATCAACATATTGGAAATAGACAATACAGCAACTACAGCCAAGGTCATGACCACTGCTGTATCCATTTTCACAGTCACAGCCAAAGCAGAACAGATTCCCAGCACTTGCAGAGTGATGGGATTATTTGCACTCAACGGATCTGTGAAAGCCTGTTTGGATTTTTTATCAAGAAAGGCCATTAACTTTGTGTTCCCCGCACCTGTTTAAAAAAGGGTTCATATTTTGCAAGATCGTCTTTCAGGAAATACTCCAATCCTTTTCCCGTCATGGTTGCACCGGAAATACCATCTACTTTATGATAGGCTTCTTGATCATCGGATTGAACCTTCCCTTTTATAACATGAATACCAAGCAATTGATCATTCTCATCCACAAATCTTTTGCCAATGAAATTTTGCTGAAACCAGACTTTGTCCACTTCGCCTCCCAATCCAGGCGTTTCACCATGTTTATAAAAGGTGATCCCCATGACGGTTCGTCCGTCCGGCTCGATTGCAAAATATCCATAAAGTGTTGACCACAATCCTTTCCCGGCAATAGGAATTGCATAACCGCCCACATCGTCACCGATTTTTTTCAAATAAATAGGCAGGAATTCAAGATCCTTTTCAGTGTCAATTTCTTTGGGGTCTTTTTCTGTCCTCTGGCCGGACGCATCTAAAACAAGCGCTTCAATATTCTCCTCGAATAATTTTTGAATTTCATCTGAAGTCCAGGGAGTTTCAGCTCCCGGCTTGAATCCAAGTGACAAGAGAATATTTTTCCTCATGTCATTTTCCACATTGAGATCCTGCAGATCTCTCAACCCGTCAGCAGCTAAAGCGAGGAAAAAGCCCAAAACGATGGTCACAATAGATGTGAAAACCAGTGTGTAGGTGTTACTGCGCATAGCGAAGCATCCGTCGTTTTATATTGCCCTGTATCACAAAATAATCAATAAGCGATGCGAAAGCATTCATGAGCAAAATTGCCAGCATAGCGCCTTCCGGATAAGCAGGATTGATGGAGCGAATGATCACGGTTAAGCCGCCAATAAAAATCCCGTAGATCCAACGCCCTTTATCTGTGTGCGCACCGGTCACCGGTTCCGTGGCCATAAATACCACACCAAAAGCAAACCCACCCATGACCAAATGATAATGAGCCGGAAGTGTCAACATTGTGTTGGA
>ENA-ORDI01001200-ORDI01001200.1-marine-metagenome-genome-assembly--contig:-NODE-1200-length-14682-cov-2.468881_pt1 | contig 14682 bp, 13 predicted proteins | sample MGYA00248628_ERZ508525 | MGnify/ENA primary metagenome ERZ508525 (study PRJEB26195, sample SAMN05422138) | marine metagenome | isolation source: East of Porto Seguro, South Atlantic Ocean | place... | reverse complement strand
TGCGCATCGCCAAACACTATCCTTTCCATTTCATTGCAGAGAAACTCATAGTCAAGCGGGGAGGGCATGAGGACCAGTTGTCACGCAAATACTGGGGCATGGACCGCTGGCGGGTCTATGCGCTGGAGAAATTGTTGCAAGAAAACAAACTGGATGGGGAGCAAAGCGATCGGGTTGTATTGTTGAAAGAGAACCGATTGAAAAAGGAGCAAAAAGATCTGGTTGTTACAATGCTGATTGAAAAATGCGAGATTCTTATTAACGGCTTTGGCAAGCGGGGTAAAAATCAGGAGAGAGAACATTATCGGAACCTGGTGGCGAGATATTCAGGCCGGATTGAGGAGCCTGTTAAATGAGGCTTCAAATAATGGGGTTTCTGCTTGTTCTGCTGTTTGCCCCTGCAATGGGTTTTGCCGACTCCCGGCCGGACACGGTGGTTAAGAAAATCCGCGCAACCAGCTTGGCTGTTTTACAGAAGGCCTATCGAAATGAGCGGGCGTTTGTGAGAGCCGCGGCGGCTCGAGCGGCCGGGGAGTCTCAGGATCTGGAACTGATCCCTTTGCTCAACAAGGCGACGGAAGATGTCTACCCCACAGCCCGCTTGTTTGCCCTGCAGGGATTGCAGAAGGTTTCCCGATCTGATGCTTTGAAGGCGGCGCGCAGGATGACAGATGATACCGACATCTGGGTTCGCAGTGCGGCGGTTGAGATAATTGCGGAGGATACGGATGCGGTGGATGAAGTGAGGGTGTTTTTAAAATCCTATGATGTGCCGATGCGCCTGGCGGCTTCTTCCGGACTGGTTAAACAAGGCGAGGAAAAATATCTTGCAGATGTGCTGGACCCGCTCACCCATCCTATTCCCGACCGCAGGTATCAGGCTATTGGATACCTTGGGAAGATTGGCACTTCGGAGGTTCTGCCTCATCTGGCAAAGTTGTTCGACCATGATGAACCGGAGATGGTGTTCTACAGCCTGAAAGCGGTGGAAGGGAAAACCACTGCCGGTATGTTGCCCAAGCTCAGGGAATTGATCAAGCGGGACAGTGCGTCAGTTCGTTACGCGGCGGCGTTGGCGATGGGCAACCTAAAGGAGGCGGAACCGGATTTGATACCTCTATGCGCGGACAAAGACGGAATGGTGAAGCTGTCGGCGGCACTGGCACTGAACCGTATGGGGTCCGACTCCTGCCAGATTGTGTTTGAAGAACTGTTGAAGCACACTGATTTTGGTGTGCGTAGCACCACCGCACGGGTTTTGGGGGAAACCAGGATACCCGGCCAGGTACGCTTGCTGAAGATGGCTCTGGGGGACAATCACTCCAGAGTGCGCACAGCGGCAGTGCGGGCAGTGGGGATGATGGGTGGGCCGGAAGCCTTCCCGATATTGGTGGAGTTATTACAGGATTCGCTGGAGGTCGTCCGCGCCTATGCCGCCGGAAACCTGATTCACCTTTTACCCTCTAGCCCCTAGCCGCGGGCGAGCCGCCGGTGGCAATTTATAACCCCCATGATAAGGGGGGCTAGGGGGGTTGCCTGTCATGCTGGGGCTCTCGAAGTATCAAGCAGTTTTTTGCAACCTCTTTTTCAAAGAGGGTCGGGGTGATTGACCGCCAGCAGGTTTACCCATCTGAGTCCAGCGTCACGCTGGGGCTAGTGGGCGAGCAGTTCGCCGGAATCGAGGAGGTGTTGTTTTCCGTCCGGAGTTTGCAGGATCAGTTTGCCTTGTGGGTTGAGCCCTATTGCGGTGCCGGTTTGGATTTTGCCTTTTTGTGAGACAGTCACGGTCTTTCCGAACATGTCCGATTGCTCGGTCCATTTGCGGATCAGGTTTTCTCTTTTCCCCTGTAAGAAATCTTTATATTCGGAGTCAAGGTTTTGCAGAAGGCTGAGGATAAGTTCTGTACGGTCGACGTTTTTACCGGTTTCCATTTTCAGGGAAGTGGCAATGTCTTGGATATTTTTGGGAAAGCCGGTGTGGTTGAGGTTGATTCCTATTCCAACGATGACGGTGGGAGTGTTGCCGGATTTGGCGATGCATTCGCATAAAATTCCCGCAAGTTTTTTACCGTTCAATAAGATGTCGTTCGGCCACTTGAGTTTTGCCGGTGCCGATGTCTGTTGCTGGATGGCGGATACTGTTGCGACCCCTGCCATTAATGTGAGGCAGGCCAGCTTTTCGGGTGGCAAGTTGGGTTTTAAAAGCGTGGAAAGGTAGAGTCCTGTTGCAGGTTCTGAATGCCACGAACGCCCCTGCCGGCCCCTTCCATGGGTTTGGTGATCGGCAATGACGACCGCGCCTTCCGGAAGATTTTCAGCCAGATTGCGCTTGATTTCCTCGTTGGTCGAGTCAATTTCAGGAAAAAACCGTAGGGGTCGGCCGATTCTCTCTGTATTGAGCTTTTGCTCAAGGGCTGAAATATCAATGTCGGCAGGAGAGAACAGAGTAACACCTTGGTATTAAAGGTTTAAATTATGTAAGCCTGACCGTTGCCATTGTAGGGTAAAATGTAGGGTAAAATGCCAGAAAATGATTGAAATGTTATCTAAATATTGATAAAAGGCATAGTCCAAAAAAAACCTTGGACCCCAACCCAATAGGACTGAACCTTCTATTCTTAAAAAGGAGAGAGTTAGGATGAAAAGATTCTTTGGCATAGTTCTTTTGTTGTTTCTGGCCACCATCATGACCGCCGGGTGTTACGGCATGGGAGGAGCATGCCCCGAAGGTCATTGTGATGAGGAACATAGTCCTCAACCTCCAGGAAAATAATCTGACGCATTGACCACGTCGCCAGCAATCCCGAAAGACAGACCCTCACCGGAAACGGAACCGGTATTTGGATTGCGCTGGTGTTGGTTATGTCTTCTTGTTCGATGAAATCACAATTTCCCGAGGGTCACCAAGTTGCACCTGATAATGTTGAAGAGAAACATCAATCTGTTTAAGAGTTTTTTAGCAACTTGCTAGTTGAAAAGGGATTTTTTTTGGTGGGGAACGCTGCGGTTCCCCGCCTTTTTCTGTTCTGCTTTTGGAAGCCATTCCTTAATTAGTTCTTGTTCTCCACCGTTTTCTATTTCCCTCCTTCAATTTTTAGTAGTCCGGGGCTAATTGTTTGACAGGCCCTGTAAAATCAATGCTACAATAGACCCATTTTCAAAAGTCATTAATTGGCGTACGTATGCTGGCAGGCCTTCCTGTTGCTTCAGTGCGGTCCTGAAATGTGGAAGTTTGATACCCGGGATCAGTTAGAATTTACTCCCTCATTCAAACCCCATCTTGTTCCTTTTTGTTTAAGAATCAATGAGAGAGGAGTCTATGGCGGAAGACAAACCCATAACGGTAGAAGAAGTCCGAAGTGCCCAGGAGTGCCTGAAAAATGGCATCACCTTGCACGAAAAGAAAAGTTTTAAAGAGTCCATTGAGGAATTCAAAAAAGCCGCAACGACTCATCCCTTTGACTCAAAACATGTTGAGGATCTAGGGATGAAGCTGAAAACGGGTAGTTATAAGCTTCAGCAGGAAAGTATTGCCTATATGGGTTGTGCAGCGGTTCACCTTAACAAACTTATCCAGGGTCTTGAAGAAAACCAGAAGCAGGAGGTACCGGTGGATGAGGCATTAATGAGTGCTTTTAAAGGCTGGCAATGAGTATTCAAAACCGGGAATTTTATTTGAATGTACTGCGGAAAGAGATCAAGGACCGCAAAATCCCTATAAGCCTGGGAAAGACTTGTCCTGTCAAATGCACATTTTGTTACGAACAGGATATTAGCTACCGCCAGACCTTTGACATGCCCCTCACCACACAAGAAGATTGGGAATTTATTATTAAGGAGATTCAGGCATTTCCCACCCGGGAGGCAGAGTCGTGGATTTTAGGAGGCAACGAGTATATGGAATGGACAGACCTCGCCCTGCACCCTAAGGCGATGGACTGGATTGAGGAACTTCTGGAAAAGACGGATAAAAATATCACTATGTTTTCGGTGGGATATTTTGACCCGAAAAGGATCAATCGTCTGGCAGAAAAATATCCTGGACGCATCAACTTCGAACTTTCGGTGATCACACTGGGGCCTTATCGCAAACAAGTGATGCCGAAAGGGCCTTCGGTCGATCAGGTTCTGGGGGTGCTGGATGGCCCGGCGGTGGCCTCCGCAAATTTTTATTCTTTAGGCCCCGACACCATGTCCGAAGACGCGAAGACCATTTCAAAGATTAATAAAAACTGCGCGTTATGGATGGGATGCCTGACACCTTTGAAGTACATTGATGAAAGAACTACGACTTTAATGAGGCAGGGAAAACGGTTCCTCCCCGGTGAGTCCCAAAAAGTTTATGACATGAACCTTCCCAATATCCAGATGATCCATACCGAATCAGATATTACGGCTTTTCTGAACCGGAACAAAATCATCAAAACCTTTGATGCGTGCGAATTGGATAAAAAGGACTGGGTCGCGATGGCTGGCAATGTTTACCGGATCCTGTATATGTTTCGCCAGGGCAGGGCGCGTTTTCTTTATGTCCCCAATGAAACTCTGGGAGGAGACTCTGATTGTACAACATTGCTCACTTTCAGCGATGTTGGCAAAAGAATTACTTACCAGAAAGTTGTGCACCTTCCCCGCGTGATTATGGAAAAATCTTCCAATGATGAGCGGGATATTTCGGGAGTTTCTTTTGATGATTTTAAGGACCGTTTCCCTCGAGTACGGTTTAAGGTGCTCCACCGGGTGAACTCCAAACTTTCCAATAAAAAGCTGTATGAAAAAGGGTATTTGAAAAATTATGTGGAAGACTATCTGCGGCATCCTCTGTCAAAAAAGTTCGAGATGGTTGCCCACCCCAACTAGCCCCTTGGCAGGGGAGGCAGATAGCAATGGCTTAATCTGGCGAGCAATAAGTATAGGCGGCTTGACGAGTGTTTGCTCGTTCCCTCCCACGGGAGTGGGCTGGTTGCAAAGAGTTGTCTCGGCTCAACGAGTTCTTGTTCGGTTTACCCTTCCGGGGCATGAAGGTAATGATGGAGATATCACCACCTCGCCTGTTGAGGGGTTAGTTCCTGGGAATTGGCAAACTTTTGCAGCGGATATTTGAGGCGTAATTAAAAAAATAGAAAGGGGGTGGGAATGCAATATCAGCTCAAAATTGTTTTCGTGGATAATCAGGAACTGATTCTTGATACAACCCAAAAGCATGGTTTTAGTGATGATTTGGAACTATTTGAGGTGACCACCTCTGAGGAAATTTTTGTGGTTCCCCTCAAGCAGATCAAATATATCTCCTGCGATGCCAAAATCTTTCAGAAATAATTTAAAAACCCAGGCTTGAGTCTGGAAAAGGTTTTAGAATCGGATGCGGGCTTTTTTCATCCAGACGGCTTGGTCAAACTTTCCCTGGTAGTATTTTTCAAAAAGAACTTCTTTAAAAGTCAATAATTTCCCATCTATAACGGTTGCTTCTTTTAGAGAAGATTTTTCTTCCTTTTGCGCAGAACTTTCTAATGCAGGTGTTGAAGTTTTTGGTTCCAGCTTATAGGTACCTGGATTCGTAGAATTTTCATCGATCATTTGGTACAGTTCATCCAGGCTTAAAAACAGGTTCAAAACGGCCTTGTCATTCATTTGTCCCTGCTTTTTAAATCGTATAAGAATATCCTGCACTTCTTTCGATACTAAAATGGCCCGTAAAATGGCATCATTCAAGTTCTCATACTCCTGATCTAAATGAGCATCGGAATCCATATCAGTTTCTCCCAGCAATTTTTAAGGTATTGATAGGTAGTAAATGCAAATCTGATGCCATTCCTTTTTTTGTGGCAAAGCCATAATATTCCTTTTAAATTAATTGGTTACAGGTATTTTAAAGGTGTCAAAATTTTAACTTATAATTAAGGATCGTAGTTTTCCATGCAGAGTTTGTTGAAAATTTTGACTGCAAAATCTTGCTAAAATAAGATAAAGAGCATTTTTATACTGTTTAAGGGAGTACTATTTCTTTTTCCTCGTCTGTTTATCCCATTAGTGATAATATCTGGGTCAACCATTTTCTATAATTAGAAATGTTCCAGGAACTGTATTGTTTTGGCAGGAAGTTGAGCTTATAATGAATTTAAATGTAAATTCTATTGATTAGAGGATTGGGATGTCAATTCTGGCAAAGAATCTGAAAATGATTCGAAAGGAACTGGGTTGTACTCAATCCGTTATGTCGGGAATTCTTGAGGTAGGTTTCCGTACACTTGTCCGTTATGAAGCGGGCGAGAGGGATGCTCCTGTCGCAGTACTGGTCAAGATTGCCCGGCTGGGAAATATATCGCTGGAACAATTATTGACTTCAGAAATAGATAAGAATGATATTGTTCCTCTACAGAGAATCAACAAAGATTTATCCTCCACTGAGGTGAGTGTGGTTAACTTCAAGGAAGGATTGGTGATTTTCGATAACCCCTCCCGGCAGGAATTCATCACTTTAGATGATATTGAAAGAAGGATTTTAACGCTTTTTAGAAAAATGTCCCCCCGTTTTCAAAAAGACTGCCTGTCCAACCTGGGGCAAATCGCGGAATTGGGTAAAGCTTCGTACAAATTATCTTATAAAGTGGAGCAAGGCCAACGTGGCAGGAAAAAAAAGGGGGGTAGCTCTGAAAAAACGACCCCAATCTTTGTACGCCAACCAAAAGTGAAACGGAAACCTGGCAGGAAAAAGCTTGATAAAAAAACTTTGCAAGAAAAGATAGACAAGCTTAAAATGCTCACCCGGAGTATTAATAAAATCACGGTGAGATAATATTTAGTGAAATTTGCCGGTGTCAGAAAGTTATGGCACGGTGTAGCCGGGTTGATTGTTCTTTCCGCATTTTTTTTCCTTGAGTTTTATACCAACCTGTTTGAAAAAAGTGTCGGTTATTACTTAAAGTGGCAAAACCACAAAAGGCCTCAATTAGGCAGGATGTGGGAGCGGGATAGACAATCCTTGGTTGCACAAGCCAAAATAAAATCCATTCGTTCTTCTCTGGATCTTCAGGAAGAAACGACCTTGGGTATTTCTTCCTTCAAACATTTGTTTGAAGGATTATCCCCGGGGTTCCCCCTTGTTGTTTCTCGGGAAAAATTCCTCCAGCTTTATTTTGATTTTCCGGGGCAGTGGTCCGAGCATATCATTTCTTCCTATGACCTGGTTGATCTGGACTCAAGAAAAAACTGGGACCGGGTTTTTCTGAAACGATTTGGCCCTTGGATCACATTGCAATTCATCGACCGCCAAAATTTACCCCTGCATGAATTGTTTTTATCTGTAGATACCTTGTTTGAGGTTCAGGCAACGCGGACGGTTAAACGGGGAACTCTTGAAGAGGCTGATTTTCACGAAAACCGGATTTTCCCGATTTCCGAGTTTCTTCCTGTTTTAAAGTCTCTGGACGCAACCACCCAGAAAGCGGTTTTTCCAGAACCGCGCTGGTTTTTGGGAAAGAATTATCATGTCACCCGTGTGGGTATTTCGGATTTGCCTGCTGGAGAACTTGTCCAACATTTGCTGTTTGGAATTGAATACGACACCGATTACTACACGGGGATTCTCTTGATTCCTGTAGCTGTGGAATTGGCCAATAATATGATGTCCCAAATTGAAAAAGCGGATCTTTCTGATTTTAGTTCTAATGGAATTTCGCCTTCCTCGGGAGAGAGCCCTTGATCGGCCGCTTACTCCACACCCTAAACCTACTTCTGGTAACTTTGATTCTTGTTGTTGTTCTGGTTGTGGCCAGCCTTTATTTCTGGTTAAACCAGGATTTGCCCCAATTACCTAAAAACCTACAACAAATTAACCTAAGCCTTCCCACAGAAATCTATTCTTCGGATGGTGAGCGCATCAAGATTCTTGGGGAGAGGCACCCTATTGCCCTTGAGGATATTTCACCTTTTTTCACAAAAGCCATCATAGCTGTTGAAGATTCCCGATTTTACCGCCATAGCGGAATAGATCATAGGGGCTTGGTGCGAGCGCTATGGACCAACCTTCGCGAAAAGAGGATTGCCCAAGGGGGAAGCACGATTACCCAGCAACTTTCCAAAAATTTGTTTTTTTCTTTTGAGAGAAACTGGGTGCGTAAGATCAAGGAGCTTTTGATTGCCTTCCAGCTTGAGGCGACTTTCAATAAAGACCAGATTCTTGAAGCCTATTGCAACCAGATATATTTTGGTAGTGGTGCTTATGGTGTGGAAGAGGCGGCACAAGTATATTTCAGAAAACGCGCCAGAGATCTGACTCTGTTTCAAGCGGCTCTGCTTGCGGGCCTCCCCAATTCACCCAACAATGCCAACCCATTCTCACATTATGAAAGGGCAATGCAAAGGACGGAGTATGTATTGAACCGAATGGTCTCGGAAAATCTTATTTCCGTTGACCAGAGAGAATTTGCTCTTCAGTCTAATATTGATCTGGTGAATCCCCGGGTGGAATCAGATCCTAATCTTTATTTTGTTAACCAGGTCCTGGAGCAAATTGAAAAGGATTATGGCAAAGAATTTGTCCATTTTGGAGGATTAAAAATTCTCACCACTTTGGATACGCGTTATCAGGAGCTGGCTTTTAAAAGTGCCCGCAATCATTTGGAGGCTTTGGAGGGCAGGGTTGTAAGGGAACCGGGTGCGGGTCCCCTTCAGGCGGCATTAGTGGCCATTGAAAATAAAAGCGGCGCTGTGCGGGCCATGCTTGGTGGAAGAGACTACTCCTACAGCCAATTTAACCGGGCGGTATCGAACAACCGTCTTCCCGGTTCTTCCTTCAAGCCGTTTGTATATTTTACTGCCATGGAAGAGTTGAGTTATTCACCCGCTACCGTTGTGAAAGACGAGCCGCTGACCATCGATATTCCAGGTAGTAAACCCTGGAGTCCCCAGAACTTCGATGAAGAGTTCGCGGGAAATATTGTTCTAAAAAAAGCTTTGATGAAATCCATTAACATTATTTCCGCAAAACTGGTTAATGAAGTCGGGCCGGAAAAAGTGATTCGCACGGCGCGGCAGTTTGGTATTAAAAGCCCGTTAGGCCAAAACCTTTCCCTTGCGCTGGGAACTTCCGGCCTATCCCCTTATGAAATGGCATCGGCCTATAGCGTTATTGCCAATCTCGGAATTTATAATGAACCTTATTTGATCCAGCATATTGAGGATTTCCAGGGAAATCGACTTTATGAACATTACTACCAGGGAGTGCAACAGTTTTTACCCAATTCCCTTTATCCGCTCCTGAACATGATGCAGGGGGTGATAGATAGAGGGACCGGCCGGATTGTAAGGAGGATGGGTTTCCGTCACCCCGCTGGAGGGAAAACGGGAACCACAAATGATTTTAAAGATGCCTGGTTCAATGGTTTTACAAAAGATATTTCGGCATCAGTCTGGGTGGGCTTTGATAATAATGAACCTATGATGAGTAAGTCCGGTAAAGGTCTGACAGGAGCCAGCGCCGCCGCACCCATCTGGGTATTTTTCATGCAGAAGGTGCTGGAGGGTAAAAGTCCAGTGAACTTTCCCGTTCCAGAAAAAATCAAGTTTGCCACCGTGGATGTGCAGACGGGTTATCTTGCTAACGAATTTTCCCTGGAGATTTTACAGGTTGCGGTTAAAGAAGATCTGGACCTTTCCGTACCTCCTGCTTTGCCCGAAGAACAGGAACCGAATGAAACCGAACTTCTTCCTGACCCAGAGCCGGTAAAAAGACCCCAGGATTCACTAAACCCTGAAAAAAGAAATGCTGTATCAGACCCTTAAATTTTATCTGGCCCGAATCGCTGTCTCGTTAGCCCTGATTTTTGGATTGGGTTATACGGTTCTATTTTTTCTGCACGAGGTGGCGCTTCCAAACGTCCTGTTTGATGATGTAGCGATCCAATGGGGTATTGTCCTCGTCTGCCTGTTTTTTGGGTTCATCGCGTACGGCATGGTGGGCGATCAACGGTTTTTTAATGCGCTACATTTTCTTAAGGATATTTCTCCCTGGTCAAAACCAGAAGATATTAAAAACCAGTTTGATAATCTCTTGAGCTCTACTTACGCTTCTTATTTTTTGCCGGATACGGGAAAGCAATACAGGATTCTTGGAGTCCTGTTATACGCAGACTATCTGCTGTCCATTGGGGATGAAACTCCCAAGGCCCTGAACATTTATGTGCAGGCTTTTTTGCAGAGCCCCAGGGATTCGCGTTTTCGTAAGCCTCTCCTTGCTATTCTGAATCAGGGTCGGAAACTTTCACAGGAAGAAATGGACCTGCTTCTCATCATGTTTCAGCAGGAAGAAATTCACGATCCTACTTTTACCCATTACTTGGCCAGTCTGTTTCTCAAAGCGAGGCAATGGTCTGGAAAAGTTGAGTCGCTTTTTTTGAGTGCTTTGGAAAACCAGAGCGAGTTTTCTGATGACATTATCCAATTTGCCCTTCCTATCTACCTGTCGCACAAGAGGACGGATGAATTAGCCTTAAGATTTTACCTGTTCGCGTTGAATTTTTCGGTTAAAGAGGAAGAACAAATTAAATACTATCTTGCCCACAGCTTTTGCGAAGGAAATCTTTCCGGAGTCGATCCATATTTGCACCAGAAATGCGGAGAAATTTTTGCGGACATGAGTCCTGATCAACAGGGGGAAATTAAAAGGCAGTCTGAGGAAAACCAAATCAGTTCCAAATTGAAAAAAGTAAAGCTGTTCCGCCGGGAAGACCTTCAAGACCTGAAACGTCTGAAGGTGGAGATGGGTTTGGTTGCAAGCCGAATGACGGTTTTAGGAAGATGGGGCCGTTGGTTGGCCGGAAAAATATTAAATGGATTTAAATGGATTCTCCTTCAGGTTCTTGAAGGACTCATCCGATTTGGACATCTCTCGTTAAGAGCAAAATTGGTCAGTTTTTCGGTTGTTTCGGTTTCTATTATCCTGGTCCTGGGTTTCAGCGAACTGACCTCCAAAAACAAGAATAATAGACCCTATTTAACATTGATACCCGGATCAAAACCTTCGCAAACAAAAAAAGAGGACCGGGTCTACACCATTCAAATTGCTGCGGTCATTTCCGCCAAACAAGCGGATAAGTTGATACGAAATCTTAAAAAGAGAGGGGTGGAAGGACTCTATGTTGTGAAGGCCATCCGAAGACCCGGAGGGCAGTGGTACAAAATTCGAGCAGGACAATTTTCTTCCAAAAATCAGGCCAGCGCCTACGCAAACCGGTTGGTCGACTCTAACTCCATAAAGAACTATTTTTTAATTTCACTGCCAAAAAATTGAGGGCATCTCTTAGAACTAAACTTTGCTATGGCCGGCCACACCCCTCCGGGGCATGAAGTTTATGGAAGCGCTATCACAGGCTCATGAAGTCTAAGGAAAAATATCACGGCCATCCACACCCCATGCTTGGTGGCCCCTTGATAGGGGAGATAATTGGGCAAGGGCTTGGTTGCGCCGAGAGAGTTTTTTGCTCGCCAGCAAAAGCTTTTACTAGTCGGCCCCACGCCTAGTGGGTCAGCATCGACCGTAGCGGTCTTCAAAACGGGAGATATCGTTTTCATCCAGGAGATGGCCAAATTGGATTTCAATAATTACAAGTGGATCGGAGCTGGGATTTTCCAGCCGGTGTTTAGTGTTTTTGGGGATGGTGATGGAGTCATTTACTTTTAATTGGAAGGTTTCTTCCTCCCGCACCACTTGTGCTGAACCCGAGACAACAATCCAATGTTCACTGCGGTGCTGATGGGATTGCAGGCTGAGTGCCTCACCGGGCAAGACTTCGATACGCTTTAACAAATAAGAAGGGCCGGAATCCAATACAGTATAAGATCCCCAGGGTTTTTTGACGGTGGAAGGTTGTTTCCCTTCCGGGTGACCGTTTTCATTGAGGGCCTCCACTAGCTTTTTTACATCCTCGGAACGTTCCTTGGTGCAGACCAGAAGGGCATCCGGACTGTCTACCACTATCGTGTCTTTTAATCCTAATACAGCGATGAGCCGATTCTGCCCCTGGATTATGGAGTTCTTGCAATCTTGCGCCAGAACATTTCCACTGATGATATTACCCTCAGAGTCTTTTTCGGATACATCGTCCAAAGCGCTCCAGGCACCGACATCGTTCCAGCCGAACTGGGCAGGTATGAGGACTACTTGGGATGAATTTTCCATGACCGCATAGTCGATGGAAAGACTGGGCAGGGAAGAAAAAAGGCCACGGCCTTTTTCATCCAGTTCCAGGTAGCCGGGTTTTCCTTTTGATTTTTGGAGACAACCCGCGATGGTTTCAAGCTGGGAATAAATATTTCCCGCATACTGCCGTAGTTCTTCAAGAATGGTGGAAGCTTTCCAGACGAAAACTCCGCAATTCCAAAAGTAATTGCCGTGTTCCAAATATTGTTTGGCTGTAAGAGGATCGGGTTTTTCCACAAACCGTTCTACCTGGTAAGCCCCTTCAAAACCTTCCGTCTCAGTTCCCTGTTTTATGTAACCAAATCCGGTTTCGGGTCGGGTGGGAGGGATGCCGAGGGTAACCAGATAACCCTTTTGGGCAAGAGTTTCTGCTTTTTGAAGGGTCTTGATAAAGGCCTCGGAGTTCGTTACAACATGGTCAGCGGGAAAAATGCCCATGACCGCATCGGGATATTTGTCGATCATCAATTGCGCCATAAGACCGATTGCCAATGCGGTATTTCGGCTACTGGGTTCTGCTATGAGATGATCGGAAAAAAAACCGTAAGAATCCAACTGGTGCAGGGTTTCGATCGCCTGCTGATGATTGGTGGCCAGGTATAATTTTTCAATGGGAATCAAGGGCAGCAGGCGCTGAACCGTGTTTTGGACCATGGTCCCGGGACCCACAATTATCTGCAATTGTTTTGGATTTTGTTCGCGGCTTATAGGCCAAAACCGGGTGCCACTTCCTCCGGCCAATATAACTCCGTACATAGGATTGTGTGGTCTTTCTTTTTGATCGTTGAGGGTATCGACGGTTTAAAGGACTAAACTGGATGTAGCGCCTGATTTGATTTGTTGAACAATTTTGATTTCACCCAAACCCGCACCCATTCTAGCTAAAAAGGCATCAAAGGACTAGGAAAATAATCAGGGTAGGTGGAAAGAAGAAAAGGATCCACGTTGGAAAACTTAAAATCATTCTGGCCTTATATCTCCAAATACCGCAAGGAAATGGCAATAGGTATTGCGGCTTTAATCATCACGGATTCCATGACGTTGGTTGTGCCCTGGTTGATAAAGGAGTTTATTGATGTCTTGCCTGAAAAACCTTCTTCAGAGCTTCTTTTAAAATATGTATTCCTTCTTTTTGGAGTCTCTTTGTTTCTTGTCGCGGGCCGTTATGGGTGGAGGGTGTATATGTTCGGCGCTTCCCGGAAAATTGAATTTGATATCTTGAACCGGCTATTCAAGCACCTTTTAACTCTAGACCGGACATGGTACCTGAAACAAAAGACAGGGGACCTCATGTCGCGTGCCACGAATGATTTAAGGGCAGTGAGGGAATTTCTCGGACTGGGAGTACTGATTCTCATTGACGCGGTTTTTGTTATTTTCGCTGCCGTGGGCATGATGAGCTGGATCAACTTTGATTTGACCCTCAAGGTTTTTTTGCCACTGCCCATTATTTCATTTTTGTTTTTTTATTTTGTTAAGGAAATCGGGAAGCGCCATAAAGCGGTGCAGGAGCATTTGGCCCTAATAACAGGACAAGTACAGGAGAACCTTGCCGGAATCCGGGTTCTCCACTCATTTGTTCAGGAAGAAAATGAAAAAATAAAATTTGCGCAACTCAACAACGAGTACATAAATAAAAACCTGGCTGTAACCCGAATGTTCGGAATTTTTACTCCCACCATGGTGTTTATTATGGGAGTGGCGGCAATGATTTCACTGTGGATGGGGGGAAAAGCAGTGATTGCCGGTTCCATAACGTTGGGATCTTTTGTCGCGTTTAATGGTTATTTGATGCTTCTTTCATGGCCCATGATGGGAATCGGATATGTTTTTAACCTTACCCAGAAAGGAATGGCGGCCATGGGTCGTATCCAGGATATCTTTTCTTCCCAACCTGATATAAAACCGGCTCCAGAAGGAGCCGATACCTTGGTGGAGTTGGGTGATATAGAGTTTCAAGGGCTTAAGTTTACCTACCCAGGTGAGGATACACTGAGCTTGAAGGGGGTCGATATTAAAATTTCTCAGGGCCAGACTCTGGGGGTGGTAGGGGTGATTGGTTCGGGCAAAACCACTCTGGCTCAAATGCTTTTACGCTTTTATGATCCGACTGCGGGGGCTTTATTGATAGGAGGCCGCCCTATAAAAGAAATTCATCGCTTGCGGGACTCCATCGGTTATGTGAGCCAGGAACCCTTTTTATTCTCCACATCCATTCGTGACAATATCGTGCTTGGAAGGGTGTCTGCCACAGATCGTGAACTGGAGGAAATTGTACGGATTGCCGGATTGAGCAAAGATGTGGAACGGTTCCCGGACAGGCTGGATACGTTGATCGGAGAGCGCGGAGTTTCCTTGTCAGGAGGGCAGAAGCAAAGGGTCGCCCTGGCCCGCGCCTTGATCAAGAAACCCGAAATTCTGATTCTTGATGACGCGTTCTCTCACCTGGACTCTGAGACCGAAGAAGAAATTTTAGAGAATAT
>ENA-ORDI01001198-ORDI01001198.1-marine-metagenome-genome-assembly--contig:-NODE-1198-length-14706-cov-6.413494_pt1 | contig 14706 bp, 13 predicted proteins | sample MGYA00248628_ERZ508525 | MGnify/ENA primary metagenome ERZ508525 (study PRJEB26195, sample SAMN05422138) | marine metagenome | isolation source: East of Porto Seguro, South Atlantic Ocean | place... | reverse complement strand
TTGCAGAATGTGTTGCCACTGGGCTTTGGCGATGGGTCGAAGCAGCTCAATGCCTTTTTGTATCCAGTTGATTAAGGTGGCCCGGCTAAGGGTAATACCGCTATCCAGCATCCGTTGATGTTGGCGGTGAAGCGGTAAGTGATACACCGCTTTATCAACCATCAGTCCGGCGAGCAGTGAGACATCGCAGTAACAGCCTTCCAGCACATTGCCTGGCGCTGGGGTATCCTTAATGGTTTGCGTGGTTTTATGACGCACGACCTGTCGACGGAATCTCAATACCACATAACTGCCAGGCTGTTGTGCTAAGCGACAGGTTTCTTTGGTATCCACTAATTCATACTGGTCGGCATCCGCCCCCTGTAATTCTGGCGCAGGTATATCAATAATCTGTTGCGGCACTGTCTCATCAAAACGCAGGCCTTCATCATTCAAATCCGAGTCGCGACGTTGCTTTTGTGAGGAACGAGTATGTGCCTTCACCGGTTTTGTTTCTGCCGGTAAGGTGAGGGTTTCCCCCTCATCAAACAAACTGCTCTGCGCCGGATTATCCGCTAACACCTTTTCAGACTTACGCCCGAACAACTGACGTTTAAGCCAGTCGAGTTGCTGCTTGAGTTGCGCAATTTCATCGGCTTGATGAGCAAAGGCAGCCTCAATTTCAGACGGTGAAAGGTGACTAATAGAGCGTGTTTTCATGGGCTAAATTATAACAAAATCAGTTAATTAAATCGCCTGTTTTGTTTGTCTTTTTGCCAGTAAATCCCATCAATCAAACACTGTAACTGAGCGCTGTTTAATGGTGTTTTTGCTGTGCCGTCAGTGACTTTGGCGAAGGTACCTCTTTCTAGACGTTTGCTCCACAAACAATAACCGCCCTGATGGTAATACAATACCTTTAGCTGGGTGCGGCGTTTATTGATAAACACAAACCAGTCACCACAATGCGCCTGCATGCCCAACTTGCTCTGTACCAGCGCTGCCAACCCATCAAACTGTTTGCGCATATCGGCATTGCCGGTGTACAACCAAATACGCCCATTAGATAAGGGTAACATCAGACGGCTCGGTTCATCCGCAGCACCACACCACCGGGTAATACCAGTTCTATCTCCCACGCTGAATCTATACTCTGGTTTCCGCTCGCTGGCATATCAAAAGCAAGCCAGTTATCCTGCTGCGCAAACGGTTGACTATCATCGCTCAGCTTTTTACGCCACAGATAAAAATTTGATACTGTTAACGCATGCTGTGCACAAAATTCACTGACTGTCAGCTCGCTTGCTGCTTGCTTGTCAACCAATCTTTGCCATTGCTCACGTGTACGTCTTTTTGTTGCCATCAGTAAAGTCTCCGTTAGTAAAATCTACGGAGGCTATTTTACGGAGTAGCTAAATCTGGGGAAGACGGCCTATATTGATCGCTTACGTTATTCCTAAACGCTTTGTGGGTGCATCCTTTTTCAATCTGGGAACAATTTTGAAGTGCTCTCGTAGAATATTCACTTGCTCAAGCGTATAACCGATTCTACGTCCTGTTTCAGGGTTTACCTCTGGCTTTTCAAGTAGTTTAAGGGTTATAAGTATAAAGAAGGAAACGACCCCACGACGTCGCTTCGCTCTCGTCACGGGGTTTTTAATATTAATTTAAGATATAAGAAAGAACTTGGAACTGAAGCACTAGAACAAACTAAAGTAGTTCAGCTAACTCCATGTCACTATCGTTTATAATAAGATCATCATATAGAGGCTTGTCATGGAATTCCTGATCTATTGGTTGTGACTCTATCACCTCCTGTTTTTTGTCAGTAAATATTGGCTTAGTCACGAATGTGGAATTTGCACTCTCAATAAAACTGCGCATTCGAATTACTTCAGCAGACCGATGCCGAGAAGCAAAGCTATTTAAGTGTTCATACAAATCTGGATGTGAAGCTCTAGTGATACGTAGTCTGATATTACACGATTGAAATCCATCACCGGCCTCTAGCGGATATGAGATATTGTTTAAAGCTAAGCGCATGAAAAGCCGGATTATCTCATTTCGACCCTTTCCATCTAATTTGGAAACAAGTGCAGTTATATTCGGTAACTCTTCATTATTAAGCCTAAACTTGCACATGATATCCGACATCGTTATTTACCAGAATTAGCCTTTAACGCGCCACCATATTGCAAACCTTTTCCAACTGCATCGATACCATAACTGACTACTGCATGGTGCTTAAAACGACGTTGAATGTGATCTAATAAAAGTCCTGAGGCACCACCAACTACGACGATACCATCTAGAGATGCCCCTTTACCTATGACATTAGTTATCTTGTTCGCCGCTTTTTCCATATGTGAAGCAATGAGTTTACTGGCATCGAAAGAAACAGTTTCTGACTTATGAATTGGGAAATTAAATGTTTTACCAAACATAGACAGACTTCAAGTTTCAAAAGCCTTATTAATAATAGCTGGAGAAACCTCACCAATATCGAAGACCTTACTAGAGCCGAGGTACTCTGCAATTTCATGTACGAGAACAGACATGCCAAGCTCTATAGCACCAGATAGTTTTTCATCAGGTCTCATGTTGTTAATCGATAGCCAATCAAGAGTTAAATAGCCAATATCTATAACTAGGAAGTTTTTGTTAATTAGGCTTCGCAATCCAGTTTCAGGCGATGATTCATATACGTGGTAAAGTAAACCCGCAAATGGTTGACTGACTATCCACACATTTCTTATAGCAATATGACGTTGACCAATTTTGATATTCTTGGCCATTGCTTCTAATTTTGGTTTGAGGTGCATCCGATTGACTGGAAGTGCAAGTGCTAACATGTCAATTTCATCATGAGGTTGCAACGATAGACAACCAAGAAACATTGCTAAATATTCATCGCTATCGATGTAGTTATCATTAAGTACTTCAACGCTTTTACGCTCACTAGATAAACCTACATCCGTTCCAACTTGCCACTCGTTGTCATTAACAATAACAACTGCACTTTTGCCTGTGGTAACCAGTAGACCACCCGTCAAATCACTTCTTGAACCGAGTTGTTTAGGGCGAGAGGGCATCGTCATCGAGTTCATATGCTTGCCATTGGCGCTATAAACTAATGTGGTACTGCCATATCCCACTTCAATTGAAACAATAGAAGGATGAACCTTCTCATTACTCATGATTTTTTCAGCTACTGACATCTTATACCTCGTATATACCAAAAATTCACTGGGACACAAACGTGTCACTTGGGACACAAACGTGTCCCTAAGAAAAACAAATACATTTACTTTGAAAATGAGTTGGGACACAAAAATGTCACTTGGGACACAAACGTGTCCCTAGATAAATAATAAAGTGCAAAACTAGCATGCATTGACTATTAAGAGGTCTAAATCGTGGTGTTAATGGATTTATTCAATCGCTATCAGAATAGGAGAACTAATCTTCAAGTAAGTTATTGATAACCTACTAAGGCTTAACAAAATAACGAATAGTTCATTTAAAACAATTAGATATGTAAATTAAACTGAAATTAAATAATCTTTATATATTAGGATTAACGAAAGAATATGCATTGATGGTAACCATTATATTCAATAATAGGTTATATATAACCTACTAAGGCTTAACAAAATAACGAATATTTCATTTAAAACAATTAGATATGTAAATTCAACTGAAATGAAATAATCTTTATACATTAGGATTAACGAAAGAATATGCATTGATGGTAACCATTATATTCAATGATAGGTTATATATAACCTACTGGAATCTTCAAAAACCATTTAAAACCATATGTTTCAGATAGATAAATAATAAACTAACCAAAGAAAAACCCTGTTAAATTACTCTTAAACCTTTACTCGAATACTGTAAATTGAGTCAAACGAAAAGATATAATTCATGATATATGTATAAATAACAATGACTTACGAAAGTATAGCGTCGACGAATAAAATTAAAAATGACAATTAGAAACCCATAATTTATACTTCGGTAGGTTATTAAATTATTACATACTACTTTGGTAAAAAAATGTTTGGAGAAAAATACGTTAAATTACATCTCGCTCAGAGAGAATGTGTGCATGTGCTTCTTCAGGATATAGAGACGCAGATATCTGTATACGTGGGCATGATGAACAATGTGCGTAACAACAAAGTCAGCAAAGCTGATTCTAAGTACAGATATACGCTCATCCCAAAAATGACAATTCGTAGTGATAGATATAAACCAGACGTATTCCCTGAATACACTGAAAAGGACGGTGCTCCTCGAATTAGATGGTACCAGTACGACTCAGTAAGGCGTGCAGGCGTTAACAAGGTATCAAGAGAAGTTCCTGTGAATAAAACAGGCTACACATTAGCAAGTTTCATGAAGTTCGCTCCGGTAGAAATTGCTAAACTTGCCTTCGAAACCGAGCAAATAATAAAAGAGTACAGAGGTGTTATATCTGACCTGTATCTTCTGAAGAAAGTAAAAAGGCGTGTCAATAAAATGCCCGACCTAAGAGAAGAACTTGAAGAGGCATATGCATCCGCATCAGTGAAAACTGAAAATTAAGGGCTCAAAAGAGATACCTTAAATCCCATACCTCCTTCTGAAAATGAGACATCATTATGATGCCTGAAAAAATTTTCGGCGATGTCTCGTAAGTTGACACGCAAACGAAACACGCAATCTATTGCACTGTGAACGCAATTTAGTACCCACTATTTGGGATCTTAGTAAATCAGGCTCTATGACTACAAGTTTCTGTCTTTTTTTCAGTTGAAACCATGCGTATGGAAGGCCATAAAGCACTTGTACACACTGCGGCAGCGTCTAACTTGGGCCAAATGCTAAATAAGATTTGTCTAGAGCAAGGTGTTGAACTGGTTAACATTGTGCGCAGTCAGCAGCAGGTGGATATTTTAAAAGACATTGGTGCTAAAATTGTATTGGACTCAAGTAGTGAAAACTTTAAAGCCGAATTGTATCAGGCCATCGATCAAACCGGCGCTACATTGGCATTTGATGCCATAGGTGGCGGTGAGTTGGTAAGCGACATTCTAACTATGATGGAAGCCTCTGGCAGCAAAGATGCGAAAGGGTTTAATACTTATGGTTCAGACAGCAACAAGCAGGTTTACATTTACGGTGGTCTAGATTTCTCACCAACTATTTTAAATCGTGCTTATGGTATGACATGGGGCATCGGCGGTTGGTTGCTAATGCGCTTCCTTGGAAAGCTTGATAAACAGCGCGTAGGAGCGCTTTATCAAAAAGTGGCTAGCGAGATAAACACCACGTTTGCATCTTCATACACCAAAGAGCTTACCCTTGAAGAGGCGCTACAACCTGAAAATGTTGCCTTGTATAATGCGAAGAAAACGGGTGAGAAATACTTGATTGTACCTAACAAGGCTTAGATAAAGGTTTAGATAAACACAGCGCGTAGCAGGAACAATCGATAAGGTCAGAATACATAGTTGATACGTATTCTGACCTTCTTTTATTAGAACGGGTATTGAATGCCTTGAGGCATAACACTTATCCATTTACTGTGAGTGAATTCTTCAAGATTCACTGGTCCACCAATGCGTCCAGCATCGCCTGAATCTTTCAAACCACCAAAAGGAATGTGGTACTCGTTATTTACGGTTTGGTCATTCACATGCACCATACCCGCTTCGATAAGACCAGCCATATACTCACCTTTTGCACTATTTGCCGTGTGAATAGAGGCTGATAAACCAAGTTCAGTAGCATTGGCTAGCTCAATGGCCTCTTGCTCTGTTTTAAAAGTAACAATAGGCGCTACAGGGCCAAATATTTCTTGTGTGAATATGGGCATATCTGGGGTTACATTTTTTAACACTGTTGGTCTAACAAATTGACCTTGTGCTTTACCACCTGTTACCACTTCTGCACCCATAGCCACAGACGCATCAATGAGTGCTTGTACTTTCTCTGCTTGAGACAGGTTAATCAAAGGGCCAAGGTGACATTGTTCTGTAAAAGGGTTACCAACATGAAGGTTGTTGGCACGCTGTGCTAACGCTTCTATATACGCATCAGCAATATCTTCGTGCACAATATGACGTCCTGATTGCATACATATCTGACCCTGATGCAGGAATGCACCCCACGCAGCACACGAAGCTGCAGAAGTAATATCGGCATCCTCCAGTACAATGAAGGCATTGTTTCCGCCTAGTTCCAATGACGTCTTTTTAAATGTCTTAGCACAATGCTGAGCAATCGAGCGTCCAACTGCGGTAGAACCTGTAAAAGCAATCATGCCTGTTGCTGGGTGTTCAACAACAGCTTGTCCTGGTTCTGCACCACCTGGTAATAAACCCAATACACCGTCAGGTAGTCCAGCAATTTTCATCAGCTCCTGAATGATAACTCCACCGGTAAAGTAGCTCTGTGGATCAGGTTTTAATACCACGGTGTTACCCATGGCGAGTGCTGGTAGCACGGCACGCAATGATAGGAGTAGAGGGAAATTCCACGGAGCAATGACACCAACCACACCTACTGGAATGCGTACACGCATGTTTTTACGTGTGGGCATGGTTGATGGATAAAGCTCACCACTTGGCGCTTGTGCTAAACTAGCAGCAGTATGAGACTGCTCAATACACGCTTGTAATTCCCATTCACTTTTTGGGCGAATAGAGCCACATTCGCGAGCATTCCACGTATGAATGAGCTCTGCGTTGTCTTCAAGTGCCTTGGCAAATTTTCTCAAAATACCTGCACGCACTTCAAATGTACTGGTCGCCCATTCAGGTTGAGCTTTTTTACAATGTTCGATTACCTTATTGGCTTCTTCTGTAGTGGCAGCATTAATGCTCCCCAGTACTTTACCAGTAGCAGGTTCAACAACATCGAATATTTCACCAGAAAAGCCAGTTGTGTAGTCGAGAGAAAAGTCACTCTGGCTAATATCTTTATAATTCATTTCAATACCTTAATTAGGTTTAACGTTAACTAGGGTTAGCTTCATTTATGTGATCAGCAATGTAGCTGGCTAGTGCATAAACGGTTTCAGAAGGGTTATAGCCGATAGAGGTAGGTAGCAAGCTAGCATCCACAACATAAAGCTTTTTCACATCATGTGTTTCGCCGTAGGGGTTAACCACTGTTTTACTCTTGTCAGCACCCATGCGACACGTACCTTGGGGATGAAATGACGTGTAGCGATAACGTGCAGGCTCATTTTTTAATGCATCGATGACTGAATCAATTTCACCAACAGCATTAATTCTTTGTTTATCAGAAGTGGGTAGGTAAAGATATTTCGCACCGGCTGCAAACAGAATGCGTGCGTTGTCTTTAAGGCCTTTTTTCATTGCTTCAAAATCTTCATCATCAACCTGATAACGAATTTCTTTATAGCCATTTTCCAACGTTACTTCGCCCACATTTTTGTCGTGGATCAGGGTTATCAAGCGGGTTGAATTCGGGTAATTCTGCATATAGCGAACATACGGCTTACCAGTTCCTGGCTCTGCCATAAATGACGCTTCTACTGGGTCTTGAACTGCGTTTAGTTGGATCCAACCACCGTCCTCCGGCAGTGTGTGACTGTCATCGAATAAACTGTGTGTTGCGCCGTGGAAGTCGTTTAACTTCTTGTCAAACATAGCCGTGACAGACAGTGAAGGGTGACAGGCGAAATTTTTTCCAACCTGGCCGCTTGAATTAGCAAGGCCCGATTGTTGTAACAATAGTGGAGAGCCCGTTGGTCCTGCTGCAAGCACAACAATAGGGGCTTTAACCACCATACGGGTTTTCACTTTATTGGTTTTAGGGTCTATCACTTCAGCACTAACACCACTGGCTTTGCCGTTGCTGGTATTAATTCGGGTGACTTTAGTATCTGCATAAATTACAGCACCGTGATTACATGCCCAAGGCAAATAGGTGACCATCATAGATTGCTTGCGATCGGTCTTACAGCCGGCAAAACAAAAGCCTGTAATGGCGCAATCACGAATATTGCGTCTTGCTAAACCGATGGGCATATCTAATTTTTGCATGCCCTTTTTAATGTATTCTGCACCTACACTTGTTTCGTGGCCTTTAACCTCAGTGATCCCTAAGTTCTTTTCCACCTTTTCAAAGTAAGGCAGCATGACTTCTGGAGTAAGGTTTGTCAGACCGTATTCTTTTGCCCATTTTTTTAGATAATAGTCTGGTGTACGAAAGCAAAGTGCGGCATTAACCACAGTCGAACCACCTACACAGCGACCTTGTAGAACAGTGATATCACCATCTGTATTACTTTGTGCACCTTCACCTTCATACATGGTTGCCATGGAAACCGCCATCATCTCAGTGAATTTTTCTGAGGGTACGTAGGGGCCAGCTTCAAGCACGATGACTTTTTTGCCTGCTTTGGCAAGTTCATAGGCGTTGATACCACCGCCAGCACCTGAGCCAATAATGACGGCGTCAGCTTCAAGTTCAAGTTGTGCAGCTGTCATATCGGCAGCGGTTAATACATTTAATTCATTTTTGTTTGTAGACATCGTTGTACTCCTACCGATAGTTAAGCTTGTGGTTCTGGTGTAACGCCGCGTTTTTTGAGGCCCCATTTATCAGATACTGGTCCGTCATAATTTAATGGCGCCCAAGTAGTAGGAATGGCCCAATAAGCCAGTACGGTTAGTTTCTTAATTCCCATAGAGAGCGCGCGATGCGGTGCTGCATCTGAAGCTGCCCATTGGTCTACAAAAGAGGTTGCATCATGGTCTGACAATTGGCTGAAGGGCTTTCCAAAGGCTTTTTCGGCACTTTGATTAAAGTAGTAAATTCCCTGTCTAAGCCCTTTTCGGATATGAGGAGGCATGCCCGCCAATAGTGCGCCTTCAATGGTCGGGATAACCGGTAACGTGGCCGGATTCACCAGGGTAGTGCCCTCGGTAGGTAAGGCGATAGCAAGCATTTTCTTAAATACGGCCTGCTCGGTTGCATCCATTTTGTTTTCGTCGGTCAGAATGCCTGCCATGACCTGCATAGACGAACAGCTCATGACGGTTGCGGTGATGGCGGTTGCCAGTTTTAAGAACTGCCTGCGTTGATTATTAATATGTGACATTGGATTGCCCTTTATCGTTGTGTTATAGCGATTACAACTACGTACAGCATGGTTACGCAGGGAGTGTGCCAAAAGTTAATTAAAAGTTAATTTGTTGATATTTATTTGGTTTTTTGAAAAGTGGTTTGGCAGTGTTTCATTTTGAAACACTGCCAGGCAGGTGCCAGTCTCAGTTTAATGCACTGTCAGAACGTTCTTTGGCCAGTTTGCGGTATAACGTGGCCCGGGAGATGCCCAGGGTCTTCGCTGCCTGGCTCATATTGCCGCTGCAATCCTCAACCACCTGATTGATCAGTTCCTGACTGGCCTGATCCAGTAAGCGTCCTGATCCCATTGGCTGGGCAGATGTCGAAATGGCGGGCTGAGATACGCAGGTCTGACCGGTTTGATACTCGTCGGGAAGCTCATCCATTTGAATGAGGGTAGTCTCATCACCAATGGCATCGGCATACAGCAACACATTGCGCAATTCGCGGATGTTGCCAGGCCAGTTATAACACTGAATAAAGCGTTTAACTTCGGCACTCAGGCTTTGTTTATGCTGGCAGTCGGCGTTAACAATAGTGGCAGCAATGGCCAGTTTATCATCCCGTTCCCGCAAGGGTTTAATGGGAATGGCAAAGCCTTTTAAACGAAAGTACAAATCCTGCCTAAAACGGCCTTCATCAATGGCTTGTTCAAGGTTGACATTCGTTGCACAGATAAGCTGAAAATCGACTTTATGTTCCTTTGATGATCCTAACGGACTCACCTCGCGGGTTTCCAGCACCCGTAACAAACGGCTTTGGAGGGCGAGAGGCATATCGCCGATTTCATCCAAAAACAAGGTACCTTTGTCGGCTTCGGCAATACGCCCTTTAAAACCATTTTTATCGGCACCGGTAAACGCACCGGCCTGATACCCAAACAGTTCGCTTTCGATGAGGTTTTCTGGAATCGACGCGCAGTTAATAGAGATAAACTTTCCACGACACTGACTGGCATCGTGCAGGTGACGGGCGGTAACTTCTTTACCAACGCCGGATTCACCATAAAGCATAACGGGTAAACGGTTGAGCACTCTGGCGCCGCGTTGTACCGACTTTGTCAGCTGTTCATCGCCGAAGGTCGTCTGTGATTCAGGCTTAATTTCTACAGTGGCCGGGTAATTAAACTGACTGGTATGCTTTACGGGGGCGTCCTGAGGCGTTCTGATTATTCTTGAGGCCAGGGTGACGCCCGAGTGGAGGGTTAAATAAAACGGTTCGCCATTTGCCGCGCGTTTGCTGGTGACTAACTGAAAATCGGAACTGAATAAGCCGTCGAACCAGGTATCAAAAAAGCGCCGCTGGTCTGAAATAAAGGTTGAAGCGGCTTCGTTACAGCCAACCATCTTTCCTTCCGGCGTAATCGCCAGCAGCAGATTAGTGATATCACCGAATTGCCCGGAAGAGGGAATAATCTCGATAACATAGGTATCGCTAAGATTCAGGATCAGCGATTTCTGGATATTTCTGGCGCAGGTCTCAAGCATGTAAAACACGGCCATATCGTTAATGGAGTGTTCGTTGGTGATGTCCAGAGAAGCGCATAAACGGCCCATATGGTCAAAAACCGGTGCCGCCGCACAGTGAAAAGTGTTGTGTTGCTCTTTGTAATGTTCGCCGCCAAATACGCGGCTGAACTTTTTACTGTTTACTGCGCAGGACATGGCCGTTGTACCTACCACGTTCTCATTCAGCATGATGCCGTCTTTAAAGGCCTGGGCGATGCGCGAGTTACTTAGACGATTAGCCTGGCGAACCTGCAATGCATTACAATCCTGATCAGTTAACAAGACCGACCAGCCGGCACCTGCAACAGCCCTGAACAGCTGCTCGACATGGCGGTTTGAAACCGTAAGCAGCTCTTCATTCTGGTATTTAAGCTGGTCCAGAAGATCAGGCCTAATAAAACTGTATTCGAGTTTGCCTGACATGGGGAGGGTTTGGTCTGCACAGCGAAGCCACGACTCCCGAATGGCACTGGGTAGCATGCTGGCTACCTGAACATCTCCTTCAATAAAACGCTGACGGATTACACTTAATTCATTGCTCATTACTTCGACCTTTTGGGGTTTGCTGTGCTAACACATAGCGAAAACAACCGTAATTTCTGGTAATCGAAAAATAAAGCTTCAGTCTAGCATGAATTGTAAAATATTTGTAATATGTTTTATATGTGAATATTTGTTCGCTATATGAATTTGGTAGAGGGGTTGCCAAGTAAAAGCAGGATGTACTTATCAATGCTATGCACACCCTGTACTCTGAGGGAGACTATTTCAAGTTTAAAACACTTTTACAAAACGCAGATTAATGCGATCGGTTTCAAAAAAGCCATTTTCTACCGAAATACTGCGGCCATACTGAGCTTGCACCTGTAAATCTGGTTGTAAGAAGTGCTGCAGCGTAACCTGCCAGCGGTTATTGTTCAGCTCGTCCTGCTGCTCAACTTCGGACACTTGAGATTCTGCACCGAAGTCGTGGTAATAGTTTACTGAGGCGGTGGTGGTATCAGAAATATGGTAGTTCAGATGCACCTGATAACCGTATTGATCGTCCTGTTTACGGGTGATCCCTGATGCGCCAAAATCGTCATTATCGCCAAAGAAGGTGTATTCACCCACCAGATGAAGGGAAAACTGCTCGCTGATTGGCGTAATAAAGGCCGCCTGGGTAATAAACTTAGTGCGGTTTTCGCCTAGATTCACTGGACCTTTTTCAGTGTCGTAACTACCTAAAGGTACTGAAACCAGCCCTGTTACGCCAACTGCTTGTTTGGTGTCCGGGTTATTATACAGCCAGATAGTGGCCCCTAGTATAGGGTCTCCAATGCCTGATGCTTCGATTTCTGCGCCGCCAGCATTAAGTTTGAGTTGTCCAAACGGTAGGATCACCTGAGGATCGATAATAAAACCGCCCAGTTCAATGTAGTGCACCCAACGCAACAGGCCAATGTCGGCACTTAACGTCGGGCCGTTTTCAACCTGCTGGCCATTAACGTAGAACTCATCGTTTTCAAATGACTGAAGGTACAAAATGCCCAGGTCGATGCCCGCTGGAAGTGGCGCGTAGTCACCCGGATCGGTAGCTACCTGAGCTGCCTGAGCGGTAGAAGTTAATGCCGCACATGACAGGCTTAGTGACAGCAAAGCTGGTTTTAACCGTGTGTTTTTCATCTAGTTATCCTTATAAAAGTTAACGCATTACGTCATATTTGTTATTGCATTTAACATTCCATAAACAAAAACCGTATTTCAAAACAATCATTTAGCCTTGTTATGTTAATAAAATTACATATCGGAGTGTTTTAAAAAACTACACCAGGTGTTATGTGATTCTCAAAATGAAACACTTTGCGGTAGCGACTATTCGTGTCAAATCCTTTTACCTGCTGGTAAATCGCGTACCGCGTGGAGTCCGGCTATTTTCTCGGTGTTTGTAAATGCGGTGTTAATTTTGCATTCTCTCAGCACTCCATTCACGCCGGCGATTTTTACGGTGAATGGACCTTTAACAAGCAGTAGGAGCGAATGTCGTGGAAAAGGCAGATAAGTTAAACCTGCAGGTAAAGCAGATTAAAATAAAACAATACGGATTTGGAATGCTGGCACTCTCAATGTGGTGGCTGGCTACAGGCATACCATTTTATTCCGGATCTGTTTCATTAAGTTTGTTGGCTAGCATTATTGCAACCGGGAGCAGTATTTATGTCATGCTCCTGGGTCGTCGGTTCCCGAAATCTGAAGTGTTTACCATATATCAGGAAGTCGAAGTTGAACCGCCAGCAAACGAGCCACAGACGTTATGTCAGCAACTACCTTCTAATGATCAGGAAAATGCCGTTCAGGATAAACAGAGAGAAGAGACTGTAATTGAGCAGCTGTGCCCGGAAATCGCCAAAGCCTCAGCCATATTATCAGAGATTCTGCTGGGTATGGAAAAAGCCAGGGAATTAGCGGGCTACTCCGGCAAAAAAGTGAATGAGAGTTTCGAGTATACAAAGAATTGTCAAACGGCGAGTGAATATTTGGCCGAGCACATTGTAACGGTAAAAAATGTGTTTATTCAGCTTACCCATCAATCTGACAAAATAGCGGTTATTGTCGGGCAGATTCAGGATATTGCTAAACAAACTAATTTACTGGCTTTGAACGCGTCAATTGAGGCCGCCCGAGCAGGCGAGCATGGCAGAGGGTTTGCAGTCGTTGCCAATGAAGTGCGAGAGCTGGCAAATAGCGCTAATACGTCCAGTGAAGAGATAGGAGCAATTGTTAAGCAGTTAAAGGAAACGTCTGCCGATGCTGGTAATGGTATGGAGGCCGCGGTCGTCGCCAGTGAAGACAGCTTAAATCAATCTACCCTTGCACTTGAGGCCATGGTGGAGATCACCCAGGGTGCAAAGGAAAGAACGGCGGTCGTCGGTGAGATTTATCAAAAATTACTTTTGCAGCAGTCAACGTTAAACACGTTGTCACTACTTTTAGAGCGCGGGGATGTTTGCAACTTAGTGGTGTCGGAGCAATCTCAGCTTTACTTAAGATAGGCGAGCAATGTTAAGCCCAATGATCATAAGTAAATTGAGCTGAAATTATTAAAATTGAGACGTTCCGTAAAGATAAAAAACCGACTCTCGTCAATTTGTGTTCAGATCTAAAATTAGTACCAAAGGATGGTTTATCCCAGAATCATTGTCCGGAATGCCGGAATGCCGGAATGCCGGAATGCACCTTACATATTGTAACGAACTATATGAATCTCACACTTAAAGCGTAACGATTACGTCATCGAACGGAATCACGAATTTATCTTCCTCCTCATGTCGTAAAGACACTAAATTGCGCAGTAAAACTTCAATCTGCTCGGCCCTAATATTCGAGTCTAGAGCCAGTTCATACTCTGTAATTTGTACTGCGTCATTTTCTAAAAACGGCATTCCATAGGCCCTCTTAGTAAAGACTCTTATTCTAATGGATCGCTAGCTTTACAATACTGTACGCATGGCCAGAAACGCAGCTAGCAACAAATAGCTCTGCTAATATTTGAGGAATGATTTGATGTCTTCTAACTGCTGAAACTGATCGGAATGCCCTGCAGTTATTCCTTGGCTTTAATGCTGCCCCTGTTCGCATTCATTGCCGAGAGTTAGTGGATTTTGCAATACATATTAGCTCATTTGCCTGAGCCATATATGTTGACGCTCACAAAAAATAAATTGCGCGAACAACTTCACACGAGAATTCAAAACAAGATTAAAGTATAAATATTTAAAATCATGATATTAAGATGCCATTCGTTCGTGCGTAGTGTAATTGTAGTCACAAAAGAACGGTTTTGTGACAATGGGGGTTACATCAACAAACGCTTCGCACACATTATTAATCACAATAACTTAACTCTTTCTTCTTAGTCTAAGCAGCATAGTAATATAAAAGGTGGAAGTGTTAAATTGTAAAAGCTGAAACCATTTCTATAGAAAAGGACTAGACGCTAGTTCTTTCTCAAAAAACTGAGTCCTTCAGTTGGCTCTAAACCAAGCGCCTCGCAATATTGCACATACTCATATACATTTAGCTTACGTTGAAA
>ENA-ORDI01001197-ORDI01001197.1-marine-metagenome-genome-assembly--contig:-NODE-1197-length-14707-cov-2.477033_pt1 | contig 14707 bp, 10 predicted proteins | sample MGYA00248628_ERZ508525 | MGnify/ENA primary metagenome ERZ508525 (study PRJEB26195, sample SAMN05422138) | marine metagenome | isolation source: East of Porto Seguro, South Atlantic Ocean | place... | reverse complement strand
ATTGTCGACCTGCTGCTGCATCCCGTCGAATGTGCCTATGATGTTCATGGCGTTTATCGCTTTGCGTCTTCGGCAGAACTGCATGTTGCGGCCTTTACCGGCTTCTTCGGGTTCGGTGGCACAGGCAAGGCCCATTACAACATTGAAAATCTGGTCCGTGATCCGGCGTTGCTGCGTGAACTGGCGGCAAAGCCGCTATGTGATCAACAGGCATTCTGCGAACGCTTCAGTGGCGCGATGCCACTCCATGCATTTTATTTGACGCGTGAAGACAAGGGCCAAACGACCGAAGTTCTCCCGGATGCGGAACTGGCACCCTATTTCTTTGTTCCGCCAAACAAGACCTTCTTTGACGATCTGCCCGAACGGCTGTCGGCGGCGCACCTGTTGATTGGCCGTGCCGGCGCCTCCACGGTGGCCGAGACCCAGGTCGCCGGCCGGCCGGCGATCCTGGTGCCGTACCCATACGCCATCGACGATCACCAGACCCGTAACGCCTACGCCGTCGACGAAGCCGGCGGCGGCTGGCTGATGCCGGAGCCGTCGTTCACCCCCTCGGCCCTGGCGGCGCGGCTGGATTCGCTTTTGGGGTTGTCGGCGATCCTCGAGAAGGCCGCCGCCGGGGCCAAGGCCGCCGGCACCCAGGATGCTGCCGAACGCCTGGCCGACATGGTCTGCGAACTGCTGCCCAATAACGGCAATGGCAACGGCGCCGACGGACCGTACGATGAAAGGGGGGTGGCATGAAGACCTTCCCCCTAGACGTCGGCACCATCCACTTCGTCGGCATCGGCGGCATCGGCATGAGCGGCATCGCCGAAGTCCTGCATACGCTGGGATATTCAGTGCAGGGCAGCGATCTCAGCGATGGCGCCAACGTCAAGCGGCTTCGCGACCTCGGCATTCCGGTACATATCGGCCACCGCGAAGAGAACCTGGGCGACGCCGGGGTGGTGGTGACGTCGACCGCCGTCAGGGCCGCCAACCCGGAGGTCCAGGCCGCCCGTCAGCGCCTGCTTCCGGTCGTCCGCCGGGCCGAGATGCTGGGCGAATTGATGCGCCTGAAATGGTCTATCGCCGTCGGCGGCACCCACGGCAAGACCACCACAACGTCGCTGGTGGCTCATGTTCTCGATGTCGCGGGCATGGACCCGACGGTCATAAACGGCGGCATCATCAACGCCTGGGGCTCCAACGCACGCCTCGGCGGCGGCGACTGGATGGTGGCCGAGGCCGACGAATCCGACGGCACCTTCGTCAACCTGCCGACGACCGTCGCCGTGGTCACCAGCATCGACCCCGAACACATGGACCATTACCGGTCGTTCGACGACCTGCGCGACGCCTTCGATGCCTTCGTCGCCAACATCCCGTTCTACGGCTTCGCGGAGCTGTGCATCGACCATCCGGAAGTGCAGGCGATGATCCCCCGGATGTCGGACCGGCGCATCGTCACCTACGGGTTCAGCCATCAGGCTGACGTGCGCGGCCTGAACTTGGAAACCACCCCCGACGAGGTCCGCTTCGATGTCCGTGTTATCGACCACAAGAGCGGCGGAGAAAAGATGTTCAAGAGAATGGTTCTGCCGATGCTGGGCGAGCACAACGTCCAGAACGCCCTCGCCGCCGTCGCCATCGCCTGTGAAATGGATTTAGACGAGGCCGTGATCCGCCGCGCGCTGGCGTCTTTCGCCGGGGTCAAGCGGCGCTTCACCCGCACCGGCGAGGTCGACGGCATCGCCGTCATCGACGATTACGGCCACCACCCGGTGGAAATCGCGGCGGTGCTGAAAACCGCCCGCGCCGCCGCCGAAGGACAAGTCATCGCCGTTGTCCAGCCGCACCGCTACACCCGGCTCAGGGACCTGTTCGAGGAATTCTGCACGTGTTTCAACGACGCCGACGCGGTCATCGTCGCCGACGTCTACGAGGCCGGCGAAGACCCCATCGAAGGCATCGACCGCGACGCCCTGGTCGAGGGCCTGGGCTATCACGGCCACCGCACGGTGCTGCCTTTGCCCGGGCCGGAGGAACTTGCCGAGATCATCAACCACCTGGCCGGGCCGGGCGACATAGTCGTCTACATGGGCGCCGGCGACATCACCCGCTGGGCCAATGCGCTGCCCGATGACCTTCGGGCGCTCAGAGCCAGGGGCAGGGGGGTTGCGAATGATGACGGCTAAGCGGTTGACTCCCCTGATCGAGCGCCTGCCAAGGGTGCGCGGCGAGCTTGAGGCCGGAGCCGCGATCGCGCGCTTCACCTGGTTCAAGGTCGGCGGCCCGGCGGAAGCCCTGTTCCAGCCCGCCGACGCCGAAGACCTGGCCGCGTTCCTGGCCGAAAAGCCCGCCGACGTGCCGGTGACGGTTTTAGGGGTGGCGTCCAACGTCATCGTCCGCGACGGCGGGCTCGAAGGCGTCGTCGTCCGCTTAGGCTCCGGTTTTTCGGACATCAATGTCCAGGGCAACGAAATCACCGCCGGCGCCGGCGCTGCCGACATCACCGTCGCCCGTACCGCCCGCGACGCCGGGCTGTCGGGGCTGGAATTCCTGTCCGGTATTCCCGGCGCCATCGGCGGCGCGCTGCGTATGAACGCCGGGGCCTACGGCCGCGAGATCAAGGACGTGGTCATCGCCGCCGATGCCCTCGATCCGATGGGCGAACGTCACCGCCTCGACGTTGGCGGACTGGACCTGGGATATCGCCGATGCGGCGTACCCGAGGACTGGATCTTCACCTCGGCCCGCCTGCAAGGTGGACCCGGCGACAAGGATGAAATTACCCGGCGCATGGATGACATCCAGGCCGAGCGCCAGGCGACGCAGCCGGTCAAGACGCCGACGGGCGGTTCCACCTTCGCCAATCCTGAAGGCCATAAGGCCTGGGAATTGATCGATAAGGCCGGCTGCCGGGGGCTCAAGCGTGGCGGCGCCCAGGTTTCGGAAAAACATTGCAACTTCCTGATCAACACCGGCGACGCCACGGCCGCCGACCTGGAAGGATTGGGCGAGGAAATTCGCCGCCGGGTGTTCGAGGATTCCGGCGTCACCCTGGATTGGGAAATCCGCCGTCTCGGCGTTGCCGCAAAGCCCGCGGCCCGGGAAATCAAACCGGAGGACGGGTCATGACTAAGCACGTTACGGTCCTCATGGGTGGCTGGTCGGCGGAACGCGAGATATCGATGGTATCGGGCGCGGCGGTGGCGAAATCGCTGACCGACGCCGGGCTCGAGGTAACGCCGGTTGACGTGCAGCGCGACATGGGGGCATTGCTGACCCGCCTTTACCCGCGCCCCGACGCTGTCTTCAATGCGCTCCACGGGCGTTTCGGCGAGGACGGCTGCGTGCAGGGGCTGCTCGACATCCTCGACATTCCCTACTCCCATTCGGGCCTGCTGGCCTCGGCGCTGGCCATGGACAAGCCGATGGCCAAGCGGCTGTTCGCTGCCGCCGGCATCCCCGTCGCCGAGTATGTCATCGCCGCCCGCCAGGACATCACCGCCGGTGACGTGATGGAACGGCCCTATGTGGTCAAGCCCCTGAACGAGGGCTCCAGCGTCGGCGTCCATATGGTGCTCGAAAGCGACGACGAACCGCTGTTCGGCGACACCGGCTGGCCCTATGGCGATCGGGTGATGGTCGAAAAATTCATCCCCGGACGCGAGCTGACGGTCTCGGTGATGGGGGATAAGGCGCTGGCGGTGACCGAAATCATCGCGGGTCGGGAATTCTACGATTACGACGCCAAATACGCCGCCGGCGGGTCCCGCCATGTGCTGCCCGCCGACATTGAAAAGAAAATCGCCGACGAGGCCATGCGCCTGGCGGTGCTGGCCCATCAGACGCTCGGCTGCCGGGGCGTTTCCCGGGCCGATTTCCGTCTCGACGGCAATGACCTCTATTTGCTCGAAATCAACACCCAACCCGGCATGACGCCGACATCCCTGGTGCCGGAACAAGCCGTCCACGCCGGCATATCGTTTCAGGACCTGGTGGTTTGGATGGTCGACAACGCGGAGTGCGACGCATGAAGATATCTAGGAACGCCAAATCCCCGAAACGTGGACAGCCGCGCCGACGGGTCGTGCCCTTATGGCGCAGCCGCAAGGTCAGGGGGACCTTGATCGCCCTGCTGGTGGTTCTCGCCGCCGGCGGCGGTTGGCGAATGTGGCAATCGGGCTGGGTCCCCGGCGCTATCGACAAGGCCAAGTGGAAGATGATCGCCCTGGCGTCGGACCTCGGCTTCAAGGTTGACGAGATTCTTGTCATCGGCCGCCGCGAGACGGCGCAGAAGGATCTTCTGGCCGCGGTGCGGTTGGCCCGCGGGGCGCCGATCCTGGCCTTCGACCTGCAGGCGGCCCGAAAAAGGATCGAGGCGCTGCCGTGGATCAAGACCGCGTCCGTGGAACGGATGCTCCCCGATACCGTGCTGTTGAACATCGAGGAACGCCAGCCCTTGGCCCTGTGGCAGCACAAGGGCGCCTTCGCGCTGATCGATTCCGACGGCGAGGTGATCCTGAAGACCGGGCTTGAGCGATTCTCCGATTTGATTGTGGTGGTCGGCCGCGATGCCCCCGGCCAGGCGGCCGAGTTACTCAAGACCCTGGCCGCCGAACCGGAACTGATGGATCAGGTCAAGGCCGCCGTGCGCATCGGCGGGCGGCGCTGGAACCTGCGTCTCAAGAACGACATCGACGTCCGCCTGCCCGAGGAAGACACCGCCAAGGCGTGGGCGCGGTTGGCGGAATACGAAAAGACCCACCGGGTGCTGGAGCGCGACGTGCAGATCCTGGACTTGCGCATCCCCGACCGGCTGATCGTCCGCAAGGTGCGCAAACCGGTCAAAAACCTTTCCGGCAAGCGGCAGCAAACGTAAGGAAACGAAGCGAAAGCCAAGGACAATGAAGAAAAGAACAATATCGAAAAGGGTTAAAAACGGGCTGGTGGCGGCGCTCGACATCGGCACCACGAAGGTTTGCTGCCTGATCGGCCGCATCACCGCCGACCCGGGCCTTTACCGCGACGCCGGGGTGAAGATCATCGGCATCGGTCATCAGGTGTCGGGCGGGCTGCGGTCGGGCACCGTCGTCGACCTGGATGATGCCGAGGCCTCTATCCGGGCCACCGTCGAGGCGGCGGAACAAATGGCCGGCGAAAACATCCAGGGCGTGGTCGTCAACGTTTCCGGCGGCCAGCCCCTGTCGCGGCTCATCGCCTATGAGATTTCCATTGCCGGGCACGAAATCGGCGACGCCGATCTGCGTCGCATCCTCGATCCGTCGGTGTTGAAAAACGGCTTGGCCCGCGAGCGCGAGCTGATTCATACCATCCCAGTCGGATACTCCATCGACGGCAACCGGGGCGTGCGCGATCCCCGCGGCATGTACGGCGAGCGCCTGGGCGTCAACATGCACGTCATCAGCGCGCTGAGCGGTCCGTTGCGCAATATCGAAACCAGCGTCCAGCGGTGCCACTTGGGAATTGAGGACAAGGTCGTTTCCGCCTATGCCTCGGGACTTGCTGCCCTGGTCGAGGACGAAATTCAGCTTGGCGTCACCTGCATCGACATGGGCGGCGGCACCACGTCCATCGCCGTCTTCTTCGATGGCGAACTGGTGCACACGGATTCGATCGCCGTCGGCGGGGTCCACGTCACCAACGACATCGCCCGCGGGCTGTCGACCCCCCTGGCCCATGCCGAGCGCATGAAGACCCTTTACGGCGGCGCCTTGCCGTCTTCGTCCGACGACCGCGAAATCATCAAGGTACCCTTGGTCGGCGAGGACAAGGAGGCCGACGCAAGCCAGGTGCCGCGCTCTATGTTGGTCAGCATCATCCGGCCGCGCGTCGAGGAGACCCTGGAGATGGTCCGCGACCGCCTCAAGGCCGCCGGCTTCGACAAGGTCGCCGGCCGGTGCGTGGTTTTGACCGGCGGCGCCAGCCAGCTCCCCGGGGTCCGCGAACTGGCCGCCGACATCATCGACAAGCAGGTCCGCATGGGCCGCCCCAAGGCCATCGAGGGCCTGGCCGAAGCCGCCGCCGGGCCCGCCTTCGCCACTGTCACGGGCTTGTTGCATTACGCTGTCAACAACAAGGCCGAGGCGCCTTCCGCCGCCTACTGCCCGCCCGAAGAACAGGCCGGGCGCCGCTTCGGGCGTCTCGGACAATGGTTAAGAGAGAACTTTTGATGAGCAAATTGTTTGCACCCTTAACGCCTAACAACGAGATGCCGCCTGTTGGCGTTTTCGATTCAACCGCGGCCGGCCCCGGGTTGGTGCCGCCGCATTCGCACTTTCAAGTCGGCTAAAATTAAGGAGGTCACCATGAGTATCAACCTTAACGTACCGGAACAAAGCGGCACGCAACAATTGAAACCGAAACTGACCGTCATCGGCGTCGGCGGCGCCGGGGGCAACGCCGTCAACAACATGATCAACTCCGAATTGGAGGGCGTCGACTTCATTGTCGCAAACACCGACGCGCAGGCGCTGGTGCAATCGAAAACCGAGCGCCGTATCCAACTGGGGGCCAGCATCACCCAAGGTCTCGGCGCCGGGTCGCGGCCCGAAGTCGGCCGCGCCGCGGCGGAAGAGGCGATCGAGGAAATCATCGCCGAACTAGACGGCGCCAACATGATGTTCATCGCCGCCGGCATGGGCGGCGGCACCGGCACCGGCGGCGCGCCGGTGATCGCCCGGGCGGCCAAGGAACATGGCATCCTCACCGTCGGCGTGGTCACCAAGCCCTTCCAGTTCGAGGGCAGCCACCGGATGACCCAGGCCGAAGCCGGGATCGAGGAGCTGGAGCAGTTCGTCGATACGCTGATCGTCATCCCCAACCAGAACCTGTTCCGCATCGCCAACGAAAAGACCACCTTCGCCGATGCCTTCGCGATGGCCGACGAGGTGCTGTACTCGGGTGTGCGCGGGGTCACCGACCTGATGGTGATGCCGGGCCTGATCAACCTCGACTTCGCCGATATCCGCTCGGTGATGAGCGAAATGGGCAAGGCGATGATGGGCACCGGCGAAGCCGAAGGCGAACGCCGCGCCCTGGATGCGGCGGAAGCGGCGATCGCCAACCCGCTGCTCGACGATTCGTCGATGAAGGGGGCGAAGGGCGTTCTCATCAATATCACCGGCGGCATGGACATCACGCTGTTCGAGGTCGACGAAGCCGCCAACCGCATCCGCGCCGAGGTCGACCAGGACGCCTATATCATCGTCGGCTCGGCCTTCGATGAGAGCCTGGACGGCATCATGCGGGTCTCGGTCGTGGCCACCGGCATCGACGCCGATGTGATGCAGATGCCGTTGCCGACAATGCTGCACCTGGCCGAGCGGCTCGATTACTCCGAACCACGGCCCGAACCGGCGAGGGTCGAGGTCGAAGCCGGTCCCGATCCCGAAGTGGAAGCCAAAGAGGCCCCGGGATTCGAAGCAGAATCCGAAGCCGATGACGGTTGGCAAGCGGAGATCGCGGCCGAGGCCGAGACCTATGCCGGCGCCGAACTGCCGGTGGAAATGGCTGCTGACGACACCGAGGAATCGATTGGCGAATCGGAAGACTTGGACGAGGAGGCCGAACCGGAAACGCCGCCGGCGGCGATGCCGTCGGTCAACGCCGAGGATGCCTTCATTCCGCCGCAACCGGCTTCGGCCACCGAAGACAAGATCGGTGACGGCGGCGAGGCAACCGCCGGAGAGGCCCCGGAAACGGATTCCGAGGCCGAGGAGTCCGGGGAGGAAGAGCCAGAACAGGCGCCGGCCCCGTCAAGGGTGAGCCTTTTCGAACGGGTCACCGGCTCCAGCCGCAAGGTCTTCGGCAAGAAGTCCCCGGAACCGGTTGAAACCTCGGAAGCCCCGGAAGTTTCTGAAAACAAGGAAATTTCGGCGACCGAAGAGGCCTCGGAACAAGACCCGGACCCGAACGGTGCCGGCATCGAGGAGGCTTCGGAGACGGGCGGAAACGAGCTCGGCGGCCTGGACCCGGAAGACCGGTTTCCGGCCAGCGAACCCGACGACGATCTGCTCGATATTCCGGCCTTTCTCCGCCGTCAGGCCAACTGAGCCGACGTTGGTTAACAGTTTATTAAGAAAGGCTAAAAGCGCGAAACAAACGGAAACAAAGAGTGATTTGAGTGACTTCGGGGATGTTGTTAAACACATCCTTGGAAGCCGCTTGAATCTTTCGCCTTTCGGCTTTGGGGGATGAGGAAGGGCCGACCGTCGAAGACCCGATCCGCATCGGCAACAACAAGAACCGCGGAGTGTTATGGGGATTTCTAAAAACATCCGGACGATTAAAGACCAGGCCCCGGCCCGGAAATCCGCCCCGGAGTCGACGCCTGAGTCCCGGGGCACGGTCAAGCAACGGACCCTGAAAACCTCCATCGATTGTTCCGGCATTGGGCTCCACTCCGGGGTCAAGGTTTCGATGACCCTGAACCCCGCCGACGCCAACACCGGCATTAGCTTCAAACGCACCGACATTGCCGGCGGCGGCGCCTTGATTCCGGCCCGTTGGGATTATGTCGTCGATACCCACCTGTCGACGACGCTCGGCAACGAAGACGGCGTCACCATCGGTACCGTCGAACACCTGATGGCGGCCTTGGCCGGTTGCGGCATCGACAACGCCTTGATCGAATTGAACGGCCCGGAAGTGCCGATCATGGACGGCAGCGCCCAGCCTTTCGTGTTCCTGGTCGAATGCGCCGGCGTCGTCGAGCAGGATGCGGCTCGGCGCGTGATCCGGATTCTGAAAACGGTGTCCGTCGACGGTGAATACGGCCAAGCCCGGCTTTCCCTCGGTTCTTGCCTTTCCCTCGATGTCAAGATCGATTTCGAAAACAGCGCGGTGGCCAAGCAATCCCTATCCATCGGCATCGTCAACGGCAGCTTCGGCAAGGAACTGGCTCGCGCCCGGACCTTCGGTTTCCTGCACCAGATAGAAAAACTGTGGGCCGCCGGCCTCGCCAAGGGCGGTTCGCTGGACAACGCCGTCGTCGTCAGCGGCGATAAGATCCTCAACGAGGGCGGGCTGCGCTACGACGACGAATTCGTCCGCCACAAAATCCTCGATGCGGTCGGCGACCTGTACCTGGCCGGCGGCGCGATCATTGGGCGCTTCGAAGGCGTCTATTCCGGGCACGCCACCAACAACGCCCTTCTCAGGGCGCTTTTCGCCGACAACGAAGCCTGGAAGTACGACGTCTTCCAGGGCGACGAGGTGCTGTCGGCCATCGACGGCGGCATCTTCCCGGAACTGGTCGCCGAAACCGCTTAAGCCTCCCTGCCGGTTTGCCGCCCGGCCACCGCTTTTTCGACTCGCCGCGGCGGGATTTTTTATGCCGTTTTCGGAAACCAACCCCCCGGGCGCCCGCCGCCCATAGTCTTTCGCAAACACCCCTACAAACGCCGCACCGGCATGGTATAATTTTACCTCAAGGACCTTTCGCGGGCGGCCCGGAGGGGACCGGCAGGCAAACATCATGAAGCGTTTTGAAATCACCTCGAAGCCGTTGATCGCCGCCTTGGCGGTTCTGTTGATGCTCGGCCTGGGGGCCTGCGCGACGAAGAAGAAGGAATACGTCGAACAGCCGGTCGAGACCCTGTACAACGCCGCCATGGACGCGCTGCTTAGCCGGAATTACCTGTTGGCGACGGAAAAGTTCGACGAGGTCGAACGCCAGCATCCTTATTCCCAGTGGGCGACCAAGGCGCAGTTGATGTCCGCCTACACCTACTACCTCAACAATCTTTATGGCAACGCCATCGCCGGGCTCAACCGGTTCATCCAGCTCCACCCCACCAACAAGGACGTCGCCTATGCCTATTACCTGAAGGGGCTGTCTTATTACGAACAGATCTCCGAAGTCGCCCGCGACCAGAAAATGACCGAATTAGCGCTGACCACCTTGGATGAGCTGATCAAGCGTTTCCCCAACAGCAAATACGCCCGCGACGCCAAGCTGAAGATCGACCTGACCCACGACCACCTGGCCGGCAAGGAAATGGAAATCGGCCGCTATTACCAAAACCAGGGGAACTACCTGGCCGCCATCAACCGTTTCCGGACCGTTGTCGACGATTTCCAGACCACGACTCACGTTCCCGAGGCCCTGCATCGGCTGACCGAAACCTATCTGACTATCGGCGTCCCCGAAGAGGCGCGTAAGACGGCGGCGGTCCTGGGCTACAATTTCCCGGGCAGCGAATGGTATATGGATTCCTACAAGATCATGGGCAACAAGGTGGACGAACCGGAGGCCGGGAAACCCTGGTACAAGCTTTGGTAACACCATGCTGACGACGCTTTCCATTCGCGAAGTCGTTCTCATCGGCCGTCTCGATCTTTCCTTTCACGCCGGGCTTTGCGTCCTGACCGGGGAAACCGGGTCCGGGAAGTCGATCCTGCTCGACGCCTTAGGCCTCGCGCTGGGCATGCGTGCCGAGGCGCGGCTGGTCCGCCACGGCGCCGATCAGGCGTCGGTGACCGCGGTGTTCGACTTAGGCCCCGGCCATACCGTCCTTGAGACCCTTGCCGGATACGCCATACCCGGCCTCGAGGACGGCCTGGTGCTGCGCAGGGTGCTGGGCGCCGATGGCCGCTCGAAGGCGTTCATCAACGATCAGCCCGTCAGCGTGCAGTTGCTGAAGGAAACCGGCGGCGGCCTGGTCGATGTCCACGGCCAGTTCGAGAACCAGCGCCTGTTGAACGAAGGGGCGCACCGGGGGCTTTTAGATTTCTTCGGGAGTTTGAGCGCCGGGCTGAAAAAAACCGGCGACGCCCACAAGGTTTGGAAGGACGCGGCCGGGGCGCGCATCCGGGCCGAGGCCGAAATGGAGGCGGCGCGGCGGGATGAGGAATTCCTCCACCATGCGCTGGACGAAATCACCGGCCTCGACCCGAAACCGGGCGAGGAAACCGACCTCGCCCGCCAGCGCACCCTGATGATGCATGGCGAACAGTTGGTCGCCGCCATGAACACGGCGGCCGAAGAGCTTGGCGGCGACGGCGGGGCATTGAGAAGCCTTGAAGCGGCTTTGCGCGAACTGGAACGGGTGGCCGAGAAGGCCGACGGCCGCCTCGCCGATACCCTCGACGCCCTTGTCCGCGCCCAGTCCGAGACAACGGAGGCCGACGCGCTATTGCAGACGGCCGCTAGTATGGACCTCGACCCGCAATCCCTCGAACAGGCCGAGGAACGGCTGTTCGCGCTCCGCGCGCTGGCCCGCAAGCATTCGACGGAAGTCGACAATCTCTCCGGCGTGGCCGAAAACCTGGCGGCCAAGGTGCGGGGCCTGGAAGACGGCGGAGCCCGGCTGACGGAACTAACGAAGGCGGAAAGCCACGCCCGGGCGGCGTACGGCAAGGCGGCCACGGTCCTCAGCCAGGGCCGCGGCCAGGCGGCCGGAAAACTGGACAAGGCGGTGGCCAAGGAACTCAAGCCCCTGAAGCTGGAAAAGGCAAAATTCACCACCGTGCTCAACGACCTGCCCGAAGACGCCTGGGGACCGGAAGGCCGCGACAAGGTGGTTTTCCAGGTCGCCACCAACCCCGGTGCCCCGGCCGGGCCGTTGGGCAAGATATCGTCGGGCGGCGAGTTGGCCCGCTTTACGCTGGCCCTGAAGGCGGTGCTGGCCCAGGCCGATCCGGTCCCGACCCTGGTTTTCGACGAGGTCGATTCCGGCGTCGGTGGCGCCGTGGCGGCGGCCGTCGGCGAACGGCTGGCGGGGCTCGCCGGGGCCGCGCAGGTCCTGGTGGTGACCCATTCGCCGCAGGTGGCGGCGAAGGGCAAGCATCACTGGCTGGTGTCGAAGTCCGATGCCGATCCCGGCGTGTTGACGATCGTCGATGCGCTGTCGGACGAGGGCCGCAAGGAGGAAATCGCCCGCATGCTGGCCGGTGCCAAAATCACCGAGGAAGCGCGGGCCGCCGCCGACAGCCTGCTCGAAGGCGCGGGCCCGTGAACGCCGATGACCCCGGCGTCCCCCCCGGTGTCCCCATTGACGCGCTGACGCCGTTGGAAGCGGCGGCCGAACTGGACGCCCTGGCTGAGGAAATCACCGCCCACGACAAGGCTTATTACCAAAACGACGCGCCCTGGATCGCCGACGCCGACTACGACGCGCTGCGCCGCCGCCTGCAGGCCATCGAGACCGCCTTCCCCGACCTGGCGCGCGGCGACAGCCCGTCGGAAAAGGTCGGCGCTCCGCCGGCCGCCGGCTTCAGGAAGGTCGCCCATGCCCGGCCGATGCTGTCGCTCGGCAACGCCTTCGACGACGGCGACGTGGTCGAGTTCATCGCCCGGGTGCGCCGCTTCCTCGGCCTCGATGAAGACCAGGCGGTGGAGATCGTCTGCGAGCCCAAGATCGACGGCCTGTCGGTGTCGCTGCGCTACGAGAACGGCCAATTCGTCCTCGGCGCCACCCGTGGCGACGGGACGACCGGCGAGGACATCACCGACAACCTGAAAACCCTTTCCCATATCCCGATGTCGATCAAGGACGCGCCCGAAGTCCTGGAGGTCCGGGGCGAGGTCTTCATGACCCGTGGCGATTTTGAGACCCTCAACAAGGAACAAGAAAAGGCCGATGCCAAGGTCTTCGCCAATCCCCGCAACGCCGCCGCCGGATCGCTGCGCCAGAAAGACCCCGCCGTCACTGCGTCCCGGCCGCTCAGCCTTTTCGCCTATGGCTGGGGCGAGGTCTCCGCGCCGGTCGCCGAAACCCACTGGGATTTCCTCGGCCGTCTACGCGGATGGGGATTGCCGACCAATCCCCTGGCCGAACGGGCGGCCGATACCGAAGCCTGTCTCCGTTTCTACCGCCAGGTGGAGGAACGGCGCCAAGACCTCGACTACGCAATCGACGGCCTGGTCTACAAGGTCAACCGGCTGGACTGGCAAGACAGGCTGGGCCAGGTCAGCCGCGCGCCGCGCTGGGCCGTCGCCCACAAGTTCCCGGCCGAGAAGGCGCAAACGGTGTTGAACGAGATTACCATCCAGGTCGGGCGCACCGGCACGCTGACGCCGGTCGCCAACCTTGAACCGGTCACCGTCGGCGGCGTCCAGGTCAGCCGGGCGACGCTCCACAACGAGGACGAAATCGCCCGCAAGGACGTCCGGGTTGGCGATACGGTCATCATCCAGCGCGCCGGCGACGTCATTCCGCAGGTGGTCTCGGTGATCCTGGACAAGCGGCCCAGGGGAACGAAAAAATTCCGGTTTCCCAAACGATGCCCCGAATGCGGCTCTCTGGCCGTCCGCGAGGAAGGCGAGGCGGCGATGCGCTGCACCGGCGGCCTGGTGTGCCCAGCCCAAAGGGTCGAGCGGCTGAAGCATTTCGTCTCGCGTAACGCCTTCGACATCGAGGGTCTGGGCGCCAAGCACATCGAGGCATTCACCGAGGACGGCCTGATAAAGACCCCGGCCGACATCTTCCGGCTCGCCGACAGGGCCGAAGAGATCGCCGAACGCGGGGGCTGGGGCCGACAGTCGGCGGACAACCTGTTCGCGGCGCTCCGCGAAGTGGGCATCCACCTCCGGGAGGCGCTTCCAGAACTCGTCTACCTTCATGTCCGCCCATCCCTCGCCAGGCAGAAGTGGTGTTATCTCTACATCGTCCAGCTCAAAGGAAAATCCCGCCATCCGTCCAAGAATCACGAGCTTCCGAGCCACATCGCGCCCGCCCAGATCCTCGCGCGGATCCGGCTCCGTGAAGCCGAGCTCATCGGCCTCCTTGAGCGCCTCGCTGAACGGTTTTCCGGCCATCAGGCGGTCGCTGACCAGGATCGGCCCGGTCCATACAATGGGATTCTCCTGGTCATCGGGGTCTTTGTAACGCGGTAGCGCCCGGACCCAGTGAATGCCGCCGGTCTTACGTGAAACGGCTGCGATCTCGGCATCATTGGTGATGACGAAAATATAATCACCGGCGACCCAGGGGCTTTGTGATCCGCCGATTTCTTTCTGCCAAAGGCGACGTCCGTTGCGCAGGTCGAAGGCACCCATGATGCCGCCGTGACTGATGGCGAAGACCCGGCCCCTATCAATCACTGGGCGGCCCCGGATATGGGCCAAATTGGAAACCACGTCGGTACGTTTGATCGAACTCAGGCTCTCCTGCCAAAGCAATCGGCCGGTTTCAGCTTTCAGGGCGATAAGCTCTCCAGACGTATAGGGAACTACCACGACGCCGTTGCCGACCGCCGGGCTGGCACTACCCAAAAGACTTGCGGCTTCCGAAAGGCCAGTGTGGGTCCACAGCCCTTCGCCATTTTCGGCGTTGATGGCGAACAGCCTATTGTCGACAGTGGTCACGAATACCCGTCCGGCACGGACCGTCGGCGCGCTGCGTGCCGGGCTGGCAATGTTTTCGCGCCAAATTTCAGCACCATTGGCGGCATTCAGGGCAATGACCTGGGCGAACCCGGTGCTGACGAAAATTCGCCCATTTTGAAAAGCGACACCCCCGGGGATGTGGCCTTCGTCTTCCTCGTCCGGGGTCAAATTCGTTTTCCACAGTTGCTTTCCACCGGCAATGCCGTAGGCGCTGACAACTGAGGATGAATCAATAACGTATACTCGCCCGTTTCCGACCACCGGAGATGAGACCAGACGCTCTTCATCATCGGAACCTTCACCGACATCAACAGACCAGGCTTCCTTGATGGTTTCCGGCACCTGCATGTGGTGCATGGCATG
>ENA-ORDI01001196-ORDI01001196.1-marine-metagenome-genome-assembly--contig:-NODE-1196-length-14718-cov-2.865788_pt1 | contig 14718 bp, 16 predicted proteins | sample MGYA00248628_ERZ508525 | MGnify/ENA primary metagenome ERZ508525 (study PRJEB26195, sample SAMN05422138) | marine metagenome | isolation source: East of Porto Seguro, South Atlantic Ocean | place... | reverse complement strand
GATAAGCATAGCCAGTTGCAGCATCTAATACATAGATAATGCCGTTTTTACAGCCGCCAATCATAACTTTTCGATTTTGACCTCGTACCATTGTCTCTGCCAACATTGTGTTCCAAGAACAGTCATAGTCCCACAAGTCTCGAGGACTTGTTTGATATGCCCATAGGAATTCACCAGTCCTTGCATCCAGTGCTACGAATGCAGTACCGAATAGTCTAGGACCAGGTGCATGTGTAGCATTTCTATCTGGACCAGGCTGTGCCATTCCATAATAAATAATTCCAGTTTCCTTATCCAAGGGCATATAACCCCAGACATTACTTATACCAGAATTAGAACGCATGTCTCCCCAATCGTTTCGGAGAATGTCTTCATCCATTTCACATGCTTTTACTGCATATGGAGGTTCTGTAACCTTTGGTGAGTACAGCCAAATCTTATCACAGTTATCAACTAACCATTGACTCCATTCTGCCTTTTCGTCTAAGAACAATGGGCCGTCCAAACCAGGACCACATGTTACTGGATCAGCACAAGGTGGTTGTAAGAATGTTCTCCAAAGCAATTCACCAGAATCATATGCTCTAGCTGATGCATAGAATCGACCACCATACGTACCCTCAGCGTGACCGCCGAGTGAGTGGAAAATTATATTCTCTTCTGCCCAAATTGTAGGAGGATGAGTTCCACGACTTCTGTATTGTCCACTGTTTGTTGGTACACCCCAACCAGCAGTGTTATGTACACTAGCTGGGAACCAGCCATCACCTTCATTTGTATTTTCGACACAAAGATGTAATATTTGTTTTGCTACTTCACCGGTTTTTGGATCGTTAAATGTATATCTACATCCATAATCGGTTTGGACTAAGAAACCATCAGAAAAATGCATACCATGAGTATGTGCAGACTCCCTCGCGATTGGATAAAGTCTACGACCTTCGGCCTGATCATATTCAGGATGTTCCCATGTCCAAACATTATCACCTGTTTTTGCATCATAAGCTATGATTGACTTACGATTAAGGACATTGAAAACAACTCCGTCAACAATGATTTGAGGAGCTTGAGTTCCTTCTGTATTACTCCAGTCTCCTGCGCCAAGTTGATTGACTGATGGAATTGGTGCAACCCATTTGAGTTCGATAAATTGAGCATTTTCTTTGTTTATTTGAGTTTGTGGATTGTGATTTGTTCCCCTTTCATTGTGATTTATCAATTCCCAATTTCTCTCTTCTCTACTAAGGTTTTGAGCTTCGGCTTCGCCTATAGGTGCAACACCCATAAATGTAGATGCTACTAATATGTAACCTAATAGCAAAGCTATTATAGAAAACCAAGTTTTATGGTTCATAAAATAACAAATTAGGTTAAAGTATAAAAAAATATGTAAAATATAGAATTATTTAATCCAAACTCAGTAAAAAAATTAAATAGCTACTCTTTTTTATTAATTTTACTAGTAAAATTATTATATTATATGAAATAAAGTTATAAAATAACATCATCCAAATAATTATTAACAACATATATATGAAATTATTATTTTAAATTCAATAGATTGGATACAATAGGATTTAATGAATTTTCTAAACTTGAAATAAAAGTTGGAAAAATAATAAAAGCTGAAAATGTACCAGGTGCGTCAAAACTAGTTAAATTAATCGTAAATTTAGGCGATGAAAAAAGGCAAATCGTGGCAGGGCTTGCGCCACATTACTCTCTTGATGAATTAAAAAATAAAGAAATTGTAGTTCTTTCAAACCTAACACCAAAAAAAATGTTTGGATTGGAATCACAGGGAATGTTATTGGCAGCAATAGATGGCAATAAAGTATCTTTATTAAAACCAGACAAGGAAGTTAAACCAGGAGCTTCCGTAGGATAATATCTAACTTTGATAATACGTTCTCACAAGTCTAAAAGTCAAAAATAATGCTATAGCAATCTCCAATACAATAGCCACAGTAAGTAATTGATCCTGTAATGTCAATGTTTCAATATAAAAGGTTAAAGAATCAGAATTAAAAATACTAATTTCATTCGTCGACATAGTTATCCCATCAACAATATGTGAAATTTTATAATTGCCATCATTTAATCTTAATCTCGGACTAGATGTAAGTGGAAATTCAAAATGTTCTTTGTCATTTTCAATTAAAATAATACCAGTAATATATGGCTGATTAAATTCATCCAGTACAGTAATATCAATTGTATTTAGATCAGTTATGATTTCAATAGTTTCAGGAAAACCAAAAATATCTGTTTGTTTATCTGAAATTTTAAAATTAGCAACAGTAAAATTATTAATTATTAAACTTTCAATTGAAAACTGGTCATCATAATTATTGCCAAGAATATAAGTCGTCCCTTCAAAGAAACTAGTTTGATAATTTCCCTGAATTAATACTTTATACAAGTTAATTAAACCTAAATTATCGTGAACTGTAATTTTAGAGATTGGCAACATTATTGATTTTGAATTAATTGATGTGACAATTCCTTGAGTTTGAGTAGTATAGAAAAGAATAGGATCATTGATATCCGGTAAACTAAGATTAATATCTAAAGAATTGTCATCTGGATGAGAATGAGCAATAAGTTGGTATTCACCTTCAGGAACCACATAGACAGGCAAATAAACATTAAAGCTACCAGGCATTCGAGAAGCTGAATAAATATGAAGGTAATGTAAGCCAAATTGCAATGGAGAATCACCAGTTCCTAGAGAGTTTCCAATAGATGGAATTTTTAAAACAACGTCAACTTCATGAGATTCAATAGCTAGGGTTGAACTACTTACTGATCCGTTTCTCACTAGCTCAATCTTCGGAGATGAAAGAGCATTGGTAGTAGATATTTGTCTAGGACTTTCTAGAATCATTTCAAGAACTTCCGTACTGTCACGGTCTTCAAGAGCACCAACGCTAGTATTATAGAAAATTCTATACTCAGAATCAGGATTAATTACACTAGGATATCTAAAAGTTCCAAAATTATTATTAAATACAGTGTAATCACTTGACGGTTGTAAAAGAGCGAATCCTAATGAAGAATCTTTAGAAATTGATATTGCAGAACCTTTCAAATTTAAAGCAATGTCAAAAGAAGCCGGTTCATCAAGTCCAGCAATAATTATAGTAGCAACTTGACTTTTTGGAAAGAAGTCCGTGATCTCAGCAGGTATACCTTCAATAGCTGCCCCTGGATTATCTACAGCGTCAAACCTTCCACCACCACGCAATACAGGTGAATTAGGAAAACGTTTTACGAGGATATTATCAAAATTACTAAATCCGCCCTCAAGATCCCATTTAAGAAAATCAACAAATAAAGGATGTCCTTGAGGAAAGTCTCCTGCTCTTAATTGTTGAATTGTAACACGTGATATTATTAGATTATATTCAAATATTTTTCCGCAACATTCATTAATTTGTGGTAACTCAATTTGTGAATTAATAATAGGAGGGAAAAGACTTTGAGAGACAATCGATTGATCAGAATCAACAATTGAAACAAGTACTAATTCACGAGGTTCTATCCATAATTTTTCACCAGGGCCAATGAGAATTGTAGAACCGACAACAGGTAATTGTCCTTTGTCGCCAAAACCCAATAATGCAATATCTTCAATTATTTCGCTAGGAACAACACCTTGTTCCTGCGCTCTCTTTAAATCATCTGGGCAAATTACACCAAAGCCTACTCTAGCTGGATCACAAGCAGGCGGTTCACACGCGGCAGAAGCAGGACATGCTTCAGATACATTAGCTTGCAATTGCCTTCCACCTTCTCTTACTTCCTGTCTTGCTCTTGCAGCTTCATCCCTTGCTCTTGCACCTTCGGCTATCAATTCTTCCCGTTTCTTTCTTTCCTCTTCCTCCTCTCTTTCTCTTCGTTCTCGTTCTTCTTGATTCTGAATTTGATTAAATGCAATTGGGATAAGAGTTGAAAAAAGTAATAATACTAGAAGAATAAAAACAAGATATTTCAAATAATCAATCACTTTCTATAAAATAGAGTATTAAAAGAATAAATCCGGAAACTAAAACGGGAGGAAGAACAGTAACCAAAGAAGGAGCAAATGCAGATACAACTAACGAAAGAAAATAGACAGGAATCAACATTAGTGCGCTACCAAGAGTCAACAAGGCGACGGCAGATCGTAATGAAGAAACCATTTGGGTTTTTCCAGATGGATCATCGCGTATTTCAGAAAGTTTTACTTGAGCTGCCAGAGCAGAAAATGTAATAGCTGGAATTGCAAATGCCATACCGAGTTTTACATAATTAACAAGAGGAAGTGCAATAGGGTGACCTTCATATCCCACATATACGGCAATTCCAGCAATTTGATCGAATGCGAGTAATAGAGAGAACATTTCACCTGTATTTTGTCCAGCAAGAGCGCCAGCATAAATCATTAAACCCAACATATAAGCAAAAAAGAAATATACGACTTTACCAAATGCACCAACCCCTGGACCGAAAACAACTTGCCATAATGAACGCACACAACCAATTAGCAAATATGCAAGAAAAGCTGCAACAAAATCAGCAGGATTTCCCGTTGTCATGATAGTAAACATAGGTATTATAATTGGTAAAACCAACATGCCACTTTCTAAAAGAATTTGAGAATTATCTCCTAAACTACCAATAAATCCAATACGTTTTAAAAATAAATAAATACCAATTAAGAAGAACGCGGTAAAAAATGCTATAGATGAAAAATAACCAATAAAAGTAGTCAACACTACCTCATTAGCAATCATTACCATAATAGGCAAGATAGCAAATGCAGAAATGTAAGTTCTAAGTTCGCCTAATTGTGGCATAAGACCATTCCTCCATTTTTTTTATAGTATCTTTTACAGTCAAGTGATCAACCAAGAGTAAATCAATACCATTTTCTTCAGCATATTCTTTAATTTGCATTGCACGTTTATGATTATCTTCATTATAAAGTAAAATAATCACAAGTTCTCGGCTAGATCTGAGTTTACTGATATATGATTCGATTAATCTATCATCAGTTCTTCCCAAAATTAAAATAAAACTATTACCAAATTCAGCAGGAGAGAAACCCAGATAAGTTTTTGTAAAATTGGTTATAAGAAAACGATCTTGAGACGGTCGGACTTTAGCTAAATTTCTTAGAAGAGAATCAATATGCGCTTCACCTCTACCAGGTTTTAAAATCGTTCTAGTTCGAGTATCAAAAAAAATAAGACCACTACGTGTTCCACGTTTAATAAAATTGTAAGTTAACGAAGCAGCAATATCAGCTGCTATATCTAGATTAGAATTATCTCCATTAGGTAATTCCATATCTTTTCCAATATCAACTATCACCGTAATAGCTTGACCTTCTTCACCAGCCATTATTTTTGATTTAGGTTTGTGTTCTGGAGATTTAGCCATTGCTTTCCAAGAAATAATTTTAAAATCATCTCCTGGTTGATAATCTCGAATCCCCCAAACTTCACTACTTCGACCTTGCTTATGCGCAGAAGCTATTCCAATTAATCCTGCTGCAGAGGTTTGAGGAGGAGTTCCAAATGGATAAATATGCGGAAGAACTAATATTTCAGATTCGTCATGAGATTTTAAAGCAATTCCAGAGAGCAATAACCAATCTTTGACAATTACTTTAGTATTTGATATTTTGTGAACGCCTCTACGATCTGCTGTAAAAGTTCTATCAATGTTGTAGTTTTGACCTGGCTGAAAAACAACATTTCCTGTATTAACATTCAACCCTAAACTTTTACAATCAAATTCAACGGAGGCATTAGCTGGAAGATTCCCATTATATTTGATTTGAAGAGTAGTATTTACTTCGTCTGGAGGTGTAACTTGATATTTATCAAAATGACGAATAATTTCAAAATTGTCAAATGGTTTAAAAAATTTGAACAGAAATAAATTAATTGACAAAGCTAGTATAACAGACAGCATAGCCAAAGTGGCACCTGGTAAAAGCGCTAAGCTGCATACTGACATCAATCCAAAGAATCCAAGCAATAATCTGAAATGTTTTTTCATTATCAATCATATTGGAACAGGTACGTCGTCGATACAGTCCTTAATGAGTTTTTGTAGATATAGGATTGCAGAATTATTATCAGTATCTCCAAGATCCAATAAAGCATCCGGACGTAATATCAAACGATGATTAAGAACGTCAAAAGCCACAGTCTTAACATCATCTGGAACAACATAAGTTCGACCTTCAGTAACTGCAGCATAGCCTTTTGCAGCATAAAGAAGAGCTACAGCAGCTCTAGGACTAGCTCCTAACACAACTTTAGGAAGATCGGAAGTATGTAAAACTAAATCAGAAACATATTGAATAATATTTTTTTCAGCTTTAACATTACTATGGATTAAAGATTTTCCCTCATTAATTGCAGACTTGGATATTTGAGGGGTTAAATCAGGAAGAGATTTAATTTTTCGACGAATTATTTCAGTTTCGTTAAGTTCATCAGGATAATCGATAATTAATCGAAAAAGAAAACGATCAAGCTGGGCTTCGGGTAATGGATATGTACCTTCGAGTTCAATAGAATTTTTAGTCGCAATAACCATAAACGGCTCATCTAATTTTTGAGTAATACCTTCTACACTAACCTGCCTTTCTTGCATACATTCCAAAAGAGCAGATTGTGTTTTTGGTGGTGCGCGATTAATTTCATCAACTATAACAAAATTGGAAAAAACAGGCCCCTTACGAAATTCAAATTCTCTTAGCTTTGGATTATATATTTGAGTTCCTGTAATATCAGAAGGCATTAAATCTGAAGTCGATTGTATTCTATTAGAATCAATTTCAATTGATTGGCCAAATAGTGAAGCAAGAAATGTTTTTCCAGTACCTGGGAAACCTTCAATTAAAACATGGCCCCCGACTAAAACTGAAATAGTTAATGAATCAATTAAACTTTCAAGACCAACAATATTTTTATTAACTTCATTTTTCAATTTGTTGGCCATATTTTTAATATCGTCACAACTAGTCAATGAATCAATCATAATTATCCCTCAAATTTCAGTATAATTTGATCAAGTAATTGTTTCTTTTGTTCATCAGAATTAATTTGTTCGTTACTTGATATATCAATTTGTGGAATTATAAAACGATGATTTAAGACATCAAATGAAATATCTTTGACATCATCCATTGTTACATGATCGCGACCATGAACAACAGCAGCATAACCTCTTGCAGCAGAAAGAAGAGAAACAGAAGCAGTTGGACTTGCTCCCAAAATTATTCGATTAGAATCGCGAGTAGTTCTACAAAAGTCTGCAATATATGATAATATGTCGTCTGAAACAGTAATTTGAGTTTGAATGATCTTTTGAGCAGATAAAACAGCTGATTGATTTAATATAGGATTAACATTAACAATTTCTCCGCGTTGATTTTTTTTCTCTAGAACATCAATCCATGATTCTTTTGGCGGATAATTCATAATTAAACGGGCCATGAATCTATCTAACTGTGCAGGAGGTAATGGAAATGTACCGGCGAATTCGATAGGATTTTTTGTCGCAACAATCATAAATGGTCGGTCAAGAATTGACGTAACGCCATCAACTGTCACTTGTCCTTCTTGCATTGCTTCCAATAGAGCTGCTTGTGTTTTTGGTGGCGCACGATTGATTTCATCCATAAGGACAAGGTTAGCAAAAATAGGTCCACGATGGAAATCAAATTCTAGCGTCTTCACATTGAATATATGAGAGCCAGTTATATCAGAAGGCATCAGATCAGGCGTAGATTGAATTCTGTGGAAAGAAAGATTCATAGTATCAGAAAATATCTTAGCCAAATATGTTTTAGCAGTACCAGGCACGCCTTCAATTAATATATGACCACCTGTAAAAATACCAATAATCAAGAAGCGAATAACGTCAGACCAGCCAACAACATAATTAGAGATCTCTTTTTCTAATTCAATAGCTGCATTTTGTACTTCAGATATGGTTTTAATCTCTTCTATCATTATTCTATTTCCTCAATATCGACATTGCATTTGAAAAATTTTTAAAATCGGAATTTGAAGGCTGGATATTTCCATAAATATATTTTTCAATACTAGATAAAACAGCGTTAAGTAAGTCTACGTGAGTGGGATGTTTAGAAATGAGAAATGATAACATTTCTCGAATTGTATTAGAATCACTTTTTGACAATCCGGCGTTAGATGAAGATTTACGTAAGATTTCCAAGAATTTCAAAAATCGTTTATCATATTGTTTAGTAAATTTCTTTTCATGAGTATTAATTTTTCTAATTAAAGATTTAGTTCGTACTAAAAATAATTGAGGTAATATAATAAAAATCAAACCAGCTGCTAAAAGAGTGTTAAATGGTTTTAAAAAAACAACTATCATTGTAAAAGGATCACTCATCAACTGTTACCTCCGTATATGTATAACGTAAAACGACATCAGTGACCGATCGAGCAATTTGCCAAGGAATAGAAACACCAGCTGGTACTCGAAAAGAATCAGTCCAAAATTCAAAAGGATTCAGATCCAGAACATAGTCACCATCACAAGAAGATAAGCCTAACGCGGCCGCTCCATATTCATCTTCACCTGCTTCTTCTTCTACTTCACAAGATATAGGAGTCATAGCAGTAGCATCCTCACCCATTGTAACAGATTCAATTTTAGCTTGATGTTCAAGAGGATTTGTAAAAGAAATAGAAATTATATCACCTGAAGAAACTTTCCAGGCATTTGACAATGCTAAAATTTCAACAGATAAAGGCTTATTTTCAATAGCGTAATGAGTAACTGATAGAGTTATATTTTCCATAATATCAAGCGTTTCAGTAGTCCATTCAGAAACTTTCATATCATAAGTTCCTTCTTCAAGCAATACTTGAACAATGCCACTCGCATTTGAATTTGATGTTAAAGAAATTTCTTCAGTAGGGCCAGCATCATTCCAAACATAAAAAGTTATATCTATACCAATTGCAGGAGATAAAATTGGTTCAACATTAAGTTTGTGTTCCTCATCCAATGTATAGATAGTAATTAAATGGAAAGGAAGTTCCGGTTCTACTGGAGGTTTAGGATCAGGATAATTACTAATAACAAACACATTAGTGACTATAGCTATAATAATTAAAAATACCTGAAAAGGTACAGAATTTCCTCTAAAAAGACTCGACGTTTCAATTCCCCCAAAAAAAGTAGACAAATACAGCGTTATAAGCATTTCAAAAAAATATATCAATAATTGTAATTATTACAAAATTAATCAAAAAAAAATAATAAGAATATATTAAAAAAGCAAGGTTTATTTACTTTATTTATAATAAATTTTTATCTCATGGTTTTTTTTCTGAGGTGTATTTATATTGCAAAATAATATTCAAAATCAAGTTCATGGAACAACCACTGTAGGTTTAGTGTGTACAGACGGTATAGTACTAACAACAGATACAAGAGCATCAATGGGATATTATATTGCCAGTAGAACAGTAAACAAAATTGCAGTAATTGATAAACATGTTGCAGTAACTATTGCAGGAGGAGTTGCAGACGCACAATATATAGTAGATCAACTAAAATTCAATTCGCATATATATAAAATTGAAAAATCAAAACCATTACCCATATCATCAGTCGCTAGATTAACATCGAATTTATTTTTCTCAGCACTTCATCAATTAGCACCATATTATGCAGATATTTTAGTAGGAGGAATAGATGAAGATGGAGCGCAATTGTACAATATTGATTTATTCGGATCACTAACTAAAGAAACATATTATTCAACAGGTAGCGGTTCACCAGTCGCATATGGAATTATTGAGTCAGAATTCAAAGAATCGTCAACAATAGAAAAAGCTTTGCCAATAGCAGTTAAAGCAGTGCATGCTGCAATTTTAAGAAATTCAGGAACCGGAGATGGATTGAACATTATGACAATAAAAAAAGACAGCCTAAAAGAATACACATTTGAAGAAAAACAAAAAATTCTTACCGATGTTACTGGTAGAAAATAAATGGCAAATTCAAACAAGTCGCCGCAAGATTTAACTAGTACGATATATCAATACATGCCCAAAGAAGCTGAAATAACTAGAATAGAATATGAAGGACCCAGGATTTCAATTCACACAAAAAATTATCAATTCTTAAGTGAAAATAGTCAAATTATTTCAGATATAGTAAATTCAGTAAAAAGAAGATTAGTAATTCGTATTGATCGTTCAATGAGAAAATCAGAAAAAGAAGTAAAGGAAATATTATATGATAAATTACCTACCGAGATAAAAATTACTAATATTTATTTTGATGATGCATTAGGAGAAGTAATTGTAGAAGTGAAAGAACCGTTTATTTTGAATAATAATGAATTAAATCTTAACGAATTATCAGCTTCGATAGGATGGAAAATTCTAATTAAAAAAGGTTCAGATTTACCTTCAAGCAGTATTAAAATAATCAATTATGTTCGTAATTCAGAATCAGATAAAAGAAGTCAATTTTATAGACAGGTAGGGGAAGAAATATTTCGGGGAAAAGTATCACAAGGATCATCGATTTCACTATTAACATTAGGAGGTTTTAATCAAGTAGGCAGATCTTGTATGTTGCTTACAACTCAAGAAAGTAAGATATTACTTGATTGTGGAATTTTACCTAACGCTAAATTTCCTTGGGATTCATATCCAAGATTGGATTGGGCTAATTTTGATATAAACGATATAGATGCAATAGTAATATCACATGCTCATTTAGATCATTCAGGTTATCTTCCAGTCTTATTCAAGTATGGATATAAAGGACCCATTTATTGTACAGAACCAACACTTGCACTCATGTCATTGCTACATAATGATTACGTAAAAATAGCAGCACATGAAGGTGCGCATGTTTTATATGAAGCTAGAGATGTTCGAAAAATGATAGAACATACAATTCCTTTAACATTTGGTTTAGTTACTGATATTTCACCAGATATTAAATTAGTCCTTAATAATGCAGGTCACATTCTTGGATCTGCTACATCTCATTTACACATAGGCGATGGTTTACACAATATAGTATATACAGGGGATTTTAAATTTGCTAAAACTAAATTGTTTGATGAGACTACTTGGAACTATCCTAGAGTTGAAACTTTAATTATGGAAAGTACATATGGAGGAAAAACAGATATAATGCCAACACGCCAACAAATGGAATCAAATCTTGTTAATTCAATTAATGATACATTGAAAAATGGTGGAAAAGTAGTAATTCCCAGTCCTGCAGTTGGTAGAGCACAAGAAATAATGTTAGTACTTGATCAACATATGAAGGAAGAAAATTTAATTCAATGTCCAATATTTTTAGAAGGAATGATTTCAGAAGCTACAGCAATACATGTAGCATATACAGATTTTTTGAGTCGTGAATTACGAGACAAAATTTATTCAGGGCAAGAAAATCCATTTCAAAGTGAATATTTCACAGTGATAGATCATCCAAGTAAAAGAGAAGAAGTACTACGAGATGAACCGTGTATTATAATGGCAACATCAGGAATGTTGGAAGGAGGTCCAGTTATGCGATATCTAGAAGAATTAGCGCCTATTGAAAAAAATAAATTTATATTTGTATCTTATCAAATTGCAGGTACATTAGGCAGGAGAATTATGGAAGGAATAAAACAAGTCAGTGTTATAGGGCAAGATGGAAAAATAAAGATTGTTGATATAAATTGTTCAATTGAAAAAATTGATGGATTTAGTGGTCATTCTGATTATAATCAATTAATTAGATTTGTAGGAAAACTGAGACCTAAATTAAGACAAGTAATTGTAAACCACGGTGAGCAGAAGAAAGTAGAGAACCTAGCTAATTCTATATCAAGAATTTTTAGAATAAGAACACATAGACCAGAAGTACAAGAAGCAATTAAATTACGTTAATTTATACCTCGCCAAACTTTAACGCCAGGAGGAGTTAATATAACTCTTTCATCACCTAAACGAGCAATATCACCACCGATAGATGATACGAATCCATATAATTCTTCAACAGTTTGTTTTAGATCTTGAATATTTTTTTGCGCTAAAGGTGTAATACGCAAAATAATAATCATATTCCTAGAAACTTCATCTTTAATAGAAGGCACTTGGTCAATATTACGAAGTTGAACAGCTTTGAGATACATTTGAGTATTTTGGCTTGATATATTTTTCTTATTTTTGGCCACGATTTTACTATAGTGTTACTAACTTATTAATTTACTAGAGAATATTTTATGACAATATATCTATAGATAAAGATGATTTCCAAATATCATCACCAAGAAAATGCAGATTAGAAATCACAGAACCTTGCTTTAGGTCAAGAATTTCAGTTCTAGAATATAATGTTTGGCCAACTGCAATATTCGTAGCATGTAATTCTTCAACGATCACTACAATAGCATTTTTTTGAAAATCATGTTCGATATGTTTAATTCCTGGTCTCATGATATTCGCCCCATTGCAAATAAAACGAATAGCACCTTGATCAACAGTAACAATTGGTAATTTTCCAAGTGTTTTTTTATCTTTAAGAAAGGGAAATATATTATCATTTAAATTAATTAAAATAAAAGAATCAGAAATTACAATAGCAGTATTTGTATCTATCTGTATAGATCGAATATCTTTGATTTTTTCGATATTAAGTAATGGTAGTGTTTTATCAATAAGATTAAATAATATATTTTTTTCTCGTTTTGATAGATAATGAAGTTTCATCAGTTATTCGAGAATTATGCTTTTTTCCAAATATTCTTTAAAATTTTCAAGAGCACGTATTTGTTTCTTTTCAATAGAACCAGGTCTAAGTTTTCGAATATGCTTTACTGATTTTTGAACATCCCATCCAGAATTTATAAAATATGATGCAAGAATAGTACCAGTCCTCCCCTTTCCAGCACGACAATGTATAAGAATTGCAGAATTGTCATCAATGCTTGTTTGAATGAAATCAAGAGCTTCTATAATTTTATCTATAGGCAGAATTGAGTGATCAATTAACGATAAATGTTTTATTTTTAGATTAGAATTATTCAGAAATACATTAGGAAAAGTAGTTGTTAAAACAAGTATAAAAGAAATTCCTTGAGTAATAATGAAATCGACATCTTTTTTTGATTGAGGAATGCCAGAAGCAGCAATTTGTTTTTCAACAACCCAATTGAAATTTGTTGGTTTAGAAAACAGACTTCCATATATTTTTCTATAAATATCGCCAATAAACATAATTAATTATCGTTAAACTGAAACTGATTTACCACATGCGCATGTTGAACGAACATTGGGATTATTAATTTTAAAACCAGATGATTCTATTGATTCAAGATAATCAATAGATGAACCTTGTAAATATTTTGCGCTATGAGGATCAATAAAGAGTTTTAGTCCAGCAGTTTTAATGACGATATCATCATTTGAGCTTTTGTCTTCAAGAGACATCCCATAGGTTAAACCTGCACAGCCGCCACCAGCAACATAGACACGTAAACCTGCACTGAGTTTTTGTTCATTTTTAGAGAATTCTTTAACTTTATCAATTGCAGCCTGTGTAATAGTAATTAATTGAGTTTGACTCATAATTATCTTAACTGATTAAACTAATATAAATTTTTTTAATAAATTAAATTAAATATTATCAAATTCAAAATTATTTAATTTATTCAGAGTAACTTGATCAGTTTTGAGTACAAAACTAGAATTTGGATTTCCAAATAATATTGAAATCTTTTTTTCAAACTGTTCTTTTACACCGCTTCCACTGGGACATACAGAAAGGCTTTTTATTTCAAAATTATTATGTTTGATAAAGGTTACAAATAAATTAAAAGCACGTTTATTTTGCCAATCATAGTCATAATCTTTGCACAATGCTACCCAAACTTCAACAATGCTATTAAAAAGAAGTCTTTGAGATAATTCGATCAAGCTCATACTATATCAACAGTGCCATCAGGATTAGCCCGAAAGAATTTATTAATCTTCATAGAAAATATACCATTAGCAATGATACCAGGAATATTTAATAATAATTGCTCTAAATTTTTTGGATTAGTTATTTCACCAAAATGAGCGTCAATTACAAGATTGCCATTTTGAGTAAAAAATGGATACCCCTTATCTAAAGTTCGTAAAACAGGATTACCGCTCATAGATTTAATTTTCTCTTCGACGAAAAATCTAGAAAATTCAGAAACTTCCAATGGGACTGGCCATGTAATAATTTCAACATATTTAGATGAATCAGCAACTATAATTGATTCATTAGCAGCTTTAATCATTATTTTTTCTCTAAAATGTGCACCGCCTCCACCTTTAATCATTACAAAGTTAGTATCTATTTGATCAGCTCCATCAACAACAATATCGATTTGTGGAATTAACGAAGATGATTCAAGAATTATACCATTAGATTTAGCAATTATTTCAACTTGCATCGATGTCGGAATGCCATGAATTTCAAGTTTTTCATTTTGTATTCGTTTTCCTAGAGCATCGACAAAAGATGCAACCGCAGAACCGCTCCCTAGTCCTAATAATTGACCATCTTTAATATTTCGAGCTACTTGCTCACCCATATTCCTAACTGCTTCTTCTTTACTCATGTTCTGTATCCACGGACGATTCAGGTTCCACTTCGGGCAATTGATCTAGTTTTTGCAAT
>ENA-ORDI01001195-ORDI01001195.1-marine-metagenome-genome-assembly--contig:-NODE-1195-length-14724-cov-7.718441_pt1 | contig 14724 bp, 15 predicted proteins | sample MGYA00248628_ERZ508525 | MGnify/ENA primary metagenome ERZ508525 (study PRJEB26195, sample SAMN05422138) | marine metagenome | isolation source: East of Porto Seguro, South Atlantic Ocean | place... | reverse complement strand
CCCTCAGCCCTGCCCAAGGCCCGATTCCGGCTGGGAAGCGGGAACGCAGCAGGGAGAGTCGGGGTGTAGCGCAGGGGCAGCGCGCTGCGTTCGGGACGCAGAGGTCGGAGGTTCAAATCCTCTCACCCCGACCAAATTATTTCCGGTTTCCGTTGTATTGGTAGCGTTTTGCAGGCAATATAAAGCTGAGCCAACTGAAGAATACGAGATTCACCAACTGACTCTTAATCAGTAGGTTCTCGGTTCGACCCCGAGGCGGGTCACCAAATTTTAGGCACGAAAAAGCCCGGATTTGAACAATCCGGGCTTTTCTATTTATTGGAATGGCCCCCGAATGGCCCCGATTTTCAAATGACCTGCTTCCGAAGCATTTTCGCCTATCCGTGGTTCTATGTTGCCAGGCGTCGGATTAGAACAGATCGGACGAGGTTTTATGAGGTTACGCCGTGGATTGGCTACGCTGTGAATTGGGATAACGCACCGCGATAAAACATTCGAGTGCCTCGAGTTCTGCAATTGCACCAAGTTTGCCCAGGGCGAATGCGTAGATCGAAATAAATTCCATGTCGTCTTGATTCGCTGGAAACAGGTCGGTGAGGTAGCTGACAAGAGAATCGTCACCGCTGCGCCCAACCGCATGAGCAAATTCAAACGGATAACGCTTCGCTATTAACAGCGCGGTTGGCCGGTCATAGTCAAGCAAGGCCTCGACTACTCGAGCCCGCCAATATTCCTCGTTAATATTCGCCAGTAAGAATTCCCCACCGACGTCGGTAACTCGTTTAGGGTTTCTCGCGATTAGCTTTAGGGCGTCCTGATCCCCGTGCTGCTTGAAGACGTTCGCAAGCTTGACGGCGATAATTTTAGAAATCGGCTTCTGGCGTAGAGAAGAATACGCCCATCTTCTTCGGGACTTTAGCCGGTGATCAACGAATGGCTCAGCGAAGTTGTTGCCGATGTCCGTTGGTAGCAGACGGACCAGCCTTAATAAAATTCGGTCGATTTTGGCTCTCACCTTGGATGAAGAACTTTCGCTTCTATTCGCAAGATTTTTCATCGCACCGAGGAGGTGTTCCAAATTTGAACCGGTCAACCTTAGTTCTGAGATCCTGTAAACATAGTCGGTCACTTCAGGATCTAGGTCTAGACCCGCTATGCGGTCGAAAATTTCGGTTGGCGAGAGACAGCGAAGTTTGGCGTATCGAACAGTGCGGCCCAACTTGTCCAAAAATATCTCGGTCTTAAAACTTTCAATATTTGATTCGTCGTCATCCATATTGTTGCCGCCTCCCACCTCACATGCCAATTCCTACTCGCGGATAATCGGATCGCGATCTCGGTCAAACCAATGTGGGATTTGTGTGAGATCGCATTCTATGTGGTAGTACCTGTCGTTACCGTCCGCTCCTCCAAGGACTAAATGATTTCCCCGTGGCTTTCCTCTGACCTGCCAGATTTCCTATGACGATTTAACCTATTTGTTTGAACAGGTCCCGATTAGTGAGAGTTTTCCTGACTCCCGCGAATCCCTATAAAGATCCGTTTTAGCTGGGAACACGAATGGGAACACCTCGAAGCTTCTCCAAGTGGTCGACGAACTGGTCAATCACTGCAGTCGTGAGATCAAAGATTTCCTCGATGTGCTCTTTTCGAAGTTCTAAATCTAAGTTGAATCTGTGGACAATACCGTGCCGGAAGTCAATCAAGAGATTTAACTGGCGCTCAAGAACCGGAAGGCGTTTGCCGACTTTTTTCCGGCGTCGTATCACTGTTTGGAAATCTATATCAAGCAATTCCTTGAACGCGGAATTAATGCCGGAGATACTTTGGAAACTGTACCTGCTCGATACCAAGCTCTCGATTGATTTATCGCCATCTCGAATGGCTAAAACGGGACCGGCAGTCAGGTCGCAGCCAGCCACAGGCATCACCGCCGTCATCAACCAGTTGTTGCCTTTTTAGAAATGCGTGCGAAAATGCCGCCAGCAGCATGATAAGACTCGCCATCTGACCGGCCAAATCCAACGATTCACTTAGTGTGATTATTTTGTTGGTCTGTGGACGGTCTACAAAGGTGCCGCCAGGAGGGAATGGACATGAAATTGGTTCTTTACAACGACTACCGCTTAGGTGTGCTTCGTGACCAGCAGGTAGTGGACGCCATGTCGGCGTTGGAAGGGTTGCACTTGCGGCGTCCCCAGGACTTGATGGAGGAGGTCATAACAGGCTGGACGGAACTGAAGCCCAAGATCGAGTTCGCAATCGAAGGTAAAGAAGCGGAGCCGGCGGACAGCGTGAGACTGCGCGCGCCCGTGCCAAGGCCACGGAAACTGATTTGTGCGGCGGTCAATTACTTGGAGTTCGGCCAGCGCGAGCCGGCGGTGTTGGACGCTTTCCTAAAGTCTCCAACGGCGATCATCGGGAGCGGCGACACCTGCGAACTTCCGCCGGCACCCGCGACGATATTTCATCATGAGCCGGAATTGGCGCTCGTGATAGGCAAGACCGCCTCAAAAATATCCCAAGACGACGCGATGTCCCATGTATTTGGCTACACCAACTTTCTAGACATGTCGGCCCGGGGTCTTCAGGGCGCGGTTGGCAACAGCTTTTTCCTGGGCAAATGCTGGGACACCTTCGCTCCCATGGGCCCCGCCCTTGTTACCGCCGATGAGATCGACGACCCGCAGAACCTGAAGGTACGGCTGTGGAACAACAATGAGCCGCGTCACGATTTCCCCACCAGCGACATGGCCCACAAGATACCAGAGCTGATCTCCGAGTTCTCAAAGGTAACCACCCTGGAGCCCGGGGACGTGATTGCCACTGGGGTCAACCACCAGCAGATAGGGGCGGTCCAAGACGGCGACGAGTTACGCATGGAGATAGAGGGATTGGGCCCACCGCTAATCATTTATATCAGTGATCCCTCCAAGCGCGAATGGCCCCGCGGCATCGATACGGAAATGGCCGCAAGGGTGATTGCGGCGGCGCCCCTCCAGTAGCGCTCCGGGGAGCGCCGGAGAGGAGAAACCGCTGGGGGCCGTCGCAGAACCTGTGTGCCCCCAGTTGGGTCTCAAGCATTGCGAACAGATGAAGGAGTAGCTGCATTGACCGCCGAGAGACCGACCTACCTAGCAGACAGTGCCTCCATCCAGCGCACGATTTCCGCTCTGGCACGGCGGAACGTCCATGCCGAAGTAGTCACGAGCGGAGAAGCCGCCAAACATCGGCTTATCGAGATGATTCCCGAGGGGTCCCAAATTTTCAACAGCACGTCGGAAACCTTGGACCACATCGGCTATTCCAACTATGTGCGCGGCAACCCTCGCTACACCAACCTGCACGACGCGCTGGAACAAGCATCCGACCCGGCCGCCCAGCAAAACATTCGGAGGGATTCGTCGATCGCCGAATATTTCATCGGCAGCGTGCAGGCCATAGCGGAAACGGGGGAGATCGTGATCGCCAGTGCCTCAGGCAGTCAGATCAGCGCCTACGCTTTCGGGGCCAAAAACGTTATCCTAGTGGCGGGAACTCAGAAAATCTGCGCTGATCTGGCGGATGCGATCGAAAGGGTCAGGGGGTACACGGTTGACCGCCATGACCAATGGTTGGAGGAACGGGGAGTATCGGCGTCGCCCATCGGAAAGCTGATGATAATGGAGTACGAAACGGCGCCGGAACGCGTAAACCTGATATTGATTCAGGAAGAACTGGGATGGTGACCGTCATCGGAGCCCGGGAGATTTCGGGCCGTTCAGCGCCGTGAGATGTATACGTCAGAAGACCGCCGGAACCGGTTCCGGCGGTCTTCTGGTCGATCTGGCCTGATTCCCTGGCCGCTGCATTTTCAGCCGGGCGGTACGCAAGGCGGCCCGCTGAGTCGACGTTAGTCGAAATTAAATGTCTCTCCGTTGAGAGTAAGTGTATCTTCGAAGGGCGTGGGGTTCGCCACCGCCGCCCTCACCCAACAACCGTTCCGGGCGTTCTTCAGCACCGCCGCCACCTTTGCGCGGTCGTCCGTGGATTCCACGACGTAGCTGGTGACCACCTTGGGTGCCCCGGCTTGGATGGTTCCCCCAAGCACAGATCCGGTTAGATCGAAATGCACCGCGATGTGGGCGCTGACCTTGCCGATGTTGACCTTCATAAGTTGAGAGTACCTCTCAATCTGCGTCATCTCTCAAAAGAGTATGGAGGCCGCGAAGTAGTGCAACGGAGCCGGCGCGGTTCCATTGCCGCCGATCGCCGCCGGTTCGTCACAATAGATCGTGAAGTCCCCGTGGCTTGTGGTGAAGCCCCGCCGCAGCATGCTTCCCATGTCTTCGACATCCATCTCGATAACCATGCTTCGGTGACTTCCACCGGGCGGGAACGGGTCGTAGTTGGGTTCTGGGTGCGATGAACTTGTGGTCATGTATGCCTCCTTTCGGCCGGTGCGGTTCAGGAATCGTGGTCTCTGCCCAAACCAGGGAATTCAAGAAGGACGTAAAGATCCTTCATGGAGCCTAGTCCACCACTTGAATCACTCCACTCATGAGTCCGTAGGAAACGCTCATATGGATGCGGCAGTAAAGCCGGAAAGTACCGGCTGTCTGGGGAGTGATCACTTCGGAGATGGCGGTTCCCCCCAATAATTTCTGAGCTATCTGCAGATCGACGTTCAACTCGTCCACCGTGAAGGTATGTCTTGTGTCGGCGCTGATAACCCGGAACTGCACCGGCTCGCCAACTTTCAAAACGATCGGATCCGGCGTGAACCTGGGCTCGACGAACGCAGTCAGCACGTCAATGACTTTGACTCCCTCCACGGTGGAAGTTTGGCCCTGTGATTCTGACGGCCCCCGGGATGTTTCGCCGGCGGCCGTGGGGGCCGGGCTTTCGCCTGAGCCGCCGCAAGCTGCCATGAGGGCAAGCCCGAACAGGAACAGAATCACGGCAACCAGCCGCCTCTCGAGGACAGTGCTCACCGAAGCGTTCATGTTGTCCGCCTGCCGAAGCGAATTTTTAGCAGACTATCACAAGGCTGTGAACGGTGACAAGGCTCCCTTCAAGCTGAAGATACATTCGAAAGTCCAATAAGCGGCCCTTGTCTCACGAAACGCGGCTAAACTGCACCCCAAATATAAATATAAATCGTCATACAGCCGCCCGAAAGCCAACCGTAAACCGATGAGATATTACGACTTCTTCATATGATTGGATGTATTCACCAAAACTCTTGACATATGATTTATAGCAGTAGTAGCATTCCAGCTAGCTTCCCCTAGCTTCCCGCGCATTGCAAATACGAACTGGCGGTTCCTTATCGCCGGTTTTTTCCAGATACATCCGGATGTTTCGTCTTGGCGCCCCTTTCAGAGATCGGCCGCACGATGGGCAATCGCCCATATCCGCAGACTAGGCTTAACCGTTGGGAGGTTTATCCACGATGAACTTATCGTTCATGGCGCGAAAGAAATCCGCGATTCTGATTACCGTTGTCATCGCCTTAATCTTGGCGGTAGCCTGCGGATCCTCGGCGACCGCCACACCCGTTGCAACCGCTGTTCCGGCGCCGGCAACTGCCGTCCCGAAGGCAGCTCCAGTGGCCACGGCGACCACGGCGACCACGGCGGCGCCTTCGGGGGGAGAGTCCGCCAGCACTCCACTTATCGCACCGGCGGACATTGACCCTGACCGCTCTCGCGTTCCCGAAGGTGAAATGACCATCGGAGTGCACGTTGGCATTTCTCCCCGCTGGATGAACCCTCAGATCATGACTGCGGGACTGATGTCATACGAGTTGGCGTGGAAAGTCCACGACAATATGTTCAAGCCCATGCAGAACAATGTATTCACTTACGCTCTGGCGGAATTTTACGAGATGAGCGACGACTTCATGACTGCCACTGTCAGGCTGCGTGAAGGCGTTAGATTCCACAACGGCGAGCTCATCACGTCGGAAGATGTACAATTTTCCTACGAGAATTACCACGGCGCCAATGCGACCCTGTTCCAGGAATTCACCGAGAGCGTCGAATTGATCGACGACCGGACTGTCCAGTTCAATTTTAAGAAGCCATTCCTGGACTTCTTACTGAATTACGGCACCCCGGCCAGCGCGGCCGGAGTGATTATTCCCAAGGCCTACTACCTGTCCTTGGGTAGCACCGACGAAGAGCGGGACGAAGCGTTCAGCAACGCACCGATCGGGGCCGGCCCCTTTAAGTTCGTGGAACAAGAGGCAGGCATCTCGGTGACGTTCGAGGCCAACACCGATTACTGGCGTAAGGTCCCCTATGTCAAGACTCTTATCTCCCGAGGCATCCGCGATGTGGCGGTCCGCGCGGCGGCGCTTAAAAGCGGAGAGGTCGATTTTATCTACTTCGTAACGGGAGATGTATTGGAGTCGGTGATCAACGACCCGAACTTGCAGGTGGACCCCAACAACTCGGGCCCGTTCTGGCTGATGTTCCCCGACCAGAACGACCCGGACAGCCCCTTCAACGATGTGAGGGTGCGCGAGGCGGTCAGCCTGGCCATAGACCGTCAGTTCCTAGCCGACCGCGAAACCCTGGGGTTGGCGATTCCAACCGGGAACTTCATCCCTCCCTCCTGGCCCGGAGTCGTCCAGAGGCCTCCTGATAAAGTCGACGTCGCGAGAGCCAAGGAACTCATGGCCGAGGCTGGATACGAGGACGGGTTCACGATCGACTGGTTCACTCCCTTCCCGGCAGTGGAGTCCATGAGCTTGCGGGTCATGGAACAAATCAGGGAGATCGGCATCGAAAGTAAGATGCAAGTGATGGAACGCCCGGTGTACCAAGAGAAACTTAGAGAAGGCTTTGAAGACGATCTCAATAGAAGCCACAAAGGGTTCCCGGGACGGCAGATCGTCATGGCCATCTCCGTGACCCCGGGCAACGCGGCCACTTACATCAACATCTGGGCGAGGTGCGGTGGCGCCAGTTCTCTGGTGTGCGATGACCGGATCGACGCTTTATGGGACCAGTATCTCTTGAGCATCGACCTGGGCGAAAGGGAAGACTTGATGAAGCAGGCGCAAAATATCCTTCTGGATGAATTCATGTTTGTGCCCATCTACATTAACGCCTTCGCCTTAGGTCAAGGCTCTCGCGTGGCCGGGAATCCCTCGGACTATACCTCCGTGGCCATGAACGTCCTTTTAGGTCCCAATGAAGACCTCAGGCTAAAGCCAGGACAGTAGGCGCTAACAAGCAGCGGAATCGAGGGGCCTTCAACGAAGGCCCCTTCCAAAATCCCATGTCCCGTACCGGATAGCGAAATTGAGAAGATTCATAATTACCCGGGTTCTGTACAGCATACTCACTCTTTGGATATTGACCGTAATCATCTTCTCAATGGTCCGGTTGACAGGGGACCCGGCCGAGTTGCTCAGCGAGTATCCGGGAGCTCCAGAGGCGGACCTCGAAGCGCAGCGGGAACGCTGGGGATTGAACGAGCCGTGGCCCACTCAGTACCGCAAGTTCGTTTTCAATGTGTTTAGGGGTGACTTTGGCCGGTCGTTCCAATTTGGCACGTCCGTCACGGACATCTACTTCCAACGATTGCCCAACTCGCTCCAGTTGGCGGCGGCCGGATTCTTCATTTCAATGGTGATTGGGATCCCATTGGGCATCCTTTCGGCAGTCAAGATCAACTCTGTCTGGGATAACATCGGCAAGATCGTGGCGCTATTGGGCTTGTCCATTCCCGGATTCTTCGTCGCCCTGGTGTTGATCCTGATCTTCGGTGTAAAGCTGGATTGGCTGCCGGTGATCGGTAAAGGAGACCACTTCTGGGACATCCAATACCTGATCATGCCGTCATTCGCATTGGGATGGTACTTCGCCGGTTCCATCCTGCGCCTGACGAGATCGAGCATGCTCGAAGTGCTGGGCAGCGACTACGTCAAGTTAGCTAGGCTCAAGGGTGTCCCCGAATGGGTAGTGATCGCCAAACACGCCCTAAAGAACGCGATGATTCCCATCATCACACTGGCTGGACTTCAATTGGTGTTGATGATCAATGTCGCGGTGATCATCGAAGTTATATTCCAGTGGCCGGGCGTCGGAAGCCTGATTCTGGACGGGCTCTTGGGCCGCGACTTCCCGGTGGTCCAAGGTTCATTGCTGATGGCCGGCACCATGATTGTAGGCGTCAACTTGCTACTCGACATCCTGTACGCCTGCGTAGACCCAAGGATCAGGTTGGCTAGCTAATACCGATGACTGAAATCGTAACGGGCGCCTCCAAACTTCGGGAATCCGAGATATTGAGGATTCTCCTAAATGCATGGGCTTTCATCAAAGAGGCTCCGATGTTGCCCACGCTGATTCTTGCTTCGGTTGTTTTCTTAGCGGTTTTCGCAGATCTTCTTCCTCTTCATGATCCGGAGGTGTCGGTGAAAGATCTGGAAACGGGATACCCCGTGGCGGGCACGTTGCCGCCGGCATGGATGGAGGGCGGCACCTGGAGAATGCCTCTGGGCACTGACTTCCAAAGCCGGGACATCTTGAGCCGGGTGATATACGGCTCCCGCGTTTCGTTGATCGTGGGGCTGGTCGGCACTCTGGCGGCCGGCGTGATAGGGGTGACCCTGGGGTTGCTTGCCGGTTACATGGGCAAGTGGTGGGACCAGATAATAATGCGGATCACCGACGCCTGGCTGGCGTTGCCGACCCTGATTTTCGCCATATTTTTAGCCTCGATCAGAGGCGCCAGCCTTTGGAACATCGTACTTATCTTGACCCTGGTTTTTTGGAGCAGGTATGCCCGGCAGGTCCGGGCCGAGGTCCTGAGCCTACGGGAACGGGACTTCGTTAAACTGGCCGAGGTGACCGGCGCCAGCAAATTCCGCGTCATGACCAAGCATATCCTGCCCAACGTGGTCAATACTGTGATGGTGCTGTTCAGCCTCACCATTGGCATCGCTATCATCATCGAAGCGTCTCTGAGCTTCCTCGGAGTGGGGGTGCCGCCGCCGACACCTGCGTGGGGACTCATGATGGCCGATGGGAAAGGGCCTCTGATCGGAGGTAAATGGTGGATCTCCGTATTCCCGGGTATCGCCATCATGCTCTTAGTGTTGGCGGCCAACCTCTTGGGCGATTGGATGCGCGTGAGATTAGACCCACAATTGAGAAATCTCTAGGATAAGAGCTTGAGCGATACCTCCCCTCTCCTTAAGGTAACCAACCTCCAGGCCCAATTCACGGGGTTCCGGGGCAGGCGCTTGGTAAAAGCTGTAGACGGCATCAGTTTTACCCTTGATGCTGGAGAAACCCTTGGCATAGTCGGCGAGTCGGGTTGCGGCAAGACCACGGCTTGCCATGCTTTGTTCCGCCTATTGCCGGCCGGGGGTGAGGTGGTCGGCGGGTCGATCGAGTTTGATGGGCAGGACCTGATGGGCCTGAGCCCTCAAGAGATGCGCCAGATCCGCGGCAGGGATATGGCGATGATCCTCCAGGACCCGATGGCCTCTTTGAACCCATTGTTCAGTATTTTCGATCAAGTTGCCGAGCCCGCGTATTATCACCAACAGCTTCGCCGGTCTCGTCTCAGGGAACGGGTGCGGCAGTTGCTCGCCTCAGTGCGGATACCATCGCCGGAGGTGCGCATGCGGGAATATCCCCACCAGATGAGTGGGGGCATGCGCCAAAGGATCGTGGGCGCCATGGCTATGGCCGGTGGGCCCAAACTGATTGTCGCGGATGAGCCCACCACGAACCTTGACGTGACCATTCAACTGCAGTACCTCAATCTGTTGAAGGAGATTCAGCGGGAAGCCGGTGTTGCGTTGATCTTTGTGACACACAATTTGGGTATCGTAGCTAAAATGTGCGACAAAGTTGCGGTCATGTATGCCGGGAAGATCGTTGAGCAGGGATCGGTAAGAGAGATTTACACGAATCCCAAACACCCCTACACTGAAGCGCTTCTGAACTCCATCCCAAAGATCGGCGATAAAGAGTCTCTGTATGTCATTCCTGGGCAGCCGCCAGACTTGGCCGAGGAACGCATCGGCTGTTCCTTCCAGCCCAGATGCCCCTATGCGGTTGAAAAATGCGCCCTTGAAACACCGGAGGAGGTCGTTCTGAAAAATGGCAGGGTCGCCCAATGCTGGTTGCCTTTGATGGAAACGCAAAATGCCTGACCCTCTGCTGGAAGTCCAGGGGTTAAAGAAATATTTTCCCATCAGTTCGGGCATTATTTTAAGCAGCGTTCGAGGGTGGGTTAAGGCTGTCGACGGCATCGATTTTCAGGTTGGACGTGGAGAGACCTTGGGTGTGGTGGGAGAGTCGGGCTGCGGCAAGACCACCACGGCAAAGTTGGTTCTCGCACAGGAGAGACCCACGGAAGGGTCGATTCATTTCAAGGGCAAGAATGTGGCGGACATGGGCAAGGCCGACCTGATGCAATACCGGAAATCCGTGCAAGCGGTATTCCAGGACCCTTACAGTTCCCTCAGTCCGCGGATGCGGGTGGAGAGCATCGTGGCTGAGCCTCTGGAAGTTCACACCAAGCTGTCCAAGGAGGCGGTCAAAAAACGGGTTGGGGAGGTCATGGAACTCGTGGGCCTCCAGCCGGACGACGGCCGTCTGTTTCCCCACGAATTCAGCGGAGGACAGCGCCAACGTATCGCCATCGCCAGGGCCCTGGCGACTGAAGCTGAGTTGATTGTTCTGGACGAGCCGGTCTCAGCCCTGGATGTCTCTATCCGGGCCCATATCCTCACCTTGCTCGAATCCCTTCAACGGGACCTTGGGGTCAGCTACATATTCATCGGGCACGATCTGGCGGCGGTCGCGCACATCAGTGACCGCATCTCGGTGATGTACCTGGGCAAGATCGTAGAGACAGCCGACAGCCTCGAACTTTGCAATAACCCGAAACATCCCTATACTAGGGCGCTGTTCGCCGCCTCTCTGCCGTCCCATCCGGACGATGTCACAGAGGATGATGATATGGTCCTCGCCGGCGAGGTTCCCAGCGCCCTCAATCCGCCTTCTGGATGCCGGTTTCATCCTCGGTGTCCAGTGGCGATGCCGCACTGTGCTGAGCAGGAGCCGGTCATCAAGGAGCTCGATTCCGGTCACCAGGTCGCCTGCCATCTCTATTAGCCGATCACGGCCGCGCACTTCGGTCCATACGTGGGATGGCCCGCGTGCCGGTAACGTGCCGGTAAATAGAGCGGCGGCATGACCAACTGCTTTGGGACAAAACCGCGAAAACGTCCCGGTTGCGGTGTTTGACCCAGAACGATTACATGTGGTGTCCTAAACATAACCCGGTCCCATACTTCAAGACAGAAAGGCGGACATGACGGTACAAAAAGAAAGGTACAACGTCGGCGGAGTCTGGATGCCACAGCCCTTCAAGATTCGGCGGCTTGGACACTTCGGCTTCAACGTGACGAACCTGGAAGAATGCGTCACCTTCTATCGGGACCTGCTCGGGTTCAAGGTATCCGACATACTGGATTTCAGCACCCTTCCCGGGCTATCCGGCCAATTGTCGGGCATGTCCGACACCAACGGTTATTTCTTTCACCACGGCGGCGATCACCATTCCTTCGTCCTGTTCAACTCCCAGGTGATGGACACACTGATGCCTCCGCGCGGCGACGGCGATGTCACGATCAACCAAATCACTTGGCAGACCGGGTCTTTGGCCGAAGTAGTGAATGGCACGGACTATTTCAGGGAGCAAGAGGTCCCGCTGTTGCGGGCCGGCAGAGACATGCCGGGCAGCAACTGGCACGTCTACGTTTACGACCCGGACGGCCATATCAACGAGTTGTATTACGGGATCGAGCAGGTTGGATGGAACGCCCTGAGCAAACCAAGGGAGATGTATTACCGGGGGTTTCAAGAGCAGCCTGAACTGCCGCAGATGTCCGAACAGACAGAGTTGGAGGAAGCGATCCGGACGGGCATCGACGTTAACTCAGGTTACCGTTACGAGGAGACTTTGCCCGCTGATTTCGAAGTTGAAGGGGTAATGTTGCCCCGCCCATTCAAGATCACCAAGGTTGGCCCCGTAAATATTTTTGTGAACGACCTGGAGGCTTCCGCCCAGTATTACACGGATGTGTTGGGCTTCAGGGTCACCGAGGAAATAAACTACCGGGACCAGAAGGTCGTTTTCCTACGCGTAGGCTCCGAGCATCACAGTTTGGGCCTCTTCCCCAAAGAGATGCGGCGGCAACTTGGGCTTGGCGGCCACACCACCTGTCTTTCCTTCGGAGTGGAGGTCGGAAGCTACGAACAACTCAAGAACGGGGTGGCGTTCCTAAAAGAAAAAGGCGTCAAGTTCGTCGAGATACCCAACGAATTACATCCAGGCATCGACTACGCTGCTTATGCGATAGACCCAGAGGGCACCTGCATCCAGATCTACTGTTACATGGAGCAGATCGGCTGGGATGGTAAGCCGCGCCCAGCCCATGAGCGCCGGCCCAGCCTGCCGATGGACCAATGGCCCGAGGCGATCGAGCCTTTGTCCGACACTTTCGCTGACCAGACTTTTCAGGGACCGTTGGGATAGCCTGTTTAGCGGTTAGGTCCCCAAGTCATCCCGGCCGCCGCGGGCGCTGGAACTACCTCTATGATAGGCGTGTTCATACCGATGACAGGTGTTTCCGCTAAGGTATGCTTCGCGGCATCTGAGGTTGGAGGAAGAATCTGACGGCTAATCGGTATGGCCGGTTGACTCATTGGGTTCCTGATCAACTGTGATGCTTGGTCAGTTGATTTCGCGATGTGAATTTGCCTTAAGCAGGATCGAAATCCGAAACGGCGCCGCCGGAACATTTTGGTCGCGAGTGAACATACATGCCGATGTGTGTTCAATGGTGATAAACTTTTCGTCAAATCCGTTTACTCCGGTTGCACAACGGCGGTCAACAGCCATTCTTTTTCCAGGTCTTTCGCCAACGTCGGCAGATCTTCTGATCTAGGATGGAAACTAACCCCAGACTTCACGATTTCCATCAACTCTTTGAGAAGTTCCCGTTTTTCAAGGACCGGAATCTTAGCTTGCCGGGCCCATGCGAGCCCTTGGCTACCAAGTACGTGGTAGGGATATGAGTCCCGACTCCCGGTTTGAGCGATGAGCTCTTCCAGATACTTCCGCCCTTCGGCAAACCACTCCTCTGCATTTCCATGTTCTGGTGATTTAGATGCTCTTTTGATCAGTAAATAGGCGTACTCTGTTTCGATTAATCGTTCTCCGGGAGAGATCGACCTTGCCTGATCGAGAAAGTTGGTAGCGAGATTCAAATCACCTTGTTCGACTTCGAGGCTCGCCCTCTGCAGCCAGTAGTGATAGTCCCAATGCAATATCTTCTCCACGTTCTCGTATACATGTCTTCCCACATCTGGAGTAGCGACTTGCAAAATAAACTGATGGTTTAAAAACCGAATAAGTCTTCTCCATTGTCTGTTGCTCCGAGGTAGACCAGAATTGACCCCACTGGCAAACGCGAAACACACTCCTTCGAGTACCGTGGCCATATATTGGCGAAATTCCATTGCGTGTACAATCTCGTCGGCGATAACGCGGTGCCTCGCTCCGTAGTTGGAATGTATATCACGACGGGTGATCACGTTTCTTCGAGCAAGCGACTCCACTGCATCCAACATCTCGTTCCCTAAAGAGCCACAAGCCAAAATGATTTCTTGGCGGTCCATGGTCCATCTTTGGGACGAGACAAGGCACAACGTCGCGTAAATTTGCCTTTGTAAAGGCGATAACTCCTGGAATTCTTCGAGGACCTTTTCTCGAAATAGCCTGCCGGACGTAGCCTGAATCATCGCCACGAGTAATTGTCTACCGGCTTCTTTTTGGAAAGCTGACACGCGATCTGCATGAGACAAGCCCTTTAGAACACCCAGACGATTCTCCATATCCAAAACATTGATCAGGGAGTCGATGTCGGCGTCTGACAAATGTGGCATCGAGATTTCCAAAGTCTCGGCTCCAAGTGTTTCGCGATCGAGTATTCCTTCCAACCGTGTCGATCGCACAGCAACCGCAAATAATACACCTGGCTTTACCCCGGAAACTGCGGCGCCCCGCACGGGCACACCTACAAAGCAGAAGTCATGATCAGTTCAGACTCGCTTGATGAGATGGGATTCGTCCTGGATTTCACCGAGTTAAAGGCTTCAGTGGGCAAGTGGGTAGACCTCCATTGGGACCATGGCTTTTTGGTCAATGATCGCGACCAGGAACTCTCCACGGCGCTCAAGTCACTGCAACGTTCCAAGGTCTTCGAGTTCCACAACGAAAACCCCACCGCAGAAGTGATGGCTAAGCGCCTGTTCGCAGAACTGCAGGGACAATACGGGTCTCTGATCTCCAAGGTGCGAATCTGGGAATCTCCCAACCAGTACTCGGAATATTCGGCAAAGAGAGGATAAACGATGAATTTAGGTGTCGTTCTTTTGTCCGGAGGATTAGATTCAACGACAGTTGCGGCCTTCGCGAAAAACCGAGGGTATGAACTAACAGGGATCACTTTGAACTATGGCCAAACCCATCTGAAGGAGATTGACGCGGCTGGGGAGGTCGCGAGACATCTTGGACTTAAGCATCGAGTTGTTGATGTCGAGTTCTTTAAGGATTTGGCTTGGTATGTTGGCAACCAGCAAAAGTGGGACACTTTTATTAAGGAGAGATCAGGGGGAGATGGCCGTGTTCTGGGACTCCCGG
>ENA-ORDI01001194-ORDI01001194.1-marine-metagenome-genome-assembly--contig:-NODE-1194-length-14727-cov-3.251604_pt1 | contig 14727 bp, 16 predicted proteins | sample MGYA00248628_ERZ508525 | MGnify/ENA primary metagenome ERZ508525 (study PRJEB26195, sample SAMN05422138) | marine metagenome | isolation source: East of Porto Seguro, South Atlantic Ocean | place... | reverse complement strand
CTTCGACGGCGGACCGGTCACCCTGACGCCGGCCGCGGCCAGCTTCTCGTACCAGGTGCGCACGTCGTCGACGACCATGCCAACATGCGCCGCCCCGACGTTGTTTCGCTGCGCCGGATTCGAGTCCTTCGACCCTGCCGGCTCGACGTACTCGATCAGCTCGATCGAATGCCCGTCGCCGACGCCAACGTAGGCCATGCGCATTTCCACTTCTTCGTACCCGACAACCTCGGCCAGCCAGGGCGCATCGGCAACCACGGGTTCTCTTTCGATCACCATACCCAGCAGACCCGTGTAGAACTCGAGTGCCCGCTCCAGGTCGTTGACGACGAACCCGGTGTGGTAAATGGTTTGAACTTTCATAGTGACAGGCGATGCCTTCTCCGAGATGTCGGACGCGGTTGGTTGATAACTAGTATTGTTCGTCGGGAAGGTGCGTAGTTTACTTTTGCGGGACTGGAATCGGGGCAGGTTCTTCGGCCGACTCGACCTTACGTGGCCGCGCGGCTATCGACAGCGCCACCGCCATCAGCGCGAACACGACCACGAGTAAGAACCCAATGCGCCAGCCCGCCATAAACGCCTCTGTCGCCCCACTGCTCCCGGAAACGTCACTCAGCGGAATGTCGAACCCGCGGCTGACCATCACTCCAACGACGATAGCCGTCGTTATTGCCTGACCGACCACTACACCGACGTTGCGCACCAGGTTGGTCAGCGCTCCGACCACGCCCATTGCCGACACGGGAACCGAACCCATCACAACGCTGTTGTTCGTTACGTTCCACGTGCCCATCCCGAATCCGCTGAAGAACAGGATTGTCATCACGATCCATACCGGCGTGCCGGCAGTTAAAAACATTAGTCCACCGGCAACCGCTGCTGTAGTTGTAAAACCTGCGATGAGGAATGGCAACGTGCCAAATTTATCTCCCAGTCGACCCGATAATTGTGCCGCGATGGCCACGCCGACCGGGGACAGGAACAAAATGCCGCCTGCAAGCGCTTCGTCAAATCCCCTGAGGCTGATCAGGTACACAGGCATCAGCAAGAACACCCCCGAAGAACCCAGGAATCCGAACAGGCGAGCGGTCGAGTTCATACTCAGAACTCGATTCCGAAACATCCTGAGGTCCAGCATCGGGGAGTCGCTGTTCAACTCCCACCAGACGAAGTAAGCAAACAGAATGACTACAGAAATTGCTCCACCGATCATGAGCGGCGAAACCACCGCGATGCCGAATGGGTTGTTTATCAGGATGACGGCAAGAATGACGACTAATGCCGATACGACGGCGCCGACATAGTCGAATGGCGGTTTCTTCGCAGCCATGCCCCTGCTCACCTTGCTCTCGTCGAGCACCGTTAGCGCGAGGACGATTGCGAGTCCGATCGGGATCAGCAGCACCCAGAAAATCGCCTGCCACGAGAAGAACTGGATCAACAGCCCGGCTAAAATCGGTCCCGTTGCCATCCCGATCGCCACCATCGTGGTTTGTGTGCCGAGAACTTTTCCTCGTTCCCTCCCCGGGAACACAGAGAGGATCATGCCGGTGGTGACCGACTGAAGCATGGAGTTGCCGACGGCCGCGACCACACGCGCCCCGATAAGAAAGCCGAACCCGGGTGCGGTGGCCGTGAGCACTGTTCCTGCTGCGAAGATAACGAGTCCGGCGAGGTGGACCTTCTTGCGACCGATAATGTCGCCAAGTCTTCCCATCGGCATCATCAGCGCGGTGATGGTCAGTCCCTGCACTATGACTACCCACGCGACGGAACGCAGGGTCACGCCGAAATGGTCGGCGATCTCCGATAGCGCAACGGCGATCATCGTCATGCTCGCCACCATCACGACAAGTGCAATGCCGATGGCAGTGAACGGAATCCACGGGTTCGATCCGTCCGACTGGTTGTCGACGGTCGGTGAGGAAGGCTGGGTCAAGAGCTTGAGGTGATTGTCGTAACTAATGCAGATTAATAAATGGCGCGTGTGTACCAATATTCGGGCGACATACTACTCCTGCATCGGGCCAGATTCATCTTGGAACCGAGTTACGCGCCCCGAGCGGAGTGCAGCCTGAGCATGTCGAAGGATCCGCGAAGCCGAGGGGCCTGGTGCGGAGTTGCGCGTGCGGCATCAAACGATGGGAATGGCTATTTGCCGATTCGGCACTGCAAACCCTATATCTTGTAAAACCTTTCCGCGTTGTCGTGGAAGAGCATTGCCCGATCTGCATCTGAAAAGTCGGATGTGATATCGCTGTACGCGTTCCACAACGTTGTGTAGTCGCTGAACAGGCTATCGACCGGGAAGTTCGAGGCAAACATACAGCGGTCGACGCCGAGAATGTCGATCGCATCAAGCACAAACGGCGCGATCGATTCGGTCGTCCACTGCTGGTCCAGCATCCCCAGCGCCGAAATCTTGGCCGATATGTTAGGGCCCGTTCCAAGCGCTTCAAGGCCCTTTCGCCACTCCCGCAACTCACCGGGGGACCTGCCGATCGGCATGGCGGTATGGCCAAGAATTATCTGCACTTCGGGAATATCGTTCGCTAGTCTGGCCGCATCCTCTAACTGCCACGGCCAGATCTGCACCTCGAACGACCCTCCGAAAACCTCCAGCAGCTTAAATCCCGAACGCCACTGCGGGTCTCTCATCAGGTCGCCCGCCTCCGCGAACCGGAAGTTGGGGCGGTCGTCCGACCAGTTCAGCATGTGGCGAATGCCGCGCCAGTTCTGGTGCTCGGCGTGTCGTTCGAGTACGCCCTCTACGTTGGGGTCGGAGAGGTTTGCATACGCGATGATGGCGTTCGGCATGCCCCTCGATCCGGGGTCGTCCGCAACACTCTGCAACCACGCGGTCTCGCCAACAGGGTCGACGTTGTGGTCCCACTCGGCCTGCACGTGAACAGATTTCCTGAGCGGGATGTCTTTGGCGCCCTCGTGCAGATCGCCGATCAGCCACGACTTGCGGATGGCCGAGTAGTCGCCAACGAAATGGTCAATCGGCTCCATCAACCACGGATACGGGTTGTTTTCAAGGTCCCATAGATGATGGTGGGTGTCGATGAAGGGTGGGACGGTCATGGTGTGGTACCTGGTGCCAGTGGCACGTTTACTGAGGGGTTGTATCCTGTCTTCGTTTGGTGCAGCGGCAAAAAATCGCTAGCCTGTGCCGAATCAATCCTGTTACTCGCAACCGGCCTGACCGGGCCCTCTGTAAGCCGCGCTCCGGCTACATTGCAGCGATTACTCTCGTCGTGCGAGGAGCGATCCGATTATCTGCGGTGTAGCTTCGATGGCGCGTTCATGGATCTGCTCGGAGGTCAGGCTGCCTATTGGATGCTGGATCAAAGCGAACGGGTAGTCGGGTATTCCGCCGAGGTTTGCCATTGCCCGTGCACCCGATTCAAACGGTTCCGTGCAGATGGCTATCGCCGGTACGCCCAGGGCTTCGAGCTTCAACGAGTCGTACACACTGGACGACGAGCAACTTCCTCAGTCGCCGTTTGCCAGTAATGCCACATCGACCTCGTTGGAGAAATCGCTGAGGAATTCCGGTTCGGCCGGTCTCGAGGCATCGCCCTTGTTGATCCTGTGAGAAGTCGAAACGTCGAAGCGCTCCGCCAGAACGTCGTATATGGCGTCGAGAAGCGCTTCCGAGTTGAGCTTGTCGTTAGAAAGCAGGCCGATCCGCTTGCCGGCGAGCGAATCCGGCCGTTCGGCCATGCCATCGGTTGCTATCGACAGAGTACCGGTCGGGTCGAGAACTCGAAGTGTGTTTTGATCTGCCATTTCGGACTCCTGCTATGAAATATTACCTGACTGCGTTGATCAACCGTGTAACGGCCTTTGTCTTTGCACCCAAACCCCACATCGGAATCACCGAGCTCCACGCTCCGCCCGCGCCGCCGACCACGATCGGCACCGCGGATTCTGGTGTTCGCAGGGTGCTGGCCAACTCTTCGCCACCACTCCCGGGTTCAGCTCCGTTCTCCTGCCGCACCCCGCTCGGCATGCCCGCATTAGCCCACTCCGAAGCAGGTTTTCGGGTGTTTTCATACAGGTACTGCCCGACCTGCGCTTTACTCCATCCGGCGCGGGCGAAGTGCTCGGCATGCTCGGGACATACGACCAGTACTACCTCGTGACTTCCGGGGCCAAGGGCATACAGCCGCTGTGCGAAAGCATCGAGTATTCCCTCGGGGGTGCTGGCCTCATGCTCGCCAAACTGAAGCCCGCTGAGTCCGGCGAACACCGTCACAGCGCTGTCGTTAATGTCGTGCCCGCGAGTCACATGCAGCGGTTCCCACGGCAGGCTCGCTTCGTTTTCGGCCACGCACCAGCTGTATTTTCCCGGATGTCCGAGAGTGGCCTTGTCGAGACCGTCCCTGCTGCTGGTGCCCAGCACATTCATCACGATGAGCCTGATCGCCCGCCCGATCGTTGCATTGGCACGGTGCCCCGGCCCGAATGCCGAAACACCGGAGTTTATTTCCAGGGTCTGTGCGATCGGACCGTTCACGACCAGCAGAATCGCTGCCCCCATTGTCGAAACCGTTATCGCGTGGAGGTTGAACTCGTCTGCGGTGATCGCTTCGACGGCCGCAGCAACCACCGGCATGTACTCGGGTCGGCACCCGGCCATGACGGCGTTGATAGCGGCCTTTTCAGCAGTGATTACCGCACCCTTGATAGGCTCGACTCCGAGGAGTGTATCGGGCGCAAGTTTCACCGCTTCAAGCGCAGCAGCCACTGCTTCGGGGGTCGGCGGCACGATGGGCAGGCCATCGGACCACCCGCGCTCGAAGTAAGCCTCGATCGCCTCGAACGCGTTGGCAACCTCGATGGAGTTAGAGCTAAGGCGGTTAGCTGTCATACGTGGTTCCTAATCCGTGTGGAAAACCTCTTCCCACTCGATCATGTTCTCGTCGGCATGTGCGCCTTCGGGTAGCTGGAAGTATGGCGACATCATGTCCTGCCACTTCTGGTTGATCTCCTCGCCAGCCATGCCAGCAAGCGACGCCTCGAACGATTCCTCGACCTCAACGTACCCGAACAGCTGACCATCGGGCTTGAAAAATATCGAGTAGTTCCGCCAGCCGTGCTTGCGCAGTGCGTCGAGCAACTCGGGCCACACTTTCGTGTGCCATTCCTTGTACTCGTCGGCCATCTCCGGCTTTATTCTTATTTCGAATCCGATTCGCTTCATTACTGGCCTCCCGGGGGCGGATTACGAGTTGCATGAGTGCGCCAGAGTGTAGGCTATGCGCCCACCAAAATCACTTTACCGGACTAGCCATCCTGAGCCTGCCTGCCCTGAGCTTGTCGAACGGGTCGAAGGGTCAAGATGGCAGGAGCGGTGAGTCAGCGGAGTCAATACCAATGTCAAAGTCGATTGCACAGGTGCTCGACCTCAAAAACAATCCAGAACTCATCGCAAAATACGAGGAATACCACCGCAACGTGTGGCCCGAAGTACTGGAGGCACTCAAAGGCATCGGTATCGAGCGGATGGAGATTTTCCGCAGCGGAAACCACCTGTTCATGTACTGTACCGTCCCCGACGATTTCGACCCCCGAAAAGACTTCCAGGGCTACACGGCCTCGAGGCGGGCCGAAGAGTGGAACGACCTGATGATGGAATACCAGCAAAAGGTCCCCGAAGCCGAAGAAAACGACTGGTGGTACCCGATGTCGCTGGCCTTCGACTCGGCCTGGGAGGCTTAGCCTCGTTTAATTTCAGGAACGAACGAAGTGGCGCGAAAAATCGCCAGAACAGGATAAGTGCTTGATATGACCGAAAAGATTGTTGGGCTGGACAACCCGGAGTTGAATCAAGAGGCGAACGACATCTGGGACCGCATCGCCGGACCATGGGCCTGATGAATATGGCGTCGATAACCCCGCTGGCCCGGGCCTTGCCAGGATTAATCAAGCCGGGAGGCCGATTCGTGTTTTTCGTGGCTCATCCGGTGTTCGGCAGGGCAAGTGCCAGGCGGAAAATCGAGGATGACCACAGCACCGAGACTTCGCGCCACACGATAACAAGCTGGGATTATCTCGACGCCACCCCGGATATGGGACTCAGCGTTCGAAAGCAAGCTGAAAAACAGTATTTCTTCGATCGTCCAATCGGAATGCTGTTGAACGCGTTTTTCGAGCACGGCCTGGTGATGGACAGGCTGGAGGAACCGGTGTTCCCTGACGAGGTGGAGAACCCACGGCCTACCGGGTGGGCAAATTTCAAACTGATGCCGTTCTCGATGGCGTGTCGGTTGCGACGGATCGCGGTTTGACGATGGCCGATTCGACGCGTAAAAGGCTTATGCATTGCAGCGTTTGAACGGTCAATAGACGCCGTGCGAACTCCGATAGAAAGGGCCGGGCATTTGCAGGCGAGAATCGTGAATAAGCTCGATCGCCCGTGGCTCTGGGGAGTGCTCTCATTCGCGTGGATGGCGGTCATCTACGCGCTTTCGGACAGGCCGGCGGTTGACTACGACGGTGTGGACGACGCGACCTCATGGCTTCCCTTCGCAAGCTCAATTGCGCACGTCGGTCTGTACTTCGTACTCAGCATGTTCGTGTTCCGCACCATCACCACCACGAAACGTCTCGGTTTCGGGATGACCGCGTACCTGACACTGTTTACGGCGCTCGCATTCGGCGTCCTCGATGAGCTGCACCAATCGAACGTCGAGGGCAGGGCATCAGAGGCCACAGATGTCGTTGCAGATGTTTTCGGCGCGGTGCTTGTAGTGGTATTTTGGTTCGGCCTCAGAAAATATCGGTCGAATGCGAGCGGATAAACGGATGCCAATCAAGGAAGCGGAAGAACTCTGGCCCACGGGTCCTGAAGTTCTCTTAACGCTCGAAGAAGCGGTGCAGATGGCCGAGGAGATGAGCGCGCCCCCGGCCGAACGCTGGGTCGCCCGCACGATCAGCGACAAACTGATCCCGAGCCTGTACGAGGCGCGTACTTATATTGAAGTCGGTCAGCTGAAATCACCCGAGATCCGCCTCGGTATCTCGCGGGCCGCGCTCGAGGCCGGCGGTCTCGCTGATGTCGACTCCCGATATGCCCCTCTTTATTCGAAGATTCGCGTGCTCGCCGAGGAAGCCGCAATCGCGTCTCGAACCAGCTGACGTCTAGTCCGGAATTCGTGGACCGACGTGCTAGCATAGCCTCACCTTGTTCTCCCCTCTCGACCCCGAGGTATTTCTTTCTGAAGATGGCCGTGTCGAGGTCGTTTTTGATCTCGATGAGCTCTCGGAATCGAATATATCACTCGTTTTGAAAGCCGCAGTCGCTGCCCTTGATGCCCAGCACTGGGAAGGGCCGCGTATGCTCACAGTCATGATTACCGGCGACGAGGAAATCAGAGACCTGAACTATATTTTCAAGGATGAAGACGAAGTAACGGACGTTTTATCGTTCCAGGAACGGAGCGGTGTACCGGGTATCAGGACTGACAATGAGGAGTGGCCTGTTTTCCCGGAAATCGGCGATTCGGATTTCGTGAACACCGAACGACTCGGCGATATCGTAATTTCGCTGCCGCAGATCGAACGCCAGGCGGCGGGAAACGGGAAATCGACAGAACGAGAGCTCGCAATGATCACTATCCATGGGGTATTTCACCTCCTCGGGTACGATCATGCGGAACCTGAAGAAGAGAAGATAATGTTCGGCAAGACCGACGTGGTTCTCGCCGGAATATTCGGGGATTAATTCCCGTTGTAGATACTTTTGGGACCGATTGTTAAGTGACGACCAACCAGGTTTTTTACAGGAAGTGGCGCCCTACTCGTTTCGACGAAGTAGCAGGGCAGCAACACGTCACCCAAACCCTGAAACGGGCCATCACTTCCGATCGCGTCTCGCATGCATACCTCTTCACTGGCCCGCGCGGAGTCGGCAAGACATCGACCGCGAGAATTCTTGCCAAGGCGCTGAATTCTGAGGTCACCGAAGAGGGCGAGCCGATCGCGGATTCAGAGGTTTCGATAGCGATCGACGAGGGTCGGTATCTTGACCTGATCGAGATCGACGCCGCCTCGAACCGCGGGATCGACGCAATTCGAGAACTGCGTGAAAACGTCCAGTTCCAACCGGTTTCAGGCAAGTACAAGGTGTACATCATCGATGAAGTGCACATGCTGACTCCCGAGGCGTTCAACGCACTGCTGAAGACGCTGGAAGAGCCGCCACCGCGCATCGTGATGATCCTGGCCACGACCGACGCCCAGAAGCTGCCGGCAACGGTCATCAGCCGCTGCCAGCGGTTCGACTTCAAGCGACTCTCCAACGATGACGTAATCGAACGGCTGATCGAGGTTTGCGAGGCTGAAGAGATCGAGGCGGATCCCGGCGTCCTTGAAATGATCGCCCGAATCGCATGGGGCAGCCTGCGTGACGCCGAAAACCTGCTTGAACAGCTTTCGATTTCGTACGGACAGGCGGGCGATGACGGTGAGCCGGCCGAGATAACGGAAGAACAGGCGCGCGAGTTGCTCGGGCTCGGCGATACCGCTACCAGCACCGAACTGGCGACGGCGTTGCTGGAAAAGGACGCCGCGCAGGCCCTGACAATCATTAACCGTGAGGCCCAGCGGGGTGCCGACCTCCTCGCCCTGCGCTCGGGTACGGTCGACGCGCTACGTGTGGCTCTGCTGATGAAGGCAGGCGTGGAGGATTCGATCAGCCAGGGATCGGAGTTCTCTGAAACTATGGCGACCGCGGCAAAACCCGTCCGACTGAACCAGATACTGCATATCCTGACATCGCTCGGCCAGGCCGATATGAAGGCAAACTCGTCGTCACCGCTCCCCCTCGAACTTGCGGTGTTGAAGGCAACCACAAGGGTGGCGGCAAGTGCCGCTCCGGCCGCCCCCACCGTGGCTTCCTCAGGGGCCGCACCGGCTCGACCACAGGCCGCGCCGCAACAGGCTTATGCGCCCGCTGCCAGCACCACGAGTCCGGAGTCAACCCACCCTGCTCCGCGCCGTGAACGCACACCGAGCGAAGAACGGTGGGGGAAGGTCGTCTGGGCGATGCGACGCACGAAAAACCGCCGCTTCGTAGTCGGGTCGCTGCTGCGAAATATCGAGGCGCCGGAACCGGCCGACGGCAAGATCGCACTGCGTTTCAAGAGCAACGCCCTGAAAAACAATTTCGTCGAAGAGATGCAGGATCAACGCTCACGCGACGCGTTGAAAGCCGCGATCACCGAGGCGTACGGCTCTGAACTGGACCTCCAGATCAGGTCGCCGCACGAGGCCGGCGATAGTGATGAGGCCGCTGCGGGGAACGCATCTTCGCCCGAGACCGGCCAGCCAACGTCGGCCGCACAGGAAAGCGCCATGGTGCGCGCCGCCCTAGCAATGGGTGCAACAGTAGTCGCCGAAGAAGACGCTGAAGCACAAGCCGACGCCGGTGAGGGTGAAGGTGCGCTTTCCGAAACGCCAGATACCGATTCCTGAGTCGAGTTCTTTATCACCACCGCGACCACCAGACGGCTCCTGTCATTCTGAATCTGTCTGCCCCGAGCGGCGAACAAGTATGATTATCGGATTCGCCTTTACTCTCCGCACCGCTCACTTAATACGACGAGCAGGACTCAAAACTTCATGATGAACCGCAACATGCTCAAGCAGGCCCAGCAGATGCAGGCCCGCCTTGCTGCCGTGCAGGACGAGATTGCGCAGGCACGCACAGAAGCCTCCTCGGGTGGAGGGGTGGTGAAAGTCTCGGTGATCGGCGGCTCGCACGTCGAATCGATCGAGATCGACCCTGAAGTTATCGACCCTGAAGATGTCGAAATGCTCCAGGACCTCATTCTCGCCGCCGTCAACGAAGCTATGGAGAGCGCGCAGAAGCTGGCCGCCGACAAGATGGGCGAAATTACAGGCGGGATGAACATCCCGGGCCTGATGTAGCTCAAATCGACCCAGTTCAACCACACGTAACCAGGCCCCGAATACGGGCCTGATGTGGTTCAAAAAGGACCCTGATGGCCCCTTCTGAAATCGCACCGTCCGCCGCCCCGACGGTAGCCCGCCTGATCGAGGCGTTTCACAGGCTGCCCGGGATCGGCCCGAAAATCGCGCAGCGCCTCACTTATCACCTGATTCGTATGCCGCAGGAAGAAGCCGAAGAGTTTGCCGCGGCCATCCTCGGCGTCAAGGACAAAGTTGTTCTCTGTGAAACCTGCGCCAACCTCAGCGAATCGCAGGAGTGCGTCATTTGCAGCGACCTGCAGCGGGACCGCACCAAAATCTGCGTCGTCGAAGAACCGCTCGACGTGGTCGCAATCGAAAGGGCGCACGTCTACTCAGGCCTTTACCACGTTCTGCACGGTGTCATTTCGCCGGTAAACGGCATCGGCCCCAACGACCTCAAACTACGAGAACTGCTCGAGCGGCTGCGTGACGGTTCGGTGACCGAGGTGATCGTCGCCACCAACCCGAACCTCGAAGGCGAAGCCACCGCGATGTACATCCAGCAGCTAATAGGCCCGCTCGGAGTATCGATCACTCGCCTGGCAAGAGGCCTCCCGAGCGGCTCCGACATTGAGTATGCCGACGATTCAACCCTCGCCCACGCCCTGGAAAGCCGGTCGGAAATCTCTTCACGTCCGGACGATCCAATTTCCGGACCGTGATCGGCCGCGTAGAACCACTGCCACACGCGCGGCCGGGATCATGTACACGGTATCGGTACCGGTGAACTTCGGTTGAAGATTGCTCGTAAATACACGGTAACCGCCGCGTTTCGAAAACGGAACCGAGGCCTTACGTGGAGTCGAAATATCCTGAGCCGTGTAGGTAGTTCGACAGGTACGATTTCAGAAATGAAATTCCTTCAATACGTCCGACATCGTTTTGCGAGAGCATCCCGGTCGAGTACAAAACTTCCGCTAATGCTCGGTTCAGTTGTGATCATCGCCTTCCTGTTTCTCAGCGCGTGCGGCACAGAACCGCTACCGGCCGCGGGTCGGCCCGAATTCCCGCAGCCGACGTTTGTTTCAGTCGAAGTAACCCCCGCACCGGTCTCGGTCACCGCCACGCCCTGGCCGAATTTGACAGAAGACGGCGTGCGGATGATTCCACCGGGTCTCGACCCCGAACTGTACTCACGGGCAGATCGCGAAGAAATTGTCGATCTGTGGACCCAGTTCCTGACCGGTTCGACCATGCAGGCAACTTCAGGCAATTTTTTCTTCCGCAGACGCCCCCGTTTCGAAGGAGAACTGCATCTCTGCCCGGGTGGGGCTGGATATCTCGAAGGCGAGCCGCAGGGACCCGCCAAATGGAGCGTGAATGCGTCGGCAGGGGCCTGGCATGAAGTGACCCTGACCCATGAGATACCGTTTTCTGGCAACAGCATAACCTTCGCGCTCGGTATTCACGATGGCATGCCCGCACGTTCGGGTAGTTCAAGCACTATCGAGTTTGTTGATAGCGATCGCTGCACTCTTTCCGAGTCGGGGATTCAGCCCGCGTTCACGGCCGACGAGCGCAAACTCACCGAGCCGGTCGAGCTGTTTGTCGCCGAGATCGAGGATATCCCGTGGGTCGATGGCCGCAGAGAATTCCCTGCCCGGCTGACAATTGAAGGCTCGCAGGGACTGGATGAGGAACAGGGCATCAACTACTGGTATGCCTATCTTTCAGGCAGTGTTGTCGACGTGGTGGCGTATAACTACAGCACCCGTGCGGTGTCCCAGGCCTTCTCGGGGTCGCTCCACCTGTGCGACGGCCGGGTTGCGGTGCTGGACGGCGATCCAGCCGGTATCGGCGAGTGGGCAGTGCAGTCGACGGGGCCGCACACTTATGATGCGAAGATCGTGTTCACGCTTTCGGACGACCCAACGTTCAGGACGCTTGTACTTGGCGTGAGCGGCGAGGCTCCGGTCCGGATGGGCCGTTCAGCGGTGTCGGGTTTGATCGAGGCGACTCCACTCGAACTGAGCGAATCGGACGAGTGTGGGGGGTAAATGTGGATCCTCTTCCCGACCTTTGCGGAGGGATGCTTATAGACGGGAAACGACGCCCAGACCACCGTTCGGCACCCTTGTCATCCTGGACTTGATTGGCTCAGTCGACGCGACGCGGACGCAAGAAGTTGTCATCCCGGACTTGATCCGGGAACTCTCTCGGATGCGACATGAACCGCGGCGCGTGAGCAAGATTGCCCCGTTCTCAGATGAACGGTATTCGCTCACCAGAAAGGTTCTGAATCCAGTTCAGAATGACTATAGCTACGCTGCGTTACATCGCACAAATGAATCATCTTTCGATCATGTCAACAGAGCTAACCCGATTCAGGACCGATGCCCGGGGCCGAGCGTCCTCATAGAATCACGTCTCACCAGACTCGCCATCTGAGACGTTCCGATTGCGCCGGGACGACTCCTACCAACACCTCTATCATTGAGCCACGATGACTTCGAGGCGCCCGATCACATACACCACCGACGGGGTCGTCGTGCGGGTTCTCGATCTTGGCGAGGCCGATCGCATAATCACGCTGGTGACCCCGGTCCACGGCCTTGTGCGCGGCGTGGCAAAGGCCGCACGAAAGCCGGGGTCGAAGCTCGGCGGGCACCTCGACCTGCTGCGGCACGTCAGCGTTTCCGTACGAGAAACCCGAACTCTGCACGGCCTGAGCCAGGTCTCGACAGTTAACGGCTTCAGGGGTTTGCGAGACGACCTCGAAAGGTTCTCCAGGGCTTCGTACGTTTCAGAAATGGCCGAGCGCTTTTCCGTTGAGGGAGGCTCGAACCAGCCGCTTTTTCGGCTATTAACTCAGGTACTGGGACTACTCGAAAAAACTGAAAACCCCGAGATGGTGGTTCACTATTTCGAGATGCGGTTGCTGCAACTCAGCGGTTTTGCACCGGAGCTTTCGCGGTGTGTCGAGACCGGTGTCGAGTTGAAGCCCGGCGACCACCTGTATTCACCCGATCGTGGCGGGCTGGTAAGTAGCGAATCTCGCCCCGTCGGCGAAACGGCGCTTCTCCCGGCAAGTCTGAACACGATCAAACTTCTGCGGTTCCTGGCCCGCACCGACGCAGAACAGGCCGACAAAATGAGCGTCAGCGAAGACAAGAACAGGCAGCTTTCCCGAATCCTACGGGCACAGGTCCATTACGTACTGGACCGCGGACTCCGATCGGAGGCCTTCATGGACGAAGTCAGAACGCGGCCGTACGGGGGCTGACTCACATGGTCCCTTCCATCCGAAACAACATCATATTTCCCGAGCGTGATCGGGGGATGTGCCGCGCGAGTAGTCCCTTCTCCCGCGGGGAGAAGGTTAGGTTGAGGGGGAACGCCCACGACACAGATCGCCCTCCAAACACCTCCAAAGGCGATGCAAACACCGTCTGAAAAAAGAGCTTGCCTTAACGCGGGGTCAACTTTCCGATGACTAATGTCCCGCCCGTGACCGGCAACAGATATGACACTCCGACCTCATACATTTGCGTCGAATTGCTACACTCGTTTCAACTGGTATCAAACTCGCGTTGATTGGATCCTCAGCGCGATGTCAGCAGCTTTTTCGACGAGGTCACTTACCACAAGGCCCGGCATTGGGCCTATCTTTTAAAGCATGCCCGACTCGGATATCGTCATTCGCGGCGCACGCGAACACAATCTCAAGAACTTCGACATCCGTATTCCGCGCGACACACTCACGGTCATAACCGGTGTTTCGGGGTCCGGCAAGAGCAGCCTCGCCTTCGACACGATCTTTGCCGAAGGGCAGCGCCGGTACGTCGAGTCGCTATCCGCCTACGCCCGGCAGTTTCTTGGCCGAATGGAAAAACCCGACGTCGATCACATCGAGGGGCTCAGCCCGTCCATCTCGATCGACCAGAAGGGTGTATCGAAAAACCCGCGCTCAACGGTCGGGACCGTCACCGAGATTTACGACTACCTACGGTTGTTGTTCTCAAGAGCCGGGCGTCCCCACTGCTACAACTGCGGCCGACCTGTCGAACGCCAGACCGTTCAGCAGATCGTCGACTCGATCCTGGCGATCGACGAGGGCACCCGGCTTCAGATACTTGCGCCGATGGTCACTCACATGCGTGGCGAGCACGAGCATATATTCGAAACGGCGCGGAACGATGGCTTCGTACGTGTGCGGGTCGACGGCGAAACTCGCGACCTCTCGGACGAGTTCAAGCTCGCCAAGACCAAGTGGCACGACATCGAGGTCGTTGTCGACCGGATCATCATTCGCGAAGACACCGAGCAGGGCAGGCTCACCGAGTCGGTCGAGGCAGCCCTGCGCCTTGCAGGCGGCAATCTGGTCGCCTCAAAGCTGGGCGTTGGCAAAAAAGTAAAAGACGAAGATGTCGTCTACTCTGAGCACTTCGCCTGCGTCCACTGTGATATCTCGATCCTTGAACTCGAACCGCGCAACTTCTCGTTCAACACGCCGTTCGGCGCATGCCCTACCTGCACCGGCCTCGGATTCAGCCTCGAAGTCGATCCTGAACTCGTTATCCAGGACAAGTCGCTCAGTCTCAACGAGGGTGCGATCACCCCGTGGGCGCGGTCAGGCTCGAACTCTCCGTGGTACCACTCGACCCTCGAATCACTGGCCAAACACTATGGTTTCTCGATGGACACCCCGATTCGTGAGATGGACCAGGATAATCTGAGGATCGTCCTGTACGGCACCGGCGGCAAGAAGCTAGAGGTGTC
>ENA-ORDI01001193-ORDI01001193.1-marine-metagenome-genome-assembly--contig:-NODE-1193-length-14732-cov-5.270897_pt1 | contig 14732 bp, 24 predicted proteins | sample MGYA00248628_ERZ508525 | MGnify/ENA primary metagenome ERZ508525 (study PRJEB26195, sample SAMN05422138) | marine metagenome | isolation source: East of Porto Seguro, South Atlantic Ocean | place... | reverse complement strand
AAAGAGAATGTGATGCTTACTCCACAAGATGAGAGGAAGTATTCGCCTTTTATCGTAAATCGCGGGCTATCTTTCTTTATGGACACCATATTTCAAGTAAATGAGATGAATCGTAACCACCACCTTGACAGCCGACTTCAATTTGACTATCTACTAAATAATATTAGAAAGAAACGAAGGTATAGTAAGTGGCTGAAACCAGAGAAACTACAGAATGTTGAATTGGTGAAAGAGTATTATGGATTTAGTTATGAGAAAGCCAAAGATGCTCTGAAAATACTTTCTGAGAATCAGTTGGCTTATATCATAAATAAACTGAATCAAGGTGGAGTGGAAAATGACAACAGGAACAGAGAACATGGTGGAGTGCACTCTGGAGAATCCAGATGATTTTCTCAAGGTGCGTGAAACACTTACTAGAATCGGGGTAGCTTCCCGAAAGGACAAAATATTATATCAATCTTGTCACATACTACATAAACAAGGTAGATACTATATAGTACACTTTAAAGAATTATTTGCACTTGATGGTAAACCAACCAATTACTCAGAAAATGACCAAGCAAGACGTAATACTATAGCAAATCTTTTATCGGAATGGGGCTTAATTGCACTAGTGAATCCAGAATCTTCAAGTGAATTAGTTGTTCCGTTGAATCAACTAAAGATCCTATCTTTTAAAGAAAAAGACCAATGGGATCTTACAGCAAAATATAATATTGGAAGTAAAAGGACTGAAGATGCCGACCAACAAAAAGAATGAAACATTAAAATTTTATAAATTACATCCGAATGCTAAAGACCCAATTTATGCAACAGAGGGTTCAGCATGTTTCGATATTCACGCGTGTTTTGATGGACAAGAAAAATATCTAGTTCGTCAAGATACTCTAACCAGAGTAATCGAAAAACCATTTAGGAACGGAGTTCTTCAAATACATAACATGGAAAGAGTAATGATTCCTACTGGATTGATTTTTGATATTCCAGAAGGTTACTCAGTTCGTCTTCATTCTAGGTCAGGTTTGGCTTGGAACGAAGGTTTATACCTAACAAATTGTGAAGGTATAATAGATTCTGACTATGTAGATCCTATTTTCGTTATGATGACAAGCATAGCTCAATCTCCAAAAACAATAAATAATGGAGATAGGATATGTCAAGCAGAATTAGTGAAAAAGATATATCATGGTTTAACCGAACTCAAAAAACCACCAGTTCAGAAGACCGAGCGTGAAGGTGGATTTGGTTCTACTGGCAAATAACGAAAAAGTTATATGGCCAAAACTTTAATTTAAAAAGGGAGTAATCCTATGTTAGAAAAAGCAATAGGCTGGATTCGCAGTCTTACAGAAGCTGGTCTTGCGTTAATCGCACTAGGTGTGGTTCTTCAAATTCTTTTTGGAGCAGCAGTTCCATTCATTGGTCTTGATGTTGTGGGCTCAGTTGTAGCTCTTGTCAAAGAACTTGGATCAGAAGGACTTGTAGGCTTAGCAGCAATTTGGGTACTTTGGGGAATTTATTCCAAGAAGTAAACTTATATCATCTGACAAAGGGTGATTAAACTCACCCTTTTCACTTTTTTACATTATGACTAAATACTTTGATAGTAATTGGCAAATTGATGAAAAATTTATGAAGACTAAATACAAATTGATAGTAAAGGAAACTGGAAATTATACTTCAGATTCTTTAAGCAGTCTAATTTGGACTGTTTTTAAACATCGCTGTCATCATCTCTTCAAAGGAGAAGGATGGCGTGATTGAGGTTGACCAATAGTGGTAACCTCTAACTTACTTCAAGTCCACGTGCTGAGGATTGAAGTACAATATTAACCTCGCTTTACAGGAGGCCTTATGTCTATGTATACATTAGCACCACACACATTCCCCACACCACAAGACTTACAGAAAATGCTCGGATTCAGCGTTGGATTCGATGGATTTTTTAATCGTCTTTCTAATGTGGACACCGCCCAGTCGGGCTATCCACCATATAACATTCGCAAACTTAATGATCTACAGTATGTTGTTGAACTAGCTCTTGCTGGTTTTTCAAAAAGTGATATTGAAGTAGAAGTAACTGATGGTACTCTTACCATTCGTACTGCTACCGCGAAAGATGATGGGACTGATAATGATGAAAACTTTGTACATCGTGGAATTGCCAAGAGAACTTTTTCTCGACAATTCAACTTGAGTGATGATATCATTGTTAAGAATGCCGATCTTAAAGACGGTATGCTTATAGTGAATCTGGAACGTGTAATTCCAGATGAGAAAAAGCCTAGACTGATTCCCATCGGTCAATAGCCACTGTGGTGCCCCCAATCTCGCAAGATTGGGGGATTATAAATAAATGTATAGATTAATTGAAACCTCAGTAGGAGAAAACAGTGGCAAAATCCAGAAAAATGAAATCTAAAAAAGAGTTAGAAAAAGAAGGTAGAACTCTTGGAATAGAATTAGACCGAAGACATAGTAAAGAAGACCTTATAGAAGAATTGGAAGCAGTAGAACGGGCTTCAGCTGATGATGTAACTTGGAATAGTATTGAAGAATTTACAGAAGCAGTAACTGCAACTGGAATGATTTTTGATCGGGATTTTATTCCTGTTAATATTGAAGCCCTTTATGAGGCGTTCACATCCAATCCAGAAGAATTCAAAGAAACCCCAGCTTACAAATTTTTAACACAATAAAGGATATACATGGCACACGCACATAAAGGTAAAAAGAAAGTATCTAAAGCAATGGGAGCGATTTTAAAAGCTCCTAAAAAAGTTAAAAAGGTAGTTGAGACTGTTGATAAATACGTCAATAAAACTCATTGGGATACTAAAGAAGCATTTGCTGCAGCAATAGACGCATCGGGTATTAATCCAAATGCAATAAATGTCAACTCAGAATGGGATTTTTACCAATCAGATAAAGATGGTTACAAGAATCATCTTAAATTGGAGAATTAAAATGGCACAAAAAAGAAAAGTATTAAAAGAAGTTCTTTTTGATGATGTGGAAGAAAAGATAGAATATGATTTTTTAACACGCGACCAATTTTTCACAAAAGTACCAGAAACAAGACCAATGTCGGTACGTGGTATAGAAATGTGGGAAAGATACCTACAAGATCCGAAAGGATTTAAATTTTAGGAGAATATTATGTTACCGTTATTATTATTTAATGTTATTTCTAGTCTTGTCATAGACAAAGCAACAGATTTAGCAATAGAGCATGTGGAAAGTATGATAGATGATTTACTTCCAGCAAGTGCAAAAAAAGAATTAGACAAAGCTATAAAGGAAGATCCATCACATACATTTGATAATGCTAAAGATGCATTAATGGGTGCGATTGAAGGTAAATTACCAATAGTCAAAGCGGATGGAACAATTAAACCAATAGAAATGACATTTACAGTTAAATATGATCCTACTACTGGATCGATTGATATAGATAAATCTTAGGAAGGAATATTATGGCAGTCAAGATACCACCTTATAATGGACACCTAACAAAAAACTTTGGGTATCAAGAAATGATAAAAAGTTCTACCGCCGACCGTTTGGGTATCTCAAATGATGCATCAAGAGAACACGTTATCAATTTAGTCAATCTCTGTAATTTTATTTTACAACCAGTAAGAGAAGAATTTGGAATTATTCGTATCAATAGTGGATATCGTTCTCCAGCATTGAACAAGGCAGTAAACGGATCAAAGACAAGTCAACATTGTAATGGACAAGCAGCAGATTTTGAATCTACAAAAATTTCAAATCCAAACCTTGCAAAATGGATTTCTGAAAATTTAATATTTGACCAACTCATTTTAGAATTTTATGATGGAGTTGACCCAAATAGCGGATGGGTACATTGTTCTTATGTTCTTGATGGGAGCAACCGCAGTAAAACAATGACGGCTCTAAGAGTCAATGGGAAGACCCAATATAAGTTAGGTCTTCTCTCATAGGAGAAGATGTGAAAAAAGTAAGAAATTTTCTAATAGGTATCATCCTCAAAATATATCTCCAAGTATTATTTTTATTTGGTGCATATTTTAGACGAATTCAATGGATTGACAAACAGATCAAATGGTGTTATAATACATTTGACAACTTAGAAATCCCTTATCAAAAATATTATTAATGTTTTATACTAATGTACAACCTCATGGTAATTTCATTGCTTTGAGAGGTGTTAATGATCGTGGTGAATCTTTCAAAGAGAAATTGAACTACGAACCTACCTTATTTGTAGAATCTCATAAACCTCAAAATCCCCAATGGAAAACCCTAGATAATCGAAATGTTGCTCCTGTAAAGTGGGGCTCTATGAAAGAGTCTCGCCAAGCCATAAAAGAGTATGGTGGTAATGTTTTTGGGTTTGACCAGTTCCAATATTCTTTTATTTCTGATAATTATCGTGGTATGATTGACTACGATTTAGATAAGATTAAGATTGGATATATTGATATTGAAACTAGTTCTGAACATGGTTTTCCAGATGTAAGAAACGCCACAGAAGAAGTCTTGGCTATCTCTTATCGTTGTGGAGAAACTTTTAGAGTATATGGTTGTCAGGGATATGAACCAAGTGAAGGTGTTCTGTTTGTTCCCTGTACAACTGAAGAACATCTTTTACTTGAATTTGTGAATGATTGGAGTATGAATTATCCAGATATTATTACTGGATGGAATTCAAGGTTTTTTGATATTCCATATCTTGTCAATCGTATAGTCAAGATTCTTGGTCAAAAAATGGCTAACAAACTTTCACCTTGGGGTTGGTATAAAGAAAATGAAATAAATCTATTCGGTAATAGAAAACAACAGATTTTTGATCTGGTTGGAATTTCAAGTATTGATTACATGGATGTTTACAAGAAGTTTACCTATGTCAATAGAGAATCTTATTCTTTGAACCACATTGCCTATACAGAGTTGGGTGAAAAGAAATTAGATTATTCAGAATATTCTTCACTACATGAACTATACAAAACAAACTTTCAGAAGTTCGTTGACTATAATGTTCGTGATGTTGTCTTGTTGGAAAGATTAGAAGAAAAGCTGAAACTCTTGGAGATGATTATCTCACTTGCATACATGGCCAAATGTAATTTCAATGATGTGTTCAGTCCTGTGAAGATGTGGGATTGTATTATCTTTAATCATTTGAAAGACCAACAAATTGTTGTTCCACCAAAGAAACATGAAACTAAAACAGAAGCGTACGAAGGTGCTTATGTGAAAGATCCTCAAATCGGTCGGCATAAGTGGGTTGCTAGTTTTGATTTAAATTCTCTGTATCCACATCTGATAATGCAATATAATATTTCTCCTGAAACTCTTGTAGGTATGCATACCGAATCTGGTTTAGTAGATGCTTTACTTGATAAAGAATTTGACGTTGCTTTTCTTAAAGAGAAAAATCTTACCATGACTCCAAATGGTTCTTTGTATACTCGTAAAAAACAGGGGTTTCTTCCTGCTCTTATGGAAAAGATGTATACAGACCGCGTCAAGTATAAGAATCTGCTGCTTACAGAACAAAAGAAAGGTAAGGCTGCAGATACTAATAAATTGGCTCAGTATTATAATATGCAGATTAATTTAAAGATTGCTCTTAACTCAGCTTACGGAGCTCTTGGTAATCAATGGTTTCGTTTTTATGATGTGAGGAATGCTGAAGCCGTATCAGTTGCGGGTCAACTTTCCATTCGGTGGGCTGAAAGAGCAGTCAATCAATACTTAAATAAAATATTAGAAACAGAAAACGATGATTATGTCCTTGCTTCCGATACTGACTCTTTGTACGTTACTCTTGATTCTCTCGTACAAAAGGTAGGTCTTACAGATACAGATAAAATTATAGAGTTCATGGATAAGGTTTGTGAAGGTAAAATTCAAAATGTGATTGATAAGTGTTATGGTGAAATGGCTGAGTATGTTAATGCATTTGAACAAAAGATGGTAATGAAACGTGAAGTCTTAGCAGAGGTTGGTATTTGGACTGGCAAGAAACACTACATTCTGAATGTTCATAATTCTGAGGGTGTTCAGTATGATGAACCTAAATTAAAAATTATGGGTATCGAGGCTATCAAAAGTTCTACACCAGAACCTTGTCGTAACGCTCTCAAAGAGGCATTCAAGATTATGATGAATGGAACAGAAGATGATGTAATCAATTACATTGAAGAATTCAAGATTAAGTTCAAGACACTTCCTGCAGAAGAAGTTTCTTTTCCAAGATCGGTAAAAGGTCTTGCTAAGTATCATGATTCAGCATCAATCTATCAAAAGTCTACACCGATTCACGTTAAAGGTTCTCTAATCTACAATAAGATTTTACAGAACAAACGATTGACTAGAAAGTATCCAAAAATTCAAGAAGGTGAGAAGATTAAGTTCGCTTATCTAAAAGAACCTAATCCAACTGGTGATACCGTAATTGCTATGTTAAATGCTTTACCAGATGAGTTTGAGTTGAAACCATACATAGATTATGAAAAACAATTTTCCAAATCTTTCCTTGATCCTATAATCGGTATTCTCAATGTTATCGGCTGGGAACATGAAAGAAAAACTAATATCATGGGATTCTTCACTTGACAATTTCTTCAAATATGGTATAATAAACGTATGTTAAGTATTAATAGAATATTTGTAGGGTTTTTCCTAATAGGGTTTTTGTACGCTGTTGGTGATATAAATCCACTAATCGGAGGACTAGCTGTAGGACTTTTGTTTGGTTTAACAGATTATACCAAAGAGAGTAGGTAAAATGAATATTTGGGTAGAATGGTTTAGACAAGAAGACTCTAAAAAAAATACTTGGGCGCAAATGAGGGAATCGGCGAAATGGAACCCACCAAAATCAACAGAAATTCATAGAAGATATTTTGACAAACACATAGATGCGGCCGAGTTCGCAAAAAGAAAGAATGATGAGGGATATCATGCATCGGTTAAAAGTGATGGAGCAGCTTGGTATGGATGATGATCATAACTATGGTGGTTGGCTTACAGAAGATCTTAAAGAACACTACAAATATTTGATGAAACAAAGAGATCGCAGTGAAATGTACAGCGATCGTGCAGAATTAAATAATATGATGTTAATTATTTTAAGTGAAATACAATCAAGAGAAAGGAATTAATAATGCAAGCAAAATCTCCCGAAGAAATTAAAAAACAAAAAGATTATCATGATGGTGAATTAAAAAAAAATAACGCAAGAGAAAGAACAGAATATGATGGTCTTACTCTTAGAGAAATGAGAAGAAAACACGCTATTCCTACCTCTATTGGAGGTCTAGAAATCCTTGAGGCTTATAACGCTGATAATCTTGGTACTGTCAAAAAAGAAGAATCAGCAGAAGAAATTGCTCATCAACGTAAAGTTCTTGAGTCAGCCAAAATGGAATTGGAATGGGATCGTAAAGAACGAGATTCCAGAAGAGATCTTGAGGGAGAAGAGACTGAAGCAAGAAGGTCTAATCCAGAAGAATCTCAAGCTCGTAGATATAATCCTCAAACTGGTGTAGGTGCAGATGTTGAGAGGGGTGTGTTTTCATCTAGTCATCTTGATACTGGTTATGGTTTAGCTTGTGATATAAAAAGGGTTGTTATATATGAAGGTCTTCCTAGAGATCCACAAACAGGCCAATCGGTTGCAACCAGCCCACATGCAGGACAATACATGCTCCCAGGCCAAGTGTTAGAACGTACTATAACATTAGAAGGTCACATAGAAATAGATAAGTTTTCTGTTGAAATGATGGCATTAGAAGATGTTGTTATTTTAAGAGATTTATGTAATAACCATCTTAACTCTATGGTTAAAAAAGTTTCAATAGTTAAATAGGAGAATACGATATGGAAATGGGGGATAATTGGCAGGTGAATGCACCTTGGGCTCAATTAGTTGCAAGTACAAAAATGCCAGATGAATTATTCAAAACTACTTTAGAATTGACTGATAAGATTTATGAAGATGTAAATCGGGATAGTGCGGGAGGATCACTAGCTGGACAAATACACCATGAATATTTTATTACACAAGAAAAGCTTATTGAAACTGGATTAATGAAGTATTTTATTGAAATGACTGCCAAGTATTGGGGAACAGTTCTTAATAATGGTAATCTGTGGCAATATTGTGATAAAAAATTTGAACACGGGCCACATGGATTTAATTATGCATGTAAGGTTGTAAGTGCTTGGACTGTTCATCAGTTTGAGAATGAATATAATCCAATACACAATCATTCTAATTGTAAGATATCTGCAGTGATGCATTTAAAATTTCCAGAAAAAATTGACCCACCAGTAAAAGAACATCTTGAAGGACTTGATGGAGCTTTAATATTTTCTGGAATGGGTGATGCAGATGAGTGGTGTACTAATCCAGTAATGAAGTGTGACTCATCAAATGTTGGATGGTTACATCTTTTTCCAAGTTCATTACAACATTCAGTTTATCCATTTAAGGGTAAAGGAGAACGTAGAAGTTTATCTTTTAATGCAGATATTATTTCTCAAAAACATCTGGATTCAATTGCTGAACAAGAAAAACTTAAATATGAAAACGAAAAAGCGGGGATATAATTATGAAAATGGGAGAAAATTGGCATGTACATGCACCTTGGGCACAACTAGTTTGTTGTACAGAAATACCAGAAGATAAATTAGTAAAGTTCATGGCAATAAGTAATGAAACATTGGATGAGGCTAAAACCGCTGAAGATAAAGATAATTATCATGGTGGAATAATACCGCAGCCGTGGACAATTATGAATGATAAATTTGAAAAATATGGTGTGACAGATTATGTTATGGAAATGGTTGAAAAATATATGCAAACTATTTTATGGAATGGTAATGTTCAAAGTAATTTGAATACCACAATTCCGGGCGGGCCCCATACACATTGGCATGCAAGAATTGCTGGTGCATGGGTTGCGAGTCAAAAAGAAAATGATTATATTCCAGTTCATGCTCATAATAATCAAACAGAATCTTGTAAAATTTCTGCTGTTCTTTATCTCAAAGTTCCAGAACAAATAGGGTGGACAAGAGAACAAATAGAAAGAAAAGATAGTAATGAAATGAAAATTAGGGGCGGACAAGATGGTCAAATAGTTTTTACTGGTGTGGGCGGTGCTGATTTATTTTCAACTACATCTCATTGGAATGTTCCACCACAAGTTGGTTGGTTGTATCTTTTTCCTAGTTCTTTAACTCATCAAGTATACCCATTTAAAGGTGAAGGTGAAAGGAGAGGAATTTCCCTTAATATTGATGTAATTTCAAAAGAACAATTACAAGCAATAGAAGAAAATGTAAAGAAACAAAAAGAAGGCATAACTTATAATGATTATAAGATTGATACTGAAGAAGACGCAAAAGCCAACTCAATGGGGTATAAGGTTAAATTATGAGTGATTATTTTGATGAATTAATAGGAGTAACAGGAAACCAATATGCATCCAAAGTTTCAGATGGGATGCTAGGGAGCGTAAATGAATATATTGATACAGGAAGTTACATACTTAACGCACTTATTTCGGGAAGTATTCACAAAGGTTTACCGTCCAATAAAATCACTGCTTTCGCGGGTGAGTCAGCAACGGGTAAGACTTTCTTTATACTTGGGATTGCCAGACAGTTTCTTGCAGATAATCCTAGCGGCGGTGTTCTTTATTTTGAGTCTGAGTCTGCACTCACTCCCGAAATGATTGAAGAACGAGATATTGATACAACAAGATTTATTCAATTACCAGTTGCCACGATACAGGATTTTGCTCAACAAGCATCAAGAGTAGTAGACAAACATATGGAAAAAAATGAAGCACCACTTTTACTTTGTCTTGATAGTCTTGGTATGTTATCTACAGCAAAAGAAGTTGAAGATATTACTGAAGGTGCGAACAAAGTGGATATGACTAAGGCACGAATCGTAAAAGGTGCATTTAGAGTATTGACTCTCAAACTTGCAAAGGCGGGAATACCTCTACTGGTTACTAATCACACATACAAACAAGTCGGAGCTATGTTTCCTCAAGATATTATGGGTGGTGGTTCTGGTTTACAATACGCAGCATCTAATATCGTTTTCCTTTCCAAGAAAAAGGAAAAAGTCGGTACGGATGTAATTGGTAACATCATTCATTGTAAAAACTTTAAGTCCAGACTTGCGAAAGAAAACAAGAGAGTTGATGTACTTCTAAGTTATGATGAAGGTCTTAATCGTTACTATGGTCTTTTAGAGTTGGCAGAGAAGTATGAGATTTTCAAGAAAGTATCTACACGGTATGAATTACCAGACGGTGCTAAGTTATACGCAAAACAAATACTAAAAGATCCAGAAAAATATTTTACTGAAGATATAATGAACAAATTAGATGAAGCTGCTAAAAAAGAATTTTCTTATGGTGGTGGAGCTAAGGAACTTGAATCAGAAGAAACTAAAATAGGAGAAAATAATGGACTTTAATAACCAGAAAGCAAGAAAAGAAATAATACAAGACTTGTCAGAACTAGAAAAACAACGAAAAGATGTGATAAAAGAAACCCGCCAGTGGGTAAGAAAATGGAACGCGGAACAACGAGAGATGGTACTTTGGATTTTGGAAGAAGAAGTGCGAGATGATAATCTATTGGTGTCTACTAAGAAAAAACTTTCTCTACCAAAAGTGAAAACATCTTCACCAACGAAAGTGAATTTTAAACACGAAGATGGTGGTGGAGATTGGAAGGCCTTGCAATCAGAAGAAATTGAAACAGGAGAAGATAATGGCTGATTATAACATTGAAGTAGCATTTTATCAAAGATATAATTACGCTGCAACTGCAAATATGCGTAAAGAATTGGTTGATCTAATGAATGAGACTATAGATGGTCTTTACGAAAATCATTATGATGAATTATATCATGAAAACGCATTTAGACGAGTTAAGGGAAAACAACTTTTATTACCCAAAGAAATGTTACCTAAAGAAATGTCAGATTTTATTATGTCTATGGGTAGAGGTTATTTATGTAATTCGGGATTACATACTATGGAAGTTGACCCAGCTAAAATTAATCTAGAAATTCAGCAGATTTGGGCAACAGATTCCGAAGAAAATGATTATAATCCAACTCACAGTCATTTTGGTTTGATGTCTGGTGTATTTTATTTAAAAGTTCCACCACAAGTTTCAGAAGTAAATGAAGAGGGATCTTTAAATTTTCATCATGCAGAAAATGGATATGTAGATGTAAATCCATATAATACTATTAGACCAAAAGGAAATGATATGGTAATTCCAGAAGTGGGAAAATTTCTCATTTTTCCTGCATGGTTAAAACATTCTGCATCTCCGTTCTTTGGGCCAGGTATTAGACGGGCAGTATCTTTCAATTTGGTATGCCCAGAAGCAAGTAAATGGACACATACTCCAACGAAAGAACCTTTTCCTAGAAGACAATTTGAACAATCTTTAAAAATAGATACAGCAGGTGGCCCTGATGCCAAACTCAAAGGTGACAGAGATATATCTAATGTCGGTAGAAGAGATACATCCGATGCCTGATCTTTCCCCAAAAGCTCACGTTCCAAAACTTAGAGATACTTGGTATATTCTTATCCCCAATCCAGAAGACCCCAATGATAATAGTCTCTGTATTCAAATTATACAGGGCCCGTTTTGTCATGTTGTAGTTAAATACAAAGACTTTAAAACAGACCCAACTCTGAATGATGATGGCACCTTGACATGCCAGTATGGTTATGATATAATAACATCACCATCTGATATTGGCGAAAGAGTCATAACCGATGAACAGGGTAAAATATTTGAAGAAAAATTAGGTAAAGCGATTTTAGAAATAATAGAAGAAGAACATATAGGTAATGATGAAAATAGAGACAACAATATTAAAGAATCTGTTACAGAATGAGGATTATGCAAGAAAGGTATTACCATTTTTAAATGATGAATATTTTACTGAAAATTCTGATAAAATTATCTACAATCAGATAAATAATTTTATACTAAAATATAATTCTCTCCCAAATAAAGAGGCTCTTAATATTGAATTAAGTGAAGCAAAAATCACAGAAGAAGATTTCAAAGAGTCTGTAAACCTTATCAATGAGATTGGTAAAGATGACCAAGAATTCTCAGACCTCGCGTGGCTATTGGACTCAACTGAAAAGTTTTGTCAAGACAAAGCAATCTACAACGCAGTTGTCGAATCAATATCAATACTCGACAATCCCAAATCAACAGCAGACAAGGGTGCAATTCCTGACATTCTTTCCGATGCTCTTGCTGTTTCTTTTGATCCTCATGTTGGTCATGACTATATTGATGACAGTTCTGATCGGTTTGATTATTATCATAGGATTGAAGAGAGGATTCCATTTGATCTCGACTACTTTAACAGAATTACCAAAGGCGGTCTTCCACAGAAAACATTAAACATTTGTCTTGCTGGTACTGGTGTAGGTAAATCTTTATTCATGTGTCATGTTGCATCTTCTTGTCTTGCACAAAATCAAAATGTACTTTATATCACTCTTGAGATGGCAGAAGAAAAGATTGCTGAAAGGATTGATGCAAACCTTCTAGATATTTCTATAGATGACCTTCACAGTCTACCAAAAGACCTCTATGATAAGAAAATAAATAATTTAAGTAAGACTACAAAAGGAAAACTAATAATTAAAGAATATCCAACTGCAGCTGCAAATGTTAATCATTTTCGTGCATTGTTGAATGAATTGAATCTTAAACGGTCATTTGTTCCAAACATTATATTTGTAGATTATCTTAATATTTGTACATCTTCCAGAATAAAAACAGGGTCTAATGTCAATTCTTACACGCTTATCAAATCAATTGCAGAAGAACTTCGTGGTCTTGCTGTGGAAAATAAACTTCCTATTCTCTCTGCGACCCAAACCACTAGAGCGGGGTATTCAAGTACTGATGTCGGGTTGGAAGATACTTCAGAGAGTTTCGGGTTACCTGCAACTGCAGATCTTATGTTTGCAATTATATCTACTGAGCAAATGGAAGAAGTTGGACAAATATTAGTAAAACAGTTGAAGAATAGATATAATGACCCTACAGTAAATCGTAAATTTGTAGTGGGTATTAACCGTGCAAAAATGAGATTATTTGATGTATCTCAAGTAGCACAAGATGAATTGGTAGATACTGGTCAAATAGCTGATGATACACCATCTTTTGACATAGCAACTGGTGGTAAATTTAAGAAACAAGATTTCGCAGGATTTGACTATGAATGAAGAAAATATCCCTAAATCTTTTAAGATGAGTTATAACTTACATAGACCTTGGTCTGACATTTTATTTGAAACAACCCTTCCACCAATGATTTTGGAGAAGATGATAGAAATTTCTGATAAAGTGTTGGCTGACCCAAAGAGGACACATTGGGGGGATAATCTTGCAGGACAAATTAAAGAAGAACCGTTAATACCTCCCGAATTATTAAAAGAACACAATTTAACAGACTTTTTTGGTAATATGGTTCTTGAGTATGTTCATCAATGTAATCTACAAAAAACTCCACCAGAACAAAGTCAAAATATGGAGGCTGTAAAAAACCGTATTCAAGTTACAATTGCCAGTATGTGGATAGTAGAACAACAGCCTGGGGAGTATAATCCTATTCATACTCATACAAATTGTGATATTTCTACGGTGATGTTTTTAAAAGCTCCTATTTTTTTACCTTCAGAAAAACCAGACAGAGATGATGATGGTACAATATATTTCGTAGGAGGTGCTGGTGCTAATGATAAACTAAAAATGAGTTCACTCAAAGTTAAACCAAAGCCTGGAGCTTTCTTCATTTTTCCCGCACATCTTCAACATACAGTTTATCCTTATAAAACAAATGATAACTTTGCAAGAAGGAGTGTTTCTTTTAATGCACAATTTGAGTACAAAGTTGATACGGACTTTTCAAGTTCCACATGATTACAAAAAATAAAGATTTAAAAGGTAACTATGAAAGATACTGTTGCAGTTATTGACCGTACTGGTTCTAATAATGGTTCTAAGACAACAAAGAAGACTAAAAGGCCAGATTCTCCACGAAAATATAAGGTCATTTATCATAATGATAATTATACACCAATGGAATTTGTTACTTGGTCACTAATGGAGTTTTTCAACAGAACAGAAATTGATGCTCAATCTCTTACCCTTGCAGTTCATAAGCTGGGGTCTGCTGTTGCCGGAGTGTATGATTATCAAATTGCAGAACAAAAAATATGGGAAGTCTTGACATCTGCAAAAGAAAACGAATTTCCATTACAGGTCACAGGTGAGCAAGAATAACATAATAAACCTTTCAGATTATCGTAAAGAAAAAGAAAAAGAAACCCCCCAAAACCCCCCACAATATATCCAAGACTTTGAAGTCGGCGGATACTACATATATCCAGAATTAGGTGTAATGATACATTGTATGTTGATTACAGATAGTTCTCACACCCACAAAAACGAATTAATGTACATAATGGAAGACCAATTTGGTGATCTATTATCTGTACCTATAAATGATCCAGATAGTATGATGGGTTGGCGTCTTCTTGAAAAAGAAGTTTTTACAGAAATAGTCAAAAAAGGTCTACCAGAACCAGAACCCCCTAGAGTTGGTTGAGTATAAATATTCGGAGAAGTTATAACCTTTTTTTTGGAGTAAA
>ENA-ORDI01001192-ORDI01001192.1-marine-metagenome-genome-assembly--contig:-NODE-1192-length-14738-cov-3.977218_pt1 | contig 14738 bp, 14 predicted proteins | sample MGYA00248628_ERZ508525 | MGnify/ENA primary metagenome ERZ508525 (study PRJEB26195, sample SAMN05422138) | marine metagenome | isolation source: East of Porto Seguro, South Atlantic Ocean | place... | reverse complement strand
ACATCCACGGCTCCGACGGTCTGGGCGACGCAGGGTTGCCAGCGCCGTCGGTCGAGGTCCGGGATGAGAACGCCGTAATCAAGATAGTCCAGAGCGTGATGGACGCTCCGGGAGAGATAACATTCGTGGCTTTGGGGCGTCTAACGAACCTGGCGTTGGCGATCAGCGTTGAGCCGCGAGTCGCGTCATCGCTGGTCGAGGTGGTGGTTATGGGAGGCGCAGTCACGGTTCCAGGCAACGTCTCGATGGTCTCAAGCGCCAATCTCTGGGGCGACCCCGAAGCGGCAGACGTCGTGTACCGCTCAGGTGCGTCGGTGGTCCAAGTGGGTCTGGACGTGTGCAACAAAGTCGAGATTTCGGCGGAACAACTTTCCAGAGTTTGGGCGGCCAGAACACCGGTCTCCGAACTGATGGAGAAAGCGACCCCTTTCATCCAGAAGGCATATGCCGAGAGGGGCCGAGAGATGGGGCCGGGGGCAGTCAAGTACAATGACGTTCCAGCGATGTCCTACGCCATCGACCCGACACTGTTCGAGACTCGCCACCTCTACGTGCGTATCGCGACAGGGAACGAGTTGACGCAAGGACAGACTCTGGCCGACCTGGACGGCCAGACCGGGGAACAGCCGAACACCCTCGTGGCTCTGGACGTTGACGGAGCTCGGCTGTCGGAGATGTGGGCCGAGCGGGTTTCGGCGTTGTGACCTGCTAGCTCAACCCTACGCGAGACAAGAACTCCGGCTTGCCTTGGACTCCCACATTCAGGCGGAAAAGGCCGCCTGCGCCAGGGCCTTCCTCGGCCTTGTTGCCGCCTCCGGCTGTGGTTACGTACATATCAGTCAGATCGACGCCGCCGAATATCACACTGGAGACTTTCTTGGCCGGGAACTGTATCTGCACAACCTGTTCGCCATCGGGATTGTATCGGTACAGTGATGAGCCGTCCCATCGAGCGCCCCAGACGTAACCTTCGGCGTCCACGGTCATGCCGTCTGGAATGCTGCCGTCGTCTGGAGTCTCGACGAACACGCGTTGGTTAGTGATGTCGCCAGAGTCGATGTCGTAGTCGAAGATGTAGATTTTTCGGGCCAGCGAGTCTGTGTAGTACATCTGCTTCTGGTCGGGCGAAAAACCTATCCCGTTGGACAGACCCACGCCTTCCAACACTGTTGTTATCGAGCCATCGGTGTCCATGCGGTACAGAGTCGCTGAGCGAGTATCGGTGGGCATTGTTCCGCAAAACACGCGACCCGCCGGGTCTGCGGCGACATCGTTGAAACGGTTGTCGGCCTCGCCTTCCATCTCATTGACGAGGTACTCAAGCTTCCCGTCCCGCCACACAGCGACAGAGCCTCGGTCCATAAACAGTAACAGCGAGCCGTCAGACTGGATGGTGTATCCGCCGACAATGCGGCCTTCATAAATCTGTTCGTGCCTGCGAGAGAAGGGGTTCAATCGGAAAATGCGACCCTGAGGGATGTCCGACCAGTAAACCTGCCTCTCCATTGGGTGCCACAGAGGGCCTTCGCCAGTTTCGCAACGGTAGTCTGCCATCAGTTCAGGGATCATGTTGTGCCTCGGGGACTCGCGGACTCAAGGTTTCAGGTATCAGAATAAGTTCGTCAGGTTTGCCGCAGGCGACCAGATGCTTCGACTTCCCTCAGCATGAAAATTCGGCAATTTACCACCTGATACCTGACACCTTCAAGAAGCGTCAACGCTCGCCAGTTGGCCGAACTTGCCTTCAAAGAAGATCAGAGGATCGCCAGAGCCGACGTCGATCTGGTCCACCTCGCCTATGAAGATGGTGTGGTCTCCCGCTACGGTTTCGGCTACGACGTGACAGTCCATATGAGCCAGTGAGCCGTCCACGATGGCGCCACCATGAGGGGTCCTGGTGAAGGACACTTCAACATCGCCTGTCTTCTTCTCGGTGGGTCGGGCGAAGTATTGGGCGATGGCAAGTTGTTCCATCTTCAGGATGTTGATGGCGAACCGTTTGGACTCTTTGATGAGCGGATAGGACGCGGTGTTGTGACCGGCGCATACTAAGGCCAGCAGCGGGTCCAGTGAGACGGAGCAGATGCCATTGGCTGTCATGCCGTGGACCTCGCCATCGGGCTGGAACGTGGTAATAACCGTGACGCCGGTGGCAAACTTGCCCCAAGCCTGACGAAAAAGATGTGGGTCGGACATAGCAGAACCTCGCAATGGGAGATTTGGAAGGCGGCGACCCTCCGATGGTCGTGTTTGAATTTCTCGAATTATAGTGGCGCCAGAGTGATATGGAAAGTCTAACGCGCTGGTTCGACCACCATGAGGGAGTGCTTGTTCAATTCCGCCTGAACAGAACCGGAGTACGGAATGCCCTTCTGTTCGCTGATTGGCTGGCTTCGAACGTCATAAACCGTGATGTCGATTAGTTGGCCTTTCGCGAAAGGGAGACGCAGGTTTACGGATGTGTTGTCATAGGCCATCGCGAAGGCCTGTAGGCCGCTCCACACATGGGCCTTCGTTACCTCGGCGAGAACAGCGGGCAGTCCCGTTGCCTCGGCTATCGCTTGACCCACGATGAAGGGGAATGCTTCGTGGTGGAGTTGGTTTATCAGCCACAGGTAGTTACCCTGCCCATCGGTCACGAGGTACGGCGCGGCGCGCTCCTTGCGGGCTCCGTTAGAAGTTGGGGCCAGCATCGGGCCGGAGGCGAAGACACGATCCGCTGCTATCTCGTTGGAGCCTGCCAGATTGGCAACTTCCCCCGGACGGTAAAAATCCGGGAACGGAGCGAGGCTCATCGTCTGCCCCAACACCTGTCCCGAAGCTGGGAATATGGACTCGTCTTTGGAGGCATCCTCGTTCTCTCCTTCAGAGGTCACGGCGAACGAAGTCAGCAGGGAGATGTGATACTCCTCTGACGACGACAGCCCTGGATTGGCGAATGCGAATCGTGTGGGCAAACCGAACTGTCCACGCACGTTCTGCCAGGCGCCTGAGTCTGGCAACCCGACGACAGGATGGACGAACACCGGCTCTGGCTGGTTAAACGGGCCCAGCCGTGTCACAAGCTCGGCACTGAGGTCTTGAGCGTGAGTCTAGTAGAGCTCCCCATGCCAACTTCTTCCTCGGTGTCCTCGTTGCCGCCGGGGGTGAGGATGTATGTCAGGTCTGACTCTCCGCCTTCCCACGGACTGTCGTATGTCAGGACTGTGCGATATCCTGCCGCCTCCAGAGCGTCATCTACGTTGCCGACGATGCTGATGGAAACATGCTCGAAATACTCGTCAGCCGAGAACCCGCCTTCACCTGGGACGCGAAACCTGTCCAGGATGATATTGGCGATGGGGTGAGCGTCGTCAGGCTTCAGATGGACAGCGATGCGTTCGAGGATGTCCGTGGTGATACCTGGCCTGGACGAGGCGGCGATGGCTGCCTCCATGTCGGCTGTGAGCAGAATTCGGTCAACGCCCTGCCTCAATGCGGCCACAGTCAGCAGATTCAACCAAGGCCCCGTGGCGCAATTCTCGACAGATGTGCCGTCGTCCAGTTTGGTATGGTTCTCGTCGATGGGCAGAGGTCGAGTGTCGGAGTAGACGTCGGCCAGCGAGAGGTTGGGGTGGCAGGGAATCGGGTTGTACGCGCCGACAACAACGCTGGTTTCAGGCTCAGGAGACAGCGCCCTTGCTCTCGCGTACACGGTGCCGTTGGTCATGCCAAAAAGCGTCGTTCGAGTGAACGTATGTGTAGGTGTCCTTCACTTCCTTCTGGTCGGGGTAGAACGAGTAGTAGTAGCCCTGCCATACCGTTCCCACATCCGCCCCTGTTCGCATGTAGGGCACGCCCTTGGCGGCCAGATGATTGGCGATCGCGGTGTCGTACTCGCTCGAGAATGCCTCGGATGAAATAGCGTCGGCTCCTGTTGCCAGCACTTCATCGACAAACACCAGAGTCTGATCGATCGTGAGGGGAGGCAGGTTGCCGGAAATGCTCAGGCCACTGCTTCCGATGCCCTCCTCATTCGCCAAATTGATGATGTGGGCTAAAGACTCGATAAGCGCGGGCCCTTCATTTCGAGGCGGTGGGCCTCATCCATCACCATGGGCAGAAGGTTTCCAGTCCAGTAGAATCTTCCTTTGGCTTCATCTTCGTCGATTTTGAGTTCGTCATCTTCGGGCGGGCCGGCTTACTGGCTGTTGTAGTCGAATCCCTGGTGTCGCAGGGAAGCTAGCAACCGGCTGTCGAAATAGACTGCTCCGTCGCCCTCGACGCCATAGACCTCTATTTCGGTGTAGCCACGCTCTGAGAGCCATTGCAGGTTGGCGCGAATCATGTCCTCCAACACGGGCGACCTTTCAAGGGGGATAATCGAGCCTTTGGGAGACTCGCCGAACTGGGATTCAGCTTCGACCTCGAAAACCAACTTGCCGGTGTTGAGGTCGGTGAACAGCAGGTCAACCTGCGTGGACAGCCTTGGAAGGTCTCCATTTGCTGTGGTGAGAGCGGAAGGGTTTCAAGATGGTTGAGCGGGTCCGCTGGATGCCACGGACGGAGCTGGCGTTGTGGCTGGGTTGGGCGCAGGCGAGGCAGGTTGAGCAGGGTTGGATGTTGGAACCGCCGGATTCTGTGTCGGCGCGGAGGCCACCGGCTCGTCTTCATCGAAGTCTTCCTCATCGTCATCCCCGCCGCAGGAAACCAGAGCCAATAGCGTCATAAGACTGAGAAGAATCAAAACACTTTTGCCTGCGCGCAACGAAAATCGAGAATAGACCACGAAAATTCCTCCGTTGGTGACTCCCCAATCCGGTGAATCTAGCAACGAGATCAGCCATGGTCTATCGGCAGTGCGTTTGATATTCGTATGGATCAGGACTTAAATTGACATACACGACGGCCAGTCCTTAGAATGCAGGCACGATTGACGATCCGATGAGACGCCTTTTGGAATCACACGCGCACTGATAACTCTACTGGAGGCTGTAACATGGCAACCAAGGCTTACATTCTAATAGAGACCGGTGTGGGCAAATCGAAAGACGTGTCCGACTCTTTGACGTCGGTGTCTGGAGTCAAAACCGTGGACACGGTCACCGGCCAATATGACATTATTGCCACCGTCGAGGCGACTGACCTGAATGCGATCGGAGAGATCGTGACCGGGCAAGTTCACACAATCAACGGAATCATGCGAACCGTGACGTGCCTGACGGTCGAGTCTGATCAGCCGGCCTGATTCAGCGATTCATCGAGACTGCGCGCCTAACATTCCTCTCGGCAACCATCACGGGTAGCAGTTCTCCAATTCAGCTTGGCGCCACCTCCATGTAGGGTCTCGTCGCCATATCTGGTTTCTGATCCTAAGTTCCTTATCTCTTCTGAACTTCACCGAATTGTGCGACAATGCGGTCGAAATTTTCAGACGCTGAAAGGAGGCGATACCAATGCCCGACAACATTACGCCAACCGATCACAACGTGGAAGTCAACGGCCTTAACATCCATTATGTGGACTGGGGAGGAGATTCCAACCGTAACCTTCTGTTGGTCCACGGGCAGGGCGGAAACGCCCGGAACTGGGATCACATCGCCCTGGCTCTGCGAGACGAATTTCGAGTCGTGGCCCTAGACCAGCGTGGCCATGGAGAGTCGGATCACACTCGCGAGGGCTACGCAGTAACGGCCTTCGCTTCGGATCTGGCCGAGTTCGCCGAGAAGATCGGCATCACTCCATATTCCTACGTCGGGGCGTCCCTGGGAGCGCGGAACGGCATATCCTACGCAGGCGACCACTCCGACCACCTCAAGCACTTCGTCTGCCTGGACTACGGCCCCGAGATGAGCGTCGCCTCGGCCAGAAACCAGATAAGCGGCATGAACCGCCGCGCTCTGGGTTGGCGCAGTATCGACGAGTACGTCGACCAGCAACGCATCAACAACCCCAGGCTCTCCGACGAGTACGTTCGCCATCAGGCCCAACACGCCCTCAGGCTCAACTATGCCGGAAAATATGTCACCAAGTCTGATCCGGATATGTTCTGGATAAACGGAAGTTTCGGCGTAAACGAAGTTCCCCACCTGTGGGAGCAGTGGGCGAAGATAAGCTGTCCGATACTGGAGTTGAAGGGCGGCGAAAGCGACTTCCTGTCGCCGGAAATTTGGGACCGAATGCACGAGACCCAGCCCAGCCTCCGGTTTGTCGAGGTGCCGGAATCAGGCCACGGAATCACCGGAGACAACCCTGAGTTTCTGCTGAAAGAGCTTCGCGGCTTCTTCGTGGACTAGGCGCAAAACCTAACGCTTGAGGGTCGTCGGACGTTATCTATTGTGAAGCGTCTGGCGGCCTGTGAACATCTCATTGGATGAGGGCGGACGTTTCCAACGTTACAATTCGCTCCCCAAGAATCTGTCGAACGCCAAACTCAAGGACATATCGACCCGATCGCATTGACACAGGCCGATCTGTCCCCTGATTGAGTCGCCGACTTCGGAGGTTTCATCGAATGCTCAAGCGTTATCGAGTGGCTCTATTCCTAACTCTGATTGTCATCAGCGCGGCGGCTCTAAGCGCATGCGACCTGGGATCAAGCTCTCAGGACTCACCGGCCCCCGCGACTGTCGTTACCGTCCCGACCGAATCAGCGCCAACCGTCGAATCTGTCGTGCAACAATCGTCGCCTGCTCCTGCTCCTGCTCCTGCGCCCATAGCCCAGGTCGCGACTCCGTCCCAAGCTCCGGTGCAGGTTCCTACGCCGATAACGGCGCCCGCGATACCGACTCAGGCTCCCGAACCGACGAGCGCTCCGAGTCCAACCCAGGCCCCAGCGCCGACCAGCGAGCCTATTGTGACGGCAGTCGCCAGCCCCGCCCAAGAACCTGACACCGAGATGGTGATCGAGGGCACGCGCAGCGGCAGTGGAGCCGCCGTGGTCTCCCTGAATCCGGCTGCGGCGGAATTGACCACCGTTGACGTGGTCAAGATACTCAAGCCGTCCATCGTTCAGATAGTCTCAGAACTAGCGGCGATGGGATTTAGTAACTCGGCGCTGCCCCCGACGGGCGTCGGCACCGGCGTCATTCTCGACCAACAGGGCCACATTCTCACCAACAACCACGTGGTCGAGGACGCACAGCGACTGACTGTGACCCTCGAAAACGGCGAGAGTTTCCCCGCACAGATTGTTGGACGTGACGATATTACAGACCTGGCCGTTATACGTATTCAAGCGGACGGTCTTCAGCCCGCCAAATTAGGTGTATCCGCCGAGGTGGAGGTGGGGCAGGATGTCATCGCCATCGGGCACGCGCTGGGTCTTCCCGGTGGTCCGACCGTCAGCAAAGGCGTCGTAAGCGCTTTGGAACGTTCCATAAACACCGAGCAAAATTACACTATTGTTGACCTGATCCAGACCGACGCTTCCATCAATCCCGGCAACAGCGGAGGCGCGTTAGCGAACACTGCGGCAGAGGTCATCGGTATCAACACGGTCATCATCCAGGGTGGGCAGGGCATCGGCTTCGCGATCAATATTGACGACGCGAAGGTGGTCGCTCGACAGCTTATGGATCAGGGCTTCGTGCGACGCGGATTCCTAGGCATCACGCCTGTCAACCTGACTCCGGGTATAGCAAACCAGTTGGGTCTGGACATCACCGAGGGCGTGATTCTGGCCAGGATCATTCAGGGCACAGCCGCCGCGGAAGCAGACCTACGGGTCAATGACGTTATCGTCCGGCTGGGCAACGAGAGCATCGGCAACACCGGAGAGCTTTCCAAGTTCCTTATCGCTCACCAGCCCGGCGAAACTGTGGACATCGTCATCATACGGGACGGCCGCGAAGTGGTAGGCAAGCTGACCCTGCGAGACAGGCCTGGCTAGTCTTAGGATTCGCAATTCTGAGTTCGCAAACGAAGAATCTGGTTGTCCGCAAATCGGCGGTTGTTCCACGGCGACCAGATGCATCGGTGTCGCTCAGCATGACAGTGAATAATAGGGGAGTCGGAAACGGCCCCCAATTTTCTAAACGGTGCGGTGCGTTGGATTGCGCCACGTCATGCCCTCGGTGCGACGCATGAACTCGGCGTGCAAACCTACGCTGGAGGCGATGATGCCGTCGCTAAACAACCCTGCTCGACTGCCTGCGCGGTCGGTGACGACGCCTCCGGCCTCCTCGATCAGGAGCAGGCGCCACCTGGTCCCAGGGTTCCAATCGGTGGTTGAAGTATATGTCGTACCGCCCAGCGGCGGCGTAGGATATTCCCAGCGCCGCCGACCCCAGGTTCGCGTTGAGCCGACGTCGTTCAACATAGCTTGGATGACTTGCAGTCCGTTGGTCGCTCCGTCGTCACCGGCGTAGCTCAGGTCGAATCCGACCACCGATTTCGATAGGTTGGGCCTGTCCGAAACGTGTATCGGATCGTCGTTCAAGAACGCTCCTTTGCCTCGCTCGGCGTGGAACATCTCGTTGCACATTGGGTCGTAGTTCACGCCGACCAGCGCCTCGCCGTCAAGAGCCAGTCCCACCACCAGCGAGACGAAGGGTATCCCCCAGGCGTAGTTTCGAGTGCCATACACTGGATCAACGATCCTTACGTAGCCTTCATCAGGCCTCGCGCCGGCCGACTCTTCTCCCAGCAGTCCCATGTCTGGGAACTCGCGGGCAAGCTCGGCCATAATGAAAGCTTCCGACTCCTTGTCCACGTTGGTTACGAAGTCGTTGCTTCCCTTCATTGAGATTTCCTTGGCCTGGTAGAACCGCCCCAACAGGATTTCGCCCGCTTTGTAGGACACCTCAATGGCAACCTGCATCGCTGTCTTGCCGCTGACGCTCAGGGGTATTTCTGCCATTTTGTCTCCTGTGTTGTGAGCGTAAACAGTCGTGATTCTGTTCCAGTTAGGTTTGTGGCAATGTATCAAACGGACACCGACGCGGACAAGCGGAGAGCGCTTACCGGTCCATACTGATTGCCAGAAAACCTGTCAATCTGACGACCTCGCCTCTTGATGTTTCGACCTCGTTCTGTGCTACTATCGAGCCCTGTTTCAGGGAGACGAGGCTGAACGATGACCACCACCGCCAATCAACCCAAAGAGCTATGGGAAGCAGTCCTGGGCGACCTGCAAATGCACGTCACGAGGCCCAACTTCGAGACGTGGCTCAAAAACACCGTGGGCATCGCATTCCGTGACGGCGAATTCGTGGTTGGCGCTCCAAACGCCTTCGTGGCCGAGATGCTGGAACAGCGGATGTACTCTCTCATATCTCTGACCGCTGAACGGGTGGTCAAGGGCCCGGTGGAGGTCCGATTCCAGGTGCTGTTGTCCGAGGAGGTTGATGCGGCTGACGAGCCCGAAGACGCAGACGATCAACGTTTGACTGAAGCGGAGCCAACGGGAGTTCTCCACCCAACGTTCAGCCCCAAAGCCAGACTAACCACACTGAACACGAAATACACCTTCGGGCGTTTCGTCGTGGGCAAATCCAATGAGTTGGCTCACGCCGCCGCCGAGGCTGTGTCGAATCGGCCCGGCGAAGTGTATAGCCCCCTAGTGCTGTACGGCGCCGTCGGACTGGGCAAGACTCACCTGATGCACGCCATCGGGCATCGTGCGGTTGCCAACGGCCTGTCCCTCATCTACGCGACCACTGAGGAGTTCACAAACGAGTACATCAAGGCCATTGGAGAAGGCCGAACCGAAGAGTTCAGAGACCGCTACCGTAGCACCGATGTGCTGTTGCTGGACGACATACAGTTCCTGATAGGCAAGGAGCAGACTCAGGAAGGGTTCTTCCACACTTTCAACGCCCTCCACATGACCAACCGGCAGATCGTGATAACCAGCGACCGTCCGGTAAGCGCGCTGACACTGCTTGAAGATCGCATCCAATCCAGGCTGGCTGGGGGGTTGGTGGTAGACATTCAGGCCCCGGACATCGAGACTCGGCTTGCCATTCTGAGAGCCAAAGCCGAGACTATCAATCAGGACGTTTCTCAGACGGTGCTGGATTTCCTGGCCGAGCGCATTCACAAGAACATTCGCGAGTTGGAGGGCAGCCTGAACCGAGTCGTCGCCTATGCTGACCTGACGGGCAGTCTCTTAGACGTCGAGTTGGTCAAAAGGGCTATCGACGGACTGGCGGACCCGGATGAGCATCGGGCGATTCCCGACTATGTGGTCGTCGACGCTGTCGCGACACACTACGGCGTGGACCAGCAAGTTCTCAAGGGTCGCAAACGCGACAAGAAGACCGCCCAGGCGCGCCAGATGGCTATGTACCTCATGAGAGAGGATGGCAACATGGGTTTGACGGCCATCGGCAGGGCGCTGGGCGGCAAGGACCACACCACCGTGGCCCACGGCTGCGATCGCATCAAAACCCAGCTTCCTGTGGACGCTCAACTACGCCGCGACCTGCTCAAGATTCGGGAGGCTCTGGCGGCGGCTTAGCGCGTCACAATGCCGTACTGAGCGTCCCCTCGCCATACGAAGCGGAGCGAAGTATCTGGTCTCTGTGATCCAAACGGTTGTTTGTGACGATCAGATTCTTCGCTTCCGGACTCAGAATGACGAATGGTCTGAGGACTCATGATCGCGAAAGCGTGAGTTACGCGACGCTGGCAGGCGCAAGCTCCAACCTCTCGACGATAGCCCTCACCTCGTTGAACGTACGATCATCCGGTGGACTAGCCGGGTGGCGGACGTTGACGGTCTTGAACACGCCCCGTAATCTCAGCACTTCTTTGCCCATGCCCTGCCCCAAGGTCTTGAGCAGCGGAACAAACCTGTCAAATTCTTGGATGGCTTCGGCTTCCTTGCCATCCTGATACAGGTCCCATACTTTACGGAACATCTCAGGCACGCAGGCAAAGGGCATGGTTCCGACAGCTCCGCGCCGCAACTCCTCGATGAAGAAGTTGCCTCCCGCTCCGCCGAAGATTATCAGGTCGTCGCCTCCTAAACGATTGGCCTCGGCGACCCTGCGAGCGGTTGGCGCGACCTCAACCTTGGCGTGGCAGGCTTTTTCCGACTCCTTGGCTATCTGCGCGGCCAGCGGAGCGCCGAAGAAGGCCAGTATTCCCTCGCCTATGAGTCGGGCCACAGTGCCTTCGTATCTGACAACAGGTTGGATCATGTAGTCGAAGGCCTCGTTCATGATCTCGGTCCACTCTTCGGGGTCAAGCTGTTCGGCGAAGGTGGTTGAGCCGGTCACGTCGCAGAACAGCGCCGTGATGACGCGGCGTTCTCCCAGCACCCCACGACTGGCGCGGGATGATCGAGACGAACGACGGCGTCCCTGCATTAAGTCATCCCCCATTCTGGAAACAGGTGAAGAATCTGGTCGTGACCCAGACGCCCGTTGTATAGCAGGCTACGAGATGCTTCGCTGCGGCTCAGCATGGCAACTTGAGTTTTCATGAGTGGCGATGTCGTCGGCATCCAGTGTGGAAAGAACCCCTGAAGATTGTCCGTAGTCTAGGCGGGAGCAACAATCGTGCCAAGAAAGCGGTTACGCGCCGACAATCTCCAGCGATGCGGTCTCAGCGTTCAGAGAAACGAGGTTCACGAAGTCGCGAATGTCCTCAAGGTGGCTGGTTATCTGCTGAGCAGAGATTCCCTCCAGCCCGTAAACGACGAACAACACATCGCTGGTGTCCGAAGTGATGGGCGTCCGGTTGTCGGGCCCGTATATGATGGAGGACATTACGCCCTGAGCGTCGGCGATGAACACATCGTCTGGACTGAGAGTCTGCTCTTTGCCAGACATCATTGTGTACCTCTCGTCTCCGGTTGAGACGTCCAGCGTTACGGGATTTTGAAGCGTCGCCACGTCGTGTCCTGCTGTCAGCAGGTGATTCTTTAGCTCGGCGGCGAACATCGCGCTCACCAGCGTCGAAATTCGGGGCAGGCTGCGGCCTTTGAGGGCGATGGACTCGATCTGCAACTGGACGTGATAGGTTTTTTTGAATTTTTTGTAATGGGCTGTATATGCCTGGATGGTGGGCAGTGCTCGGATTGTCGGCCTGCCGCCTTCAAAGTAGTTCTTGCGAATTTCCGACTCAATCGCACTCATCCTGGAGTTCAGTTCGGGGTGGTTGGCGGGATTGGACACGTTCTTCATTACCAGGGCGCCGACCGACGCTCCGGGGAACGCCTCTCTCCATCTATCGGTTGCCTCAAACATAATTGTCCTTCCTTGCGACTCTCGATGTTTGCGTGAAAGTATCTCACATTTGACAAGCTGACGAAGTGTGAGCCTCCGATCTTGTGAGGAACAGAATATGATCATCGAAATCGTCGAGTTTGACGATGACCGCCTGGAAGCCGCTGCGTCTCTGGTGGCGGCCCGATACGGCACCGAATTGGAGCAAGAGCCGTTGTTGTCGCGTCGGTATCAGCACGCTGCTGAAACGATTCCGTTTCTTCACGACCTCAGAAACGAGGGCCCTGGAGTTGCCGCTCTAGAGGACGGAAGGCTGATCGGCTTTATTCTCGGCATGGTCTCGATGTTCAAAGGAGTGTATACGGCATATGTCCCGGACTTCGGACATGGGACCGACACATTGAAAAGCCGAAACGTGTACCGAGATATGTATGCTCAACTGGCCGCTCGCTGGGTTGGAAGCGGATGCTTCACTCACAACATATCCATCATGGCCCACCACCGCCAGGCCATCGACGCATTTCACTCGCTGGGTTTCGGCATGATTAACATTGATGCGCTGCGGGACTTCAGCCCTGGCCCGGATTTGCCCCCCAAGATTGAGGTGCGCCGGGCGGGTCGTCGAGACTTGGAGGTCTTGATGTCACCGGAGACGAAGCTGAAACGCCACCTGGCGTCGTCTCCCATCTTCATCCCGTCACTACCGAACCCTGAGATGCAAAGGTCTGTTGAGGAGCAACTGCTCGATTCAGACCAACCCATCTGGATTGCCAGCCACGAAGGCGCACCGGTGGGATTTATCGTCACAGAATCTACTGGCCGTGGCCCCGTGCTGGCTCGATCAGACGGCGGGATTTTGAGCCTGGTGGGCGCCTTTGTGGAGCCGGGCGCCCGGAGCCTGGGGGTCGGTTCGGCTTTGCTTAACACAGCCCTGGAATGGGGCCGTTCGTCGGATTACAACGTGTGCGTTGTCGATTTCGAGTCGGCGAATATCGAAGCAACACGATTCTGGCAGGGGGCAGGCTTCCGCCTTGTGATATATTCCCTGTCCCGCCGCTTGGACGACCGGATTGCCTGGGCCAAAGATTAGCGGCGACCGGTCTAGGGCGTGAAGTGATATATCTTCTCGTCGAAGGAGAGGATGAATATCTCTCCTGAAGGGGTCTGCGCGAAGGACGATATTCTGAGGGATGTGTCTGCGATCATCATCTGCTCGGTGACGCGGGAGCCGTCGTGCCTCAGCGCCCATATTTTGCCTGAGCAAAAATCCCCGTACACGTATGCGCCAAATAACTGGGGCAGGCGAGAGCCTCGATAGACGTATCCACCCGTGACCGAGCAACCGCCGCCCCGGTCATACTCGGCGACCGGAAGCGCAAGACCCGACTGATCGCATGTTCCGTCTGCGAGAGCGTAGCAGTGGAGGCCCTCCATCACGTTCCAGCCATAATTGCCACCACGATTAACCAGATCAATCTCCTCGAAGCTATTTTGCCCTACGTCTCCAACCCACAGGTCTCCAGTGAGGGGATCGAAGCTGAAGCGCCACGGGTTCCGCAGCCCGTATGCCCATATTTCGCCCCTGGCGTTCGGGTTGCCCACGAAGGGGTTGTCGTCGGGTATGGCATATCTCCCCAAGGAGTCCAGCCCGCTGACGTCGATGCGGAGAATCGAGCCAAGCAGGTTCGAGCGGTTCTGCCCGTTGCCGTTGGGGTCTCCACGACTGCCGCCGTCCCCGAGTGAGATGTACAGGAACCCGTCTGGGCCGAAACGAATCTGACCACCGTTGTGATTGGAAAATGGCTGGGCTACTTCCATGATGACAAGTTCGCTGTCTGGGTCCGCGCGGTCAGGGGTGTCAGCGCTCACAGAGAAACGCGATATGACTGATCGCCTGGGGCTGGCGCCTGAGTAGTAGGTGTAGAAAAATCCGTTGGCCGAAAAATCGGGGTCCAGGGCCAGCCCCAGCAATCCCTCCTCGTTGCCACGGTCGCCCACCCGGCTTCGGATGTCCATGAACTCGTGAACTTGGGCGTCTTCCCCAGTAGAATCCAGAACTTTGATCTGACCGGGTTGCAGCGCCAGGAACGCTCTGTCAGACCCATCGTTAGTGAAGATCATGTCCACCATCCTGTCGAATGAGACATTGGGGAACACCCTCGCCACGTTCATCGGTTGGAGGGGCGCTGGCTCGGACTGAGGGACGGGGGTTGGAATTACTTGGGACGGCGGCACAGAGGTCGCTCGAGGCAAAGGGACATCGACGATCACAGGTGTGGGAATTAACGCCGTCATAGGTGTTGGGCCGGCTGGCGTAGGTTGAACGCCGCCGGATGGCTGAGTCAGTGTCTCGGAGCCGTTGCAGGTCATGGCGGCCAGCGCTGCGAAAAATCCCAAAAGTAGGCTTCTCATGCCTGTGATTATACCGGCGGCGCGGTCACAGAGTTATGCCCTAACCATTAATTTGAAGTGTAATGATAAACGCGGCGGCCTTGAGGAAAGGACGCCGCGTTTTATACAGGGAGGATTATCAGTTTTTGGCAGAGAAGCCGGATTTAGCCCAGGTGGCCGTACCGCTGATTG
>ENA-ORDI01001183-ORDI01001183.1-marine-metagenome-genome-assembly--contig:-NODE-1183-length-14784-cov-4.774325_pt1 | contig 14784 bp, 16 predicted proteins | sample MGYA00248628_ERZ508525 | MGnify/ENA primary metagenome ERZ508525 (study PRJEB26195, sample SAMN05422138) | marine metagenome | isolation source: East of Porto Seguro, South Atlantic Ocean | place... | reverse complement strand
AGGCAATTTTTGAAGAAACAGAAGTACCAGGGGAATGGAATAAATACATTAAAATGAATTATGAGTTTTTTGGACAAGAGGCACCAGAGTGAAAACATTAAATGTATATGACAAAGACCTAAAAGAAATAAGTTCTTTGGTTGAACAGTTTATTGATACTAGTGAAAGACCAATTCAGATAATTACTGAATATGACTTTTACTCTAAGAGAAAGAAAGTTGTTGGAGAGATTTTAAATAGAAAAAGAAGTTTGAAAGAAATGAAATTTTATTGTCTGTTTAATACACCATACGTTACTTGGAGAATTTATAAATGAGTATATTTAAAAAGTCTAAGAGTAAGAGAACAACATTTACTGGAATAGAGATAACAGAAAAGAAAAAACATAAAAGTGATCACGAATTTACAACTGATGTAATTACATTTAATAGGTCAGGTGGACTACCGAAAGGACATCCTTTTATTGATAGAGAATTTCCTGGAGCACTTAAAGTAACAGAAGATTCAATTGAAAAACCGGAAGAATTAACTAATGATATGACTGAAGAAGAACTGAAAGAATATTTCAACAGAGAATGGAATAAATAAAAAGAGGTTATTATGGAATTAAAAGAACAGATTATTAACGATATTAAAAATAACCCTGTAATACTGTATATGAAAGGCACTCAAGATATGCCAATGTGCGGTTTTTCCAATTCTGTAGTGCAGGTACTCAGCCAATATGGTGTGGAATTCAAGGATGTAAATGTATTGGAAAATCCTGAAATTAGAGTAAAGCTATCTGAATATTCAAACTGGCCAACTATCCCCCAGTTATTTATTAATGGTGAACTAATTGGTGGTGCAGATATCACCGTCGAGATGCACAACTCTGGTGAACTCAAAACATTGCTTGGAAAAGAAAATACAGACTAAGAAGACGGTGCTGTTGAAATAACATTAAGGCCCGCAAGTAGCGGGGTTTTTTGTTTGTGAGGTTGATGGTAGATTTGGATATGATTAACCGCATCACACCACTACTATTGTTACTAGTCGATGGGTGTTCTAAAGAACAAAAGGAACCAATCAACATTGATGAATTAAATTAAAGAGATATAAAATGGAACATATTTACAACATAGCCAAATTTGTACATGTTATTAGTTTTGTCTTTATGTCAATCCCTTTATTCAATTTGATTATCGTAAATGAGAGGGCGCTTATGGGGCCATCTTTAAATTATGAGACGGACCGTTATTTTGAAAATATAATTAAAAGAGGGGCAATCCGATGCTTCGTATTTCAGTGGACAGTCTTCATTTCTGGGGTAATTATTTTAACTTTGGGACCGGGGTTAACTGCCATTTGGACTAACTGGGTATTAACCGTAAAAACACTCATTTTGCTACTTTTGATGAGTTTACTTTCATATGTTCATTTTTCAGTTCAACCAAAAATTGAAAAACTATTAGTTTCTTTATCACCCGGTCAACCAGCCCCTGAAGATTTATCAGTAAAACTTGTACCATTTAGAGTTCAACGAAAAAAATTAGCTACAATATGTCTATTCTTAGTAATTACAGCAATAATATTTGGCGTACAAACATATAATCGCTTCCATCCATTTGTTTCTATCGCCTTAATCTTCCTTGCGGCTGGTTTTTCCCACCGTGCCAATAAATCCTTAATACGATTTGGTTGGTTTTAAAAACCTCATGTTATGAAATACCTGATAAATCTGAAAAACGAATTTCCCTTAAACTATCCTGATTACGCCCAGCAGGGTTTTTTGTTTATAGACATTAAAGATAATGTTTTTGAAATAATTTCAAACCTGGCAAAAACCGGAATCATTAAAAAGAAAGATACCTATCATTCCAGGACAGGCAAATTTTAATCAGAAGAAAAATGGTCCATTTTGTTCTAAAAACAATTAACCTAGATCTTCTGGGCGGATCGGCAGCCTGCGGATTCGTTTACCGGTAGCAGCAAATATAGCATTGGTCACTGCTGGTGCTACGGGAGGCAGGCCTGGTTCACCGGCACCGCCAGGTGGCTCAGCACTGGGTACGATATGCACCTCTACCACCGGCATTTCATCAATCTGCAATAATTTAAATTCATGGAAGTTGGACTGAACTACGGCACCCTTTTCAATCGTTATTTCACCCTTTAAAATTGAGGTCAGTCCATAAACTATAGAACTTTCCATCTGGGCTTTAACACCATCCGGATTTACGACCAGCCCGCAATCAACAGCTGTTACAATTTTGTCGATTGTCAATTTACCGTTTTCTCCCACACTTACTTCTGCTACATGGGCTACCCATGAGCCAAAAGATTCATGAACGGCAATACCCATACCCTGGCCTTTGTCCATTTTCTTTCCCCATCCAGCCTTTTCAGCAGTCAGTTTTATCACCCCCAGATGACGGGGTGCCCCTGCCAGTAGCTGGATTCTGAATTTGTAGGGATCTACACCTGCCGCGTAGGACATTTCATCGATAAATCCTTCATTGGCAAAAGCGTTCTGAGAATTGTATACTGAGCGCCACCAGCCTACAGGAACTTTGGTATTGGTCATTACATAATCCACCAGCACATTGGGAATGGCATAGGGCAAATTGGTAGCGCCGTTCACGGCACTGTGATCCAATTTTCCATCCTGAAATTTTTCTGGGAACAGTTGACCGGAGATGGACGGTGCAATTACCCGGTGGATCCAGGATTTAACCTTGTTTTGTTTTGATAGTATTCCGCTGAGTTTATGAATGCTTGTAGGACGATAAAAATCATGGTGCATGTCATCCTCTCTGGTCCAGATAAGCTTTACAGGTTTATTCATTCTTTTGGAAATTTGAATGGCATCAAGTATATAATCAGTAAAAAGCCTACGGCCAAAACCGCCGCCCAGCATTGTAACGTGGACGTCCACATTTTCTGGATCAAGGCCTAAAGCTTCTGCGGCTGTAGATTGTACACGCTGAGGTAACTGTGTTGGAGCCCAGATTTCACAAGAGCCATTTCTTACATGGGCTACACAATTCATGGGTTCCATAGTGGCGTGGGATGTAAAAGGAACTTTATACTGGACTTCGATCAATCGGTCTTCTCCATCGATGAATGTTGAAGTAGTCCCATCATTTCTGGCAATCAAGGCCTTTCCCGATCCCTTTTCTTCCATCATGTCCTCGATGCGCTTACTATCCCAGTTGGCAAAGTCACCAGGATCCCAATCAACCTCCAGAACACGTTGAGCCTTGATGACAGACCAGGTGTTCTTGCCAACCACAGCAATGCCTTCATCAATTTGAAACACTTCCAGAACGCCGCTGACTTTGTTGGCCTCTTTTGGATTGAATGATTTAACATTCCCACCAAATGTTGGACAGCGCAGTACAGTTGCATAAACCATATTTGGTTGTTGAACATCAATGCCAAACTGCGCTGTACCATTCACACGAGACGGAGTATCCAAACCTGATAATGAGCGGCCAATCAGCTTAAAATCTTTTGGATCCTTCAATGGCGGGTCTTCCGGTGCAGGTAGTTTGGCTGCTAATTGTGCTAGCTGTCCATAGGTCAGTGTTCTACCAGAAACCTGGTGAATAATTGTTCCATTTTCAGCACGACAAGTAGCCGGCAACACATTCCATTTATCTGCTGCGGCCTGAATCAGCATTTCCCGGGCCGCAGCACCAGCTTTTCTTAAACGGTTAAATGAACGACGAATAGATCCACTACCGCCTGTGCCTTGGCTACCGTATTTATCGGGATGGGCATCGGCCTGGGCCACTTCAACCTGAGACCAGTCTGCCTCTAATTCTTCAGCCACAATCATGGGCAGGGAAGTACGGATATGCTGTCCCATTTCAGACTTGGCGGCTGTTATAAGGATAGTGTTGTCGGGACGGATAGACACCCAGACATTGGGCTCGAAGACCTCTGCCACAAAACCGGCAGACAAAAGTCGTTCTTTATAGGGCAAAACGACTCCGATCATCAGTCCCGCACTAGCTGTGGTTGAGAGTTTCAGGAAATCCCGTCGTGAATAATCTTTCTTCATCCCTGATCCTCTGCAGCACGGTGGATTGCTTTACGGATGCGATCGTAGGTCCCGCAACGGCAGAGATTCATCCGCATTGCTGAATTAATTGTAGCATCATCGGGGTTAGGATTACGTTTCAATAATGCGGCTGCTGCCATTATCTGGCCAGATTGGCAATAGCCGCACTGGGGCACTTCCTCTGCTAGCCATGCTTTTTGAACAGAGTGCGAATTGTTTTCAGACAATCCTTCAATGGTTGTGATTCGTCTATCCTCCACATATTCTACAGCAGTCATGCAGGACCGGATAGCTTCTCCATCCAAGTGAATGGTACAAGCACCACAAAAACCTCGCCCGCAGCCAAACTTGGTACCTGTATAGCCAAGTTCATCCCGTAGTATCCAGAGCAGTGGTGTATCCGCATCTGCAATGATACGGTGTTTTTTTCCATTAATGTGAAGTGTAAATCTGGGCATAATCCAATTATGTAATGTAATTCACAGCATAATATATAACAACAACATGTGTCCGCTTTCCGGGTACATTTTATATTATATATAAAGTAAAGTAGGCACAGAAGAGTAGAACATTGTGCCCAGCCCAGTAGCGGGGTTTTTTGTTTGTGAAAAAATAAACTTATTAATATCAAATAATAGTTTTTTAATTTGGTGATGAGAATAAATAAATAAAGGGAGAGAATATGTTATTTCATGCAACTCATACACATAGTTACCAGACCTGCCACGCACATGATGAGGATAGAAAGGCTAAAGTGATGGAAGCCGTTCAGTCAGCAGGTGACATTGGCATTAATATCATTGGTATATTTGTAGACCCACCTGGACACGTCGGTTATTTTGTTCTGGAAGCAGAATCTATGGAACAAATAGTACAATTTTTTGACCCATTGCTTGAATTAGGCGATACTAATATTCGTCCAGTTATGAGCATGCAGGCTGCTCTTGACGCATTAAAAAGTACTGATTAAATTAATTTTACTATCAACTCATACATCAAGCCCCGCCCATTAGCGGGGTTTTTTGTTTAATATAAAATGTAACTATATTTTCCAAATACGATGTTGGAGGAGATTTTTTTACCATTTTGGTTTATTAATCGGTCTTAGTGGTATAACTACGCGAAAACGAAGTTGGGAGTTCTCCTCAAGTTGAAAGCGTCCACCAAGACTTGGCCCATCACCCTGACCACCCAAGAATTTCAGCGATTTTGCCTGAACATCGCCTGAACCCGATTCCTTTCCATCAATTCGCCAATGACCGGAACGGAGTGTGGGTATAGGGTCGTAGGCTACTTCAAGTTCCAATTGCACTCGCTCATTGTTTTCTAACTGAAAGATGATAGAAACTTGTGTTGTTGCGCCATCGCGCTTCCCACTTACTTGGTAATTGGTCACAGTGCGGGACTGGTAGAAACCGTCGACCCATTCATCGAATATAGGCTCATCATTATTGGTACATCCTACAAACAACAGGATAAGAAATACCCAGAGCGTACTAATAATTTTGACTAACACGATGTTCCTTTTATTAAAAATAATAGACAATTATATAGTTCATAGTATAAAATATATAACCAATAACTGAGAACTCATAATTTCCTTCCCATTGTACAGATGCTTTACATATATCCAGGTGGAAGGTCTCACGGGGTTTTTTTGTTTATGGGGGTGGTGTTAGATTTGAGAAATGTTTATGGAGTAAAATATGAAAAAATTAATCAACATAATTCCAATTGGTCTCATTGCTTTTAGTATACTCAGTTGTAATTCGGATAACGCAATAACGGAAATTCAGGTCATCACCGCGCTCAATAGTTTTTTTTCTGCTTTGGATGTTGAAAATTTTGACAGCGACAACATTACTGACTTGGTTACAGACGATTTTCGTATTTATGAAAAGGAAATGAATTTTACGTTGGAAGAATTCCTTGATTTTGTAGATAGTCGACCAGAGGGAATGATATCCACGGATTGGGAGTTATCTAATTATACTGTATCTATAGATAATAACTCTGCTCATGTTTATTATTTTAATCAAGGCCAGTTTGTTGTGACCGACCAAGATGGCAAAGAGCAGACTATGAATATTGAGTGGTTGGAGAGTGTTTATATGGTACGAGAAGACGAGTCATTGAAAATAAAGTTCTTACAATCAGAGGATATATAACAATATAAAACACTATTAACTCAGAATAGAATAAGACGTAGGATATTACTAATAAAACATCAAGCCCCGCCCATTAGCAGGATTTTTTGTTTATAGACATTTAGGGCTGGTGGTGTGTAATATTATCTAAATGAAGCGCTTTCTACCACTATTAATCCTCAGTGGCTTGGTTTATTAGTCTTGTGAAGACAGCCAAACAGAAGAAACCCAATCATCATATAGTTTTGATGTGGTCTATGAAAACACAGGCATCATTTGACTTGAACTAGTGGGTGCATGAATAAAACGCTGGCGTCAGACCACAATGGCTATGGGAAACTGAATTGATTGCCTGTGCCGCACTATCTGTTATATAAATGGATTAAAACCGACTCACAAACAGCGTATCTGGTGTATTTTCTTATCAGCTTTAAATGAGAACTTTTTCTTCCGCGCGTTCACTTTTCATTTTCATACTGGCGGGCTCGATCCTGTCCGGTCAGTACTTTTTCGGCCGCAACAAGATTCAGTATGAACAATTCAACTGGCAGGTCATGGCTACTGACCATTTTGATCTCTATTATTACGGCGCCAATCCATTGGTCTGGACGGCTGCTTTTTGGGTGGAGGAAGCCTATAACGAACTGGAACAGAAGTTCAATTATACATTAGACCACCGCGTTCCTCTGGTCCTGTATAGCAGTCATATCCATTTTCAGCAGACAAATATCCTGCCCATGCGTATCCCGGAGGGGATCGGGGGCTTTTTTGAACTCATCAAGGGACGGGTGGTCCTGCCCTTTAACGGCAATCTGCACGATTTCCGGCATGTTCTTCGCCATGAACTGGTCCACGTATTCATGCAGAATAAAGTGCATGCAGCCATCAATGATGCGGCTGTCTGGGACAATTACACGTTCCCCTTGTGGTTTACAGAAGGCTTGGCAGAATGGTGGTCGGTGGGCTGGGATTCTCAGGCTGAGATGCTCATCAGGGACGCCTTGCTGCACGATCATTTATATCCCCTGGGCAGTTTGGAGCTGGCGATGACCGGTTTTCTGATCTACAAAGAAGGCCAATCTTTTCTGCGCTATTACGAACAGCAATACGGCGCCGACCGGTTGCGCAAGATCATGGATGATTTTCTTGAATTTGATACCTTTGATGAAGCCATCAGCGCCATCTCCGGCAAGGACTTTAAGGAAATCATGGTTGACTGGGAACTGGCCCTGAAGCGCGAGACAGCAGCGGCCCTGCAGCATGAAACAGTGCCCGGTTCAGGCGCTCAGCAATTAACAAGGCGGGGCGCCAATGTGAGTCCGGCCATGTACCGCGACACCCACGGGAATTTGCACACCATTTATTACACCAACAGGGACGGCTTTACGAATATTTATACCCAGGGCCTCGAAGAAAAACGGGGGTCCGTGCTTATTAAAGGCGAGCGCACCACCGACCTAGAATCACTGCACTTTTTGCGTACAGGGTTGAGCGTTAATAGGTCCGGCGTCTTGGCCTTCGCAGCTCAATCCGGTCAGCGGGACATGATCAGGCTGATCAATCTGGAAACGCAGCAATCGACAGGAAAATTTTCCCACCCTGGACTGGTGATGATCCGCTCGCCAAAATGGTCGCCAAGCGGAAAACAGATTGTATTCAGCGCCCAGAATTATGATGGCCAAAGTGACCTGTATCTATGGCAGCCATCCACAGACCATGCCATTCAGCTCACCAACGATATGTACGCTGATATGGATCCCTGTTTTACTGAAGATGAGGATATGATCATATTCAGTTCTGATCGCGGTGCCCGGGGCCTGGACGGCGCTGCAGATTTATTTCTATTGCGCATATCCACCAAAGAAATATGGTTTCTGACCAATGATAAATACAGCAATACAAAACCCACTTATGCCGCAAACAAACAAAACCATATTTATTATATTTCTGATCGCTCGGGAACGCCCAATGTCTGGTCGCTGTCTTTGCCTGATTTTACCGATAAGCACACACCTAATGTCGCCCATCACAGACAGATAACCGCCTTACACACCGGGGTGCTGGACGTCGTACCTTTTTTGGGGGATAGTTTATTGGTCACCCTGTTTCAGAAGTACAGTTTTCAGCTGCACCAGGTGGCCGTATCTACACGGTTATCTTCTGTGGTTGATTCCACCCTGGTGACAAAGGAATCAGCGCCCTGGACTGTACCCACCGCAACTGCATCACCAGCAGTGAAAATTGCACCTTACCGCTTGAAATACAGCCTTGATTTTGCCCAGACAGCCGTGGCGTACGATCCCATTTTTGGTTTTTTAGGTGGCGCGCAACTGAGTATATCCGATATTTTAGGCAACAAGTACTACCATTTTTTACTCGCCAATACTGCCCAGACATCCGGTGAGTTTATGGAACGATTCAATGTGGCCATCACCATGGTCAACCTGACCAAACGGAACAACTGGGCCTTGGGTGTATTTCATTTTGCCAACGATTATTGGGACCCCTACCAGGCGTTTTATTTCGAGCGCTCTATGGGTCTGCGTGTGGGCATGAATTATCCCCTTAACTTATTCAAGCGTCTGGAATTCAGCGGCAGTTTGTGGCATTCCAGAAAAGACTTCTATTTCGGCGATGTGATCTCCGCGCTGCTGCTGTCGAATTATATATCCCTGGTCCATGATAATTCCCTGTGGACACCCATCGGGCCCATTGACGGCTGGAGCCTGCGGCTGACGATCGGGCCGACCTTCGCTTTTCAGCGTTCCAAACTGCATAATTATGCTGGTCTACTTGATTTTCGCTATTACTACCGTATCAATCATTATTTTTCCTTCGCTCAACGGTCCATGATCTGGCTCAATGATGGTGTGGACATTCGCCGGTTTTACATCGGTGGCAGCTGGGGCCTGCGGGGCTATGCCATCAATCAAATCTATGGACGCAAAGCCATACTCCTGAACCAGGAATTACGCTTTCCCTTTGCCAAAAGTTTGATGCTGAGCATCGGCTCTGAAAATATAGGTTTCGCGCCCATTCGGGGCGCCCTGTTCATCGACGCCGGGAATGCCTGGGATTATGACTATCCCGGTTTAAGAGGCAGTTTCGGTTTTGGCTTAAGGGGACTATTCATGGGTGGTATTGTACTCAGACTTGATATCGGCAAACGAACAGACTTCCGTTCTATAAGCGAAAACTGGTTTACACAGTTTTTCTTCGGTTGGGATTTCTGACAGCCATGATCGTCATGTACCAAAAAAGGCTTATCATTATCGCCCTAATGTTAACGGCTATTTTTTCAGCCTGTACCAAAGGCTTGCATCTGAAAGTTGCACCTGAAGATTTCATAGCCCCCGAATATCCCGTGTTAACCGGAAAACCTGTGCTGGCCTGGACTGAAAAATTATCATCCACTCCAAAAGCAGTGGAGTATCTCGCTGGCACCTATGTATTAATCATAACGTATCCCGGAGAAGTATTCACCATGGACTTGACCAGCCGTAAGAAAAAAGTGCGCCGATGGTACCCCTTCAGAAACAGGATCAGCGCCCATATTATTGACCGTAATACTGGGCGACTTTATTTGGTTAGCAGGAGGGAGGATAAACTCATCGCTTATAATATGCTGAATAAAAAACAGGTGTGGAAACGGAAGATTCAACATATTGGCAGCCATGCCGCTTTGATCGGCAGAACGCTCATGCTTTCGCAAACAACGGGAACCATTATAGCTTTGGATAATGACAGCGGTAGATTACTGGAAAGCAGAAAAACCAAAAAACAAGTAGCGGGTATGATGCATCACTCCAGCGATACCTTATTGATTATTACAGCAGATGGAGTTGTGCAGGCTTACACTGAAAAACTCGAACCTGTCTGGCAACTAACGGTTAATCTCAATCCGAATCCTGTCTATACGGTTGATAAGGATAGAATTGTACTGGCGGATTCAGACGGCCGCATAAAAGTTATCGATGTCCGGCGAGGCGTGCTGCAATTTGAATTAGACGTCCACACACCCATTTACGCTCCGCTGCTATTGAGTGGAGAGCGGCTGTTTATAGCAACCTCAGCCGGGGAAGTGCTTGGTATCGACCTCGCGGATGGAAAGGTGCGCTGGCGTTACCAAGGAGCAGGATTGATCAATCAACCGCTTTTAGGAAATAAGTCCACACTACTGGTCACCTATGCCCGGGGGAAATTGGTTCTGCTGAATCAGGATAGCGGTGCAGAACAGTGGAGTTATGAATTTGATCACCCGCTCAAACGGATATCTCTAGCTCCACAGGGAGTCATCACCGTTGATTCTGAACGTCAGATATCCTATTTGCAGGTGCTGCCATGAGACGGGCCCGACACAAACTATTCTGGATCATCCTGAGTGTTTGTGTATCCGAGCAGATTGCACAGGAGCAGGCTACGGCAGACTCATTACCGAGGTGGAACAATCAACCAAACACTCAGACTGCGACTGTGTACGATACGCTAAAACGAGTTGAACCAGCGCAAACGCCCAAGGGAGTGCTCGTCCAGCGCTGGATGGGGATTGGTATCATGTCTATTGCAGGCATCCTGGTGTATCGTTTTCACCAGCAGGCCAACAGTGTCTACGCTGATTATGTACACAGCGGTAATATAGAAGTGATGAATGATTTATTTTCAGAAACGGAACGCTTGGACCGTTATTCAGGAAGGTCATACGTTGGTGTGGAAGTTGGTTTTTTGTTGTTTGTGTCTTCATTCAAGGAACCGGAATGAAACGCTTTTTACTGCTGTGCATTGCCCTGTTGGTACTCTCTTGCTCCGACAGGGAACGGTCCAATCCACTTGATCCTACGAATCCCGTCACCGGCGGGGCACCCACTGGCTTGGTCATCCAGTCCAACCGTGATACCGTCACCCTTCAGTGGAACGCAATGGCTGTAGATGATTTAGAGAGCTACCGCATTTACAGGGGTATCGGAAACAGCGCGCCGATCTTTTTTGATGAAGTGGGCGCTGACAGTACCGAATATAAGGATACTAGTGTTTTTACTGATTCAGTACACCAATACACCATTCAGGCGGTCACAGCTTTCAGTGAAGGCGAACATAGTAAGCCCCAGACCATTATTCCCGGTTCGATAAACTTCTGGGTAGCGGATATGAGCCTGTATTCTGGCAGACTGACACGAATCAGCTACGATGGGGCGCACATGTTGGACTATGAATATTTTCTGACGCTCACCGCTGTCGCCTTCAACCCCCGGACCCGTACTGCCTGGATCGCCGACAGCTGGGCGGAACGAGTATACGAATTGCATACAGATATGTCTGTTAAAAGGGAAATCATGCTGTCCAACCCGCCGGTGGACATGGCCATTGACACTACCGGCGAAAGACTGTTTACGCTGCTTAAGAATGAAAATTCCGTGCAACAATTATCCTTTGACGGCTATCTTCATGAGTCCATCGTGCTGCCAACAACGGTGTCCCGTTATTGCCGCCTGGCTTATGACGACATAACTTCATCTCTTTGGATCAGCAATTACGAGGAAAGTCTTGTGTACCGCTATAAACTGGATAATTCTGGTGACAGTCTTATCACATTTACAGGTGTGCAATATCCACGAGATATTGTCGCTGATCCTCTGATGGGCGGCTGTTGGGTTGCTACCATAGCCGGAATTACACTTATTATTGATGATGGATCTGTGTCGGTGTATAAAGACAGCATGGACATCAAGGATATCAGTCTGAATGCGGTGAATGGGGATTGTTATTATGTGGGTAAAAATTTAGATTCCGGCCAATGGGCAACCGGTCGTCTGAACACGCAGGAAAGTCTGCGGGATGAAATCATTTTGGGCAATGACTATCCCGATTTATACAGTATCCAGGTTGTCCCTGGGCAGGGACCCAGAGGTTTTCTGGTGAGCCAAGCCTACGACTGGCAGTTACTGCGTTTCGACCACCGGGGACAAACGATCGGGGCAATGAGCGGTTTCAATGCACGCTTGGACTTTGCCCTGGAGTAGTCATTTGTCCTTAAATTTTTTTGTGAAGATTAGAATTAAGCAAGAAGGCTGAAATGAAAAACTATTTAATCATATCACTACTATTACTCGCAGTTGGGTTTCCTCAAAAGATGTTGAATAAAAAAGTTATGATTGAGGAAAAACTTCCTAATAGTGATGAAATAATAGTTTATCCACCTAATTCAGATAATCCTTATAATGGTGTGGTCTATTGGTATGGAGGCGTTGCCCAATTAAATCATCAAACTTATAATAATGGCATAAAAAATGGACCATACAAAGAGTGGTACGTTATTGGTAAGGAAAAAATATTGAGATTGGTAGGGAATTATAAAAATGGAGAAAAAGATGGATTATGGACTTATTATTCTGAAAATGAGAAGTGGAAAGAAGGAAATTTTATGGAAGGAAAAGAAGACGGATTATGGATTTATTACACTAAAGGCTTGAAGTGGAAAGAAGAAACATACATCGATAAGTACTTAAGTAAAATCACTCACTATTACAGAATGGCTCACTATTACAAAAATGGACAGGTTCAAGCGGAAGGAAACACCAATTTTTGGGGGAGTTATGATGGTAAATGGACTTTCTACAACGAAGATGGTTCAGTAAAAGAAGTCAAAGAATACTAACCCCCACCCAAAGGGATAGGATTTAAAAAGGAAGAAGAGTAGAAATCAATGAAATTTCAACAAAAACCACATAAGAAAACAAAAGATAAGAAATCTTTCATAGAAAAATTAAGAGAAGAAGAACAAAAGAAAATGGATGGGTTAATAAAAACTAATGATAAGGAAAACGAAGACGGAAGTAAGAGAGTAGATAGAAAAACGGAAATTTGGAAGAAAAAGGAATCCAAATAACTCACGCCCATTAGCGGGGTTTTGGTTTGTAAAAAAACCGCCCACAAGGGTATATAATTTTTTGCAGATTTTTCTTTTAAACTTATAAAACAAAGAAAGAAGAATTGGATGGAATATAGGATTTTAGGAAATACTGGTGTTGAGGTATCGAAACTCTGTCTTGGTACAATGACATTTGGGGGGCCGGCGGATGAAAAAGAATCCACCAACATGTTCAACCTAAGTCGAGATGCAGGCATTAACTTTTTCGATTGTGCCAATGTATATGAGAATGGGCGTTCCGAAGAGATCCTTGGCAAGCTCATCGCCGATAGTAGAGAACAGTTGATTATAACCAGCAAGGCATATTTCCCCACTAGTGATGATGTTAATGATCGTGGAGGAACCAGAAAGCACATTATGACTGCTGTTAATGATAGTTTAAAAAGATTAAATACGAACTATATTGATTTATATTTTTTACACAGGTTTGACGATCTCACCCCACTTGAAGAAACACTACGAGCCTTGGAAGATTTGGTTCGAAATGGTAAGGTTCTATATTTGGGTGCAAGTAATTTTGCTGCCTGGCAGATAACTAAAGCGCTGGGAATCACAGAAAAAAATGGGTGGAGCAGGTTTGAATGTATCCAACCCATGTACAACTTAGTAAAAAGACAGGCTGAGGTGGAAATATTCCCTATGGCTTTATCGGAAAATATTGGTGTTATCAGCTATTCTCCACTCGGGGGTGGTTTGCTTACGGGTAAATACGGAATTAAAAAAAGACCCAAGACGGGTCGCCTGATTGAAAATAAGATGTATAATAAGCGTTACAGTGATTCACAGGTTTTTAAAATTGCTGAAAAATTTAGTCAACTGGCTAAAAAACAGCACTTGTCACCGATTAGTCTTGCCATAGCTTGGGTTGCCAGCCATCCAGCTGTGACTGCACCTATTATCGGAGGTCGTAATTCAAATCAGCTTAAAGAATCACTAAAATCTGCGGATATTAAAATGACCGAAAAACTTAGGAATGAAATATCGGTATTATCATCAAAGCCTCCGAATGCCACTGATCGAAATGAGGAACAAACTATATATAACTACGGTCAACGATAGATTTATATTAGACAATATAAGTCCCGCCAAGTAGCGGGGCTTATTGTTTATAGAACAAAGTCCTCAGTCTCAGTAGTCAGTAGTGGTGCATAGTGTCCCTCAGTAGCAGTAACAGATGAATGACCAAGCAACTTGCTCACCTCATAGATAGATCTTCTTTGCTTGATGTGTAGGATTGGCTAAACAAAGCTATTGATAGAGACGCTAAAGCAGAATTTATGATGTGATTAGTCTATTGGCTCTTGTCGCGCATGACTTTTGTTGATTAGGTAAACAGCCGTCATAGTCATTATTCCACCTATCATAGTGGTCACTTCCAAACGCTCCCCAATTAACAGCACACTGAAAAGCAGAGCCGTGACCGGTACCATAAATATGAAAGCACTGGCTTTTTCAGGTCCCAGCCGGGTAGTGGCAAGAAAATAAACTGTAGTTCCGAACACCATAGCGCCGGCAGACAGGAAGAACATATTCACCCAAAAGATCCAGTCATAGGTGAATATTAGTAAAATATCTTTATTCCAGGTTGCGCCAAGGTAAATCAGGGTAGAGATTGTATAGACCCAAAAACTAAATGAAAGTGTAGACACATGAGCGTGTGACCG
>ENA-ORDI01001181-ORDI01001181.1-marine-metagenome-genome-assembly--contig:-NODE-1181-length-14809-cov-3.905512_pt1 | contig 14809 bp, 18 predicted proteins | sample MGYA00248628_ERZ508525 | MGnify/ENA primary metagenome ERZ508525 (study PRJEB26195, sample SAMN05422138) | marine metagenome | isolation source: East of Porto Seguro, South Atlantic Ocean | place... | reverse complement strand
CGTTTATTTTTTGCCATTCCGATGGGAAGCCGCACGATGGTGGGAACAACCGATACCCGTGTTTCTTCTCCGGAAACTGAGGTCACTCCGGAAGATCGACAGTTTGTTCTGGACAACATCAACAAAAGACTGAATCTCACCAAACCGCTGACTGAAGCAGATATTATTTCGGAACGCTGCGGGGTACGCCCTCTTGTGATCAAATCGGGTGATAAAAATAACAAAAATGAAGAAGCGAGCCTTTCATGGATGAAGTTGTCTCGAAAACATGCAGTTGATGTTGATCGTGAGAAAAAACACATCAGCATTTTTGGAGGAAAACTTACCGATTGCCTCAATGTTGGGGAAGAAATTTGCGAGGCTGTTCAAAAATTAGGAACTCATCTTCCGGATCCAAAACAAAAATGGTACGGAGAACCCCATGATGCAATCAAAGATGAATATCTACATCAAGTTGAATTAATGAGACTGGATGAATTGACCTCTGCGGGAGCATCAGAGGTTTTGTCCACACGTCTTTGGAGACGCTACGGTGCACAAGCCATCGGACTCCTGGAAAACATACGCGAAAATCCGGAAATGGCCGAACCGTTGATAGAAGGAACTGATTACATCCGCTGCGAATTGACCCAGGCCGCAAGGCGCGAAATGATAGTGACACTGGAAGATTTTTTGCGCCGCCGTTCAAAACTTGCGTTGGTCGCTAGACACGAAGACCTTAAACAATCTCAGGGAATAAAAGACGCATGCACGATTCTATTCGGAGAAGACGCACCGGAACGCTGGAAAGAATATTTTGGAGAGTAGCAGTTAAGCAGGAAAAATTTTCTTCTTCACGATTCTTGCATTACCATTCACGCATTTATCACAGCGGTCAGTTTATGGTCATCCAGATAGTTTTTTAGGGAGAATGTAAGATATTCTGTAGTGATTCGTCAAACTATGCAAGACCGTTGTATTTCGCGTTCACTTCTCAAGCAATCAAGGAGATGTACATGAAAAGCAAAGCCAATTTGGAGGTAACCTGCGTCAGCCATGAGGATGTTAAGTCGGCAATGGAACGGTTCTTTGATCACGGTGGTAAAATCACCAAAATCGAAAACCCTTGCCAGGAAATATTGCTCAAACAGGATATGGGCGAAGAGGAAATGAATTATATCGATCCACACGCCGCAAATCCGGCCAGAAACGGTTTAGGTGAAGTGGGTAATATTCTCCAGCAAGAGGTTCAAACAATTCACAAAGAAACTTGAATCTTAAGGAGGCTGATGAAGGTCAGCATTTTGTCCATAATATTGGCGGGGATTCTGCTCCTCTCCGTCAATTCTGGACAGGCAGAATCAGCCCAGCGCAACGGATTTTCAATCGAAGATCCTTTGGTACCACTGGAAGATATCTTGAGCGGCGGCCCGCCGCGTGACGGGATTCCTTCCATTGATTCCCCCAAGTTCGTTTCCGCCGCAGAGGTAGATTGGCTGTTTTCAAACAGCCGTGTTTTGGGTTTGGAAATCAACGGTGTTGTTCGGGCTTATCCCCTCGCCATTCTCAATTGGCATGAAATCGTTAATGACACAGTCGGCGGAGTTCCACTTGCGATTACCTATTGCCCCCTCTGTGGTACCGGAATGGCATTTCGTAGGGATTTCAAAGGCACGGTTACAACGCTTGGTGTTTCCGGATTGCTTTATAACAGCGACCTCCTGCTCTATGACCGGCAGAGCGAATCACTTTGGTCACAAGTCATGGGGCAAGCAGTCAGTGGTCCACGTAAAGGTGAAAAGTTGATTCCAGTGCCCATTGAGCACACCACCTGGGAAGACTGGAAAAAGCAGCATCCGCAGACAAAAGTTCTCTCCCGCGAAACCGGTTACAGTCGCAATTATGCCCGTTCGCCTTATGGAGACTATGATGAAAATGGCGACATTTATTTCTCCCTGTCATTCCGCAGCAGTCAGTATCATCCCAAAGAGAGAGTAATAGGCATAGAGGTAAATGGCAATTTTAAAGCCTATCCATTTGCGGAATTGTCCCAGATAAAATCTCCTCTTGAAGACACGTTTGCTGGACAAAAATTGACCATTGAATTTAATCTGGAAACCCGTAATGGAATCATCCGCGGTCCCGATGGAGAAGTGTTGCCGAGTGTAAACGCTTTCTGGTTCACATGGTATGCTTTTCATCCTGAAACAGAAATTTTTCCTGAAAATAATTAGGGATTGCACCGTCCGGATATGTCCCGTAAAATAGCTTTGTATTTCTCCGGAATATCTCTCTTTAAAAGGTAATCATGTCTTCACTAGCTTTGAAAACAGTTAAACATGCAGTTTTTGATGCCTACGGCACCCTCTTTGATGTACACTCTGCAATGTCACGCTATCAAGCACGTCTGGGTGAAAAAGCACAGGCGGTCTCAGATCTGTGGCGTACCAAACAATTGCAGTATACCTGGCTCCGTAACTTAATGCAGCGTTACGTTGATTTCTGGCAGATTACTCAGGACGCACTGGATTATGCTCTTGATTCTTACGGCATTGATGATCAAAACCTTCGCCGGGATATTCTGAATGCATACCACGAACTGGACTGTTATCAGGAAGTACCGGAAACTCTGCGGAATCTCAAGGAGCATGGACTGGGAACAGCCATCCTTTCCAATGGGACCTTGCAAATGCTCGAAGCCGGTATCCGTAACAGCCGATTGGAAAAGCTTTTGGATGCAGTATTTTCGGTGGATACCATCAGGATTTTCAAGCCGGATCCCCAGGTTTATCAATTGGCTGTAGATCAACTTGGTTGTAGTCCCCATGAAATATTATTCTTTTCCTCCAATGCCTGGGATGTCTCCGGAGCCGCCACTTTTGGTTATCAGGCAGTCTGGGTCAATCGTTTTGGACAAGCACCGGAACGTCTTCCGGGAACACCTGTACTTGAAATCAAAACTCTCGATGCTGTCTTACAATATTTGCCTTCAGACTGACGTCTGATAAATTGCTTATTTTCCAACTTTCCTATAATTACTTTAGAATTTAAAAAAATTATTGACTAATTAAGCATATTAAGTTATTTTAGTATATGCTTAAATACTATTAAAGTATAAATATGAAAAGCAAAACCACATTCTATGGAAGTATCGGCACAGTGCTGACTGCACTGTGTTGTTTCACTCCAATCCTGGTAATTGGCTTGACGGGTCTTGGAACAGTTGCCATTATCAGTTATCTCGACTATGTTTTGTTCCCCTTGCTTGCATTTTTTCTAGTACTCACCGGTTATGGTATTTACAGGAATCAAAAGGATAAACAGATTTGTGAAAAAGCTGAACCACCAAAAGCAGAGCTCTAAAAATGCGTTGTGTAGGACCTACTTTATCTGAAAAAGAAATGCAAAATTTACAGGATCAATATTCATTTCATCCAGAATTGGAAGAACGGGCGGAGTTTTATAATTTAATTTCCAATCCAATTCGCCTGAAAATCATTCACCTTTTAAGAGAAAAGGAAGCAGTTTGTGTATGTGATTTGAAAGATATATTCGGTGTGACTGCTGCGGCTATCTCTCAGCACCTGGCAAAATTGAAGGCTTACCGCATTGCAAAATCATCAAAGCAGGGACAGACGGTGTTTTATTCACTGACAGATCATCCTTTTCTGTCACTGATTCCTTTACAGGAGTTGCCACAGAAATAAAGAGGAACATCATGCAAATTGCTGATTTGAAACCGGGTATATTAGGCGTCGGAACCTCACTTGGCGCCTCAATATGCTGCGTACTGCCTATGACGATAGTTTTGCTTGGATTGGGCAGTGGAGGATTCATGATGGTTACGATGCAGTACCGCATCATTCTGTATCCGTCGGGACTGCTTGGACTGGCGATGTCATATTGGCTTTACTTCCGCCGCAAGCAAGTTTGTGAAGCGCAAGTATGTCAAATGCAGGGTAAACGCTGGAATATTGCAGCACTTGTATTTTCAACTGTCCTGATGAGTTTAGTAACTTATGTGGACTTTTTTCTTGTTTCACTGTGAATGAACTCTTGAGTCATGAATTATCTCAAGAATTTTTATAATTGACTGCGGCATGTCATCTCGACCGAAGGGAGAGATCTGATTAAGTACTAATATCGTACAGGATCCCTCACATACGTTCCGGATGACACGTTAAAACTCTTGACTGTATAGTAAAGGAGGTTTATGCGAAAATTTGTTTTGCTTTTGGGAACGGCTTTGCTGTTGCTGACGACTCCAGTTTTGTCACAAGAGGAATCTCGACCACTTGAACAGGTGACTTTGAGTTTGAGCGGACTTACCTGAGGCGGTTGAGTGGCGATTGTCAAATCGTCCCTTTCAGGTCTGGAAGGCGTAACCGCATCTAAAATAAGTTTGACGGAAGGATTAGTCTGGTACAATCCAATACAGATTAATCCGGAACAGATTGTAGCGGCAATCAGAGGCACCGGATACAGTGCTGAAATACTTGAGGTACAGTCGGTTGAACGAAACTCTATCCCCCAGAATTGTTTGATTTTTGGCTGGTTTTGTTGAATATTTTTTCTTTGCATGAAAGAAGTTCATACCGTTTGGGGTAGCATTTAAAATCAAACTTACTACTTCCACTTAAGTATTTCACTACCTTAATTTCCCACAATTTCTTGTTGATACTGCCAAAGAGAAATAAATTTGTCATTACACTGCAAGAATTACACATACCTCCCGACATAGTTTCCGAGCACGATCTCATTGTGGGATGGATGCTTGTTGATGTAATCTGAATTGGGAGTGATTATGCTTAAAAAATTGTTTACCCTTGGCACCGTTGTGGTCCTTGGCAGCTTTCCGCTTTATGCAGGAAAATTTGGGAATCCGGATGATGTTGAATTCGCCCGTACCGTTTGGCAGGCCATGACAAAAGCCTCTCTGGTGGGAGAGGGTGCCTTTGTTTCCCAACCGTATAAAGGGTTCCCTCCACATGGAATTGTACTGGACACAGTCGAGGGTGAATTTTCAGTGGCAAATCAGGAAGGTATCCTGATCATCAAACGTAATTACGGTGGTGAAAAAGAAACGAAGCAGGTGATGGAAAATCCTGCAAAATACCTGAAAGCAGTGACCATCATGTTCAGGAAGCAACCTGGCTATGACCCTGGAAATGGGGACTGGTTTTATGTGAAATACAGTCCGCATGGTAAGGTTTTAAAAACCCTAAGGGTGTTTCATTGGCCGGAAGGGCAGGCGCTCCCGGAGTTGGCGGCTGCATCGGCTGCCACATTGGTGCTCCCGGCAAAGGCTTTGTCTTCCGCCATGACCGCTATCCCAAGCAGTAATGCCTCCAGATAACCTGGATCAACATCACGAATCCCCGCCTGGTGGTGTTGATAATCTAGTGATCAGGAATCCAATCCCAGAGGGTAAGCCTGGAATCCTGATTGCTTCTCCTGCAAAGTCTGCTCAAAGTATAGCAAAATCACGCAAGTCTTGAAAATGTTCAGATAGTTCTGCTGCCGAGGAGTTAGTAATTTTTTCTTTGATTTTTATTTAAGAAAATGCTTAAATACTTAATAGGATTAGATGTACTGTCCGTAACCGACATCATGTACTACAGGTAAACCAAAAAATATTGACTCAATTTAGGAGCTAAAATGAGTTTGTTTGTCAAGAAAGTTTCTATCCTGTTTTTCCTGATCTTCTCCCAAAATGATTATTAAAATGCTATGGAGCAGTTCCATATTCTCATTACCAAAAAAAGACATTGAGAGAAGTGTGTCATACTAGAATTATTTGATTAATCACTTTTAAGTAGAGAATTTTATGAAAACATTATCATTCAAAACAATATCCCTTGCTTTTCTACTGAGTTTGTTGATTTCTCCATGGAGTGGAAACTTCACACTGCAAGCGACGGAAACGCAGGCTCAGCAAGTAATCGTTAATATTGACGGCTTGTCCTGCCCCTTTTGTGCCTATGGAGTGGAAAAGAAATTGAAAATCCTGGCAGGCTTGAAGGACATTGAAATTAAGATGAATGAAGGACAAGTACTGTTGACCTTTGAGGCAGGAGTGACGATTGATGTGGATGCGATCAAAGAAGCCGTCGAAGACAGCGGTTTTACTGCTAGAGAAATAATTCTCCCCAAATCTCAAACTTAACAGACAAAGAAAGCAATGAGTTACAAGTTTAAGAAATGGAAAGGAAGGTTGATACTTTCCATGAGTTTGTATTTGCTCGGATATGCAAATTTCGCTGTGGCGCACGAACCGATATTTGGTACCGGACCCCATACGATATACAAGGATGGTGTTGGATTAGAATTGAAATATGAACGCGAGCAAAGTCAACACGGTTACGAACAGGCGCTGCATCTGCATGCGACTTACGGTTTAACCGCCGACTGGGCGGTTGCTGTGGAAGTTCCGCAAGTAAAGAAAATAGAAGAAAATCAGAATGCTTCCGGAACCGGCGATGTGATGTTGCAAACCAAATGGCGCTTTTACCGCAGGGATTACGCGGAAGGACGGCAGGATCAGGTGGCTTTGCTGGCCGCAGTCAAATTTCCCACCGGCGACACGGATAGCGAACCGTCTTTGGGAAGCGGTTCGACTGACACAATCATCGGCTTCACGGTGGGTCGGGAATCCCGCACGCTCTATTATTTTGCAGATTTGCGCTATCGCATAAATGGAGAGAACGATAAAAAAGCGAGCCTTACTTTGAAAAAAGGGAATGCCTGGCTTTATGGTGCTTCCTTTGGATTTCGGCCCTGGCTGAGTGAATATTGGGAACCGGACATGGTTTTTCTCATGGAACTCTTCGGCAAACAGCAGGCTAAAGCAACTTTGAAAAATAAAGCACTTGAAAATACCGGAGGACACACCACCTTTGTGGGACCGTCTTTTCTCTGGTCATACAAAAACTGGATGGTCACCGGCGGAGTCTCTGTTCCGGTTATGCAAAATCTGAATGGCGAACAGGAAAAACAGCAATATCAATTCGCGCTGGGAATTGAACTACACTTGTAATGCATAATTGTTAATTCACCTTGACAGTCTCGTAAGAAGTCTGAAATTCACTATTTGTCATTTCGACCGCAGGGAGAAATCTTAATGATATTAGTGAGGTTGCTTATACAAGATTTCTCGCTTCGCTCGAAATGACACGGTTATAGGACTTTGTACTATTGCTTCAACCTAAATTCAAAAAATAAAAATGCATGCTCAACCTGAAACACGCCTGATAATTCGATGTTCTGCTTCAGTGATGTTTTCTGTTTTGCTGATATTTTTTCTTTTTCAAAGTGTCCACGCAGAAGAATTAAAAGCGAATCTTACACCGCCGCACTTTCTCATTCAATGGGGAACACAGGGAAGCGCTTTGGGAGAATTTGAGCGTCCGATCGGAATTACGGTTGATGGCGATGATTTTGTTTATGTGAGCGATACCGGAAATCAGCGCATCCAGAAATTCACAGCACAGGGTAAATTTGTGTTAAGTTGGGGAAAAGCCGGAAAGGAAGCAGGAATGCTGGACCGACCCATGCATTTGACGGCAGCTCATGATGGTAAAATATATGTTGCCGAATACGCCAACGACCGGATTCAAGTCTTTGACTATGAGGGAAACTCATTGGCGTTTATCGGTGCTTCCGGAACAGGAAAAGGCGAATTCGATGCTCCCGGAGGTGTGGCAGTGGATCGACAAGGACGCATTTTTGTCGCCGATTTTTACAATCATCGTGTTCAACCTTTTGCTGAAAATTATTCCGCCTTAGCTCAAATCGGGAAGAAAGGTCGAATTTTTGGAGGAAACTTTGATTATCCGGCTGATGTCGCAATTGGTCCGGATGACTCTCTTTATGTTGCGGATTCATACAATAATCGAATCCAGAAGTTTTCTCCAGAGGGTAAATTTGTGACAAAATGGGGAGGATTTCTAGGAACCGGAATCAAGGGGAACTCTTCCGGCTCATTTGATGTGGCCACTGCAATTGAAGTGGATGCGCAAGGTCGGGTTTATGTTGCAGATTTTTACAATCACCGCATTCAGGTTTTTACAGGCGATGGGGATTTCCTCGTCGAGTTTGGAGTTCAAGGCAGTGCCCCCGGAGAATTCGAACGTCCGACCGATATGACTGTCGATTCACAAGGCAACATCTATGTTGTAGATTTTGGCAATAACCGGATACAGAAATTTGCACCTCTCACATCACAAACTAAACATGACTGAAAACTCATTACCTGGACCAGGCGGAATTAAAAACCTCACTTCAATTCTCACCTGCCCGCTTTGTGGACGTACCTCAGAGGAAATTTGTCCTTCGGATATGTGACTCCGAATGCACCGTTGCAAGTTCTGCAGCAAAGATTTTACAGCAAAACCCGGCAACTGCTGTGTATTCTGTTCCTACGGTTCAGTAAAATGTACTGGAGAAGCAAATCTGTATGTGGGATAACTCCGCAATTAAATGTGAGTATAAAGTATAAAAAGAATTCTCATATTTTAGTAATCCTCCTCTTTAAGCTTTTCTGATTTGTTTGCTTGCAGCTCATTTGAAATTGGCGGAAGTGAAAGCAGATATTCGGCCAGTGCATCCAAATCTTCGTCCAGCAAATACTGGTAGCCAAATTCAATAACTTCTCCCATCAAACCCTGCACATCGTCGCCGTCAGGTTTCATTCCGGTTTGTAAAAAATAGCTGATATCAACCTTGCTCCAGCTGCCGATTCCAGATTTTTTATCCGGTGTGATATTTGACGCAAGTTCACCTTCCGGACCTTCTTTTGATCCGGCAAAGTGCATATCCGACTTGAGCGTACCCAGCAGGTTTCGCGGAGTATGACATTCCCCACAATGGGCCAGAGCTTGCGTAAGATACGCTCCGCGATTCCAGCTTTCTGTTAGTTCCGGATTTGATTTGAAGGGCTGTGGTGACCAGACAAAGTTTTTCCAGAACATCAAGGCTGCTTGCCTGCCAAAGGGCAGAATCAGGTCATGAGTCAGATTTTTTTGATGAACAGGAGGGATTGAAAAAAGGTAGGTTTTGAGGGCCAGCAAATCCTCGCGGCTGATCCGCTGGAAAGAAGTGTAAGGAAATACCGGAAAGTAGTGATTTCCCTCCGGACTCAAGCCCTGCGTCATGGCCCGGATGAAATCTTCATCACTCCAGTTTCCGATGCCTGTTTCAGGATCGGGAGTGATGTTGGTGCCGTAAAAGGTGCCGAAAGGCGTTTTAATCGGTCTGCCCCCGGCAAGAAAAGCTCCGTTGCTTTTTGTGTCCGTGTGGCAGCCGCATCCTCCGGAGGCCTGGAAAAGATATTTGCCGGCCTGAATGTCCGCTGCTAAATTAACAGGACTTTCCTCAGCTGCTTCAAGAGGGCTGCAGAGAATAAACAATATCAAAAATACTAAACCGGACAATCGGCGGATGTTCACGCCGTATTTCCCGGGAAATATTTGCGTCCACCACCACAAGTTACTCCCTGCTTTTTTTGTACTTTTCAATCGAATCTTTGAGATCGTCATATTCGTCGCAGCCGAATAAACAGACATCATCAAGAACTTCCAAATGCTCCTCGGCTTTTTTGAGGTTATTGGTTCGCAAATAGAGTTCACCGATGTATTCATTCGCCCCTTGATGACGCGGATTCAGTTTCAATGCCTTCTGGTAATAGATAAATGCCTCATCCAGCAGATCAAGTTTTCGGTGACTGTACCCTAACATATTGTAAACATCCGGATTATTTGGGGAGCTTTTGGCAGCACGTTTTAAATGTTTTACGGCGAGCTTATAATTTCCATTTTTAGCAGCATTTAAACCATTTTGAAAATCAACATTTACAGGCTTGGAATCGTCACTGCTATCGTAACCTGAAGAGTCCGGATTGCCAAATGTTACTCCTGTGCTCAAGTGGAATGCAAGTAAAATGGAAAGAAAAAAGAGAAAAGTTTTCATGTGGTCCCCTTTATCGTTTTTAAAGCAGAGATGACTTCTCAGCAATTCGGCATTTGCATAAATTACGCAGCAAAATCACTGCTGAATAAATACAAAGAAGGAAAGTGAAACCGCTCAAGCAGTGGAAATGTTCTAGTCTTTTTTGCGGAAATTTTTGTGGCAGCTACCGCATGTTTTACCTGTTGCGCGGAATTGTTTTGCAAAAGCTTTCATGTCCCCGCTTTCTGCGACTTTGGCCAGTTCGGCACTTTCACGCACAAAAGCTTTTGCTGCGGATTCAAATTTAGACCAGTTTTCCCAGATTGCCGGTTTTGCTTTGGTGTCTCCAAACCCTGAACCTTTTGGAAACATTTCCAGCGTCATTTTGCTATTTTGCTGTATCGAACGCGCATGGTCGAGAACGTGGGCTTCCAGAGGCAAGCGGTTTTTCAAAATATCCATAATCGCTCCCATGTGGCCTCCGTTTGTTTTCATGACGTTTTGGCGGTACTTGATGATGCCCTCTGACTCAGCCAAAGTTAAATTTACAAAAAAACCAACCGATAGCAATACTGTTACTGCTGCAACTATTTTCATTCGTTTCATAGATCAATCCTCCAGAAAATTTTAAGTAATTTTAACAAGCTGAATATTAAACGTACTGTATCATAGTTAAGTAATTATAACAACAAAAAATGTTTAGACTGTTAGATTTAGCTAAAGGCTGAAAAAATTATTTGCAAAAATTCTATTTGTCTAACAGCATATTTTCATCCACAAATAAACGGTCCCTGCGCACGACATGTGCCAATGAATCAGCAGCAACTGCCTTGCCGAGTTCGGATTTATAAGCTTCAGTAAAATCTGCTTCTGAGTCAAACCAGAGTTCAGCCACGCCATCATACATTGCCTCTTCGCTTTCGACCGGATTGAAACACAATTTTCGCAAGCCCGGTAGCTGAATGGCGAGTTGGGCATGTTCACCGAGCCACCAGTTGCGGAATTCACGCTGCGAATATTCTTCTTTGCGCTTGAGTAAAATCATTGCTTTAAACATTTTGTTTCGCCCTTGTTATTGGTTTCTAGCCTATTCGAGCAAATGGTCGTCCGCTGTCAGCAAGCGTTACTGCCACCACTATTTCATCCTCACGGGGCGCGTCCGGAAGGCTGATTTCGGCTGCATCCATGTGATCAAAACTCCAAATACTGTCTTTGTTGGTCAAAGGCATTACCAGCACGGATCCGGGGCCGCCCATTTTTTTTGTGGAAGGTATTATGTCATCACCTTTTTCAACAGCAGCACGAACCGGTTTTCCAAAACGGGGATGTAAAATAGCAGCTGCATGTTCGATTTCACCATCTAATCCAACTATAGCTCCTTTTCCATAACTGACTATTGCCGACGGCTCAACCCCCAGTGCCGCGACACCTTTTTGTGCCAGAATACCACCGATTTCCGCGCCTAAATCGTAAAGCGGTTCAAGATCCTCAATGAATTTTCCCGCATACGGATTTTTGATTACTGCTGCCACTGCCACTTTTCGTGCAGGAGGATCAATTTTGCGGCCAATTTGCTGATGAATTTCTTCCAGCTGAATGACAATTTTGTGAATCTGCGGTTTCATTAATTTCCATTTTGCAGGTATTGTGAGAAATGATTTGAAAGAGTTTAATTCAATATGTAATTTAGTGTAATATATTCTTATTTTCAAGTGCTTTTGCACTAAGACCAAAGTTTGTTTTTACATTTGCATGAGCTTGCATGATGGGCTAGAGTGATTGCAGGTAAAAATAAACAAAAATTTAACACACGATTGATCCGGTCATTCAAATTAATAAATGCAAATTGACCCAAAAAATTACCCCATCGCTGTGCTTGGTACAGGAACGATGGGCGAAGGAATTGCTCAAACTGCGGCAACAGCCGGTCATCCTGTGATGCTTTACGATGTTTCACAGGAACAAACACGAGCAGCGCTTGAGAACATTGCAAAACGTCTCGATCGTTCTACTAAAAAAAGAAAAATTACTGCGGAGAAAAAAGATCAAATCCAGGCAAATTTAAGTCCGAAACAATCTCTAAAAGAACTTGCTCCGGCTAAACTGGTGATTGAAGCGATCATTGAGGATTTGGAAATTAAGCAAAATGTTTTTTGCCAACTTGAATCACTGCTGGGAGCAGATGCAATACTAGCCACAAATACATCATCGATTGATTTGAATAAAATGGGCAGCACACTGAAACGTCCGGAACGTTTGGTTGGAATGCACTTCTTTAATCCGGCTCCAATTATGGCGCTCGTGGAAATTGTGCGCTCCCTGGAAACGGATTCAGAAGTTTCTGACACAGTTTTCACGTTGGCGGAAAAATGGGGTAAAAGTCCGGTACACGTGCGTTCCAGTCCGGGATTTATTGTCAATCGCGCGGCCCGCCCGTTTTACAGCGAAGCACTGGCGATTCTCAAAGAGGGTGGAGCCGATGCCGCCACCTGTGATGCGATAATGCGGGACTGCGGCGGTTTCAGGATGGGGCCATTTGAACTGATGGATTTGATTGGCCTGGATGTGAATTATGCGGTGACGTGTCAAATCTGGGAAAGTTATCAGCGGCATCCACGTTTTGCACCTTCTGTACTGCAAAAGGAGCTGGTGGATTCAGGACGTTTAGGAAGAAAGTCCGGAAAAGGATTTTTTGAATATGGAGAGGCTGTGGAAATGCAGGAACCAAAAAATGCGCCGGAATCTCCTGCTCCAGCTTCGCTCATTCTGGAAGGTCCGGAGCATCTACCACAATCTTTGCAAAATCTGCTTGAGAGCGGTTCTGTGCCTACAAAAAGAACTTCCGGAAATGGAATTATTCGCTTGCCTGCCGGTGCGTTTGTTGTTCTCTCAAATGGAATAAACTCGACAGAACGTTCCGCAGAAATTGGACAACCCGTGATTTCGCTGGATTTATGTTTGGATTTTGAACGGTCCTCACGGTTTGTGCTGGCACCGGCCTCAGCTTGTCCGGATAACGTTTTGCGGGAAGCAGTCGGTTTGTTTCAGTCTTTGGGAAAACAGGTTTCTGTGATAAAAGATATTGCCGGAATGGTGCTGACACGTACGGTTGCCATGCTGGCAAACGAAGCATCTTTGCTTGTGCAGGACGAAGTGGCAGATGTTGCGGGTGTTAATCTTGCCATGCGCAAAGGAGTCAATTATCCTTTGGGACCTTTGGAGTGGGCTGAAAAATTAGGTTTAGCTGCGGTGGCGGAAATACTTGATAATTTACGGAAAGTTTATGGAGTACGTTATCAGGCTTCTGCCTGGCTGCGGCAAAAGGCAAAACCTAACTAAAACAAAATCAACAATTAAAAAACAAAATGGAAGAAGCTTTTTTATGTGATGGCATCCGGACTCCGATAGGTCGATACGGTGGTGCTTTATCTGGAGTGAGAACTGATGATTTAGCGGCAATTCCGCTCAAAACATTGATGGAAAGAAATTCCGGAATTGATTGGGAAGCAGTGGATGATGTAATTATGGGCTGTGCAAATCAGGCCGGTGAGGATAACCGGAACGTGGCCAGGATGGCGAGTTTACTTTCCGGATTGCCGCAAACTGTTACAGGCGTGACGGTTAACCGTCTTTGCGGTTCCGGACTTGACGCGGTCGGAATTGCGGCCAGAGCAATCAAATCCGGAGAACAGCAGTTGGTTATTGCAGGCGGCGTTGAGAGCATGAGCAGGGCGCCTTTTGTGATGGGAAAAGCAAGCGCCGCATTTTCACGAAACGCGGAGATTTTTGACACAACCATCGGCTGGCGCTTCGTCAATAAACTGCTGCAAAAACAATACGGAATTGATTCCATGCCGGAAACTGCGGAAAATCTCGCCGAAAAATATAAAATTTCACGCGAGGATCAAGATAAGTTTGCCTGGAATTCCCAGCAAAAAGCAGGTCAAGCGCTGGAATCAGGTCGATTGAAAACGGAAATCGTAACTGTGAGCATTGCTCAGCGAAAAGGTGATCCGCTGTTGGTTGAGCAAGATGAACATCCGCGTCCGGAAACAAAACTGGAAAAGCTCGGAAAATTATCCACGCCATTTCGTGAAAACGGCTGCATTACCGCAGGCAATGCCTCAGGTGTAAATGACGGAGCGGCGGCTTTGATTGTGGCTTCAGAGAAGCTGGCAAAAAAAGAAAACCTGACTCCTGTTGCCAGAATTGCCGGAATGGCAACCGCCGGGGTTGAGCCGCGTTTCATGGGTTATGGTCCCGTTCCGGCGACGCAGAAATTGCTCAGTTTGACTGGAGTTTCACTGGACGAAATCGGAATCATCGAACTCAACGAAGCATTTGCCGCACAGGCTTTGGCAGTGATGCGGGCTTTGAATTTGTCCGATGATGACCCACGTGTAAATCCGAATGGTGGAGCAATCGCCTTGGGACATCCGCTCGGCATGAGCGGCGCCCGCCTTGCTTTGACCGCCATGAGAGAACTGGAGTTGCGCAAGGAACGTTATGCACTTTGCACAATGTGTATCGGCGTCGGCCAGGGGATTTCTCTGCTGCTGGAACGGGTTTGAATCAGGATTAGAAGAGGCTGTTGAAATTAGCTTTCAAAACTCTGTAAATGCTTTTTCAAAGCCTTCAAGGCTGCATCAGAATTTTCAAGCATCATCATGTGTCCACAGTTCGGGATGATCTCAGTTTTTGCCTCCGGTATTGCTGCGGCGAGTTCCAGACCTTTGCGGACGGGAGTCATTTTGTCTTCACTACCCATCACGCACAAAGTGGGGCAGCAAACTTTCGTGGCGGACTCCATCCCGCTCTGGTAGTCATTGCAGAGTCCAAGGTCATTTCCCAGCACGCCGGAATTCTCCATCCGAAGTAGGTTCCG
>ENA-ORDI01001179-ORDI01001179.1-marine-metagenome-genome-assembly--contig:-NODE-1179-length-14816-cov-5.857724_pt1 | contig 14816 bp, 14 predicted proteins | sample MGYA00248628_ERZ508525 | MGnify/ENA primary metagenome ERZ508525 (study PRJEB26195, sample SAMN05422138) | marine metagenome | isolation source: East of Porto Seguro, South Atlantic Ocean | place... | reverse complement strand
AGCAATTCAATTCCCGATCAAGGCCTATTTGATAAGTACTGAGTATAAAAAAACCCAGGTAAGGTTATTGCTCAATAATCTGGCGCAACACCAGGTCAAATTTCATTCATTGAAAAAACCATATGCTGCAAACAATATGAAATTTGAACCGGGTAAGGCAGTGCTGGTCCCTGTGGACCAGCCACAGTCACGTTTTATTAAAGCAATCATGGAAAAGGTCACTTCCTTTAATGATTCGTTATTCTATGATGTATCAGCGTGGTCATTACCTCTAGCTGCGGGTGTGGATTATATCGAACTGAAACAAAACCCCAGTGCCATCATTGGTGATGAGCTGCCTGGTGGATACTTTACTGCTGGGGCAAAGATCGGTGGTAGAGCGACCTACGCTTACATTATGGAATGGGGCGATTATTATGCGCCGAGAGCACTTTATCGCATCCTGGATCTAGGAATAGTCCCGCGCTTGGCACTGAAACCATTCACTATAACGATTAATGGCCAGCCGGTAAACTTTAAACGGGGTTCAATAATCATACCGCTGGTCCAACGTGATAAAACATTAAACATCTCAAATGATGACGTCCACGAAGTGGTACGCACTATTGCGGCAAAGGATTTTGTGAATATATATGCCGTAAACACTGGACTGGCGGATGATGGCCCTGACCTTGGCGGTCTCCATGCTGTTCTGGAAAAACCGAAAGTTGCTCTGCTTGCTGGTAAGGGGACAAACGCTTACAGCGTAGGTCAGGTCTGGCACTTATTGAATGAAAGAATGCACATTCCTGTATCATTAATCAACACAGACCAAATCAACAGAACCCTCTTGGATAAATACAATGTCCTGGTCATGACAGATGGATGTTTTGGGCCCATCGATTCAACAGATGTTAAAACCATCAAATCCTGGATCAGCAGGGGCGGCTGTCTTATCACAACCAGTAGTGGATCAAACTGGGCAGTAAAAAATGAAATTGTAAAAGAAGAGATCAAGGATTCAAAAAAGGACACCTTAGATATCGCCTATGAAAAGGTTCGGACTACCAGTGGGGCACAACAAATTGGCGGATCGATCTTTGAACTGGCACTGGATACAACTCATCCACTTGCTTTTGGCTATAAAAAAATGATACCGGTTTTTCGAAACAATGAATATTTATATGAACTATCTATAGCGGATGCAGCTAATGTAGGCCGCTATACGGAAGCACCGCTTTTAAGTGGTTACATATCTGATAAATTACTGGCAGAAATGAAAAACACCGGAGCAATTATTGCCCGCAAGGTCAAGGGTGGCCATGTTGTTTTGTTTGCTGATAATCCGCACTTCCGGGCATTTTGGTACGGTACAGATGGTTTATTTTTAAACGCGGTATTTTTCGGACGGTCGTTTTAGCAGATCCTGCCCGATCTAGATAAAGTTATTTAAACGAATCTACCTTCCTGTAGGCCACAATCACAGCCAACTCCCCTGCCTTGCCGGACTTGGAGTTGCCGTGTTCCATACCCAGAACGCCTTTATACCCTTTACCGTGAATATGTTTAAACACATTCATATAATTGATCTCTCCGGTAGTTGGTTCTTTTCTGCCTGGATTATCACCAATCTGGAAATAAGCGATCTCGTCCCATGATTTGTCAATGTTTGGGATAATATTGCCTTCTGTTATTTGCTGATGATAAATATCAAAAAGGATCTTACAGGAAGGGCTATCTACTGCTCTGCAGATCTCGTAGGCCTGTGGTATCTCACTAAGGAATTGTCCGGCATGGTTTGCCCACCAGTTCAACGGTTCCAGGACCATCACCAATCCATGTGGTTCAAGTATAGCGCTGGCCCGCCGTAATGCTTCCACAACATTCGCGGTCTGATAACCCATTTCCTGGCCCAGATCCACATGGCCGGGGACTACGGTCATCCATTTGGCATTGACCCGTTTTGCCACTTCAACAGATTCCCTAATATGATCGACAAACTCATTTCGAAGATCTTTATCCCCACTGGCCAGATTGGGTTTGTTTCAGTAGATCTTGTGGGCAACAAAAACACCCATGGTCATATCCAGTTGACTCATTTTTTTGGCAATACGTTTTTGGTCAAAAAGAGACCGGTCTTTCATACCATTATCTTCTAATGACCGAAATCCTTGATCATACATGAATTGGATCTGGTCAATCAGGTCTTTACCGCTGTGATGCGTGAACATCCCAAAATGGGGAGCATAAAGCAGTTTGAAAGGAGCGTCCTTTTTTGTTTTCTGGTTCAACGAATTGGCCCAGAGAAGACTTCCTGCAAAGGGCAGCGAAGATGTTATAAGTCCTGTTTTAATGAATTGTCTGCGTTTCATGGTTTCATCCTCACAAGTTAAATAAACCTGGTCACGCCAGGTACGGGCACTGGGTAATTTCCTTCCTCATCCGGCAATACAGGCGCTGTATCTTTGAATGAGCTTAGGTTTTCAGGTACAAGTTTTAAATTTGATGCCAGGGCCTCTGCCCACGTGATTTCCTGACCTGAATAGCTTGCCATTCGGCCCAGGATTGCAGTCATAGTACTATTGGCCCCCCTATCAAAATCAGTAAAGCGGTGTTCACCAGCTTTTATTGCTGCAAAAAGTTCATTATGTTCCTGCTGGTACGGATTAATATCGTTCTCACCCACATGATTATAGATATCCCTACCACGCTTCGATTGAATAACTCCATAGTTGCCGCTATGTACATGCACACTCCCTCTGGATCCCTGGAAGACTTCATCGGCACGATTCAGACACCCTGGTTGGTGGCGGCATTGACTGGCAACCACCTGTCCATCCGGGTAAGTAAACTCCACAAAATGATGGTCAAATATTTGACCATAATCAGGTCCTTTCCGTACTTCGCGGCCGCCCATACCCTGGGCAGATACGGGGGGTGCCCCGATGAACCAGTTGGCTACATCTATATTGTGAATATGCTGCTCCACAATATGATCACCGCATAGCCAATTAAAATAATACCAGTTACGCATTTGGTATTCCAACTCAGTCTGCTGCGGTTCCCGCGGTTTTACCCAAACGCCAGCACCGTTCCAGTAAACCTGTCCGGAAATGATGTCACCAATAGATCTTCTATCCAGACGTTTCTTTACTTCACGATAGGATCGCTGATAATGTCGTTGCAGGCCAACCACTACATTCAGTTTTTTCCTGGCAGCGATTTTTCCGGTTTCCAGCACTTTTTTTATGCCAACGATATCCGTAGCTACGGGTTTTTCCATGAATACTTGTTTATCCTTGTTGATGGCGTGGGCAAAATGCTGCGGTCTAAAGCCAGGCGGTGTTGTAAGAATGACCATATCTGCCATGGCAATAGCTTTCTTGTAGGCATCAAAGCCAATGAAAACGGCATCTTCAGTAACGGCCAATTGCTCGGAATCACTATATTTTTCGGCTAAGCTGAGCAGACACTGCTGGGTTCGGTCCGCAAAAACATCAGCCACAGCTACCAAGCGTACATCACGATCGGCAGCAATTGCCTGACCTGCCGCACCCGTACCGCGACCGCCACAGCCAACCAGTGCTACCTTTATTTCACCCGCAAATGAAACATATTTTTTGGTGGCTGCCGGTAGCTTGTTCAATACCAGGCCTGCAGCGGCAAGTTTGGCGGAATGTCCTAAAATGTTCTGCGATCAATTTGATTATTTTTTTGATTTTTCATAGCGCTTTAGTATTCCTTTATTGGTTCAATCCAATATTTAGTTAATTCACTTTGGGCAGGTAGAGCTCTGGGTCGCACGATACGAAATCCGATATGGACCGCATCTGTGTGCCACCATAAACTCTTTGGGGATTGGGGGTCCCTCTTTTTCCAGGATCTTTTTGAATAACCCCGCGCCGCAGAGCGCAGCCTGGCAGGTTCATCCTTGTATGATCCTCCGCGCACTACCCGCGGATATAACTCTTCACCCAGCTGGAAAGGATCAGTCACCAGATCAGTATGATGCCGATATCCATTGCGGTCATACTGATCGATTACCCATTCGGCAGCGTTGCCATGGATATCGTATAACCCCAGTGCATTCGGTTTTTTCAATCCCCCTTTCTGTAACTTACCGTTACTACTGCTCTTGTACCAGGCGTAGCTGGCTATTGATTTGCTAACTGTACCGAACGAAAAAGTGTCTTTTGAACCTGCCCGGCAGGCATATTCCCATTCTGCTTCAGTTGGCAGTCGATAATAATGCCCTGTTTTTGCGGTGAGCCATTTACAAAACTGTGAGGCGGCATACTGGGTAATATTGATGGCTGGATAGCCCGGTTTATTATAATTGATATAAGGCATAGTGGCGCCGGATATACCATCAATCTCAAGCGTTATCTCTCCTCGGTTTTCTGCAGGTGTATCTGCGTTACGGTAAACAAATAATTCATACACATCCCAGGGTATCTCCAATGTGCTTATCCAGAAATCACTCAAGCGCACAGCATGAACTGGTCCCTCGTCTTTTCGTCGTTCCGCTTCATCTTCAGGGCTACCCATATTGAACAATCCACCCGCAACGGGTACAATGGTAATGAGCTTATCTGTGCTAGCCAATACTTCATCATATGCTGTAAATGAGTTTTCACTTACAATATTGCCCTGTCCCAGAACAATACTGCTGATGAATAAAATAGTCAACAGCCTCAAAACGACCGCCCGGCTAGCTTGTACGAATCGTGAAAATCTAAAACAGCTTGGGAGTAAGCATACCACTCTGCTTTTTATATTCTACCCATTCTGGGTATCGAGACATGGAAGCCTCTTTCTGAAGTATATTGACCAGAAATACTCCGATCCATACCCAGGCCAAAATAGCCCAGGGAATCCAATGTTGGACAATCATAGCGTACGATGCATAGAGCATGATCTCTCCCAAATAATTTGGGTGGCGGATATATTTGAAGAGTCCTTCACGAATGAGTCCTTGATGGTACTTCAGGGTGAAATACTTCTGGCAGTCGGCAGTCATCATTATAACCACACCTAACGTGTGCACTGAGATGGCCGCGGTCAAGACAGTTAAACTGGCCATTTTCTGATCAGGGCCCAAGATCCCGGAAATTAGCAGATATGGAAAAACCCAGTAAAGCCCCAGTACTAACACAAACGCCATCAGTCCACCGCCAATGGTAACTTTTTTCTCCCAGCTTCTATCCGGAAATGCGAAATGTTTAAGCATCCAGCAAAAGCCATACATACCATGCAGAGCCAGATACACACAGGCGGCCAGAGAAAAGTTTTGATAATAATTCATTAATAATAGTATATAGAAAAAAGTGCCTGTCTTTTGAAAATTGATTACCCAGGCAAATTTCAATACCTGCGGTCCGCCCAGAAAACGCTCTGTCATGAAAGCGGTAAAACGGGCCCAATGTGACCAAATAGGTACATTTGTTTGTTGTTCACTCATACTATCCCTCCTTTTATTGAATTACAACAGTCTTAATTTATGTAAATGTTTTGAATCATTCAGTTGAGATCTTCCTCCACAATAGTTTTTTGGGGATGGACCATGGGCACGAAACGCACCGGAATTATAGACCGTTCATCTATTTCTGATGCACTGACTTTGGTAATGACTTTCAGTTCCTGCCAGTATTTACCTACGGGGATTACAAGTTTTCCCCCAGCGCGCAATTGATCAATAAGCGCTGGTGGTACTTCGTCCGGCGCTGCCGTCACAATTATGCGGTCAAATGGTGCTTCATCAGGCCAGCCTTTGTATCCATCTCCCCAACGAACATGAACATTATTTATTCCCAATTCTGTCAGTACTTCTTGGGCACGCAAGGCCAGTGTTTTGACAATTTCTATCGTATATACTTCAGCCGCCAAGGGCGACAGTACAGCTGCCTGGTAGCCTGATCCTGTACCGATCTCCAGTACTTTTTCTGTACCGGACAGATCCAGTAATTCAGTCATAAGCGCTACAATGTACGGCTGGGAAATTGTCTGGTCTTCACCAATAGGTAAAGGCCTGTCATTATAAGCATAGGGTACCATCTCAGGCGGCACGAACTTGTGGCGGGCTGTTTGGGTCAATACATCCAACACCCTAGTGTCTTTTACTCCACGTTCTGCGATCTGGGTTTGTACCATTTCCTGCGCAGCAGCCTGCCACCCAGAAGGGAAAATTTTATCCTTGTTGCTCTGTGCCTCAGTAGAGGGCAGAAGCAACAATAATATAAAAACCAAGTGTATAAATAATTTATCCGGAGCCATTATTACCAAGGACCGATTATTTTATTACTGCGTTGATCTCATCGATGAATTTATCTTGCAGATTTTGCATACCATCAATCCAGCCGTCATAATCGGATGCCTTATACTTGATATATTCCAGTACCTCTTTATGAGGGGTGACCAGAAACTGTTCATTTTCGACCGCCTCCAACACATCATCAGCGACCACCTCTGGTTCGATCATACCATCAATCCCGGCCACGCCGGCGCCCTGGGCCTTCATGCCTGTGCGGACAGCCTGGGGACACACACAAGAGACACCGATGCCCATTTTTCCGTAAGTAATCTTTAACCATTCCGCAAAACTTACAACAGCATGCTTGGTAACGGAATAGGTTACGGAACCCAGTTGGGCTAATAGTCCAGCCGCGGAGGCAGTAAATACCAGGTAGCCTGAACCGCGCTCCAGCATCTGGGGCAGTACATGGCGGACAACATAAATATGGGACATGAGATTGGTATCTAGCATTCTGTACCAATCCGTATTGGTAAGTTTCAAAAAATCCTCGTAAGCACCAATGCCTACATTGGAGCAAAAAATATCGATACCACCACAGTTGCCATTGCTTTCCTTGATCAGGTGGATAATATCTTCCTCATTCGTAACATCGGTAACGATACCTTTGCTCTTTATTTCAGCAGCAACAGCCTGGACACCCGCTTCATTAATATCAGATGCTATAACCGCTGCAGCACCTGCTGAATGGAAGGCAACTGCCAGTGCTTTGCCAATACCGCTGGCAGCACCGGTTATGACCACTCGTTTACCTTTTACTTCCATTGCAGTTCTTCGTGTTTAATGGTTTCAGATCCATTAATTACCACTCTAAATATACCTGCGCTTAAAGAATTAAAAAACTTCGCTGGGCGGGGGATCACAGGAATAAAACAGGACCGACAAAAATAATAAAACTTATCGGCGTTCAATCCCAGTCGCAAAAAGAACCACTTTTTCTCCGGGCGTTATCCACATCGCTTTCGTAAGTGCTTCATAAGCCGACCAAACCACGCCAATTTCTGCGCTGGCATCAATCCCTGTCTTTTGTCTGAAATTTTCAGTCTTGATTTCCAAGGATGCCTCCTGAGCCGTTACCGCAATTCCATTGGATTCTGATAATATTTCTAAAATCCAGTAACCGCCGAGAGGGCCTGGCACATTCAGGCCCAGGGCAACGGTATTACTTTTATTCCAAAACCTTGTCGCATCCTGCCGGGTTTGAAACGCCTCTACCACCGGTGCGCACCCATCCGATTGGGCCGCCACCATCCGCGGCAAGGGACCTGAAATCCAACCCATGCCCAACATTTCCTTAAACGCTTTCCACATACCGATCAAGCCAGTCCCGCCACCAGTAGGATAAATAATTACATCGGGCAACGACCAACCTAGCTGTTCTGCAATTTCATAGCCCAGCGTCTTTTTTCCTTCCACCCGAAATGGTTCTTTCAAGGTCGAAATATCAAACCAATCTTCATCCTTTTGATTAATCATAGCCTGGGCAGCTTCAGAAATTGTTTGACCACTCAGAACCAATTCGGATTTATAACGTTCCGTTTCCTTTTTAAACGGTTCCGGTATTGTTTCCGGTAAAAATACAAAACAATCAATTCCCGCCGCCTGGCAATAGGCAGAAGCGGACACACCGGCGTTGCCCGCGGATGGTAAACAAATTTTTTTAACGTTCTGAGCCTTGGCTAACGTCACCGCCATAGCCATGCCTCTATCTTTAAAAGAGCCGGTTGGGTTCACCGTTTCATCTTTAACATAAACGTTGTTTCCAATAGGAAGAAGAGGTGTCCAACCTTCTCCCAAGGATATTTTTTCCTTCATACTGTTTGAAGGTAATACGCTGGCATAGCGCCATAGGTTTTCTTCTTCTGTTTCGATCCGAATATCCCGGGGGACACCCTCCCATTCATAATGAACCGATAGGGGCTTGCCACATCCACAGAGCCACGCCGGCGATGGCGGATTATGAATGATCTTTTGGCAATAGGTACACTGGTAATACAATTATAGGAGTCTTTTTATAGGAAAAATGTACAGGGTATAGGATTACACCTCAAGGTTTACCCTTTGCGTATCCACCAATTCTAAATGTCTATAAACAAAAAACCTCGCTGGGGGGTAGATGGCAGACAAATTTATTTTTCAGCTTCAACTTCTACAGATTCAGGATCGATAACTTTAGGTTGGATTACTACGGTTTTTGAAAGCTTATCATGGAAGCTTTGTTTCTTCTTATCAAAAGCAATCCAAAAAAATCCAAGACCAAGTGGAATGGTTGAAATTATATATCCTAAATATCTAATAATCAATTGTCTGAGGCTGGGTTTACCGCCAGTCTTTTCATCAACTATTGTAGCTTTAAATATCATTTTCCCTGGTGTTGCTTGATAATATTTCCAAAGTAAAATGACAGCGATTGTAGGAAAAACATAATTTATAATTAAATCAAGTGAACCTTCATCCATAGGTTCATCGTTGAAATACTCAATTCCATATGCCCAAATGAGAATGGGAAAGGTTGCTAATATAATTAAAAACGAATCTACTAGTGCAGCTACAGTTCTTTTCCAAAATCCTACGTATTGTAAATTATTATCCATGATATTGACTACCAGTCATACCAATATTACACCCCACCGGTTCTAAATGTCTATAAACATAAATCCCCATCTACTGAATAAATGTCCACCCATCGGGTTATGAGCCCGATCTATCTTCTTATATTTTGAATTGGCTGGAGGGAGATTGGGGACTGAATTATTACCACAAACAAAAATCCGCGCTACTTGGCGTGGCTTGCCGTTTCGTAATTTTCATTATTTATAAAATGATTTACGGATACTGAAAGAAACCACCATGCTACTGTTTTGTTTTTCGGTCAAAACACAAACCCGATTCCCACATTCATAAATAACCCCTTTGATAATTGGGGTCTTTTCCCGTTCTCTATTACCGGAAACTTAACTTCTACTCGCGCCATAACATTCTGGCGGTATGGCATAATCACCGGACCGGTTTGAATGGTGGTAGAAGACTCCTGCCAGCGGGCGGTAACATCCCAAATAGCGAAAAGACCTGTATTGGTGGCATTATTATGGAATGGATGGATGCCCAGGTTGATGTCCAAGCCAAGGAGCGGGTCCTTTTCACTATACATCCAACCAAAGACATCATACAGTTGATAGAATGAAAATGATTCAGAACTGTACGATAGGCTAATACCTCCACCAAGGTAACCTGAAGCGCTGGTTATTTCTTGATTTAATGGGATCCTTACTTGTGGGGTAAAACCAAAATTCTGTGTCCGGCGCTTGAAATTGCTGTATTTCTTCAGTGGCATAGCCACGATTAGATCGCCGAATGAATTAGCTTTTGACACAAAATCAGAATCCTGATGTTCGATCATATGGTAAGGCAGTTTGAAAGTGATCCGCTTGGATCTATGCCAAGTATAGATACCCTCCAGCCAGAAGGTCTGTTGAAAATAGCTAGAGAGGATATCTTTTTCATGGATGGTAAGATCAGAACCGAAGCTTTCATAGCGAACCTGGAAGCCATAACCTCCGCTCCAGCGCGGTGCCATGTCCATGACCGGCTGGTGCGCAAAAACCAACGTACCGATCAAACCAAGGCTGAAAGCGCTATTTTTCATCTTTTTTGGCCTCGAACTTCCTTACTTCGATCTTTTCACCAGTTCTGTTAGTATAAACAGAGAGCACTTCATATCCGGATTTGGTGATCATTGTTATGGCTTCATCAATATCGATATCCTGGTTACTCTTTTCCGCAATGACAGCATATTGATACTCAACATCAACAAAAACACCATTGTTATATTTTTTTTTGTCAACGTACTTCAAGGAGGACAATCCGCCCTGCAGTCCCATAGCGCAGAATGAACAAACCAAACCGCGCACTTCTAGTACGACCTCATCCTTTAAGATGGTTATAGTTTTGTCATTCAATGCTACGGTTTGTGCACTGACCAAACCCAGCAGTGTGATGGGTAAAATAAATCTATGTATTATATTGCTATTCAAGATAATCTCCTTTCAATGGGTTACACCGCCCCTACCATGGGGAAGTATCAATGATTCAGGAGTTGTCTAGATCAGAAGGGGCAGATTCAGGAAGGTTATGGGCCCGGGATCATATTTCCCAAAGCTGGTAACATAGTTCGTTTCTATATTGATAATATCAAGGTCTGTAACAAATCGTCGGCTGATGCTATCAGAAGATTTTTCCTCGGACTTATGAAAGGGTCCTGACACGATCACCACAAAGATCGATGACCCACAGTCCGACATTGTTGGACAGGGTATTTCTTGATCCATATCACAACAGGATGTTGCAATGTCCGCACAGCAAGGCATGTTGCATTCATCCAGATGGATGAGCGATGCGACAGTCACTCCTGCGAACAAAGTAATGAAGCCAACGGCTGTGATCTTTTTCAACATCTCTTTCTAACTTACGCTGTAAACAAAAAAAGTTTCAATTATTTTACTTAATTAATTTGGCCAGTTCACGGAACCGGTCACCAGTGGCTGCGCCCTGCAGTTCAAATAGCAACATTTCCACACTCGTTCGCATCACCCCTTTGAGTAGCACGCGCTCCAGCACAAAATGTAGTTTTGTAATCAAAATGACCTTCAAAGCCCGCAACATGTTGCACCTATAGCCCTACCAATAACAAGAAATGCCTAATATGAATCATTTCGTGCCTACTTAGATTTGATGATATTCAATTTGCCGAAGCCCGACAATGTAAGCACTCCGATGCTGGTACTCGGATCAGATGAATACCAAATCGTGTCTGTAAAGGAACCCGAAAGGACGGCGCGAGATTACGACGCTAATATTGAAATCTTCCATAGTATCGGACATTTCATAGCCAATGATGTAGGTTGGGAGGTCGTGTTATTTTTCTCTACCGATTTTTGGGGAAACCAATAAACCGGGGCACAAGATGGCAGTATGAATCATATTCTTCACCAAACTGATCCTTAAGCCATTGCTCCTCAGCAAAGGGTGCAAGAATAAACCATAGAGAATATGGAATCCCAACAATCAGCGCGAGTGATGAATTGGTTGCCAGAACAATCGCCGCTATTAATAAAACATGGGTTACATACTGGGGATTGCGTGTAAATCTATAAACACCCGAGGTGGTAAATTTTCCTTTGAGACCCAATGTTTGCTTAAAACTCAATTGGTACATTGCTGATATGCCGACAGGAAAAGCAATTAAGAACAAGATTCCAGCACTAATGAATCTTGGCAGATCACTAATTTCTAAAGAGCCATAATCGAGAATACCTAAAACGGGGATTCCCATCATAAAATATGTAAATGAAATCCAAGTAAACCAAAATTGCGAGGAAAACTTTCCGGGAGGAGGCCAGATCTGGACGTTCTTCAAGTAAAGTGTAAGAATAAGTGCAATGAGATTAAGCGTAATACCTAAACATAAAATGCTGAAATGGATCAGCACAACATCAATCATTAATCTAAAACAAGATCCACAATAAGTAATACATCAAAAATATCTATGACGCCATCATAATTCACATCAGCCCGGTTTAATTCATCTTCTTCCAGCTCTGACATACCCATAACAAACTGTATACAGAGCAATACATCCATTAGGTTATAACTACCGTCCCCATTCAAATCTCCCATTAATCCCATAAATATAGTGGTAATTTGATATAGTTCATTGGCATTGGAGCATACGTACCAGATTGCCCCATCCGGACTGACCTTCAAGCCCATGATTTCATTACTTAACCCTGTTTCAATCCTGCCTAACTCGACAACCGGATCCTGTGTAATATCATAAACAATGATATCTCCATTGGCATAGTCACTGACCAAGAGCCTGTCTTCGTAAATGTCCAACCCTGTGGGATAGGTCATATTAGAATCTGCAACAACTTCCCAGTCAGTTCCTGACATGCGCCAGTAACCCTGCAGCGGTTCACCATAGGGATTAAGATTCTCTGCTATTGACCCCGAATTCGGATCCATTCTTACAATGCGCTCATTGCCGGTATCGGCTATATATAACCAGCCTGAAACCGGATCAATTTCCATATGGCTTGATAGGCCAGTAACCCGATCAACAGCAACATCAGAATGACGCCAGACACGACCGTCGGAATGGTCATCACCCCCCTGCTGATGAGGAGCTCCAAAATCATATTTACTTATGGCATTATGAAATCCATCAAACAACCAGTATACATTTCCGCCCGCACTGGCAATGCCTTCGCTGTATGGACTTTGGTGAATCATATCTATATGGCTGCCCAGCAAAGGACCATTTTGATTAACTTGGGCATAGACTGTCGTATCAGAATCCCACAGCGAACATCCTGTAAAGTAGCCACCAGCGTTATTATTTGCATCTTGACAGTCTAAAGTATTAGCGAAGGTGCCGTTTTCGCTCATGGCGATGGCGCTGGCGGTATGCATGAAATGGCCTGAAAATGAATCTTTACGATATTCTGCCCACTGGATATCTTGCCCGGCGTTGTAATACGTTACGGTACTTCCGCCTGCGTCAGCATGCATACCATATACAGTTGAATTATCGTCATCCACAATATCCCAGGATGTTTCACCTCCGTAATTATCAGTGAGAATTGAGATAGTCACCTTAACTTCATTCACTGCACATGTATCATCGCAGGTACCCACATTAAAGGAAGTTGATTCCTGGGCACCGAAATTCCCTCCTGAAGCAACTGTCACACCACAAACAATTACTTCATAAGAGCCATTCCCAAAACTACAGCAAATACCGTCCCCATAAGAATCATAAATAGTAAACGTTGCATTACTATTCTCGGGAATACATACTGCTTCAATATACGGGGTATTATTTCCATAGGGCGTTCCACCTTCATTAATGACCCAGAGTTCATTCTGCCTATCTGCATCTTTATGAAAATCCAGGTCTCGTGGTGTCGTCAGCCCATCTTGATGTGTCCCTCTAAGTGTGGTCGTATTGTTGCCAATTAAAAAAGCATCGATGATATTTTGAGATTGTAAAAAGGATATAAATAGAAAATTGATTAAACATATCGAGATGAGAAATGTTTTAGGTGATCTTGATTTTTTCATTTCCATCACTCTTAAATTGTAATGTGTAATATATGAATATAGACACCAGAACCCTTATACTAAAAGTGATCGATTAGAGACTCTCCGCCTGCCATCAATTTGACTCATGACTATTCTTGAAAGAAAGGCTGGCAGGAATCTGCCTAAACAAAAAACCCCGCTCCATCTGCACTGCGTTACGCTGGACAAGTGGGCGGGTTTTACATTAATTAATCCGCTGGGAGATTTTCTGGATTGAACTAGGCATAAAATACATTAAGGTGAATCGTAATTTGGTTGCGGCTCTTTTCATCATTTACAAATTTTTATCTTAACCTGCTACCTAATCGAAATAATTTATTTAGATAATCCTTTCTTTTCCTATCTGAAATAAATGGCACCGACCAGCAATTGAATCTTTTTATGTTCTTTATACCACACATCTTCAGTACTCCCCGCTTTAGTCTTCTAAAAGGAATATTCATATAAAAATATTTCGTAGCCAATGCTGGAGAACCATAAGTGTTAACGATAATTGCTTTATCACAGGGCAGTAAACCAATAGGTCTTCCCCAATTACCGATAACCTTTTTGAAATCAAATGCAAATCCTACGGTAAACACTCTATCAAACCATCCTTCCAATATAGCTGGGGCTCTAAACCACCATATTGGATAGATAAAAACAAGGTAGTTAGAATTTTTAATTAATTGTTGATAGTTCTTTACTTCGGGAGATATTTCGTTATCACCGAAGGAAACTGGATTAAATTTATCCTTATAGAGATCTATGACTTCAACTGAATGATTATTGGATTTAACACCATCAATAAAACTGTCCTTAAGAGCTCCACAAAAACTTTTTTGGTTTGGGTGGGCAAATATAATCAATATTTTCACAAGGGTGTTCCTCGTTCAACATCATCATAGTTTATTATAAAATAATCTTCCCATTCCACGCACCATTTCATATTTTATTGAAGAATTACCCAAAATTTCTTGATGGTAAATTTACTCCCTAAACTAACAATAGTGTGATGTTGTTAATCATTTTTGTTAAATCTAATACTCCCCGCAAAACCTCCGTCATAAAAAACTACACTAAAGACCAAGAGATTTAACGGGGAGAGCTATTGTATGCAATAGCGTTATCTTTTCAGCATTTAATCAATTGTCATCGCACACCGGAACCCGAAATCGTTAAACTGTTTCTCAGGGGCGAGACTGCTTCGAGCTGCACAGCGGGCAAAGCGGATGAGGTGCCGCCAGGAACCACCCCGCGCCACGCGTCGATGTCCATGCTGGGGACCTGTGGGGTTCCGATTTGGTGAGTCCTTATAGTAAACACGGCTATACCAATCTGCACACCATTCATGGACACCCTCTGACATATTGTAAAGACCGTAGCCATTCGGACCTTCAGTGCC
>ENA-ORDI01001178-ORDI01001178.1-marine-metagenome-genome-assembly--contig:-NODE-1178-length-14821-cov-2.752781_pt1 | contig 14821 bp, 14 predicted proteins | sample MGYA00248628_ERZ508525 | MGnify/ENA primary metagenome ERZ508525 (study PRJEB26195, sample SAMN05422138) | marine metagenome | isolation source: East of Porto Seguro, South Atlantic Ocean | place... | reverse complement strand
GGCATTTCTGCCTCACTTACCATCCAGTATCTGATTTTTCAACTGGATACGTTTGTGGGGGTCAGGTCAGTATGGCAGAAGAAGGAGACTAACCAATTGTTGGGACGCCCGTGACACGCGGGTCGTCATAGTGAACTAACGGGTCTCGATCTGTACGATCTTCGACTGGCGCTCGCCGGTGATTTCCGGGCCGTCTTCGCCGAGGTAGACGTCTAATTCTGATCGCACACCGAACCCGGGGAGGTAGATTCCCGGTTCGATCGTCACCCCGAGGCCGTTGATTACCGTTCGGGTGTCGTGGGTCTCCCAGTCATCGAGGTTCACGCCGTTCGAGTGGGCCTCGTGTCCGAGCGAATGACCCAGCCGGTGCACGAAGTAGTCGCCATACCCGGCATTTTCGATCACGCTGCGCGCTGCACGGTCGAGTTCCCAGCCCTGCGGGTTATCGCCCTCCAGTACGCGGGTTTCGAGCAACTCGAAAGCGGCGTCACGGGCACTCGTCACGACATCGAAAACTTCCTGTTGCTGCGGGGTCGGCGGTTCCCCGAGCTTTGCTGTCCATGTGATGTCGGCAGAAATGTTCAGTTCACCCGGAGCATCGGGCGATGGTTTCTTTCGTGCCCACAGGTCCAGTAGCAGCCAGCCCTCGCGCCGGATGACCGCCGCCTCGCCGGGTTGCGGATCGTAGTGCGGGTCGGATGAATGTTCGTTGAACGCCACGACAGGGCCATCGTCGAACTCGAGTCCGGCGCGATCGAACTTTCCCCGGATATGCTCGGCGATATCGTGCTCGGTAAGTGCCCACCGGATGTTTTCGCCAACATACTCGAAGGTTTGCTGAACGATCCGGTCGAGTGCTTCGACGGCGAAGAAGTGTGACTGTAGCTGATCGGGAGTCCAGCGTTCGGTCGCGTATTGAATCACATCGCCGGACGATACAACTTCCGGCCCCAGCGACCTCACGAGTTCGATCGTGCCGGCATCGACGCGCCCGACCCGCGGCAACTCGTACATGGGCGAATATTCCATTGCGACGCTGGCCGCTCCGTCGAGCAGGTCTTTGAGTCCTGCCACCATTTGTTCGCGGCTTCCGTAAGCACTCACCGCGGGTGAACCAGCCGGGAAGCGGCCTGTGTCGACCTCGTGGGCCAGCAGGCGGGGTTCAGCATCGGCCGGTATCCACAGCCAGACGGGTCGGGTCAGCTGCTGAACCCGCCTGCCGAGCGCGGCCTCGAAAACGGGATTCGTGTATCGGTAGTCGCGGGTCAGCCAGCCCGCAACACCCGTCGATTGTAGGTAGTGGCGTGCGTCGTCGAGCGGATTTCCAGACGGAGCAAGGTCGTTGTGAGTCATCCGTTCGAGCGTACCGCAATTTTGGCCGCTAAATGCAGTTCGAACGAATTGAGTTTGCAACCCTATCGAACGCCCTACGTGCAAGAGAAGACCGCGCCAACGGTGTGCTGCCTGGTCCGAACTAGACCTCTGCAAGTACCGATGCGCGGTTGTAAATCTGGATCCGATGACGGCAACTATCGGCGATGAGTACGAGCCCGTCACTGGAAGTTTCTATGGCCGCCGGTCGCCAGAAGCGCTTCTCCTGCTCGAACAGGCCGGCGTTCTCGCGCCAGCTCGCCTGCTCGGGGTTGACATCCAGGAACTCCTGGCACCACTTGGACAGGGTCGCATCGCCAATAAGCGTTTCGGTATGAGACCCGTCCTGGCCGAATACCTGAACGCGGTCGTTACGCCAGTCTGCGATAAACACCGTTCCGTCTGACGCGACATGAACCCCGGACGGGCGATCGAACTGTCCGTCGCTACTGCCGCTGGAGCCCAGCATACTCACAAACTCGCCATCCGGCGTGAATCGCTGAACGCGGTCGTTCCGCCAGTCTGCGATCCAGATCCCGTCTTCGCTGTCGATTGAAATGCCCCACGGGAAGTTGAACTGGCCGGGCTCCGTGCCGAATGTGCCGAAAGACGAGATGAATTTCCCGTCCGGACTCAGCTTCTGGACACGTGCATTCAGGTGGTCGACGATATGGGGATTGCCATCAGAATCGATCGCGATTCCAGATGGTCGGTTGAACTGCCCAACGCCGGCTCCGAACTCGCCCCAGCGCTTAAGAAATTTGCCTTCCCGATCGAAAATCGAGACGTTGTGCATGAACTCGTCGGGAACGTAAACGCGGTCGTCGCCGTCGAGCACGATCGCGGTGGGCTGGGTGGTCTGCCCGGGGTCCGTGCCCCAGCGTCCGAACTCGTACATATACTCAGAATCCAGCGTCTGCACGCTGACCCGGACATCCTTGTTCGCCGCGTTGGAGCGGCTGAGCACGAATAGAAGGCCCTCGCTGTCCAAGCGCACATCGACCGGGTTCATAAAACCGCGGCCAAGAAAAGACGCGATTCCGATCGTGTGGCTGTAAGAGAAGTTCTCGAGTCCCATGTGAAGATTACCCCGGTTGATGCCGCCTTACGAAGTCAGCTCCTGACCAGATCAAGAGTGCTGAACTTCTGCTTGAGTACTGGCTCAGACTCGACGCCGAGCACGTCTTCGAGAAGGGTCGCGTAGACCTGTCGGAAGTCGGTGTTGAAATGCACGTCGCCCTCCAACTGATCCGCCAGGCCCAGCTTCGGGTACTCGCCGTACAGCCCACCCTTGACGGAATCGCCGATCACGAAGGCAGCGCCGCCCGAACCGTGATCGGTCCCGGCCCCATTGTCGGCAATACGGCGTCCAAACTCGGAGAACATCCAGATAACGGTCTCTTCTCCCTTGCCCTGCTGCTTCAGGTCGTCCAGGAAACACGCCAGCGCCGTGGAAAGCTGGTCCCAGAGCAGGGCGTGGTTGACCAGTTCGTTGGTGTGGGTATCGAAGCTGCCGTGGGCGGCGTAGTAGATGCGGGTGCCAAGTTCGGCCGACATCACCTGTGCGATTCCCTTCAGGCTCTGGGCGATCGGGTTGTCCTCGGGGTACTCGACGTCCGAGCTGTACGTCCGTGGTGCCTCGCGCAGCAGATCGGCTCCGTCCAGCGCCCCCCGGCCTGTTTCAAGGATGCGCCGGGACGGGAACCCGCCATCCGCCATCGGCTGGTAGATACGGCTTATCGTATCCAGCATCGCGTCCTTGTTGCTGGCACCGGCAAGACCGGTATAGAGCCCGTACGACTCAAGGGCTCCGACCGACGCAACGGAAACACCCTGCAGGGCGAGCGCGCGGGGCAGGCCCCGACCGAAGTTCACGGTCGTTATCGGGTTTTTGCCTTCTGGGTCGATAATCGAGTTGGCTTTGCCAAGCCAGCCTTCAGATGAGGTGGTGGTCGGCTGTGCTGTGTGCCAGATGTCCATCGACCTGAAGTGCGATCGGTTGGGCTCCGGGTACCCGATTCCCATTAGCACGGCCATTTTGTCCTGGTCGAACAGGCTCTTAAACGTACCCATGTGCGAATTGAACGCCAGCTTGTCATCGATCGGGATCAAGTCATCGCCCCTGAGTCCCATGTTGGGGCGGAAGTCATAGTAGTGCCCGTCCTGGTACGGGACCAGGGTGTTCAGGTAGTCGTTGCCACCCGAGAGCTGGATGACTACCAGGTTCTTCTTGCTGTGGCCGTTTGAGTTGTTTGCCATGTCGACGCCTCCTCAGGTCGCCGTTAGCTGCATTGTTAGCAGTACTGGTAATCCGGGGTGGAAACAATCAGCTGGAACATTTCGACAATGCGGTCCGCACTGCCCATCGAGCCGCTCTGCCCCGCATGCTCGACAAGGACGGCCTTTGAGCCGTTGTCGAGATCAATGGACCCCATTGCGTCAAGGCACGCCTCGACGAACTCCTCGGGCTGCAGGTCGTCGCCTGCAAGCTCGACCAGCTCGATCATCCGCCTGATGCCGGGGGCCTCAACACGGCCCAGCTCCGAGGCGGCAAAGTTGATGCGCTCTATCAGCGAACCGGAATCGACCCACTCCTCGCCCTCATGCCAGCCCTCCACACCGGGCGGGTTGAGCAGGTGCTGCCCCATGAACAACGACTGGTTCGCCAGCAACGACGAATCCATGTCTGGAATGTCGAATCGGTCGGTCAGCCGGGCCGCACCAAATACCAGTTCGGCAGGGCTCTTGACCTTGTGGAACCTCACAGCGGCCGACTTAAAGTGATCCGAGTTGAAGAGTGAACGGAGGATGGACCTTATGTCGCCATCCGTCTCCTGGAAGACATCAGTAAGTCGTTCGATTTCCTCGTCGTCAGGCTCGTCAGAGACGAAATACAGATACAGGCGCATGGCGATGAAGCGGGCGGTAGCGCGCTTCTTGACGATGATGTCGATGATGTTCTCGCCGTCGAAGTTGCCAGTCTCGCCCAGAAATGATTTTTCGCCGTTGTCGTGATCCGAGGCGTCGAACCTGAATTCCATCGGGAACGGACCCAGGAAAAACGGTGGTGGCGTCGGCTTCGACGCCCAACCGGTAAACGCCCGTGCCGCGGTCTTCACATCGTCCTCGGTGTAATCGCCCTCGCCCATGTCGTCTATACCCATGGAGAACAACTCTAGGAGTTCCCTGCCGTAGTTCTCGTTGGGCGCATCCTTGTGGCTGTTCTGGTTGTCCAGCCAGTACATCATGCCGGGGTTTCGAGAGATTTCGAAAAGGATGGTCCGGAAACTGCCGAGGCCGACACGCCGGAACAGTTCGATCTCGGTAAGCATTTCGAGCCCGTGATCCAGCTTTATCCCCCCTACCGCAAGCAGGCTGTGCCAGAACAGGGCAATCTTTTCTTCAAGCGGTTTCTCGCTGGTGGCCAATCGCCACGACCACTGCGGATCGGCATGGCCGACCGACCGGGCCTCGACCGAGGCAATAAAGTAACGGTCCATGAGGTCCTGGTCTTCAGGCTCACCATGCGACGGGTTCAGAAGATCCTCGACCGTCTCTTCGTAACCCCTGGCGACGTACTGGTCAATCTGATCGCGCGTCGCGCCAAATCCTGCTCTGCGCAGCAAGTGCGCCATTACAGCGTCATCTTCATGTTTTCTCGCAACGGTAGTCATAATTTTTCAACTCCGGTGACATTCGGATCGGCAGGCACAACTCGCACGCTATTTTAGCTGCCACCGACTTTCCCGCGTTAGTACGCGCGAAAGGGTAAGTCGTCGGCGAGTCGAGTGCAACGAGCATCAGGAGGTATTTGACCTGGACGATATGTGGACATCCGCCCGCTCCTCCTGCAGTGTCATCACTATTGAGGCATCGCGATCGCCGAGGCCTCTCGAAAGGGCGCTTTCCATCTCGTCAAGTACGGTCCGGGCTATCTTGACCGGCACTCCAACCTCTTCCGCCAGTTCGAGGGCCAACTGGATATCTTTGTGCGCCCCCTTGAGCGTAAACCGGGGCTCAAAGTCGCCCTTCATGAACGTATCCGGCAGCCGGACATGCAGGTTTCCACCTTTGCCGATCGCGGCCTGCTGCAAGGCATCGAGCAGCCGATCGGGCCCGATTCCCGCTTTTACACCGATGGTGAGGCACTCGCCAATCACCTGGTCCATCGAAAAAGCGGCCAAGTTGTTCATTAGCTTCGCCACGGTACCGGCACCGAGCGGACCAACATGCACGATGGCCGTCGAGAAGGCTTCCAGCAGCGGACGGGCGCGCTCGACATGTTCTGGGTCGCCGCCGATCAGAGTTGTCAGGGTGCCATCGGCAGCGCCTTCCACTCCGCCGCTGATCGGAGCGTCAACCATGGCCGCTCCCCGCAGCCGCAAATGCTCACCTACCTGCCGGACGATCGCGGGCGAATTCGTCGTGTGATCAACCAGTAGTGTGCCCGGTTGGATGAGCGCTCCGATACCGTCTTCGCGAAAAATAATTTTCTCAACTTCGGTCGGCCCTGGCAGACACAGGCAGATGATGTCGCATTCGGAAACGAGTTCAGCCAGAAAAGTCGCAACACTGGCCGCGGTCCCCTCGAATGCTGATCTCGCCGTTTCATTCGTATCGAATACCAGCAAATCGTGGCCGGCCCGCAACAGTTGTTGCGCCATCGGCCGACCGATTTTGCCGACTCCCACAAATCCCACTCGGGAAGGCTTGCGAGCCGTCATGAAAACCTCTCCTGCTGTGGGGTCAGCCACACTCTTTCTTTATCGCGAGATTTGGGAAAACTGACCGTGTGTAAGGCGTCACATGGTATAGGTCGTCCAGCATGACCGACCCGCGTCGTCAGCCGCCGGGGCGCGCAAGCTCGGCGTAGTTAGCGAGCGCTTTTTCGTAGGCTTCGGGGGTGTTGATATCGAGGCGTACAACTGGCGATTCAAACTCGACCCTGTGGTGGTTCAGGTCGGCCCCCTTGAATATCGCCCTGACGCCCTGACCTTCTTCGGTAACCGCGGCGAGCTGGGCCCGGAGTGACGAATCGAACACCAGCGGGTGACCGCCGTGGCCGTCGTAGCCGGGCGACGTAATTTTGGCCCCGAAATTTGTGTGGACTTTCAGCACGCGCTCGATCACCCATGCAGGCCGTGGCTGATCGACTGCAAGCATTACGATCGAGTGGACGCCATCGGGCACTTCCCAAACCCCCGCCTGGACTGATGTGGCCTTGCCTTCGGCGAATTTCGGGTTATACGCCCTGATGATGCCGGAGCGGTCTTTCAGCAGCGGGGCCATCTCGGCGTCGTACTTACCGGTCACCACGACCACCTGGTCGCACCCGCCCTGTAGCAGCGAGTTCATCTGGTACTCGACCATAGTCGTTCCGCGCCATGGCAGGAGTGGCTTGGGACTGCCCATGCGGCTCGACTCACCGGCAGCGAGGAGTATCCCGACTGCTTTATATATCGCGGGCACTTAGTCGGCGCCTACGGATTCTGCGGTAGCCAGGGTTGGCCCGTCTTTTCTGGCAGCCTTCTCGGCCGCTTTCTGAATCAGGCGGTCGTCGAGTTTCAGCGTGCCACCATCGCCGCCGAGCCGGAACGCTACAATCTCGGCCATGATCGACAGGGCAATTTCTTCCGGGGTCCTGGCAGAAATGCTGAGGCCGATCGGTGACCGCACGCTCTTGACCTGCTCCATCGTGAAGCCCTGGGCAAAGAGTTCTTCGTAAATCAGTATCGTTTTGCGCCTTGAGCCGAGCAGGCCAACATAGCTTGCGGGAGTCCGCATTGCGGCTGCAGTGGCTGCGGTGTCGTAGCGGTGACCGCGGGTGGCGATAACGATGAATGAGTTGGTGCCGATCGGGAGTTTCTCAAATCCCGATGCGTAGTCGGATACGACAGTTTGCTCGGCTTCGGGAAAACGGTCGGCGTTCGAGAACTCTTCGCGGTCGTCGATTACGAATATTCGGAAACCCAGGGTTTTGGCGATATTGGAAATTGCCCTGGAGACATGGCCGCCGCCTGCCAGTACGAGCGTGGGGGGTGTTGTGTAGGCCTCGATGAAGAACTCTGCGCCAGATTCGGTGACAATGTAGTCGTTCTTGCCCATGGCCATCAGCCTGCGTGCCTCGACGGATGCGCGGGCGTCGAGTTTTTCGTCTCCCAGTGAGCCAGCAGTTGACCCGTTTTCACGGACCAGCAGTTGCGAGCCGACCGTGAGGCCGGACCCCTCGGGGGCCTTCATCAGGCTCGCCACGGCGACCGGAGCACCGCCATCGTAAGCAGCGAGCACTTCGTCATTGAAATCAGGGTCTGTTTTCGTCCCATTCGGGTTTGCTTCGTCCCGAATCGGGTCGAGCAGGAAATACATCGTCCCACCGCAGACAAGCCCATCCTGTGCCGCGAGGTCTTCATTCAGTTCGTAGTCACGCATTTCCGCAGGGCCACCGCTCTTGAGGAGCTGTGATGCCGCGAACCAGATGTCGCCCTCGACGCAGCCGCCCCCGAGCGTGCCAACACCGGAACCGTCGGCGCGTACGAGCAGCTTGGCCCCGGGCTTCTGCGGCGTTGACCCGGATGTCCGGACGACCGTTGCCACGACCATGCCGTTGCCGGCGGCGACTTCTTCAGATGCGGCTCGAAAAACTTGTTCCATTTACAACCTGGCGACCTGCGGAATTCATGGGGTGGAATTCACATGAAAGTTAGATGCAGAAACGGCAATTGCAGTTGCGAATCTGCGCAACATGCCACTGCCAGCACACCTCCAGATTAGCACACCGACTCTCAAATTCTGGTGGTTTCAGCCGCGTCGACAGTTGGGTTTGATATCGTCCCTGATCGATTCGAAAGGCTGAAAACGCGGTAGTTGAGCTGATTGAAGGGGAGTCTCCATGCCAATTCATGGAGGCCTACTGGCCGAAACGGTCACTTTTGCGGGCCATGGCGGCGATGTCATCAGCGCCTATCAGTGCCAGCCGAACAACCCGAACTGCGGGCTGTTACACCCTGCTAAGGCGTTCGGCAGCGTCCTGAACCGACCGCACGATCTTGTCGTAGCCGGTGCAGCGGCACAGGTTTCCGGCTAGCTTCAGGCGTATCTCACCTTCGGTCGGGTGCGGGTTCTCGTTGAGCAGGGCAGTTGTGGCGATCATGAAGCCCGGGGTGCAAAAACCGCACTGCAGACCCGCGTTGTCGACAAAGGCATCCTGTACTGGCGAAAGGTGTCCGTGATCGGCAAGACCTTCCACGGTTGTCACTTCCAGGCCGTCGACTTCGGGTGCGAGCACAAGGCAGGAGCACGACGACTTGCCGTCGATCAGGACCGTGCATGCGCCGCAGTTGCCGTTGGAGCAGCCTTCCTTGGTGCCGGTAAGCCGCAGCTGGTCGCGCAGGGTTTCGAGCAGGGTCCAGGTCGAGTCGACGAGGATTTCTTGCTGAACGCCGTTTACGGTTGTCGTGATCTGTTTCTTGCTCATATTTTTTTGAAAACTTAGTTTTGTTTGTCTTCGGGAGTTACCCGATGATTGCCGATGGTTTGTGGTGGATGCCTTTGAGTTACAGGTGCCCGCTACCCGAGTCGCTCGAGGCAGATATTCAGGGTTCGCTTTGTCAGCACTTTGACCAGTTCCTTGCGATATTCGGCCGATCCCCTCACGTCGGTTATCGGCACCGCCGCACCCACCGTCAGATCGGCCGCCCGGTCAATTGCGTCGGCGTCGATGACCGAGCCCTCAAGCGAGTTCTCGGCTTCGTAGGCCCGCACCGGGGTCGGAGCTACCGAAGCCAGCGATATCCGGGCTTTTGTGACCACTTTTGACGAGGGATCGACTTCGATCAGCGAACCCACGCCCGCAACAGCAATGTCCATCTCGTTTCGCGGTATGAAGCGCAGATACGCCGAGGCCGTATTCGCCGGAGGTGCGGGAAGTACGAGTTCCTTCAGGATTTCGCCCTTCTGGAGGACCGTCTGGCCAGGACCCGCAAAGAAATCGATCAGCGGAATCTCGCGCTCGCCGCCCGATGCGCTTACGGTGTGGGCGACAGCTTCGTGAACGAGCAGTGGGGGAATCGTGTCGGCCGAGGGCGCCGCATTGCACACGTTGCCGCCGATGCTCGCACGGTTCTGGATGTGGATTGAGCCCACGAGCGCTGCCGACTCGGAAAGGGCAGGGTAGCCCCCGTGCTCCTCGATGAAGTTGTAGACATCGGTGCAGGAGACGGCCGAGCCAATTCGCAGGCCGGAGCCGTTCATGCTCAGTTCGAGAAGTTCGGGAATCCGCTTCATGTCGACCACGAGGTCGGCGTTTCGCCGGTTGCTCTTAAGCTGGTCGATGATGTCGGTCCCCCCGGCTAGCGGTCGTACCTCGCCGGGCCGGGCCATCAGTTCCAGCGCCTCGGCCAGCGAGGTTGGTGCTTCGTAATCAAAGTTCGGCATGCGTTCGTGCGTCTCCAGTATTCAAGTTCGGTGGGAGCCGTGCGGCCCGGTTCAATCGGCCAACCCGGCGAGATTATATGCCCCTATCCCACTCGGTACGGCTCCAGCGTGTCCCACTTCGGTATAAGGCCCAGGCCTGGCAGATCAGGAGCGTAAACGTATCCATCCTCGATGGTCAGCTCGTGCTCCCACACCTTGCCGTACATTGGATTCACTGAATCGCGGTAGTACTCGAGGATCAGCCCGTTCGGGATCGCTGCCACGAGGTGAATGTGGACCTCCTGCGCGCCATGAGGGGCAACATCGAGGTCGTTTGCCTGTGCAAGCGCGGCCACTTTCATGAACTCCGTGATGCCGCCGAGTATCAGGGCGTCCGGCTGCAAAATGTCGACCGCACGGGCGTTGATCATGTCGCGGAAGCCGTAGCGGGTGTACTCGTTCTCGCCCGCGGCTATCGGTACTGAGGTTGCGCGGGTGATCTCGGCCTGCCCGATGTAATCGTCGGGTTCGACCGGCTCTTCGAACCAGAACAGGTCGTACTTTTCGGCTTTTCGGGCAAAGTCGATCGCCTGATAGTGGCGATAGGCGTTGTTGGCGTCGACCATCAGCCGGATGTCGGGTCCGATCGCGTCGCGGCACACCCGCACGCGCTCGATGTCCTCGTTGATCGGCACCGCACCGACCTTGATCTTCACGGCGCGGGCACCCAGTTTCACGTTGTCTTCCATCTCCTGCGCAAGCTCTTTCAGGCCCTTGCCTTCCTCGTAGTAGCCGCCCGCAATGTAGGTGTCGGCCCGGTTCGTGAAGCCCCCGAGCAGCTTGTAGACCGGCATGTTGGCGACCTTGCCCTTGATGTCCCAGAGGGCGATGTCGATGCCGGCGATGATGCGGGTGGAAATACCGCGCCTGCCAACCAGCTTGGGCCGCCACATTGCGTGCCACAGCGCCTCGTTGTCGAGCGGGTCCTGCCCGATCAGGCCCTTCTTGAAGTGCTCGACGAAGGCGGCCCCGACCTCGGGTGTAGATTCCATGCCACCGGCAAGACCTATGCCCTGGATGTCGGGATCGTCGGTATCGATCACAACGATGTTCAGCAGATTGTGCGTGTAGGTGTAGAGGCCGTTGGTGATCGGCACGGCCCGCGGCCACCTGAACATCTCCATCCGCACGTCTGTGATTTTCATCGGGATTTGTCTTTCTTCATCTGGTGGCGAAACGCATCTGTGGACGTGCGGCGGAGTGTAGCAGCGGAATGGGGGTGGTCGTTAGCTGGCGTGGATCGGGATTCGGCACCCGAGTGAAGTCCGCAACGCGCCACGGGTCTCACACAATCTCATCATCCCCCGGCGGCGGGCAGGTGCTACCGTTGAACCTATGCAAGGAAACTCCTCCACTTTTTCGTCATTCAGGCAGGGCTATGCCGAACGCGCTCAAGTCGAGTTCGACCGTTTTGAAGACGACCGGCGCCGCAGACGTGGCATGGCGATTGCCATGGTGCCGCTGGGCATCGCAATGGCGCTCATCGTTCACTACACCAATATCGTGGTGGCTATCGACGATGCCGACTGGCGTTACGTGCTGCACCGTCCCAACTTCGTGAACATCATGAAGCTTTCGGGGGCACCTTTTATTGGCGGCGGGTTCGGAATGCTTTTTGCGGCGACGATTGCGACCGCGATAACCGGCAGGGAAGGGCGTTTCTGGCCGCTGGCGCTGACCGCGTTCCTTTACAGCATCATCATGCCGGTGCTGGTTGGACTGCTGCTGCCGGTAAACCTGTTTATGCTTGACTTGCTGGGGCTATCGGTCATCGATGTTTCAGTTTCCGAAGCGGTGTCGCTATGGGTGTTCGGGACACCGTTCTTCGTGATGACTTACACGCTGACCGGCATCAAACAGGCACTGTGGGCTGGAATTGGCGCGGCCCTGCTTGCAACCGGGGTATTCCGATACATCGGGCCCAACCGGCCGGCATTCAGCGTTGGTTGGACCACTGTGACGACCCTGGTTGTGGGTATTGCCGCCGCGGCCATCGTGATGTTCGGTCCGCTGGGAATTTTTGAATTGCTATTCAACAACTTCCGCGCAGCCTGATCGACTTTGGCCTGACCCTGACGATTCGGCTGCAGAAACACCCTCTGGGCCCGTCGTACCCTTGCTTTCGCCCGAACTGCTCCCGCCCGATAAAGTAGGGCAGTGATCCGCTATTTGGCGAGCGCGTCTGCAAGTGCGATGCAAGAATCGACGGACAATTCACACAGCATCACCGTGTCGCCAACAACGGCAAACGCCTTGAACTTGATGACGGCCGACGAACCGGCACCCCGGTTGCTGGCCCCGATCGAGCCGCCTTCACGGAAACTCTGGTCGATAGCCTCAGCCGCGTTTGCCGCCCCTGATGTCGAGGCGATCTCGTGCGAGTCGTAAAACCTGATCTCGATGTCTTTGGCGCTAAAAAAGCCGTACCAGATGTCGGTGGCATCGGGCACGGTGTCGGTCGGGAACTGCTTATTTTTCTTCCAGCCAGCCGCGACGTAATCTTCGAAGGTGAAGGTCTGGTCGGCCAGCATTGTGATGGAGACCTCGGAGAGCGCATCGTCCACGACCTCGCCGCCGGATGCCGGGGCTGCCGCGTCATCGGACGAGTCCGAGCTTCCGCAGGCAAGGGCGAGTGCGAAGGCCGTTGTGAACATTAGCAACAGCAGCCAGCGCGTGTGTTTCAGAAGCGGGGTGTCGTGCGTGGTGTGGGTGGCGTACGTCATGCGGTCGGATCTTTCGGCGGGCTTTATTTCGTCGTCTTGTCTTGCCGAAGTGGAGGTTACCAACTGAGGTCGTCGCATACAACATGCACAGAACCTCTCGAACCCGTCCACCGTTCATCTTTATCCTGCCGCCAATCGCCGCATTATTGTGTCCGCAATGATTGAGGGTGCCATTGCAGCGTCGGTCGTGAGAGAATCAAAGCTGCTTCAACGCGCCATTCACTGCTCACGCGGAGTTCACGCACGCACAGCACTCGCCTGTGCCGCACACATGGGGGCCCGTAGCTCAGCTGGTTAGAGCAATCGGCTCATAACCGATTGGTCGCAGGTTCAAGTCCTGCCGGGCCCACCATACAGCTCTTTGGTCGTTGATTTTATGTTCAACTTCCCTATTTCACCAAAATGATGAACTAAGGAAGTTAATATGAAATATCCAAATAGAGCAGTCGGTCATGTCAGTTATTTGGACTCTTTTGCTCTATCTCCGAAAGTAGAGGGTTTGAGGCCACATACCATCTCCTGTTACGTGCGTGAGGTACGTCGATTGGGAGAGCGGACCGACTGGATTGGTCCCGCTAATATCAAAACCGACCACATCCGAAGCTACATCGACTGGCTCTCAGGCCCAGTGAAACCTAAAACTGTAGCTGCCGCTCAGCTAGGTCTTCGCAGGTACTTTCGATTCCTTATCGATGAAAAAGAGATCGAGCAAGACCCAAGTGCATGCATATAACTGGTGAGATTCAGGACTGATCCACAGCCTACTTACACAAATTCTGAAATACTGAAACTTATCTCAGCATGCGATCAATCGACCCAAAATGGTGTGCGAGACCAGGCAATGATCACCGTGCTTTTTGATACTGGTGTACGGGTAGGAGAACTCGTATCTATGGGAATACCTGATTGGTCGAATCGAGTAGTTCAGGTTGACGGGAAAACGGGCGTAAGGCAGGTTCCGTCCCCTGTTTTTCCGATACGTTTTCGAAAATTGTCGTGAGCGGCAGAACTCTGCGCTCGAGGCGAGCCCGGCCCCACGACCCGAACAACCCGAGGGAGAACAGTTCGAATGGTCTATGACGCCGTAGGGATTCACGAATCGGTCAAAGGCCAGGGGCACTGGCCGGAAACCGACCAGACACCGACATTAACGCTGTTTTTAGAGAACCTCGAAGATCGCTCTCTCCGCCGGGTAAAGCAACTCGGCGTTACCGGAGTAAGCATGTCGGGGCTTGGCACAGGCGGGATCGAAACCTGGACCGACGCCGCCCTGAAACGAAACATCGACCGTGCCGCTGAGGCGGGGCTGGAACTGCGGAACATCATGTTCGAACTGTCCGATCGAATTCGCTTCGGTGAACCCGGTCGCGACGAAGATATCGAAACCGTCATCAGCGCAATCCAGGTCGCCGGCAGACAGGGTTTGCCGGTGATGGAGTACAACTTTTACGCCCACCGCATAGTCGAGGGCTACAAGGTCGTCCCCGGCCGCGGCGGATCCGGCCTGATGGACTTCAACGACGACCGCATCAAAGACCTTCCGCCGCTCGCCGGCCAGACAGCCCACTCGCTGGATGAGATGTGGGACAACGTTACCTACTACCTTGAGGCTGTCATTCCTGCCGCAGAAGAGGCCAACGTAAGACTCGCCCTGCACCCCAACGATCCTCCGGCGCCGATCAGCCGTGGCTCAGGCCAGATTATGAGCACGGTTGAGGGCTGGAAGAAACTCGTCGATATCGTGCCGAGCCCGTACAACGGTATTACGTTCGACTGTGGTGTCACACGCGAACTGGGCCACGACCCGGTCGAAATTTGTCGATACTTTGGCGAACGCGATCAGATAAACCACGTCCACTTCCGAAACGTCGTATCACGGGTGCCCAATCTCGACTACACCGAGGTGTGGATCGACGAAGGCCATGTCGATATGTTCGCAGTGATGAGCGAGCTTGTGAGGCAGAAATACCCGCGCCTCATTTATCCCGAACACCCGCCCCAGAACGATTCGGATACCGAGTTCCCGTTCGACGGAATATCAGCGACAACCTACACCGGGTTCGCCTATACCGTTGGATATGCTAGGGCCATGATGCAGGCTGCGCTGGCGACCCAGGCGGCAAACAGATAGGAAGGAGTTTCAACGATGGTAATGGAAGCACCAGTGAACCTGCGTCTTGCCCAACGCAGTGAAATTATGGGAAGGCACGGCGATGGCGAGCGCTGGGCCGAACGGTTGATCGACGACGGGCGCA
>ENA-ORDI01001176-ORDI01001176.1-marine-metagenome-genome-assembly--contig:-NODE-1176-length-14838-cov-2.974460_pt1 | contig 14838 bp, 20 predicted proteins | sample MGYA00248628_ERZ508525 | MGnify/ENA primary metagenome ERZ508525 (study PRJEB26195, sample SAMN05422138) | marine metagenome | isolation source: East of Porto Seguro, South Atlantic Ocean | place... | reverse complement strand
TTGAATCAATCTTAATCTCCGAGCAGTAAATGTTGCGGTAACTATTACTTCAGCTCCAGCATTTATAAAATCTAAATGAGAATCAATAACCATTTGATGACAATCTTTATCAATTAAAGCATGAGCAGACCATAATGTTCCTTTTGGTTTTAATCCTCTATTAAGTAATTCTTGACCCATGCCCCCATCAAGAATTCTTGTTGTATTAAAAAAATCTTTATTCACTGTAATGTAACTAACAAAGCTTTATTATCAGTAAAATAACTATTTTTAATATAAAAAATAATTATAAATTATAATAATAACTTAATAAAAGGAGGATCAAATGGCTTTTAAATTATACAACCAAATTACAAATGAAGAACTTCCTTCTATGGATGTTGAAGGAGTTAATGCTTTTCTCAAAGATTTTTCTGTTTCAGAAGACGTAGATAAACCAATAACAAGTGGGTTGTTCCGCTTAAAAGCTGGGGAATCTTTAAAGTATACTTATACTTATCACGAAATGAAATTCATCGTTGATGGCAGCTTTACTATTGAAGATGAAACAGGACAAAAACAAACCGTCAAAGCAGGTGATTTATTATACTTCCCTAAAGGGACTGCAATGACTTTTACAACAGATGATTTTGGTTTAGGTTTTTTTTGTGGTCAACGTGGAGAAGGCGAAGCTTAAAAATTGTAATTAAAATTATTATAGTTTTTTGTTATTATTAAATTTGATTATGGCATTACATTTTACAGAAAAAGAATTTAAATCTAGGGAAAACAAAATTATAGAATCAATGAAAGAAAAAAATCTTGATGCTTTGTTATTATTTCGTCAAGAATCGATGTATTGGTTAACTGGATACGATACTTTTGGGTATGTTTTTTTTCAATGTTTAGTATTTACCTTAGAAGGAAACAAAATATTACTAACTAGAGCTGCAGATTTACGACAAGCTCAAAATACATCAAATATAAAAGATGTTCGCATTTGGGTTGATGGGGATAATAATAATCCTGCCGAAGAACTTAAATCTATTTTAGTAGAATTGAATTTAGAAAATAAAAATTTAGGAGTAGAGTACGAAACCTATGGTTTAACAGGAAAAAATGCAATGATGTTAAATGCTTCTCTTAATAATTTTGCAAAACTTCATGATGAATCTTTTTTGGTATCAAAGCATCGTTTAGTTAAATCGGATCATGAAATTAAGTATGTAAAAAAAGCTGCAGAATTAGCTGATAAAGCATTGGAAAAAGCTTGGGAATTATCGCATCCTGGAGCAGATGAATCAGATATTTTATCTGCAATGCAAGGAGTAATATTTTCAGGAGGGGGAGATTACCCTGGAAATGAATTTATTATAGGATCTGGCCCTGATGCTTTATTGTGTCGTTATTTTTCTGGTCGTAGAAAACTTGATCCCATTGACCAACTGACTTTAGAATTTGCCGGTGTCTATAGACATTATCATTCAGCTTTAATGCGCACAATCCCAATTGGTAAGGCAAAAAAAGAACACCTGGAATTACATGAAATATGTTTAGAGGCACTTGCTGCTTGTGAAGATAAGCTAAAAGTTGGCAACACTGTTGGTGATGTATTTGAACAGCATCGATTTGTTATTGATAAGACAAAATTTAAATCTGCAAGACTCAATGCGTGTGGATATTCATTGGGCGCGACTTTTGCTCCTAGTTGGATGGATTGGCCTATGTTATATGAAAATAATCCAGTTCTTATACAAAAGAATCATGTTTTCTTTATGCACATGATTTTAATGCGTAGTGAGACACAAACAGCAATGAATTTAGGAGAGACCTATATCGTTTCAAAAACTGGTTGTGAGCGTTTAGGAAAATTAAAATTAGATTTAGTTGTTGGATAAAATTATTCAAATAGAAGTTTATCAACATGCATATTTAATCAACTTTTAAGTGAGTTAGTGGTAGGATAGTATTATTTTATAAAATTTATGTCAGATACAGATTTTATTCCAAAGATAGATCTCTCCAGTGTGTTAACTAATGGAATAACATCCCCCCATTCTTTTGGAACATTAAAAGAGATAAAAAAAGCTTGTGAAGAAGTAGGTTTTTTTACTGTAATTAATCACGGGATTACTGATACTTCTATAAAAAAAATTCTTTCTAGTTGTAAAAATTTTTTTTCTTTACCATTAGAAAAAAAACTAATTTATGCACCTCAAAAATGGAATAAAAAAAGTGATAAAGTTTATAGAGGTTATTTCCCCAGTTCCATAAATGGCAAAGAAGGTTTTGATATTGGAGATCCTTTACTCAAAACATCTATGAAAGACTTAATACAAAAAGAAAAATTTGAAGTTAATCATGATATGTCATCTATTGATAGTGAATGGCAATTAAATATTAATGATTACTATGACCAATCTTTTAACTTAGGCATTATTCTTTTTAAAATTTTAATTAATTGTATTAGTGATAATATAGAGTTAGCAGATATTATATTTCAAAGACCTAAAACTTTTTCAACATTAAGATTAAATTTTTATCCTAAACAAGATGAACCTATTGAAATTTCATCGCAAGATGGTGTTGCATTAGGTTGTGAAACTCATGTGGATAGCGGGATTATGACTATTCTATATCAAGATAAGAAGGGAGGACTGCAAGTACAAAACAGAAATAACTTACAATGGTATAATGTTCCTTATGATCCTAACTCACTAATTGTTAATACTGGATTGGCTCTTCAATTTCTTACTAATGACTATTTCAAGGCGACCAATCACAGAGTTTTGATAAATAAAGAGGAACGAATTTCCATTCCTTTCTTTTTTGAACCTTCTTATGACTTTGACTTAAATCCTAAGTATCTAGGCATAACTGATAAACCAATTCATGAAATTAATAATTATGAGATTTTCTTAACGCAATCACTTAGAAAATTTACTGAATATGATAGAAATATTTAATATTGAATAATGGATTGGAGCACTTACCTGATGAGTTTCATGCATTTTTGATCAACTTTTAACTGAGTTGGTGGTAGGGTAGTCGTGATGAATTAATAAAAAAATGAGAGGTGACAATGAAATATATACTACTCGGATCAATTGATTCTAAATGGTTAAACAAACAGTCTGAAAGATATACTAAATCAAGTGAAAAATTGAAGCAATTGGATATAAAGTTGGAAAATGTGTATTATACACAAGGTCAGTACGACTTTGTGGATGTAATTACCGCACCTGGACCGGAGTCAGTTTTAAGTTTCTCGATTTGGTATGCAAACAAGGGTTTTGGACGAATCCAAACACTGCCGGCGTTTGGTGACAAAGTAATGAGAAAGGCACAAACTAAATAATAAATTTGCAAAATATTTTTATTAAATATTTCTAGTTTATCGGTTTAGTTGATTTTTATCTTTTTAAATCTATAAAATGATGAGTAGCAGTTTAATTTTTTCTTTACGCGAAACTTGTATTAGTTTTGGAAAAAAAGAAATATTTAAAGATCTGGACGTTGATGTTCACAAAGGCGATTTTATAGCCTTAATTGGAAAAAATGGCGTAGGTAAATCAACTTTAATGAGGATTATTTCTGATAAACAGGATTTAGATCAGGGAGAACTATGGAAACAACCCGGATTACAAACAAGTTATTTTAGTCAGCATTTTGATCTAAAGGAATCAAATACTGTAGAAAGGGAATTGGCAAATGTTTTAAAGAGTAAAGACGAGCAATACAAGATTGATATTTTTTGTAAAAACCTCGTTTTAGACAAATTTGCGGCTATTAGAAGTCTCTCTGGAGGACAAAAAAGACGTGTTGGCCTTATAAAGGCGTTGATTGGCGAGTCAGATATTGTTTTGCTGGATGAACCAACCAATCATTTGGACTTGGAATGTATCATTTGGCTTGAGAATTACCTTAAATCCTATGCAGGCTCAATCATTTGCGTTAGTCATGATAGAACTTTTCTCTCTAATTTCACCAATAAAGTATTTTGGCTGGATCGTGGAAATTTACGGGTCAGTCCATCAGGTTTTAAAAACTTTGATCGCTGGTCAGTAGAACTGTTTGAGCAAGAAGCGAGACAATTAAAAAATAGAAAACAATTTGTTAATATTGAAGTCGAGTGGGCTAGTAGGGGTGTGAAGGCAAGGGTAAAGCGTAATTTGAAAAGATTAGAGCGTGCAAAACAATTGAAAGAACAACTTGAAAAAGATGAATCTTCCTACCGAAAAGCAATTTCCACGGTTAAAGCTCAAGTATTGAAATCAGGTTCAGATAACTCAAAATTTATTGCAGAATTTCATAAGGTATCCATTACGTATGAAGATACCGCAAAGAAAGTGTTAGACAAAATTTCAATTAAAATTCACAAGAACGATAGAATTGGCTTACTGGGCGATAATGGGACTGGAAAATCAACTTTTCTCAAAGCTCTCTTGGGTCAAATTCCATGCTCACATGGCACCATTAAGTTAAAAAGAGATATGCGCTTTTCTTATTTTGATCAGATGCGCAATGACTTAGATTCGAATCTTTCTTTAAAGAAAATTTTAGTTCCGAGTGGTGGCGACTATCTTAAGGTGCAAGGAAAGGAACGTCATGTTTGCAGTTATTTAAAAGATTTTCTTTTTGATCCCTCAAGATCAACCGATAATATCCAAACACTTTCAGGTGGGCAGCAAAACAGATTGTTATTAGCTAAGGTTCTGGCTAATCCTCAAACAGGCCTGATTTTGGATGAACCAACCAATGATTTGGATTTGGAGACAATGGATTTGTTAACTGAGATGCTGACTAATTATAAAGGTACCTTATTAATTGTTTCACACGACAGAGATTTTTTAGATCAGACAGTGAATAAAATTCTTCATTTTGGTGGCAATGGCAATATATCAATTTTTATGGGAGGGTACAGTGATTTTCTCAACCATCAGGAAGATAAGATTATTCCAAAAGCTAAGCTTTTGAAAAAAGTGGAAGAGAAAAAATCAATTGAAAAAATTAAATCAAAATTATCATTTAAATATCAATATGAATTAGAACAACTTCCAAATGAAATTGATAATTTTCAAAAAAAAATATTAGAAATTAATAATGAATTAAAGGATACAAATTTATATTTAGATAACTATGATAAATTTACAAGTATAACTAAAGAACTAACAACTTTGAAAGACCAATTATATCAAAAAGAAGAAAGATGGTTAAAATTATTGGAGTTACAAGAAAAATATGAATAAGCTAATTAAAATAATTTAAATTTAATGAAAATTCTCAAAATATCTCAATTACAAATCCAGGGTTTGGAAGAGCCTGTTAAAAATTCGGAATTAATAAAAGAAAATTTATTAAAAACAATTCCTTTTAATCCAGATATTATTTCAACGCCTGAGTGTTCTAATATTATTACTAGTGATAGAGCCCATCTTTTTAAATATGCAACTTATCAATCAAAGTGTCCGGTGCTGGATGTCTGCTTGAAGTTTGCAAAAAAATATAAGAAAATTGTTCATATAGGGTCTCTATTGTTAAAAAAGAAAAACTCCAAAAAACTTTTAAACCGTTCTTTCTTAATTAATAAGGAGGGTAAAATTATTGATTATTACGATAAAATTCATTTATTTGATGTCAATATTAATTCAAAAGAAATACACAGAGAATCCCAATCATTTAATAAAGGAAAAAAGATAGTAGTTTGTAAAATCAAACAAGTAACTTTAGGCCTATCAATTTGTTACGATATACGTTTTCCTGCATTGTTTCGCGATTTAACTAAAAAGGGAGCGCAAATAATTTTTATTCCCTCAGCATTTACTGTACCAACAGGAAAGGATCATTGGGAAACATTGCTTCGAACACGTGCCATTGAAAATACCGTGTTTGTTGTGGCAACAGCTCAATGCGGTAGACATCACAATAATCGCAAAACCTACGGTCATTCAATGATCATTAATCCATGGGGAAAAATAATCAGAAAAACAACATCTTTACCTAAGATTTTGAATTCAAGCATTAATCTAGAAGAGATTAAAGTTACCCGTTTGCGGATGCCTTCAATTTATCATGATTGAAGTTATTAAACTAAGTTTAAAGATGGCAATAATTATTTACTAGTCGATTAATATTTTGCCGCTAATTGAGTTTATGGAATTAAAATTCTTAATAGACAAAGACATTTCTAATTCTATTTCATCACCAATCTTAATAGAGCCACTCTTATTTGCCATATTGATTTGGTTTTCAATTATTCTTTGTGATGTAATGCCAACTTTTTTTAAGAATTTTCTTATTTCCATATTTATGTTATCTTCATTCATGCTATTCCTTTCTGGGTTCCATTTTATCATTTTTCAACCTATTCGCAAAAAAAATATATGAATAAAAAAACCACAATTTCAACTAAATCTTTTCATAAAAAAAGGTTGAAAGAATTAAGAGTAAAAAAATTAGAACAAAAAATGAAACTAAATATTCTTAAAAGAAAAAAAATTAGTAATAAAGATGGATAAAATCAAGATCAAGGGCGGCGCTAACTTATTCGGTTCAATTAATATACCGGGATCAAAAAATGCCGCTCTTCCAGTGATGGTGTCCTCACTTTTAAGTAAGGAAAATTTAAATTTACATAATTTGCCAAAACTGCAGGATATGAACTCTATGATAAGTTTATTAAGAAGTTTTGGTGTATCAGTAAATCAAAACAATCATACACTAACTTTAAATTCTCAAAATTTAAAAAACAGTACTGCTAGTTATGATTTGGTTCGAAAAATGAGAGCTTCAATTTTGGTCTTAGGACCCCTACTTTCTCGTTTTAGGGAAGCAAAGATTTCTCTTCCAGGGGGGTGTGCAATTGGTACTCGACCAATAGATATTCATTTAGATGGATTAAGTAAATTGGGTGTTGATTTTGAAATAGATAACGGATTCGTAAAGGGCAGAGTTAAAGGAAAATTAACTGGCACAACCATAACCCTAACGTTTCCGAGTGTTGGAGCTACTGAGAACATTATGATGGCTGCTGCGCAAGCAGATGGAATTTCAATAATTAATAATGCAGCGCAAGAACCAGAAATAATTGATTTAGCTGTTTGCTTAAATAAAATGGGAGCTAAGATATCTGGAGCCGGTAGTAATTCTATTAAAATTGTCGGCGTAAATGACTTTTATCAAGCTGACCATTCAATTATGACTGATAGAATTGTGGCTGGAACATATATTATAGCGGCTGTTATGCTAAATAAGGAATTTACAGTTAAAAATATTAACTCCAACCATTTAAATTCTCTGATCGAAACTTTAAAATCAATGGGTGCGAATTTAAAAATAGATGAAAGTTCTATAACAATTTTACCTTCAAATAAAATTTGTGGAACAAATATAGAAACTGCACCTTACCCGGGCTTTCCAACAGATCTGCAGGCGCAAGTAATGGCTTTAATGTCTCTGGCAGAAGGAACATCTCAAATCACTGAAAAAATATTTGAAAATCGTTTTATGCATGTGTCTGAACTTAATCGTTTAGGGGCAAATATAAAAATAAAAAATGATACAGCTTACATTGAAGGCGGTAGAAAATTTAAGGGAGCACAAGTAATGGCCAGCGACTTGAGAGCGAGCGTTAGTTTGGTTTTAGCGGCTTTGTGTGCTGAGGGAGAAACGCAAGTAAATCGCGTTTATCATCTTGATAGAGGATATGAAAAAATTGAAGAAACTCTTGGAAAATGTGGACCATCAATAATTAGAGAAAAATAAATTAACTTTTTATAGAAGTTTTTGTTGAGGTGTATAGAACAGCCTACAAATTATTTATTATGACTAGGAAAATTATCATAGCCGTTCCTCGAGGAAGAATTATTAAAGCATGTAAGAAGATTCTTAATAAAACAACATTTGCACCTGATCCTCTGTTGTTTGACGAAAAAACAAGAAAATTAACTTTTAAATCTAAGAATCCAAACATAAATTATATTAAAGTAAGAGCATTTGATGTGTGTACTTTTGTTGCTTTTGGAGCAGCTCACATAGGGATAGCTGGGGATGACATTGTGCAAGAATATGATTATTCTGAAGTATATGCTCCTTTAAATTTAAATATCGGTCACTGTAGATTATCCATAGCAGCACCTATTAACTTGCTGAAAAATGAAGATCCATCAAGTTGGAGTAATATTCGTGTTGCCACAAAGTATCCCAATTTGACCAAACGGTTTTTTGCTGACAAGGGAGTACAGGTTGATCCAATTAAATTAAACGGTTCCATGGAGCTCGCACCATCTTTATCAATGTGCAGAAGAATAGTAGATCTGGTTTCTACTGGGAAAACGCTGAAGGAGAATGGATTAAAAGAAGTTGAAACAATAATTGAAGTACAGTCAAAATTAATTATTAACAGAACTGCTTACAAAACAAAAATAAAAATAATTGAATCCTTGATTAATGAAATTAGCAAGATTGTATCGTGAAAATTCTAAGATCTGAAAATCAGAATTTTTTTAAAGATCTTAAATTTTTTTTACAAAAAAGACTACAACAAAACATTAAAGATATTGATGAATCGGTAAAGAAAATCATTAATCAAATTATTCAAAATGGCGATGAGGCTCTTTTTAAGTATACCAAAGAATTTGATGGAAGTTTAATTGATTCATCTAATGTATTAATTTCAAAAAAAATCCGTGAATCTTATAAAAATAAAGCTGATATAAATGTATTACAATCTTTTAAGGTAGCTATTCAAAATATTACAAAATATCATGAAAAACAAAAACCACAAAATTACGAGATCATTGAAGATGGAGCAAAGACTTCATCAATATGGAAACCAATTCAATCAGTTGGGCTTTATGTACCAGGTGGAAATGCGGTTTATCCTTCATCACTTATAATGAATGCCATACCAGCAAAAGTTGCTGGAGTGGAAAGAATTGTTGTTGTTACTCCAAGTCAGTCAGGATCATTAAATCCTTATATTTTAGCATTGTTAAATGAACTAAACATAAAAGAGGTTTATCAGATTGGAGGTGCGCATGCGATTGCAGCACTAGCTTATGGCACGGAAAGTGTAAAACCAGTCAATAAAATCTTTGGACCAGGAAATGCTTATGTAGCTAGTGCAAAAAGACAAGTATTTGGTAAGGTCGGTATAGATTTAATAGCGGGGCCTTCAGAAATTGTTGTTGTAGCTGATAAAGATAATAAGCCTAATTGGGTAGCTGCAGATTTGATTGCTCAGTCAGAACATGATGAAAAAGCTCAATCAATATTAATTACTGATGATGAAAACTTTTCCAATCAAGTAATCTTGTCAATCAACAAATTAAAAGAACAACTTCCAAGAAAAGAAATAATTGATAAAAGTTTAAATAATAATGGTTTAATAATTATTGTAAATAATTTTGACAATGTTGCTGATATTATTGATTTTATTGCGCCAGAACACTTACATTTACAAAATAAATCTCGAAATAAAATATTAGAGAAAGTTAACGATGTTGGCGGAGTATTTATGGGTGAATATGCTTCTGAAGTGTTTGGAGATTATATAATTGGCACAAACCATGTTTTGCCAACTTCAGGTTCAGCAAAATTTTCTTCAGGTCTTGGTGTGTTAGATTTTATGAAACGAAGTTCAGTAGTTGAAATGAATTTAGAAAGTTTTAACAAAAATCAAGATAATGTTTCAAAGATGGCGAGCATCGAAAATTTTGAAGGTCACAAGCTATCTGTTAAAATTAGACAAATGGATAAAAAATAATTATATAACTTGAAATAATAAATGGAGAATTAATGCCAAAAGAAGGTACGATTGAGTTCCAAGGCGTTGTATTAGAGCTTTTGCCTAATGCAATGTTCAAGGTAAAATTAGAAAATGATCATGAGATACTCGCTCATTCATCAGGCAAAATGAGAAAAAATAGAATTCGTGTTTTGGCAGGAGATAAAGTTACAGTTGAAATGACACCATATGATTTAACCAAAGGCCGAATAACCTTTAGATGGAAATAAATAAACTTTATTCTAAAAAGATAGTTAAGCTTCACAAAACAAAAGTTAAGTGCCCTTCTTGCAAGAAAAAATCAAAAGATCCATTCATACCATTTTGTTCAAAAAAATGCAGTGATTTGGATTTAATGAAATGGCTTTCGGATGAAAATTACATTAACCTTGATTAGCGATAAATCACATTAAATAGTACATAAAATAGAATATTCAATTGAATTACATTCAAAAACAATTTATCAGATTTTTCTTTTGCCCAGGTAGCTCAGTCGGTAGAGCAGAGGACTGAAAATCCTCGTTAAAGGCTAGAGTTTACATACAGTTTTAATGCCCCTGTCACTCTCCAGTCACACTGGGGGACAAAATGGCGACCATACGGAGACGAAACAAAAAATACCAAGTGCAAATACGAAAGAATGCCCACCAGAGCATTTCCAAAACATTCATTGACTTAAAGGCTGCCAGGAAATGGGCCAATCATATGGAAGACAGGATTGAGCTGGGAGAGCAATTCTATCAATCAAACAACAGCATAACCCTTAAAGAAGTTATTCATAGGTATCTCAATGAAATCACTCCATTTAAAAGAGGGAAGGAGAGTGAGACCCGGAGAATAAACCGTTTGTTGAAAGAATCAATCTGCAGGGAAAAGATTTACTTGCTTCAAACAAAAGACTTTATTGGTTTTAGGGATAAAAGAATAAAGGATGGAAATAGAACATGTCACTATGACCTTGTGTTGTTGCGACATATATATAATGTTGCAGCCAAGCAGTGGAACTTATTTAATCTGAACAATCCATTAACAAATGTTCCCAAACCAAAATTAAATCCGTCACGAAAAAGAAGATTAACAGAAGTAGAATACAACTTCCTTGTAAAAGGAAGCTACCCTCAAGTTACATTGAGAAACATTATTGAGGTAGCCTTGGAAACTGCAATGCGTAGGAGTGAAATTCTAAACATCAAGCCAGAGCACATCAAGGGACAAACTTTATTAATTCCAGAAACCAAGAACGGTCATCCACGCACCATTCCTCTTACTAAAAGAGCTTTATACATTCTGGAAAACACACAGCTCCCCTTCCCTATGTCTGCCAATGCTGTGAGACTGGCTTGGGACAGGCTAAAGAAAAAAGGAAACATCAAGGACCTGCACTTCCATGACTTGAGGCATGAAGCCATCTCACGTTTATTTGAGAAAGGCTTAAGTATTCCAGAAGTTGCCTTAATTTCTGGCCATAAGGATGTAAGAATGCTTTTTCGGTATACGCATTTGAAGGCCGAGGATATATTGAGGAAGTTATGAGTGAATTAACATTAAACTCATTAGAGAAAGATAGCATGATAAAAATTATTGATGATTATAAGCCTAGATTAGAGTAGCTTCAGGAAATGGTAGGTGGCAATATTGAAGTCTTAACATTCAACAATGGAGACACTCTAGTAACTAATCAGGATGGTAGGATGATGAACTTAAATTATAATAGTGAAGCCACAAAGATATATCAGGAGAATACTAGTGTAAAAGGTATTGATATTGTTGGTCAAGCAGTTGTAGTGAAAAAGGGATGGATGAATATTGAAATAGAAACAGAATGACCTATACCTTTAAAAGGAGACTAATGAATATAAACAAATCTCCTAGACGTATTAAAAGAGATGCAGGTGGAAGAAATAAAAATCCTATGGCACAGCTAGTCAGGTCGCCTTTGTATAAACCTAAAGTTAAACCTTCCGGAAAAACTTATATTAGATTTACAAGGAAGAAATAGCTATCTTACTTACCTATTAATTGTAATAACTATAGGAATATTATAATAAGTAAGAATGGTAATAAAGAAAAGAGGAAGACCTAAAAATATTACAGTACCTCTTGTTAAATCAAAAAGTCCTTATGGTAATATTGAAGTTGTGTCTTCAAAAGGTCAGAAGATAAAACCTAATGAAAGAATTACTAAAGCAAATTTTAAAAGTCAAAATAGAACTTTTAGAAAAAAATAATAAAAATCAATATTGAAAGTGTTTTCATAAGCCACTATTGTTCTAATTGTGCAATTATTTCAGCAGCAACTTTTTTTGATTTACCAAAATATTTTATTGATTTTATAGAATCAAGGTTAGATAAATCATGTCCAACAATTACAAAACCAATCATTCCTGCGGCTTTATGTGGTGAACACCAATACGCATAAATACCAGAGATAGAAAAAGTATAAAAAGTATCTTTTCCTACCTTAGATTTAAATTTCTCAACTCCCTCAGGCACACCACCTTTCATAATAAATTCAACATTGTGACCTCTATTTGTAGCCTTCCAAACAACAATATCACCAACATCAACTTTGACAATTTTAGTTGAAAAAACCTTATTTTCTTTTCCTAACTTATTTAGCATTTTAACAGTTGCATCTTCTGCAAAGACAGAACTTGATACAAACAAACCAAATAATAAAATAATAAATATTCTCATACTTGGGCTATATCTGATAGAAAAAAAAAGAGTATTATAATAAGTAAACATATGAAATTAATTTATACATTAACCCTATTATTATTTTCTAGTTCAGTTTTTGCTGACTCTTACCTCAAAAATATAAAATAGAGTACCACAAGAATTACAATAGCTCCGATAATCCAAGTCCATTTATTATCTTCCCAATTCATAATTGCTCCTATTTAGATTTTTAACATGCAACGAGTTCGTTATAAATTAAACTAAATATTCTCAGAATTACTCCCATTACCCATGAATTTATCAAGCTCTTTCCTGAATAATTCATCTTTCCTATCTGACATTAAATGTGAAATAAAAAAATAATTAGATAAAAAAATGTGAAGAGGTCAACACTATGATGACCATGCTAATTTCCCTATGGGTCAGCCATGAGGCCATCTCACGGTTCTTTGAGAAAGGCTTAAGTATTCCAGAGGTGGCCTTAATTTCTGGGCATAAGGACGTAAGAATGCTTTTTAGATATACGCATCTTAAAGCAGAGGATATAGTTCTATAGGTGAAGTAAAAGGAATAATGATGAAAAAATATTTTGAAAAAAAATTTGGTGAAGGAACAGCATTTGACCTTGATTATGGTAAATTGCTGATTCTTGCCTTATTGATTTATATTGCGTTTTTTAAATAAGAAGAAAAATAATTAGATAAAAAAATGTGAGGAGGTCAACGCTCTTTTTTTGTTATGATGTAAAGAACGTCAAATATTAATATGCATAAATTAAAAGAATTTCTTCATGGACATAGGTCATTAAAAGAATTGCTTCATGGACATAGGTCATTAAAACATGGGCGGCATGGATACAGGTGGCAAGGAATAGTTTTAATAGCTTCTGCCTTTATAATAATTTTACTGCATATAGCTGCTGCTTATTATTTTTTATAAGGCTTTAATTTCTCCAATACTTTTATCATGCAATCAATGATGTCATTAATGCACTGAGCTACTATATCTTCTTTTCTGGGAGTATTAGTCTTGCTAGCAGTCTTCTTTTTGGTTTTCTTCTTTTTAGCAGCCATATGTTTTGTTTATCACTATGACTATATTTAATCTATAAATAAAAGTTTTCAATTGATATTCAGAATTTGATGGAGGAATTAAAAGTATCTACTCTTTTGTGCTTGATGATAGTTCCTTCAATGTTATCAAAAGGCTTTTCAGCAACTCAGCCATAAAAATATAATCCAAAGTATCAGCCGTGTCGTGGAATGTATGGTAATTTGGATTCCGAAAAAAGGATGTATCCGTTATCATAACTGCTGGTATACCAGCATCCCAGAAAGACGAATGGTCGCTTAATCTTGTATCGGGGAGTATCCAACCGTTAAAGGGAATAAATAAAGTCTCCACTGGCAGCTGTTTATTTTGTTTGAAACTTTGAAAAAGCGACTGACCAAACTTTTTCGACTTTCTATTGCCAACTATTCCAATGAAGTTACCCTCTGACGGATAACCAGCCCATTTTAAGACTAGAGGGTACAATTGTTTTTTACTGGTATAGCCCACCATTTCTAATATCATTGCCCCAAGAATTTCATCCCCTTTTTTCATAGCTGATTTAACAAATATCTTACTCCCTTGATGATGCGTGCCGAAAGTCGGGGGTTCTTCTAAAGTAAAAGCAACAAAACAGACCGGGATTGGAATTTTATTCTGTTGTGTATAACGGGCAAGCTCTAAAAGTACAGCAATGCTGCTTGCATTGTCATCGGCACCTAAGGTTTCAGAAACGCTATCATAATGAGCACCAACAACGTAATACTTTGTTGGCTGATTTATTTTGGAAAATGCAATTATATTGGTAACGTTGTGTTCACCATATTTGTATTGTTGTTGTTTAACCGTTAGTCCAATACCTTTAAAAAAACCTACTATATAATCTTCTGTTTTTTTGAGATTATGTTCATTTGTTATGTGTCTTGAGCCAATATCAATGGTAAGTTTATTTACGTGCGTTTGCAGTGACTTTACTAGTAATGAATTATCAAATGCTCCATCAAAAGGATTATCATTTAAAGATTGTTTGACCATAGCAACATTATTAATCAGGATACTAAATACCTATTATTTTTGTTAATGCAGGTATTAATATTGTTAATGCAGGCAAAAAACAAAGCAAACATTAGTGATTTTAGATTTCATCAATTACGCCACGAGGCAATCTCACGGTTCTTTGAAAAAGGCTTAAGTATTCCAGAGGTAGCCTTAATTTCTGGGCATAAGGACGTGAGAATGCTTTTTCGGTATACGTATTTGAAGGCAGAGGATATAGTGAGGAAGATTTAAACTCTCAACATTCTTCGTGGTTGGTGGTAGAGTTATTCCATTATGATTTC
>ENA-ORDI01001172-ORDI01001172.1-marine-metagenome-genome-assembly--contig:-NODE-1172-length-14889-cov-13.857345_pt1 | contig 14889 bp, 12 predicted proteins | sample MGYA00248628_ERZ508525 | MGnify/ENA primary metagenome ERZ508525 (study PRJEB26195, sample SAMN05422138) | marine metagenome | isolation source: East of Porto Seguro, South Atlantic Ocean | place... | reverse complement strand
CGGGAGTCCCAGAACACGGCCATTTCCCCCTGATCTCTCCTTAACAAAAGTGTCCCACTTTTGCTGGTTGCCAACACACTGGCACTATCGACTTGATGTTCGGCCCAATTAATTTCCGAACCAGCTGATTAAACCGGTATCCCCTCGCCAATCGCCCGGCGTCGGTCGGCGCTGAGAGCGTAGTAACGCGCCTGGGTAGACATAGAGGGGTTGTGCGAATGAAATTGATTGATCAACTGTGTGGGTTACTCAAACATCTAACAGTTTTTCAGGTAAGTTGATTGATACTGGCGGCGTGCAATGGTTGCGTAAGCGAAACGAGGAAACGGTGGGTCTTGTTGTGACTCGCCGAAAGTAACCAAAGACAAGCGATCAGTTTCGCTCGAGGTGCGTTGCTATACTGTGCAGCGGCAGCGATACGCTAGCGTTCAATCCCAGCCCTTTGACCAGATTAGGTAAACGAATACAGAACTAAAGGAGCTTTCGATGATCCTCACCATCGTTAACGGCAATGTGTTGGATACGGTGGCGGGGGAGATAATCGGTGAGCGCTCCATTGTCGTTGAGAACGACGTGATCGTTGATGTGTTTGAAGGGCAGCCCAGTGTCGAAGCAGACTTGGAGATTGATGCCCGCGGACGTTATGTGCTTCCCGGGTTCATAGACGCTCATGTGCATTTGTCGATTACCACCATGAACTTCAGTCGGGCTCGCAATCTCTCTGAGATTGAATGGTCCCTCGCCATGGCGGGTTTGGCCGAAGCGACAGTTCAACGGGGCTTCACCACGGTCCGGGACACTGGAGGGGCGATCGGGGGGTTAGTGCGGGCTGTTCAAAGCGGATTGTGCCGCGGCCCAAGAATACTCCGCTCTGGCCGTGTGATCTCTCAGAGCGGAGGACACGGCGACATCCGACCCCAAAACGTGCCACTACCTGGATGCGGGTGTGAAATTGTATCTGGCCGCTTCAGCCATATCGCCGACGGTCTCGACGCGGTTCGGAAAGCAGCACGCCATGAGCTACGTGAGGGGTCCGATTTTCTCAAGATCATGACTTCAGGCGGGGTTGCCTCACCGTCCGACCCCTTTGACAGCATCCAATACACAGCGGAAGAGATCAAAGTCATCACAACAGAGGCCGAACATCGCCACACATACGTCACCTCTCACGCCTACTCACCAGAAGCAATTCGGCTAGCGGTCGATCATGGTGTTCGGTGTATTGAGCATGGCAACCTCCTCGATGAGGCAACCGCCAAGCACCTCGCAACTCTCGGTGTGACGATGGTCCCTACCCTGATCACCTACCAAGCTATGGGTGACATTGGTGCCAAGATTGGCATGTCGGAACTCAACCTGGAGAAAAACCGTGGTGTGTTCGAGGAGGGACTGAAATCGATTGCTATCGCCCGGAGAGAAGGAGTTCAGCTTGGGTTTGGCACCGACTTGCTGGGCGAAGCTCAGGTACAACAGAACAAAGAGTTCTCTATTAGGGCAGACCTGGAATCCGCGGCTGACATCCTACACTCGATGTATGTCGTAAACCCGAAATTATGTGGACTCGAAGGAAAGATAGGTCTGATCCAGCCTGGGGCGTACGCAGATTTGCTCATTTCTGATGTAAACCCGCTCGAAGACCTGCGTGGACTCAGCGAGCCGGAAACTAACTTGAGTGTCATTATCCGCGCCGGAGAAGTAGTGAGGGAGGTCATTCCTTAGAATAATAGAGTGACGGTCGATTACTCCGCCCTACCAGGGAAATACGAATGGGGGAAATTATGGCGCTTGACGCCGCGACAATCCGTTTTCTTAAACAGTTGACTGAAGGCGGTGGAAAGCCTTTACACGAAAGCACACCCGACGAAGCGCGGGTCTACCTGTCTGGGCTCGCAGAACTTGCCGGGCCGGCGCCAGAGATGCAACGAGTGGAGGATCGCACCATCGACGGGCCAGATGCCCGAGTCACACTCCGGATCCTAGTTCCTGTCGAGAACCCTATTGGAGTTTTGGTCTACTACCACGGAGGAGGATGGGTTTTAGGTTCGATTGACGAGTATGACACCGTGGCGCGTAAGCTTGCGGAGCGGACATCCTGCGCCGTTGTCCTGGTAGAATATCGACTTGCGCCAGAGCATCGCTACCCCGCCGCGGTGGATGACTCATACGCGGCCCTGGAATGGGTTGGTCAGAATGTTAAATACATCGCAGGCCGAGAGGTGCCACTGATCGTGGCCGGTGACAGCGCCGGCGGAAATCTGGCGGCTGTGATGGCGGTCCGCGCCCGCGCCCGCAACGGACCGCCCATTGCGCTACAAGTGTTAATCTACCCTGTCACCGACTCCGATTTTGACCTTCCCAGCTACGCCGATCCTGAAAATCAACTGTTGCTGACCCGCGATGGGATGATCTGGTTCTGGGACCATTACATTCCTGATTCCTCCCGCCGCTCTGAACCGGATGCCTCCCCCTTGCACACGGATAATCTCTCAGGGCTTCCGCCGACTGTCATACTTACCGCAGAGCACGATGTCTTGCGGGACGAAGGCGAGGCCTACGCGGCGCGTTTGCAGGAAGCTGATGTGAAGGTTAATCTCAAAAGATACCCTGGCCAGATGCATGGATTCTTTACTCTGTTGATGCTTCCCGGCAGCGAACTCGGTTTCCAACAGGTTGTTAAAGCGGTCAAGGGCTGCATCATGAAGACCGCCAAAGCGTAACCATCAGAACCGAAGTGAACAGAGGCTCTTAACCCGTTTTTAAACAAAACACTTTTAAACAAGACACACTTGGAGGACCGTATGACCAACTTAGGAAAACCACCCGATTTTGATGCCGTGGTCATTGGGGCCGGCTTTGCCGGATTGGGCATGCTGCGGCGGCTGCGAGACGAAGACGGCATGTCCGTCCAAGTGTACGAAACCGGCGATGGGGTCGGCGGGACCTGGTATTGGAACCGCTATCCCGGTGCACGCTGCGACTCCGAGAGCTACGTGTATTGCTTTTCCTTCTCAAAGGAATTACTTCAGGACTGGGACTGGAGTGGAAAGTATCCAGAACAGCCAGAGATATTGTCCTACCTGAACCACGTGGCTGACCGCTTCGATCTTCGCCGCAACATCCAGTTCAACACCCGGGTCACCTCGGCAAGATACCTGGAGGATACTAGCTTGTGGGAGGTTGAAACAGACCAAGGCGATCGTGTGACAGCCCAGTTTCTCATCACTGGTATCGGATGCATCTCATCGGGGAATGTGCCCGACATAAAGGGGCTGGACTCGTTCCAGGGAGAGTGGTATCACACGGGCAGTTGGCCTCATGAGAAGGTGGACTTCGCCGGGAAACGGGTGGCCGTGATCGGAACAGGGTCAAGCGGCATACAATCGATTCCGGTGATCGCTGAGCAAGCGGCGCACCTTTCGGTGTTCCAACGGACTCCGCAATACACTGTCCCCGCCCGCCACGGCACGGTTGACCGAAAGTTCATCGAAGAACAGATAAAACCCAACTACGAAGCGGTACTGAACAAGGCAAGGTGGTCCGCCGGCGGGTTTCCGATCGACCGTGATGAGCGTTCCGCGCTGGAGGTCACTGAGGCAGAACGGATGGAGTCGTTCGAAGCCGGCTGGGCTGAAGGCGGAATACGATTCCTGGGTACGTCATTCAAGGACATCAGCATGGACAGAAGGGCAAACGACACGATGTCCGAGTTCATTCGGAACAAGATCCGTGAGATGGTGAAGGACCCAGAGACCGTCGAGAAGCTTTTGCCTACGGACCATCCGTTTGGCTCTAAACGTCCTCTGATCGACACCAATTACTTCGATACCTACAACCGCGAGAACGTTGAGCTGATCGACATTCGCCACTCACCGATCCAAGAGATAACTCCCAAGGGGATTCGGACTGAAGACCAGGAGTTCGAGTTCGATATGATCGTCTTCGCCACTGGTTTCGATGCCATGACGGGCACTTACTTCAAGATGGATATCCGCGGTAGAAACGGTCTGTCGCTAAAGGAAAAGTGGTCCGAAGGCCCAAAGACTTACCTTGGACTGCAAACGGTTGGATTCCCCAATATGTTCATGATCACAGGGCCGGGCAGCCCGTCCGTCCTTAGCAATATGCCGATGTCTATCGAGCAGCACATCGACTGGATCGCGGATTTCCTCCAGTACATGCGCAGAGGCGAGATCAATAGTGTTGAGGCGGATGAGAATGCGGAGACGGCATGGGTAGCCCACGTTAATGAAGTCGCCGAGCCTACGATGTATATGCTGGCGGACTCCTGGTACCTCGGAGCGAACATCCCCGGCAAGCCGCGCGTGTTCATGCCCTACGTCGGCGGTCTCGGGAACTACCGAAGAAAGTGTAATGAGGTTGCCGACAACGGGTATGAAGGCTTTATCCTCGACGCTGGGCGTAGATGAACCGATATGCTCCCCTTTTTCCGCCAGGCCGATTACTACCCTAATCCGCTCATCTGCGGTGCCAGCCTATTGCATCTGCAATACTGATCGTCAAACCTGGAGCAATAGCATTCACGGTGATGTCGTTACGTAGGCAGCCGAGAGGACATTCTTCGTCAAGTGGACGGTGGGTGGAAGGTCGCCTACCGGAAAATCGTCCCAGACCAGAACGTGCTCCTGGCCAAGAATATCAGCAACTTTATTTAACACCAATCCAACTTGACCTAAAATGAGAAGTGGATTATCTTCGTCGTTCCTCGGTATCTCAACCGTTCTCGTGTTGATTGGATGCAGCGCTTCAATCACCCCAAACGCGCCGGTTTCGCCTCCATCAGCAACTCCACCCTCAATTGCCAGACTGCCCAGAATATCTACCTCGGAACCAACTTCGCAGAAAACTTCTCCAACTGAGTCATCTTCGGAGACTTCTCTACAAGCGTTCTCACTTCCACCAGGGTCTCGACCCCACGATGTCGCCCCTGCCGATGACGGCGGGATCTGGTACACGGCACAGGGCCCCGGGGCACTTGGCTGGCTAGACCCCGAAACTGGTGAGACCCGACATACGTCATTGGGTGTAGGATCTCGACCTCACGGGGTAATCGTGGGCCCGGACGGTGCGCCGTGGATCACAGACGGAGGGTTGAACGCTATCGTGCGGGTCGACCCAGCCAGCCAGGTAGTGGATATCTTCCCCTTGCCTCAACATCGCTCCAATGCAAATCTGAATACGGCAACCTTCGACGATGTTGGCGTGCTTTGGTTCACCGGACAAAATGGCGTCTACGGCCGATTTTACCCACGCACACTTCAGATGGACGTCTTTGATGCTCCACGCGGTCGTGGGCCATACGGGATTGCTACCAGTGCCAATGGAGACATTTATTTTGCGTCGCTAGCCGGAAGCTATGTCGGGCGTATCGACCCGGACTCTGGCGAGGTAACCGTCCTAGAACCGCCAACCCCGGACCAAGGGGCGAGAAGGGTCTGGTCGGATTCCCAAGGGAGGATTTGGACCAGCGAATGGAATGCCGGCCAGGTGGCGGTCTATGACCCTGCCTCCGACCTTTGGCAGGAGTGGAAACTACCCGGACCGGCGCCTCGTGCTTACGCGGTCTATGTGGACGAGAATGACATTGTGTGGCTCAGCGATTTCGGCGGCAACGCGGTGGTCCGGTTCGACCCGAGCAGTGAGGAATTTAGGGTGTTTGGGCTGCCGGATAACCCCGGAAATGTCAGACAGATACTTGGCAGACCCGGGGAAGTTTGGTTGCCGGAATCCGCGGCAGACCGGCTGGTGGTCGTCCGCTGATCGGACATCGCCGAATTTCTGCATCAGCCCGGATTACGCGCAATCAGCAACCGGCTCATCTCACAAACCATCGCGCGGTTCCTAGACCAAATGGGAGAGATTGGCTGAATTTCCTGTTGTGACCTTTATGGACGCATCCGTACCTGCCTCGACCGCCGATACTACGCCACCGAGGTACCGGGAACACAAACGACACACCGAATTAATTTCAACGTCAAGGCTTGACTCGAATTGGAGTTGTCATCGCTTGCGGGAATGAATAGTAGTAGTGGTGAGCGTTAAATTGTGATAGCTATAACGCCGAGTAAAGAAACGACAAGTGGTCCGATCCCTACGGTAAGTGTAGTGCGGCCAATCTGTGATTGGCCCGATTGTGCGATCCGTATGCGTTGTTCGATCAGGTGTTCTTTGGGATCGAATCCCGGCTCCTATCGAACCCACCTAGTGCATCTCCGGTGGGTGAATACTATTCGCCGATAGTGTCAGTGGTCCTAATTTCCAACAAGTCATGTACCTGGTTAGAGGGATCAACTCCCGCTTACAATCGCCTCGAAGATCATCCTCAAACCAATTGGCGATGATTAAGATGTTCGACCGCCTGCATCTGAGTACACCAGTTTATTGGTCGCGGCGCATGAGATTCTGTCTCATGCCAACCATGGAACTTGTCAATGAGGCTGAGGAAGCCTAATAATGTTCTATGCTGTGGCCTTGGGGGATCGGTGATAGATTTGACCCAACGGCGATAGTTGTAGCTACCACGTTACGCAATTCTGAAATGGCAAGGAAGAGGTAAAAAAATGGCCAAATTGGAGCCCGTACCAGTTCAAAATCCCTCTACCACTAGCGGCCATCCCCTTGATCCATTGACCGCAGCCGAGATCGAGAGTGCGGTGGCCATTCTCCGGGTCCAGCGCAGCCTCGGGCAACGGGTCCGCTTCGAGTCCATCGTCCTGAACGAGCCCCCCAAAGACTTCGTCCTCGGCTTTGAGGACGGGGACGCGATCAACAGGGAGGCCTTCATCATTCTGTTCGACAACGATACCAGTGCTACGTACGAGGCGATAGTTTCCTTAAAGGAACGGACCGTAAAGTCCTGGGCCCATATTCCCGGCGTCCAGCCCAGAATAACGCTCGACGAGTTCTACGAGTGTGAAATCGCCGTGAAAGAGAGCCAGGAGTTTAGAGCTGCATTGCAAAAACGCGGGATCACAGATGTAAATCTGGTCATGGTCGATCCTTGGCCGGCCGGCAACTTCGGCGTTGAAGATGAGCAAGGAGCGCGTCTGTCCTTCGCCCGATGCTGGCTTCGCTCCAGCCCCACTGACAATGGCTATGCCCGTCCCATCGAGGGAGTCATCCCGGTGGTCGATCTCAACAAAATGGAGGTCATCCGGGTAGAGGATCATGGCGTTGTCGCATTGCCGCCCAACGACGGAAACTACGCCCCAGAATTTTTGGAGGGGTTTCGGACCGACCTGAAGCCGCTGGAAATTGTTCAGCCAGAAGGCCCCAGTTTCAACGTAGAAGGAAATGAGGTGTCCTGGCAAAAGTGGAACTTTCGGGTCGGCTTCACTCCTCGCGAGGGTCTAGTTTTGTACACCATCAGCTACGAAGACCAGGGGCGAAAGCGTCCGATCATCTATCGTGCCTCGCTCGGCGATATGGTGGTGCCTTACGGTGATCCCAGTCCGCGGAATTTTCGTAAGAACGCATTCGACGTTGGGGAGTATGGCATAGGCATGTTGGCCAACTCCCTGACACTGGGGTGTGATTGCCTCGGCCAGATCTATTATTTCGACGCCGCCTTGAATGATAGCCGGGGCGCGCCGGTGCAAATCCAGAATGCGGTCTGCTTGCACGAAGAAGACTTCGGTATCTTGTGGAAGCACGTGGATTGGCGCACTGGACAAGTTGAAGTACGGCGTTCCCGCCGCCTCGTTGTGTCTTTCATAGCCACAGTCGCCAACTATGAATACGGTTTTTTCTGGTACTTCTACCAAGACGGAAAAATCGAGTTTCAAGTAAAGTTGACCGGCATTTTGAATAACGCAGCCGTAGACTCCGGAGAGCTTCCGAAGTACGGCACCTTGATAGCTCCCCAATTAGCGGCCCATATTCATCAGCATTTCTTCAGCATCCGCTTGGATATGACCGTCGACGGTTTGCAGAACTCCGTGTACGAGGTCAACACTAAGGCCGAAGCCAAGGGGCCAGATAATCCCCAAGGAAATGCCTTCTACGCAGAAAAGACCCTCTTAGCAACCGAGCTTGAAGCCCAGCGCACGGTTAATCCCATGTCCGGCCGGTACTGGCTCATCTCCAACCCGTCGGTGCATAACGAGTTGGGCCAGCCGGTAAGCTATAAGTTGGCTCCAGGCGAGAATATCCTCCCCTTCGCTCACCCGGAGTCCACCGTGTCGAAACGTGCGGGATTCATGAGAAAGCACCTATGGGTCACTCCCTACAGGCCTGATGAAATGGCGGCCGCCGGACCGTATCCCAACCAGCATCCCGGAGGCGCGGGTCTACCGGAATGGACGATAGCGGACCGAGAAGTTGAAAATACTGACATCGTGGTTTGGTATACCTTCGGCCATCACCACGTTCCTCGTCCCGAGGACTGGCCGGTGATGCCCGTCATGTCCACCGGATTCAGCCTCTTGCCGGTGGGCTTTTTCGACCGGAACCCAGCCTTGGATGTCCCTCCGTCGGATGGCGGCAACGGACATTGCCACACCTAAGTGGCACGCCGGGAATCAGTTGACGGTTGACCTTGGGTCTTTATGCGAACTAGATTTCATTGCCGAGTCGTGACATCGAAGGAGATCAACGGCGAGATTTGGCAAGGGGAGTCTTCGATGAGATTGGGCTTGGTGAAGACAACCTCTGCGCCTTCAATCCACGGCGTGAGCATGCTCGTTTGTTTGCTTACAGAATTTGGAACGAGAACCGTGAAACGGCGCCTATAACAAGGCCGAGGTACCGTTGTATCCGGCAATGGCCGGCAACGTCGCTTGGAATTCTACTGATGTGCAAGCGGTTGCCCGGCCGTTGGCTGATTCAAGCTAACCGGCAGGCTGGTCATTGACCTTAAGGCCATGGTTGGGCGGTACTCCGGCTCGTGGGGTCTGACTTCCATGTTGGGGAAGCGTTCCGCTCAAGCTTATCGCTCGCCTCTTTTTCGGTTTCGCAGTGCGGGGCCCAGGCTGAGACTCGGCGGTAGCGTTGTTGGCTATTATTAGTTCAGCAGAGATTGCGGCGGTAATCGTAGAACAAAGAGAATTCGTAAACGGGCGCATGCCGTTCCACATTAAGGCAGGACTAGCCCCCCGTAAGTCTCTGGGCGACGATCTCTGAAAAACTGCCAAGTCTGACGGACATCTTCAATCTCGTCCAGGTCCAGATCAGCTACGATCAATTCGTCTTTGTTACGGGAACCCTGGGCAATGATCTGGCCCCTCGGGTTACAAAAATAGCTCTGCCCGAAGAACTCACCAATGTTCCAAGGTTTCTCATACCCTACCCGGTTGATCGCGCCTACGAAGTAACCGTTAGCCGCCGCGTGGGCAGGTTGCTCCAATTCCCAAAGGTGGTCGGACAAACCGGAGATAGTGGCGGAAGGATTGAACACGATTTCCGCTCCGTTAAGACCGAGGTCCCTCGGTGCCTCAGGAAAATGGCGGTCGTAGCAGATATACACGCCGATCTTGGCTACCTTAGTTTGGAACACAGGGTAGCCACAGTTTCCCGGTTTGAAGTAGAACTTCTCCCAAAAACCGGGTGGTAGATGCGGTATATGACTTTTTCGGTATTTGCCCAGGTAAGACCCATCCGAGTCCAACACCGCTGCCGTGTTGTAATACACACCCGCCATTTCCTCTTCATAGATCGGAACGACCAAAGCCATCCCATGTTTCTTTGCCACGTCCTGCATCAGCCGAATCGTTGGGCCTTCTGGAATTTTTTCGGCCATGGCGTACCAACGCCGGTCTTGCTCGGCGCAGAAGTAGGGGCCGTAGAACAGCTCCTGCAAGCAGAGTGCTTCGACACCACGGCTGGCGGCATCTTCTATGAGAGCCAGGTGCTTCTCGATCATATGGGCCTTCAGGCTTTCTAGTTCGGTCGGAACATCGTCGCCCAGAGAGGTTTGAATCAGGCCAACGCGAATCACTCTAGTCATATGTCCTCCTGGAATTTTCAAAACAGTGAACGCTCTTAAACAGCAACACCGCCAGAACTGGACCCCTATGCCGTCCAGGTCCAGGTGCCTGTCAATTGTAACCAGCCGACGTCGAGCGTTTAGACATTTGGTCAGCTGCTACGCTCGCCACGTTAGTGCGCCCGCCGCCTGAGCACTCAAATGATTGGGACATTAACAATTGAGCGCTTGCCAGGCGGGCCAACGGGGTCGGCGAACAAGACTGATAACTTCTGCCTAGAGGCCCGATCAGGCATGCGGGGGTCTTGCGCCATGCCACGGACTGTTTTGCTCGTAAGCGTGGCCCACTTTTAATACTGTCTCCTCATGGAAGGGTCGCCCTCCGATCTGGAGGCCTATTGGCAATCCCTGGGAGTTGAAGCCACAGTTCACGGAGAGCGCAGGGGCGCCGGCCAGATTAAAAGGCCGAGTCATCACCGGCGGCATCCTTGCTGCCATATCTTTCGAAGTGATTGTTGGGTCGTCCTGCGACAACGGCGCGCAACTCCTAGACGTAGGGAGGACCAGCACGTCGTAGTTCTCCAATGCCCCGAGTACCTGCCGGCGGACCAGCTCTCTAAGTTTTTGGACTTTGTAATACGCCTGCGCGGGCATGAGAGAGCCGGTGAGCAGCCCGATCTGATTCCCGTGTCCAAAGCCGTGTAGATCGTCTCTTATCCAATCCCGGTAGGTCATCGCCGCCTCAACGCCGATCAGGACCGCTGAAATAACGCCGCCGTGAACCGTCAATGGCAGCGAAACTTCTTCAACCGTTGCCCCCAGCTCACCTAGCACAGAGCCGGCTTTCATAACCGCGTCAGCGACCTCAGGGTCCACGATTTCACCGTGGACCAACTCTTTGATCATCCCTATCCGTAGTCCCTTTATGTCTCCGTCGAGGGCGCGACGGTAGTCCGGCACCGGAACGTTACTGCTGTACGGGTCTTTGGGGTCGTACCCGGCGATCGCTCCCAAGGTGATGGCCGCGTCTTCAACCGTGCGGGATATGGGCCCAACTTGGTCCATGGACCAAGAGCCGGCAGCGACTCCGTATCGGCTAACCCGGCCCCAGCTTGGCCGGAGGCCTGCGAGGCCACACCAGGCTGCCGGCCTGCGAATCGACCCGCCTGTGTCTTCACCCAAAGACGTCGCGCACAGAAAGGCGGCGGTGGCCGACCCCGAGCCGCCGCTGGAACCTCCCGTGAATCTGTCGAGGTCCCAAGGATTGCGATTAGGACCGTAGCGTTGCGAGCCGCCGATAGCGAATTCAGTAAGATTGGTTTTGCCCAACAGAATGGCGCCGGCTTTCTTCAGGTTTGCCAACGCGGTGGCGTCCTCCTCTGGGATGAAGTCCGCCATGAACCTCGAGCCAACGGTGGTCCGTATGCCCTTACTCCACAGTTGGTCCTTTACCGCCACTGGTATCCCGTGCATCGGACCCAGGTACCCGCCCCGTGCGATGGCCTGCTCAGCATCTCGCGCCGCTTCAAGTGCCTCGTTGCGGCAGACGGTGAGGTACGAGTTGAACTTGAAGTTCAGGGCGTCGATACGATCAAGGTATGCTTCGGTCGCCTCCACCGGAGAAACTTTCTTCTGGCGTATCAGCTCCGAAAGCTCAGCCACTGATAGAAAGGGTATTTCTGTCTTAATCATCACGCCCCCAGAATTCTCGCTCGATCGATCATTAGCATGGCGCGCCCGCAGCACTACCGAATCATCGTCTCTGCCATCCGCTCTAGCTCGTCGCCCATCTCTTTTTCGGTTTCGCAGTGCGGGGCCCAGGCCGAGACTCGGAGCGCGCCGGCGTTCATGAAGTCTTCCACCTGCTGCCTGGTAGTGTCGGTGGGCTGACCGAAAACCGATATGGTCAACGAAGCAGGGTCCCGGTCACGCTCTGAGGCCAATGTATCCAAGATCTTCCGACTCTCTTCGACCTGGCCGGCGGTCGCCCGGTTCGGCAGCCAACCGTCCCCCCACCTAGCGACCCGCTGCAGCACGTTTTTGGCGTTTCCACCCAACAAGATCGGCGGATGAGGTTTTTGGACCGGCTTAGGGTAGCTGTAGACCGGCGGAAAATCATAGTAACGGCCGTGGTATTCCGCCTCATCTTTCGTCCACAGTTCTTTTAACGCCTCCACCGCCTCCCGAGTCTGGGCCCACCGGTGGTCGAAGTCCCCGCCCATCATCGTCGTCTCTTCCCGGTTCCATCCGGCCCCGATACCGAAGATGAATCGGCCACCACTATGCAGGTCGAGGACCGAGATCTCTTTTGCGAGGATCAGAGGGTTGCGTTCCGGCACTAGGGTGATGCCGGTGGCCAGCTTGATCTTGCTCGTTACTGCCGCGGCCATCGCCAGCGAGATATACGGCTCTGAGAAATGGGCATAGGTCCAAGGGATCTCACCCCCGGTCGCTGGGAAGGCACTTTCACTCTTTACCGGCAGGACCGGGTGTTCGTGGTACCAGATCGACTCGAACCCCAAGTCTTCGGCTTTCTTGGCGATGAATGCGGGATTTAATGTGTACGCCGGTAGAGGGACTATTACACCAACAGACATGTCGTTCACTCCAAATTTGTTTTTCAGGAGACTGTGTTCGCCGCATCGCGGAACCTATCAATTTTCGTGCTGAGCTAATTCGATGAGGACGCCTCCCGCCGCAGTAGGGCTCAGGAACCCGATGTCCCCGCCCATCAGTCCTTTCCTTGGGACCCGGTCACGCAGGTCGATGCCAAGGGCATCAAGAGTCTTCAGCTTCTCCTCGATTCCATCCACCTCGAAGCAAACGTGGTGGAGTCCTCCACCTTTTTCCTTGACGTGCATCGAGATACCGCTCGTAGGCCCGATTCCCTGCAGAAGCTCCAAGTTGGTGTCGCCGACCGGCACGAAGCACCCACGTACACCGATGTCTTCCCGGACGATGATTGGGCCTGGCTCCAGACCGAAGATACTTTGATAGAAATCGATGCTCGCATCCAGGTCGCTAACGGCGATCCCGATGTGATGCACCAAGTTGGTTGGAGCTGGTGGCTTTCCGGGAATAGTCATGTTGCAACCTCTTGTCTGAAGGATTTCTGTTCTGTTTCAGTGACGTGACTTGCTGGTATCTACCGATCGATTCGATCGTGCGGCTACTTTCATCGGAGGCCGAGTCCATTCAGATAGAGCGAAATTTGACCATATGATCGGGATTCGCTCGAACTTTTGGATTCTAAGCCGCGCGGACAGCCGTGTCTACATCGGACGCAGCGGTAATTCTAATAAGTTAAAAGAACGGCCTCCGCTATCAAAGCGCCGGGAGCACCAACGACACACCGATTTACCTTTAATGTTTCATCACTCAAATAGCGTCGACCATTGAAACGCGCCTGATGTGCTCACTGTTTTCTGTTAGCAAAACCGAGGCCTTACGGACACAAAAACAAACATAGATTTAGCTTCTAACTGGGCGCCGCAGGTTCACGGAAATTAGCTAGGGGGACCAACGGGAATGGCAAGGGCCTGGCCGTGAACCCAGGACCCCCGTGGAGGCTAGTCGGAGTGAGGTGCCCGGAACATAAGGGGGATTGTGCGAACGCCTACGTCGGTAGTTCTGAGAAAATGGCCAAAGACCTGATCTGGCTGGGCCGGTTAGCTGGGGTCGGCCAGCGGGACGATCAGCGTGGCCGGGGGGTGTCGCCCCGGCGGCGGGAGTCAGCCATCCGGCCACCAACAAATCCACCGGCGATCACACCAAGTCCGGCCAGGGCTAGCGGTAGCACGGTTTCACCCGCGGTCATACCGTAGGTCTGCATGAGGTTGGCGGCCAAGTAACTAAACACGCCGAGAAACGCCATTTGCAACAGCGCGTTGGCCCCGACTTCCCGGTAATGGGAAAAGAACGACAGCGACTGGCCCGGTTGCTTCCGGCTTTGGGGGAACCAGACCCACAATAGCGCCATAGAACCAGCGTCATGCCCCCGATGACGTAGAAGGGTAGCCGCCGGCCACCCACGTCGAGCAAGAAAGCTACCACGGCCACCCCTATTGTGGCTCCGATACCTCTGCCGGTGAGTATCCAGCCGATGGCCTTGCCTCGGCCTTCCGGTGGAAAGATATCGGCCACCACCGCTATTGCGGTGGGAGAAACCATTGCCGCAGTCGCTCCGGTCAGTAGGCGGAACCCCAGTAGCGAACCATTTTAGCTTCTTAGTCTTGGCATAGGCAGTGGCGTCAAGTCGTCAGGCTTTCGCCGACTATGCTCCAATAAGGCAGGACGACAGTGAACAACAGGCCGATGGTGATCGCGGTCATGATCAGGCCCAAGCGGAGTACCCCTGGGGCCCGGAGTTCCGCACGCTGGAAGATAAAAACGCCGGACGCAGACCCCGCTGGGTAGTAGACCACCGAGTCTCCTACGACTACCACCACTAGGCCACATACCACCGGGTTCAGACCCAAGGCCGCACCGGTGGACATCGCCACGGGTATGATGAATGCCAAATAACCCGTGATATTGGTCATCACTGCTCTCACGGCCGCGGCCGCACCCGACATTACCAGTAGTATCAGCATGGGATGATCCTGCAGCCCAGTCACACGTCCTACAAGGGTCTCGGCGAACCAGGGGCGGCAGCCCCGCTGATGATCAGGGCATTGGCCAGGGACAGGGACGAGGCGACTACAAAGATGCTGGTCCAGCCGATGTTCTGCTCGAATTCGCGCCACGACAAAAGTCCGACACCTGGCAACAAAACGACCGTCATGGCGATTAGAGCTGGAACTACAGGCGGTAGACCATGGGCGAAGTCGGTGAACCAAAGAAGGGCGGTGCCCAAGGCAATCAGCCCCGCTCTAATCTCCCTGCCCTGGACCGGCCCCGCTTTCAATTCCACTGTGCCGACCCTTTGGGGCAGGGTGAATCCCGACCGA
>ENA-ORDI01001170-ORDI01001170.1-marine-metagenome-genome-assembly--contig:-NODE-1170-length-14905-cov-3.984961_pt1 | contig 14905 bp, 13 predicted proteins | sample MGYA00248628_ERZ508525 | MGnify/ENA primary metagenome ERZ508525 (study PRJEB26195, sample SAMN05422138) | marine metagenome | isolation source: East of Porto Seguro, South Atlantic Ocean | place... | reverse complement strand
TTGATCACCCTGGTTATTTTGGCTCTGCTTGCGGTTTTCATGACAGAGTTTTCATTTGAAACAAAACTTGAAACACGGGGAATTCAAAATTACCAAGCATCATTCAAAGCAAAAAATGCTGTCAAATCCTTGTTTAAGGCAGTTCTGCAAGGTTTGAAAGGACAGAATGAAACAAAATTTTTCAGAGAGCACTTAAATAATTTATTAAAACTGGGAACTATTGGCAGTGAAATTTCTTTTTTGAATCCTCCTCAACCAGTCCGATTACCAGCCGGAGTTATTTCTGATTTTCCGGATGTTGCTTTTTATACACCGTATATTCGTCCGCTGGATCATCTTTATAATTTGAACCGGATTCAACCAAAATCAAGAACACGGATTCCTGAAATAAAAGCAGATGTCCGTCTGGCAAATCAATTTATTAACATTCTAACAAAGTGGAACATTACTACAAATCAACAAATTGGAAACACAGTTCTTTCTCAAAATATACAATTGAATATCAATGATATCCTGCCAATGTATGCAGCAATTTTCGACTGGCTGGATAAAAATTCGGAAATATATGATTCATCCATTTATGGAACAATTGGGGCGGAAAAGAATTCTTATCTAGCTGCAAATCCGGAAATAGAAATAAAAGACGGATTTTTGGACAAATTGAGTGAAATTCAACTGATCAGAGGGATAAACGAAAAACGGATCCCTCTCGTTCAATGGGAAAAAGGATTTACGATATTTCCTGTTGGCAACAAGTATGATGCACAAGCAAACTTTTCTCTTATTAAACCTCGAATCAATGTGAATTTGGCGACATATGAAGAAATTATAGAATTTTTGGATCAATTTGATCAAAATACAGCGTACTTTATAAACTACTCGCAAAAAAACTATGATGATATTTATGCACAGGATTATTATCATAAAAGAGAAGAAATAGCCGCAGAACTTACAAAAATTCCTCGTTCAAAACTGACAAGTGGTGAAGACATTAAAAATAAGTTAAGCCACATTACTCAGTACGATAGCAAATCAAGTGAATATTTTATTCCCTTCAATTACTGGTATGAAATAAATCTCAAAACTGAAATCGACAACGTTCAGGCAGAAGTAAGAGCAGTGGTCTCAGTTGACAGGAATTCGGAAATTGGAACAGACAAAAAATTAATAATTCACAATTTCTTGCTGCGTTAAAACCATGGCCGAAAAAATAGGTAATAAAATCATTCGTCTGACAGAAGTTGGTTCAACAAATACATATTTGAAAGAAAATTGTGATTTGCTGAAACAGCACGGATTGGTTGTGCTTGCAGAAATGCAGACCTCAGGACGTGGACGGGCCGGAAGGAAATTTGTTTCTCTACCTGCTAAAAATATAACTTTTTCAGTTGTGTTGCATCCAAATTTGCCCCTTGCAGAGGTTCAGGTATTTGCTTTGATGGCCGGAGTGGTTGTTGCTCGTGTACTTGAGACTTATGTTGACCAAATCCTGCTTAAATGGCCGAATGACGTGATGGTCCGCGGGAAAAAAATATGTGGAATTTTACTTGAAACAATCACCATTACTGAGCAGCATTTTCCGGTTTTGATCTTGGGTATAGGTTTAAACACAAAAGGTTTTCTAATAGATTATCCTAAAGAATTACAAACTGTTATAACAACTCTGGAAGCAGAAATTTTACGAAGTTCAAATGCAATTTCAGAATCTGAAGCAGCGTCTTATCTTGAAAATGAAACAGTTTTTCAACAGCTTTTGAAACAGTTGGAGTGTTGTCTCGAAGAATTCAGTTACGATGCTGCAACAACTCTGCGGAGCGAAAATATAATTGATGGAAGAACAGCACTTCTACAAGAATGGTTAAAACGCTCACAGGCAATAGGCAGGAAGGTACGTAGTTTGAATAACGTAGAAGAGCTTACTAAAGGCTCCGGAACTGTTGGAATTATTGAGGGATTGACAAAGGAAGGTTATCTGCGAATCCGGACAGAATCAGGGCAAATCCTGTCACATATTTCTGGAGACATTCTTGAAATAAAAGAGGAAAAATAATGATTATAGCCGTAGACATAGGTAACAGTAACGTAGTACTTGGCTTAGTCAAAGATTCAAAAATATTACAAAGTTGGCGTCTCCATACCGGTATTCATCAGAGTGTAGATGAATATGAAATGCTGGTTCGGGGTATGCTTTTCGCATGTGATTTCAGCTTGAAAGAGGTTCAAGGGGCCGTGCTGAGTTCTGTTGTACCGGAACTTACGGATGTTTTTATAATACTCCTGGAAAATTTGATTGATCAAACTCCTATCAAGGTCAGTCATGAAATGAATCTTGGAATTAAAATAAACACTGAAATACCGGCAAAAGTAGGTCAAGACCGCCTGGTTAACGCCTGCGCCGCATATCATCAATACAAAACTTCACTGATTATCGTTGATTGTGGAACGGCAACTACACTTGATGTTGTCACAGCTGAAGGAGTTTTTCAGGGAGGTGTAATTTGTCCGGGATTATTAATTTCCGCTGAAGTTCTGTTCTCCAAGGCCGCTCAACTGTTTCAGGTAAATCTTGAAATGCCGGAAAATGTGATTGGAAAAAACACCACAGATAGTATTAAATCCGGACTCATCTTTGGTTATGGCGGTATGGTAGAATCGTTGATAAATAAATTAACGAAAGAGATAGAACAGCAGGGTCAACCTGCTCCGAAAGTTGTTATCACCGGCGGACTGGCGACTAAAATTTTACCAATTCTGTCAAACGTTGTTTTTCATGATGATTTGACTTTGCGTGGTTTATATCATTATTATCTACTGAATAAACATGCAGAAAATTAAAAGAATATCTGATTTACGGGAAAAATCATAATCAGCTCACCAAAAACTATACAACAGCAAGTACAACATGCCCGAAGAAAAAATTGACGGACTGGAAGGTCTGGACGATTTTGGTGATGACTTTGGAGAACAGCTCGACTCCTTCATGGAAAGTGATGGTGAAGATGAGAGCGACAGTGAATTGGATTCATTTTTCGAAGATCTTTCAACAATCGATGATCTTGAAGGTGATGATGATAGTGAAGATTCAGCAGATGAAAAAGATGATGCAAGAGAGGATAAGGAAAAAGGTGATGATGATGATGATTTCGACAGTGAACTTGAAGATGAAGCAAGTGGTGATGATGAAGAGTTTAATGAGGAAAAATCTAATGAGCAGATTAAAAAGAAAGGACTATCACACAAAGGATTTCCTTTAAAACCCGTAATAATTTCAAGTTTGACAGGTTTGCTTTTGGGAGTTATCACTGTAGTTGTGCTTTACATCTTTGCAACTCCTGCCGAAACACCAGTTTCCAAAACTGTTGTAGAACTCCCCCCAGAACCTGTACCTGTCCCGAAGGTCAGTAAACCTGAACCGAAGAAACTTAAACCTAAACTTAAACCAAAATCCAAACCTAAAAAACGAACTTATTACGTTCAGGTTGTCTCCTGTATTTCCCGTGAATGTGTGCATGAAAGCCGTCTTCAATTAAAAAGTTTGGGTTATAAATCACGTGTCCGGACTTCCAGTAAAAGTTCCGGAATTGCAGAGGTACTTTCCGAAAATGTTTTGGGGGAAGAGAATTCTGCTAAAATGGTAAATAAAATAAACAGTAATAATCCACTTGCAGGTCACGCATTTCGCAAATCAGTTGAAAATGGTTTCCGGGTATCCTTGGGTTTGTTTCCTGATTTAGAAACTGCAAACAGGGTAAGAACCTACTTAAACCAAGCTTTCAATAAAGAGATATTCTTTAAAATACAGCGCACTACCCGAAAGATACGATATCAGGCAGTACAAATCGGAGGCTTTAAATCCAGGAAAGACGCTGAGAAATTACGCAACAAATTGAAGAAGATAAATCCAAATTTTGATGGTGCATTTGTGAAATCAGACTTAAAAGGATAATAAATTATAATAATGACAAATTGTCGGTGAATAGTTTTACGTCAATATTTCTACAAGTTAGTAAAGAGACCTTTTAAAAAATTATGCCAATTTTGGTTTACTTTTCCTGATTTTTAAAATAAAGTTAATGCTCTGAATTATAAAATAACCCAAATAAATTGGAGCATTCATGGGACTAAGTTGGACAATTGTTTTTGTAGTTTTAGCAGTAGCATTCATAATAATTCCAGGTACCGTTTTCCTTTCAAATATAAGTCGGATCCGCAAAGAGAAAGCACAGTAAAATGTTTTCTTAACCGAGTAGGTAGCAGCTTGATTATTTCTCCCCGGACTAAAGAGAAATCTACTTTCAATCGTTTCCTGTTATATTTATCGTTACTCTTCTCTGTAACTTCACTTTACGCAAAAGAAGAGTTTTCTCCTGCCAAGCTGCTGTTACCATCAGTATTACAGAATTTTTCTCCAGTTGAACAGTCAAAATACAAATCTGGATCGTCAAGAAAAAATAACCGCTATGCAGTAGTAACTGCTTCTGCTTTAAATATACGCTCCGGACCGGGTACCGAAAATCCTGTCTTAAAAGTTCTCCCGGAAGGCACACACCTTTTAACATTGTCTCCTCCGCATAATAAATGGCAGAAAGTCAGAATTCCACACGACATTCAAGGTTGGGTAGCTCAAAAATACATCAAATTTTATGTGCCTCGAGATTTGCCTTACCATGCTGGCAAATTTAACTCAACGTTTTTCACATCTCCGCTTGAAGCAAGCATCCTTCACTACATGAAAGATGTGTATTCCCATAAACAATTGAAGCGTGAAGACATACTTTCTGTCGTCATTCAAGATCTTGCTTCCGGAGCATTGGTAGCCTCAATACGTCCGAGACTAGGTGTAAAGTCTGCCAGCACTATTAAGGTACCAATACTTCATGCATACATGCTGCAGCGTTTTCGTGGAGACATCACAGAGTCATTAAAATTCAAAAAACTGCTGGAGGAAATGATACGTTTTAGCAGTAATCCCAGTACTAATGCTGTAATTAAATTGTTGGGAGGAACGGAAACAATCCAGCAGTTGCTCAACAAAACAAAAATATACAAAGAATTGAGTCTGATTGAATCTTTTCCGGAAGACGGGCGCACCTATTTGAATAAAATTTCTGCGGCAGATTTAAATAAAATTTTTGTGAAGATTTGGTTTCAACGTGCTTTAGGTTCTGAGTATAGTCAGCAAAATAACATGGCTGCGTCAAAAGAAATGCTATTTTTACTTGGTCTTCCAAGTCAATCATGGCTGAAAGACAGAATTAAAGCAAAAACCTGTTTTTCATCAAACAAATCCGTAAAGCTTTGGGACAAGACCGGATTTGTCAAAGGTGTGAATGGAAATGCCGGCATTGTAGAAATAGCTACGCCTCACGGCAGAAAAGCTTATTCAATTGTAATGTTTGTGGAACGTGAAAATTATCAATCCATCAAAGGAGATGCTGCACAGTGGTTTGAGCGTGTGAGCATACATATGCGCCGTATTTCTGAAATGACCTATGCCTTTATTTCAAACCGATATGAAAGCTACAATGAATGTGGCCGTTCACTTCTCACTCGTTATGCCAAACTTGCTTTAGCTCCGCGTCCTCTGCAAGCCTCTCTCTAGTGTTTCTCATTCAAAGCAGTAAGGTATGCTAGAAAAGCTTTTTCCATTTTCATTAAAATGATCGTAAAACAGTGACTTTTGAACAACGTCTTGGATGGTTATATGAGCGAAAGCTGATCATGCTGTTACTCTGGAAAGAACGTTTTTTGAACCCGTTAATTACTGAAGAACTGGAAAAACTGAAATCTTCCGGACTGTTGGAGGATGTGGGAATTTGGCAGGTGATGGACGAACATTTTCCTGCATTTGAAAGCAAATTGCCTGCAGGAATGTATTTTCCTGTCCCAATCTCACGTGCACTAAAACAAGGCACAGAATTTTCGACTGAACTTGCACTGCGATTTCACTATGACTACATTCAGGTTGATGAAAATCAAAAATGGAGTTTGCGAAACAAATTTATTAGCGGGAAGGTTTTAGCACTTTTTGAGTCAAATCTTTTTTTTGAAAAGGAAACCGGCCTCTATTTTGTTGAGTACTGGAGTGATACGCGCTGGGACAAATGCTATCTAGAATGTGCTGTAACTCCTCTGCTGGCATTGGCGATAGACAGAAATCATGAAGAACTAAAGGTTCAGCTTAATAACCAGAAAACAGACTCACTTGATCTAAACAGCTTCCGTATAGATTCCGCTGAGAGATGTTTTGTTCGCACTTTAAATTATGGTGAAGTGCTGCTTGCAGATTCACCACGATTCTGGTTTCTCAATAATTTAGATGAATCCGGGTCTCACTTTATTCTTGGTGAGAATCACTTCCCACTGAGTTTTTAAGCATGAATTGCATTAAACAAAAATACGTTCCCGCTTATTGAAACTTCAAAGGTCTCTTAGACTTCATCTCCATTTATTTGCTCTAAAGCAAAATACATTGAAAATAAAGAACAATTAGTATAAAATCGTTATCAGTCTTTGTAGGATTATCAATGCAGTTTTTATTGCAAACTTTCAATATCAACCAGGTTTAAGGACGTAGTTCCAGCACATAACCGTAAGTTAACGAGTATCTTTCTCCTTTGTGCGAAATATTACGGGAACGTGAGTATTCGATTTGCCTCATTATTTCCTGTCGATTTTTTTCACGCTGCTTTTTGGTAAATTGGAGAGATTCTGAACGTAATTCTTCTTGTGCTTCCAGAATAGCACGACGAGTTGCCGCAATTTCTTTTGCACGCTCCAATGCATCTTTCCGCTGTTTTAGAAAACATGCGTAACGAGCTTGTACTGAAACGTTGCAGGCAATGATTTCCGCAGTTAATTTTTGAGCTGAGGTTGAGGTGTATCCGAAAACAGAAGACCAGCAGATTATCATTGTTGGAACAAAAAACCTGATAAAAAGTCGTTGTACTGGATATTGGTTAGCAGTTGGTCTCATAAGCTGGGTCTGCATAGGTTTTTTTAATACAGTGTATGCTCAAACTGAAAATACTAGTCCTGATGAAGAAAGCCCAAAAAAGAATACGATTGAAACAAACAATCAATTAAATGATAAAAATGAAGATAAAAACAGTGACATAGATCCGGAAAACCAAGCCACGCAATCCGGAACCCTTATTGTGATTAAACCTGATGATTCTATTTTTTCAGATCCTCAGTATGCAGAAATCAGCCGAAATGCCATGGCTATGATACTGAATATATCCAAATCAAACAATCCTTTGACAAAAAAACAGTCTGCTTCAGAATTTAACTTGAAAGAGCTAAAACAGAAAGCTCGAAAAAAGAGCCTCCGGGAGATGCAGGCGTTTAATAAAAGAAATAACAAGAAATTCAATGAAATTTTTCAACGTTTCCAAAAGAAACGAACTCAGTCTGCAAACTACAGCGGTAGACATTACGACTACACAAGTTATATCCAGAACTTTCAATCTCCTAAAAGACGTTAACAGACTTTGAAAAAGTAATTTTATTTATTCAAATTCTACTTTAAATTCAGTGCAATAATTATGTCACGCGTAGCAATGGCAATGAGTGGTGGTGTTGATTCGTCAGTTGCCGCTGCTCTGTTGAAAGAACAGGGACACGAAGTAATCGGCCTGCACATGAAACTGTATCATGGCCCTGAGAATGAAACTCGTCAAAAAAGCTGTTGTTCTCTTGACGAAGCAATTGACGCACGTTCTGCCTGTCATCGGCTGGATATTCCATTTTATGTTCTTGATTATCAGCAAGAATTTCGTGAAACGGTTATCAATTATTTTATCAGTGAATACTCAATTGGCCAGACACCAAATCCGTGCGTGATGTGCAATAAAAAAATAAAAAGTGAATTATTATTAAAAAAAGTAGATGAGCTTGATTGCGATTTCCTGGCAACAGGGCATTATGCCAGGGTTTACAACAATCCGGAAAACGGACGTCCGCAATTATCACGTCCAAAGGATCTGCGTAAAGATCAAACTTATTTTCTGCATGGCATTCCGGCCCGTGAACTACAACGTCTGAAGTTTCCATTGGCAGATATAATTAAACCGGAAGTACGGAAGATTGCAAGCAGACTGAATCTGTCTGCCGCAAAAAAACCTGACAGTCAGGAAATATGTTTTGTTCCAAAAGATTACAGAAACTTTTTGAAGCAGGAATTGAGCAATGCTCCTGAAACGGGAGATTTTATCAGCGTTTCCGGAGATGTACTGGGAAAGCATTTGGGGTTGCCTTACTATACAATTGGACAACGTCGCGGGCTGGGAGTAAGTGATTCAAGTCCATATTACGTTGTAAAAATAGATAAAGAAAATAACAGGATCGTTCTGGGAAAAGAAGATGATTTGTTTTCGCAAACCATCTGGGTTTCCAGTGTGAACTGGGTATCAATTTTACCCCCGGACAAGCCACTCCGGGTATCCGCAAAACTGCGCTATGCGCATCAGGGGGCATCTGCGTCTGTTTTCCCTGAATCAGAAAATCAAGTCCGGGTTGAATTTGATGCACCGGAGCGTGCGGTAACTCCCGGACAGGCAGCAGTATTTTATCAAGATGATATTCTTCTTGGTGGAGGCTGGATTAACGATTCACCTTGAATATTGAGCAATGGATGTAGGACAATGAATATCCTTTTGACAGGATTTATGGGAGCAGGAAAGACTACAATTGGGCGCAAGTTAGCCAAATTGCTGGAATATTCTTTCATTGATACCGATACTGAAATAGAGGAAGATCAAGGTTGCAGCGTCAATGAAATTTTTAAATATGGTGGTGAAGAATGTTTTCGTGATATGGAAACACGCCTGCTCGAAAAGTTGATGAATGTGCAAAATTCAGTAATTGCGACCGGTGGTGGAATTGTATTGCGTGAACAAAATCAAGTTATTCTGCAGAAAATAGGTAAAAGAGTTTATTTGAAGGTGCCCCAAGCAGAACTGTTGCAACGACTGAAAAATGACAGGAAACGCCCACTTCTAAAGGAAAAGAATCCGGAATCTGTGCTAAAGAAGATGTTTACAGAACGTAGCTTGCTCTATGAGAAAGCAGAGTGTATCATGGAAACAAGTCAACTATCACCACAAAAAATTGCTTCAGAAATAATTCGTCAACTTTGCAATGAAGGCTAAGACTATAACTTTTGAATCTGCTCTACAAAAACTTGAAGAAACGGTTGATAAGCTTGAAGAAGGCTCTATTCCTCTTGATGAAGCATTAACGACATTTGAATCCGGTGTACGCTGGAGTCGAGAATGCAGTAAATTTCTTGAAAACGCAGAGCAACGTATTGAGACAATTATAAAGAACGAAAATGGCGAGTACGAACAAAAGGAATTCCTACTCGAATGATGAACAAGGCTTTCAGCAATTGCTTGAAAGTCAAAACTAATATTTCAGAGATGTTCTGTCCCCCTGGATGGAAAGAGAGAATGGGGGTGCTGATTTCTGATTACTGATTTCTAAAAAAACCGCAAATCTACACAAGGCAAAACGAATGCCGGATTATATCGATTAAGGTATATTCTGCTTTGTGAATGCGGTTCCTCTTTTCGATTTCTGATCTGAAATTCAAGAAATAACTGTCAGAACATCCTGATTTTAAACTCACAAAAATCAGGTAAAAAATGGCCGAATTAGATCATAAAATTCTTATCAATGTTGAGGATGACGAAACCAGAATTGCGTTATTACACGGCTCAAAACTGGATAACCTTTACATTGAACAAACCCACCGCACCCAAAAAATTGGCAATATTTATTGCGGAAAAGTTGTAAAAGTACAACCCTCATTTCAGGCAGCCTTCATTGATTATGGTGAAGAACGTCACGGTTTTCTTTCCCTTTCCGATATAAACTTCCAAGTCTATAAACCAAGTCGTGAAGGTCGTGGAAGACCTTCCATCACTCAAGTCCTCAAGCCCGGACAAAAAGTCCTAGTCCAAGTTATCAAAGATGAACTTGCCCACAAAGGGGCGTCACTAACCACAAATATTTCTCTAGCAGGACGCTTTCTTGTTTTTATGCCGGACAGTGACCGTGGAGGAGTTTCTAAAAAAATTGAAGATGAAGACCAAAGAGCACGCCTGCGCCATTTACTGAAAGGTCTTGGCAGTGAAAATTCTTCGGCTATCATCCGCACAGTTGGTGTTGACCGTTCGCTCACTGAGTTAAAACGTGATTACACGATTTTACGCCGTACCTGGAATGAAATCAAAGACGAGCATGAAGAGCAATCAACTCCTGGATTACTTTATCAGGAGGAAGATGCGATGCTGCGAATGATCCGCGATTATTACAATGACAGTGTTTCAGAAGTTGTGATTGATGAACCTGTTGCTTTTCAACATGCCTTAGAGTTTTTTAAAACTCACATGCCTTCAGAACAGAAAAAACTGCAACTTTATCTTGGTGAAAAATCACTTTTTTCTTCATTTGAAATTGAAGCTCAAATAGAAGTTTTACACCACCAGCATGTTCCACTTCCCTCCGGAGGATCATTGGTTATCATTCCTACAGAAGCGCTTGTAGCGATTGATGTCAATTCCGGTAGATCCACACAAGAGAGAAACATTGAAGCCACTGCATTACGAACTAATTTGGAGGCGGCCGAAGAGGTCTCAAGGCAGCTGCGTTTAAGGAATCTTGGCGGCTTGATTGTGGTAGATTTTATTGACATGGACAATACAAAAAATCGTCTTTCAGTAGAACAAAAAATAGAAGAAGAAATGTCTTCAGACAAGGCAAAGACTTCTTTTGGAGTAATCTCAAAATTCGGACTACTGGAATTGAGTCGACAACGTATTTCGAGCAGCTTATCACTCAATTCTATTTTAATAACTTTGGCTAACCGTATTTTGCGAAAAATTCACGATTCAGCAATTGAGCAAAAGGTACTGCAGATTCACATCCGTCTGCCTGTGGAATTGGCAACTCATTTACTCAACGTTAAGCGACAACGATTAACTCAAATGGAAATGGATTATGGAATCAGCATTTCCATTACGCCGGACACGCAACTTGGGACAGAAGAAATTCCGGAAATGGAAGTTACGCTGAAAGAACAAGGCGGCGGAGAAACCAGAACAACTGTTCCGATTTCTGCCTCTGACATGCGTGACGATAAACTTGGGCGGAAAAAAGGACGCGGCAAAAAAGAGGTAGACAAAAAAGAAACTTCCGAAACTGCGCAGAGTAGTCCGGAAAAGAAAACGGAGGAAAAGCGGTCTAAAGCAAAAGAAGTTGATGCTAAGACTTTATCGAAAGATAAAGACACCAAATCCTCTGAGGATTCCGGTATAAAGCAGGAACTTCCGGATTCCGCTGCTGTAGAGAAAAAGGAACCAGAAAAATCATCCGCAAAAGATATTAAAGTTTCTGACGATAATAAAAAACAGACTGCAATGAGCAAGCCTGCAGACGAAGAAAAAAAGGAAGAAGAAACTAACGGGGAGCTTTTTGTGAGTACCCATGAACGTCCGAATGATCAAACTGCTCCGGAAAATAAAAAATCAATTCCGGTTGAAATTGCTGCGAAACAAGATGATTCCGCAACAACAACTTATCAAAGTGTGCATTTGGTAGATCCCGGTAATTCAACAGATAGAAGCAAAAAAGTTCCTGCAGAAAAACTTTTAAGAGATTTTGTTGCTGAAACTCCTATGTTCAGCAGTGTTCACCTGGGAGATGAAGAAAAAAAAGAAAGCAAAGTTTCTGCAAGACAAGATACAAAATCTCAGGAAATTGTTAAAAAAACAAAACCTGCTCCTGAAAAAAAGTCTGGAAAAACTGTACTTAAATCTTCCACAAATAAATCCGAAACAAACAAAACTGATTCATCAAAAGTTACTGCTAAAACAGCGCCTAAAAAGGCTAAAATAGGATCTGTAGAAAAGTCCGGAATAAGGTCAAAAACCGCACAAATTAAACTATCAACAGCAAAAAAAGATTCTGGAAAAGCTAAAACTCCGAAGTCGTCTGACGGGAAAGTCGAAAGAGACCAGGAAAAAGGCAAGGTCAAAGATTCTGCAGCAAAATCAGCAAAAGACAAGATGGTGAAGTCCAAGACACCAAAACCACCGAAGCAGAAAAATACTCCTGTTAGCAGTCCGGAAACAAAAGTGACTGCTGCCTAACATCGCTGAATAAAGAGTGACAGGGGCACAATGTCTTACCAAAATCTACCGTCTATCACGGAATGTGACGCGTATCTCAAGGAACAGAAACTCCCTCACGGTAAAGTTGTCAGGGAGCAGCTAAACATTGTCTTGAATCTTGTCCGCAAGGAAATCTCCCAAAATCCCGCCGAAGAAATTGCAGACAATAATACCGAAATTTTGAAACGAGTTGCGGCACAAGTTCGGAAAGATTCTCGTGGCACACAACGAGTGATCAATGCTACCGGAGTTGTTGTTCATACCAATTTGGGCCGAGCTCCTTTGTCCGAAAGTTTGTTAGGCAAAGTATTGCCCGGAATGAGTTCCTATTCCACACTGGAATTTGATCTTGAGACCGGAAAGCGAGGTTCACGTGACTCGAAAATCCGGAAACTTTTGCGTTCCCTTTCTGGAGCAGAAGATGCAATGGTGGTCAATAACAATGCCGCAGCGGTTTTTTTAATGCTAAAGGCTTTAACCTCAAATGAGCCGGAAAGCAAAATGCCTGAGGTGATTGTGTCACGTGGCGAATTAGTCGAGATCGGTGGCTCTTTTCGTATTCCGGACATCATGCGGGAAGCTGGAGTCAAGCTGGTCGAAGTTGGCACCACTAATCGCTGCCGACTTACGGATTATGAACAAGCCATCACAGAAAATACTGCCGCCCTTTTAAAAGTACATCCTTCAAATTACGAAATTCATGGTTTTACGGAATCCGTTTCGGTTGATAAAATGTCTAAACTGGCCCACTCCAAAGGTCTATTTTGTTTTCATGATTGGGGAAGTGGAAGTTTTTACAAGTTCCGGCAACGTGGATTGAGTGAGTATGCAACTGCAGAGCAAGAGCTTTCTGCGGGTCCGGATTTACTGGCTTTTAGCGGGGACAAGCTTCTCGGCGGTGTTCAGGCCGGTGTGCTGCTTGGTAAAGCTGAAAACATCAAAAAACTGCGTAATCATGCTCTCTACCGTGCATTACGCTTAGACAAAGTAACACTTGGCTTGTTTGAAGCTACTCTGGAAGCATATCTTGATTTAGATAGCCTTCCTGAAAAAGTTCCCACAGTAGGATTGCTGGAATTGACGCGAAATGAAATTCGAGTCAAAGTACAGGACTTTCTGAATCAGCTTAAATTACCAAAAAAAACAGCCTGGAAATGTGAACTCCGCGAAACAGAATCCCGGGCCGGCGGCGGCGCTTTACCGGAACTCCCTTTAGAATCAGCAGCCCTTGTTTTTTCCCATCCAAACCGGTCATCAAATGAATTACAGGAGTGGTTTCGATCACAAACTGTTCCCGTAATTGTCCGGATCCATGAAGAACAAATTTGGCTCGATTTCCGTACAATTCTCCCACGTGACACTGATGAGCTTCTGACGATCGTCACGCAGCTTATTACAGATTGATTATTAATGGTTATCAGAATCCAGGCCCATTTTCCCGTTGCTAAAATCCTGTCAGTCAAATCCAGTCCTGCTCAATACACTAAAAGGTCTTTTTCTTGCTTGATCAGTGGTGCATCAAAAGCTTCATAAAAAACCAAAACAATATTTTTGATAGTGCCCATTTTCAACAATCAACTAAGTAACTCCCACAGTATGAAATTGCCTGCATTCATTGGGAAAGCGTTCCTGCTTTGTCTCACCTTTCTTTGCATTACTTCACAAAGTTGGGGTCAATCAAGTAACAATCAGGGAGATAGCAGTAATTACGAACAGACTCAGCTAAGCGGTTTCAGTGATGATGAGCGGATAAAATTATTGTTGTTGAACCTTCTTCCATCAGGAATGACAGAAACAGCAGCAGAAGAAATTGCCAAGGCGCTCCAGCTGAATATTTATAACACTAATCATTTTTCAGTAGTAGGACCTGCCGAATGGAATGCTGAAATAAAAAATCAGGATCCGACACTGGCGGACTGTCATGATATTGCTTGCGGAGCAATGATCGGAAAATTATTTCATGCAGACAAAGTTTTGGTTGGCACACTTCATTCCGAAATAATGTTTAATGAAAACAATGAAGAGGAGCCGAGTTTTGTTCTATCAATAAGAATGGTGGACACCCGTACAAACATCACTGATTTCAGTGATGAAGTACAATTCACTGATCTGCAAATGCACGACGAGTTGTTCCGTCTTGCTGCAAGGATTTCAGATAACACATTGTTAATTGGAAGTGTTTTGAGTACAAAACAGTCCCGAATTAGCTTTAATATAGGACGGGCACAGGGCATCAAAACCGGCCATCAGCTGGTTATTTCGCGGAGAACATCTGCAAGAAAAAAATTCGTAAATGATCTGCACGATAATGCTTTTCAAAATATTGCATTAGCAGAAGTTGTTCAAGTCAGTGATTTGTCAGCAGAAGCCGTTATTGTACAAAAAATTTCTTCTGTTGCAAATGGCGACCAGGTTCAAACTTATATTGATCGGGAAAAGCTTGTTCATCTGATCAGCCAAACACGAAAGGAGCTTGACACTCAAAAACGATTGAAGCCAAAACAACGTGTTATCCGCAAAGTTCCGTCCATAGGAAAGGAGAGTTCGGATTATGCAAACTGGTCAAAACGCTTTAGACAAACAAAAGTTGAGCATGATCGCTGGCTCTACACCACAGCAGGCGCAGGTGGAGCAACAATCCTGTTTCTCAGCGGAAGTATCAAGCTGAGTGGAATTATGAGCGTTTTACCCTGGATAGCCGGAGCCGGAACTGTTTATAGTGGAATCCG
>ENA-ORDI01001167-ORDI01001167.1-marine-metagenome-genome-assembly--contig:-NODE-1167-length-14919-cov-5.337084_pt1 | contig 14919 bp, 9 predicted proteins | sample MGYA00248628_ERZ508525 | MGnify/ENA primary metagenome ERZ508525 (study PRJEB26195, sample SAMN05422138) | marine metagenome | isolation source: East of Porto Seguro, South Atlantic Ocean | place... | reverse complement strand
CGGTAGACCTGGTCTCCGACACGATCCAAAAAGAACTGAGACACAACGGGCGCAAAGTCGTCGTCCACTGCCATATGGGTATGGAACGGAGCGTACTGGCTGTGGCATGGTGGCTGCACAGCTACAAGAACATGTCCCTGGACGAGGCCTACGAACTCATCCGACAGAAACGGCCCGTTGCGCTGGACCGCCGGGAATGGATCGGGGAACCTCAATCGGACGACGAAGTCTTTACCTATGCGTAACGGAGCCGTGGGTGTCTCTGTCTGGGCGCCTGGCCAATATCCTGGCGATTCTGGGGCACTTTTCTCAACCCATACAGGTCGGTCGTGAGTAAACAAACGCGATAGCGATTCAGATCGACCCGTAGGCTACTGAACTATGGAGGGAAAGAATTGGTTATATCTGGTTCCGGAAGCGCAACAATCCATGCCTAGAACGAAAACCGGTGTCGAATACACCGTTAGGGAAAGTTCCAGGGCCAAGCGGGTGATCATCAAGGTATGGGCATCGTCGCAGGTAGAGGTAGTCGTGCCCACGGGTTTCGACCACTCCCGCTTGCCGGAGATCTTGCAACAGCGAGCAGAGTGGATCACCGACAAACGGAAGAACTTCCGCGAGATGAAAAGGAAACTCAAACCAAAGACCATCAGTCTCAAAGCCGTCGCCCAGGTGTGGCGCCTCCGATACATAGATGACGGCTCAGGAAAGCTCTCTATCCAGGAGGGGCCGGGATCTACCCTCACGGTTAGCGGGCAGGTCGATGACGCCGGGCTGGTCGCCCGGGCACTCAATTCGTGGCTGCACCAGAAGGCGAGGACGATCCTTGGGGAGTGGCTGGTTACGCTGAGTCATGAGCTATCGTTGCCCTTCAACCGGATGACGATCCGACGTCAGAAGACCTTGTGGGGGAGCTGCTCGAGGAGGGGGAACATCAACCTGAACCGGAACCTGCTCTTTCTTCCCGGTAAGATGGCCCGTTACGTCTTGGTTCATGAACTCTGCCACCTGGAACATCCGGACCACTCCACCCGCTTCTGGGACCTGGTTGAGCGATACGTCCGTGGAAGCAGGGAGATGAGTTCCAAGACAAAAAGAGCAGGAGTGGCGGTTCCAGAGTGGGCCAAAGTGTAGGAAATCTCTAGCCGATCTGTGCCTTACACAAAAAATTGGATCGATCTTCCTAGAGAAGAGCAACGCCGATGGACAGTGACAGATCGTGCCGAATCGAACCATCCAGGGAGGACTATATGCCAAGACGTGATATACGGGAATACATCAGGTCCAGATGGGATGCCAGGTTCCTCGTGAACAACATCATGGGACTCATCTCGAAACAGGTAGACCCAAGCGGGGATGTAGTACTGGCAATCATCACCGCCTCAATCAGAAGTTACTCAAAGGCCTATTCCGGTAGGATGGACCGGACCCAGGAGGAGGGTACGTATGAGGCCTTAAAAGACTACGCTCGTGAAAGGGTCATCCACAAAGGCCGAGACGCGGAATCTATGGAGGCGTTCCTGTCCATGGTAAGGTGGGCCGAATCAGAGGTATTTGGTTTTATCTGCGTGACTGAGTGCGATACAAAACCGAACGCTAGTTTTCCCATGGACTGCCTCGGTGAAGAAGAGCTAGCCATCGTCAGGAACGGAGCTTGGGAGCGCTTCCGTGCCAAGCTTTACTGCTCCGACGGTGTCCCGGAGGTGGGGATGCTGGTATTTGAGGATGAAGATGGTCTAGAGGTTTTCAGCAAGTGGATGGACAACGCACATCCGGAACTGAACCATCAGAGAATGGATGACGATGATACCAAAGTAACTGAATCGTAAGTCGTCACACCGTCCGACTTGTCTTTGGCCTATCGAGAACAACTCGGTCTCAGGAGATACGGAATCCCCAGTTATCAAGAAGGAGGAAATATGTCAGACTTTTGCCCCCATTGCGATGATTTTTCCATCGATGCGTCTAGAGCCGGGAGGATTGAGGAGCTTGAGCAGAGAGCAAAATCGAAAGAAAAAGCCACGACGCAGAAGAAAGCACATCGACCAGCACGGCAGACCATAGTGGCAACCAAGGATTGAAATCTCTTCAGGAACCCTGAACCTGCTCGAGCTTTTGAATCTCCGCGTCCGGGCAAGCCTCTTTAAATTGTTGGACGAGTGTAGGGTGGCATGTGAACACCAGCACTTGGTTGGTGTCAACCAATTTGCCGAGACATTCTGCAGCAACTCGGGCCCGACTCGGATCGCTGTTTACTAAAGCATCATCGATTATCACCGGGAGTGAGGCCATGTGCTGACTTAACTCTCGAACCAACCCGAACCGTAGAGATAAATACATCTGTTCTCGGGTCCCACGACTCAATTGGGAGGCTCGCATTTCCTCTCCCGACGCAGTGACAGCAATTATTACCGGCTCTCCAGCCGGTGCCCTGAGGCCAGTATACCGGTCACCTGTGATTTCTCTGAAGAACTCCGAGGCAGTCTGGACGACCTGAGGTTGGCGTTCCCGTTCATGATGGTTCCGTGCCATGCGCAGCATAAAAAGTGCCAGAGAATATCTAGACCACTGGGTGCCCAAGTCACGTATTTCTTCTAAAAAGGTTTCCCGTTTCGACATAAGGTCCGACGCCTCATCCGACGAACCCAACTCCGCCAATTCTTTGTAGGTCAGGATCGAATTCTCTCTGAGATTGTCACGCTTTGATTCCACCTCATCCAACGATTGCTGCGCGTCATGGACACTTTCCTCAATAGCGACGGAACTACGTTCCCCTATTTCGGAACGGAGTGATTTGTGGTCGATCCCTAGCCCAAAGACTCTCTGGATGGTGGTTTTATGTCCCTCGAGTTGATGTTGCCATTCTTTATACTCGTCGTATATCGACGCTATACGGCGAAATTCTTCAACGCCTTCAACGTCTTCAATGGCTGCCAGCGCCAATAGATCCTTTAAGTCATCGCGAGCGCTTTTTAAGCGGTGTTTTTCCTGGTCCAAACGGCCTTCATATTCGACAAGTGAAGCGCGATTTGCTTCTTGGGTTTTTACCTCCCCTTGGGCTGATTCGAGACGAAGTGCTAGTTCGTCTATGGCCGGGACGAGAGTCGCAGGGTTGTCGCCGTCAACTGAAACTCCATGAATCCTTGCGAGAGGTACAACGAGATCGCAGATCTCTTGAACATCATGGCCGATTGCGGATACTCTATCTTGACGTTGTTGTTGATTTAACAGGCTGAAACGGGCTGCCTCCACTTTTGAGAACAGTTCTAGGACACCGTCAGCGGACATAGTCTCTGGCAGGTCTCGCTCCCTTAGCCATTCCACCCAGCGGTCTTCAAGTTCGGCGCGGTCATTTTCTGATCTGGCTAACGCTTCGGTGGCCCGTTCGAGGTCTTGCCTCCGGCGCTCTGAATCCTGCTCGGCTTCCCGATGAGTACGCTCCATGGTTTCTCTCTCGGTCCACCGTCGGACACTCTCCTGCAGTTCCTCTCCAGCCACCTCCAATCCTGCGAAATCTACAGAGGCCAATCCAAGGATGTCCTTGTTCAAGGACAACTCACTCTCAACATTCGCGATCTGAGATTCGATCTCGCCTATTTGATCAGAAATCCCGTCCTGTTTTCCGGCACGATACCCCCATGCAGCCAACCCTATTCCGACGGCTATAGAGAAAGCCGCGAACACCACCTCTGGAATCCCACCATTACCGACAAGACTCCAGGCTCCAAGCAGGATTCCTATGACTAGGAATCCTAGGGCCGCTACCAGGATAGGTAGTCTACCAGCCACCTGGCCCCCTGTCGCTCGCAGTTCAGCCTGTCGTAACAACAGCCCGTTGAGTCGTTCTGATCCATTACGAGCGGCATTGATTGCGCTTCGTCGCCTCGCCAATTCTGCTTCGTCGAGTGGAGGCAGAGCGGCCTGATCCAACTCGTCGGCAGCCTGTTTTAAAACTTCATCAGAGGAACGGGACTCTTTTTCTGCCGATTCCTTTTCGGTCTGCCGATTGGCAAGTGCATCGCGAAGGCGTGCAACTTGTTCTTTCCCTTGATTGACTCTGTCTCTGACGGGAATCGACACTTCAATGCCCTGCAACCGAATGGCGTCCCAACCAGGCCCCAACTCCGTGAGGAGTCTGTTAACTTCTGCCTTTTGTTGATCAGCCTCTGCTTTACGTTCCGGCAAATCTCGGACCGCAGCTTCCAGTCTGGCACGCTCTGATCTGGCTTTCCGTATGTCCTCAGCATCTTCCAATAAGATTGCTCCAGGCAAAGGACGCGCAACAACCTCTTGAAGATTTTCTACGGTCTCGGCCGCTTGATGAACCACCTCTTCCAGCTTAGCTATCTGTTCAAGGATGTTCTCAAGCCTCGCAATCCCGTCCTGAGGAAATTGAGGGGGTGAGACAACCTCCGACATCTTGGCCTCTAAGATACCTGTCTCCACGACGTCGTCTCTAACAGCTAGCAATTTGCCCTGACGATCCAATGCGCCCTTGATCTCAGCCCGATCCTCTTCCAGACCGGCTAACTCCGTCGCAATCTTTTCGGTCCGATCAGTGAGTTCGGCATACCTCGGAGCATCCTGGTGATGTGAGGACAACTCCTTCTCCACTTCTTCAAGCTCGGCCAAGACTTGGGCGATTGATTGGGCCATGCCTAGATTTCCACCGGGCCGGTAGATTTTCCCCTGGTAGTCTTCGATAGTCTTCTCGACCCGTGGCAGATCCGTCACCCCTAGCCCAGCACTGTAGATACGTCCCTGTACCTCCTCGTCATCCAAAGAATTCATTTCCTGAAGCTCGTCCAATCCGAAAGCAAAGACCTTTTCGAATACTTCTTTCGATGAATGCCCCAGCAACTCACGAAGTTTCGCATCAGGATACGAGGTCCCGTCTAGATCTTTAATACTAAGATTTCCGCCGCGAGCCGCCGCATATCGTTCGACTATGTAACGGGTCCCACTATCGTCCGAGACGACCATGTGACCGCCGTGTCTTCCGCCTCTGAAAGGGGGATAGTATTCGTTGCGACCCCGAGTTGGAAATCCGTACAAGACGGTTCTTATGAATGCAAGCAACGTGCTTTTGCCAGCTTCGTTCTCTCCGTCAAAGATGGTGATTGGGGCGTTAAATGGGCCAAATGTCCTCTGAGTAAAGTGACCAAAACCATCAATATATAAAGTCTCAATTCTCATCTGAATCCTCGTTCATCAGAAGATCGAGACATATGGATTCTGCTTCATCCAAGAGAGTGGCCAGTTCGGCCCCTTGTGGCAGATGGTCGGAAAGGTATTTTCGAAGCCTACGATGCTCGTATAGTTGTTTCAAAGGGTCCTGGAGATCTGCGGTGCTTCCATCCTGATCACGAGACCGGTCAAAGAAACGCAGCAGGTCTCCGACGAAGTCTTCTCTTCCAGCCAGGTCTTCACGGTTGATCTCTCTACGAGTAGCCGCTGTTACGCGGTCACAATGAGCGAATGGTTGCCGATCTGACCAAATCTCGTTCAATCTGATGGCCAATTCGTCAGTGTATTCCCTGTCGTTAAGGAGGCTGTGCAATGGCCCACGGCCAGTCGAGCCGACACGATATATAAGACTTCGCCCGTCCGAATCTCCGAGTGCCTTTTCAATCTTCTGGTCGACAGCCCGCTCGAATGAGTCTATGTCTTGCTGTTCAGCAATGTCGACCTCGATCTGTTCCCATCTGACCAGGTCTACAGGCCGAAAAGACTGCTCGATCTGACCATTCTCGGTAACCGTCACCAGATAGACGCCTCTTGCTCCAGATTCGTTGATGTGCCGGCCTTGAATGTTGCCCGGATAGACTGCTATACCATCAGGAAATGTGAATTCCTGACGGGTGTGGACGTGACCCAAAGCCCAATAATTTATCCCGACATTTCCCAGGTCATCTACGGTGCAGGGAGCGTACGGCTCGTGCCCGGTATCAGCACCGACATTCGCGTGAAGCAAGCCGATAGATACGCGACCTGATTGGAACTCCTTCTCGAATGCCGGTACGATATTTTCACGCACCTCCCGGGTTGGATAACTGTAGCCATAGACGAGAGGAGACTCTGGGTCTCCTTGACGTAGGTCAGTAGAGGTGACGTTCGGACCGAACCGATAGCTGTTAACAGGGAATGATACTTGAGAATGCCAGGCATCGAGTGGGTCATGGTTGCCGTGGCAGACAATACTGCGAATTCCCTTAGATTCCAGACGTTTCAATCCGTCTACAAACCTTAATTGGGCCGACAGACTACGGTCAGCAGAATCAAATATGTCACCTGCAACGAGCAGAGCATCCACATCTTCAGTTATGCATAGGTCTACAACGGCGTCGAACGCATCAAATGTAGATTTTCTCAAGATTTCACCGATTCTCGGAGCGACCCGCTTTAATCCCTTGAAAGGGCTGTCCAGATGAAGGTCTGCAGCATGGACGAATCGATAAGTTGACACAAGCTAACCTTTTCGAGGAACTGAGTCAGTTTAGCAATAAACCAAAGACTGGCGAACTAGGATGATATAGATACCGAAAGTTCGTGCAGCCTATCCGCGAATGATTCAACGAGTGGTTGGAGCGTCAACGTTCGTAACCACTCCGCCGGTATGCCAGAAGCACCGTAATACGCTCCAGCCAATTGCCCATACACCGCACCAGTTGTATCCGCGTCGTCGCCCAGATTCACCGCTAGGAGGCACCCGTCGCCAAAGGACTCGGTTTTGTAGAAAGCCCACAAAGCGGCTTCCAGACAATCGATGACGTACCCGCTTCCCTTGATCTCGGGAGGGGATTTCTCCTTGAAAGACCCGTTCGCTATAGCGTCGACATTCTGACAAAGTGGGTTTTCGGTCCAATAACCAGGCTTCTGAGAGTACCGTTTGCTCAAGAATTCTGTCTTATCAACCCCTGTGGCAGACGCCGCTATAAGACCTCCAAGGTATCTACACGAATCTACTGCTTCCAATGCACCATGAGTCGTCTTCGAACTCTCTCCAGATCTCTCCACAGCCACACCAAAATCTTTGGCGTATGCTAGAGGAACAGGAGCCAATCTCATGATCGATCCGTTCCCTGCAGTCGCAGGACCGGTAGGGCCGCTATAGGGTTCTTTCGTTTCTTCATAGTGGTTGAGGGCCATTTTTGTGGTGTTTCCAATATCAAAGCATTCACCAGTACTGCTCAGATGCCCGTCCCGGTACCAACGTACGTACCTCTCAAGTTGATCGATCAGGTCGAAACCATTCGTCTCTACAAGACTCTCAGCGAGGCAAAGGGCGAGGGAGGTATCGTCAGTCCACTGGCCAGGACGTAACCCAAACGCACCACCAGAAGTCATAGTCGTGACTGGTTTGAAAGAGCCGGGACGTTTGAATTCGACCGGAGCGCCTAAAGCGTCACCGACCGCTAGGCCGAGGATGCTACCCCTGTAACGGTCAAGGTTCATATATCTTTCTGATTTCCCACAGTCTCTCTATGCTACCAGGCCTTCAACTGCGATTCGGACCTCTTTCATGGCACCCGGAAGGTCTTCCATAACGACTTCAGACCCGGTATGAAGGAACAAAAAGACCACTTTTGACACCGGTCGATCAGTCGCCCGTTCTAAAGCCAACGCATATGTACCGCCCTGTAACCTGTACCGCCCCATCGACCTGGCGATCTCTTCGGGTGTCTCAACCCCGTCTGTTTTGTAGTCCACGACGACGAGACCTTCCTCTGTCTCGAACACCAGGTCGATGAAACCTTCGACCAACACTGGACCTTCCGGAGCAGCGACGTATACCTCTCGGTGATATCGTCCGGTCGCTACTGCCTGCTTCACTACATCTGACGCCATAGCCGTCTTTGCCAGGTCCGCAACCTCTTTCCAACGGTCCGGAAGTCCTTCGGCAGCCGCCTGAGCTTGACTGATCTCGTCTATCCCATCGCCAGTGGAAAGATCAACGCTCTGCAGCGCGCTGTGGACGGCACGCCCTATGTTCGTTCCACCCCTCCCTTTGCGATATGGCACGTCCCCATCTTCTGCTTCTTCTTTTGCTAATTGTGCAAGTCTAGTGGCGCCGATGCTCCAGGGCTTGGACGACGCCTGTATCTTTTCGGATCTCTGGGTCAACCAGGCTTCACGAAGGAGTTCGCTGTCAGAAAAGTCGACTGTGTTGTCTTGGTTCGGCGGAGTGGCTGTAGCACCGCTGGTTCCAAGCTCATCAAGTTGCATCTCAACCCAAAGATCAGAATCGCGACCAACCTTCTCTTCCAACAACCCCGCGAACGAGCTGCCCGATCCTTTCTCTGGTCTGAAAAGGCTGACCACAAGGTGGTCTTGTGCACGAGTTGCTGCCACGTACATCTGACGCGTCCGTTCGGCCTGGCCCTTCGCCTTCTCTTTCGCCTCTGAATCGTCATACCCGGGTGTTTTGAAGCGCCCGTTACCGGGACCCGGCAGACTTACATCAGCGCCCTGGAGCTCCCGGTCATATATCACTGGCCCGAGATTCGACCTGGGCTGAGAACCAAGACCCGCAAGTAGAACGATGGGGAATTCGAGCCCCTTAGACGCGTGAATCGTCATGATTCGAACGGCATCTTCGTCGGGCTCTGGTACCGGTGTTTCCACCATCCTGGCCCCCTCTTGAGCTTGCCGCTCGATCCAGTCCAGATAGGACCGCAACGAGGTGTTGCTTACTTCGGCGAACGCGGCCGCCCGGTCTATCACGAACCTCAAACGTCGCCAACGTTCTCTTGGTCTGGTCAGGGCGAAACAGGACTCCACCATCCTTGTTTCTCTGACGAACCTTTCTATCAACTCTTCTGGATCTGTCCACATACGGAGATCATGGAATCTTTTTAGTAGGGCAAGGGCCTGATGGACGGGCCCTGTCCCGTTAGCCGGCACCATATAATCCAGGTCGCCGCCAGCTTGGACGAACTCGAACAGCTCAACATCGCTACATGCGAAAACCGAGGACCGCAACGCGGCGACCAACGCTACCTGGTCTCCTGGGGAGTCGATGGACCGTAGACAATTGAGGAGGTCCCGAACATCCTGTGTCCCAAGGACCATCGATTGGCTCTCCAAACGGTACGGGATGTCGGACGAGGCCAAGGCAGCTTCCAATACGTCCAGACCGGTTCTGGTGGGCAACAATATGCATATATCCTGATACCTGGCCTCTTTAAGACTTCCTTCATTCCCGTCTCGTACGGTCCATCTTTCAGCTTTGATCTGTCTTACTACGCTCGCGATGGCTTGGGATTCGACATATCTGGTTCCAGCTACCGGACCCGGTAAAGCAGATCCTACGAACCTGACGCCCATAGGCGGGTCTTTAGCATCCGAGTCCCACCGGGCTGATATCGCGCGGTATTCGACTTGGCCGGCGTCGTCTTTCATCCAGTTTTCAAACAGTGGGTTTAACCAGGATATGATCGGCCGCTGAGAGCGGAAATTCTGCGTGAGCGAAAGCTGGCCGTCTGGGATGATCTTCTTGAGTTCTTCAGAGACCGAGACGTCGGCGCCCCGGAACATGTATATGGATTGTTTGGGATCGCCGACGACGAAGAGCTTCCCGGGAAGAAGGTCTGAGGACTCATCTTTTGTTCCGGAGACCGGAGTACTCAGGAGAACAGCGATCTCGGCCTGGATCGGGTCTGTGTCTTGGAATTCGTCGATCAAGATGTGAGTGTAGCGGCGTTGAAAATATTCCCTCGCTTCTTCTTTGTCCCGCAGGAGGTTTCGAGCCAACACCAGCAGGTCTTGGAACTCCAGTTTTCCTGCTTGCAGTCTTTCGCCAGCATATCCCTTGGCAAGTTGTCGGATACTTTCGGATAGTTCACAGATAAGGGACGCTCGCGACGCGTCAAGTTCATTGGTCCTTAGCTTCTCAAGGTCGTTCAGGACGGCTTTGAGTGCGGTACACCCGTTCTTGCCTGTTTCGGGGTCTTCGTCCCAATCTTGAACCCTGCCTCTGTTAAGACTCAAGCGGCCATAACGAGATAGGGTGGAAAGCGCCATGTCCGAGTCAGCCCCGATCCCTTCCAACCTTTCTCCGAACCTTATTATCTTCCTGGCGTGAACGGCTAATGGATCATCTTCGTCGTGTGCCAAGGGTATAAGCGAGAGGATCTCGTCCCTAGCATCGATGATCCCTTGTACTGCTTCTCGGGCAGGTGCAGGTAGAACAGGGAACGGCCTATCCAGGAGATCGTATCTCTCGTGGAAAGAAGCAGCGATCTCTCTCAGCTGGTCCAATCTAAGTCCTAGGGCCATGGCCCTAGCCAGCGCAGGTGCCGAGCCGCCGGCATCCAGCGCTTCATCGAGCCAAGTCTCCCAACGGTCCTGGAAGTTGATATCCGCTTCGATAGACTCAACCACTTCAAAAGGAGGCGGGAGTCCGATATCCAAGGGTCGTTCCCGAAGGAGCTGGCCGGCAAAACTGTGAAGGGTCTGTATAGAAGCCGAATCGAACCCACGGATAGCGGCCCGGCACAGATCCTTCTCGGTGTCAGGAGAACCCGGGGATTCCATCCGGGAGAGAAGCCTTGATCTGACCCGCTCCCTCAGTTCCGCGGCCGCGAGTTCGGTGAAGGTTATGGCAGCCATACTGCTTATGGTGGCACGGCCGGTCGTGATCAGAGCGACTATCCGGCTTACCAACGCCTCCGTCTTACCGGTGCCCGCCCCGGCCTCAACAAACAAAGTCTCGTCCAGGTTAGCTGTTATCCGGTCCCGTTGTTCCTGGTCATGCGGTACGAACGGGGTATTCATCATTCGTCCTCCTCGTCATCAGAGGACTCGGATAAACCGGTATAGGGAGCCAACCGGGCGTCGCCCTTCTTCCGGTCCCACAGACTAGCTCTAGCTGCAGGGCAGATCCGATCGAAATCGCAGTAACTGCAGTTCTCCGGACCAAATCTCCCCGGAGGGCCAGGGTTAGCAGGGAAAAGCCCATTCTGGATCCCGGTTGCTATGCCCTCTATCACTTCGTTGAACCGGTCTTCTACCTGTCCAAGATCTACAACCTTGCGTTCGTAATTCGCGGCCGCCGTTACGAACCAATAAGACCCTTGCGCCTGTTCGGTTTCTCCTAGTGCTCTCTTGGCTGCCAGAGCGTAGATCGGTAATTGCAGCCTCCGACCAGCATCTAGCGGGTCTTTATTCATCTTCTGATAGGAATATGGACTTCCGGTCTTGTAATCGGTGACGACGATCCGCTTCTTGTCTTTGCTAACATCCACACGGTCGATCATCCCCCGGAAAGAAAGTTCGGTCCCGTCCTTGAGGATGATCTTTAGGGGTTCAAGACTGTCGCTGCGGTCGAAACCGAAGGACTTCTCGGCCCAGATAGGGTCCAGACCTTCCCTTTCAAGCCAGGTCCGGTCTTCATCCAGGAAGCCGATCAGGTCCCTGAGAATCTCGTCTTTAGCCGTAGCCCAGAGTAATGGTTTCCCTGTTATACCCCGGCTTTCAGCCCGATCGAATTCCTCTTGTGCAACCCTGCGAAGAATCTGACCTTGCTCTCCCATCCCGATCTTTCCGGTTCCAGAACCGTCGTTTCGCTTTATCAACTCATCAACGACGCGCTCCAATATCCGGTGGACCAGTGACCCTTTGTCCAGAGCAGATATGGTCAACACATCTTCAGGTGAATCCAGGGCCCGTAGACCCAACACATGGCCTAGGAAATAGCTGAATGGACACCTGGCCCAGCTTTCAAGCCCTGTGGCCGATAACGGCCCCTCTCTCAACACCGGTCCCGCATCCAGATGACCTGACAAGTCACCATCCCATCCGGTCACTTGCCGAGACGACCGAGAGTCGTTCATGGCGATCGAGCGCGCGATCGCTCCGCCCGGGGTTGCCAGGTAATGGTCTTTCAGTGCACGTCCGGATGTGCGCCACCTACTTACACTAGCCACGTCCCGGTCATGGATGTCAGCTGCTGAAATGGTTTCTGTAGACTCCAAGGAATGAAGCGGCGACTGTATGACTTCCAACCAGTCTTTATTTGAGAGTTGAGGGATGTCAGTGCTCGGCACCGAGGCCCCGTTCAAGACCGTCAGAGCATCCATGAACCAGGGGGATGGAAACCGCGGACGCTGAGAGCTACTATCTGCTCTCGGATAGGACAGCACGTATTCTTCGCACGACGCCTGAGCGGTTAAGAAGGCCCGTCGCTCCTTTATCCGAAAGGTGCGCTGAGAATCTAATGCGAGGCCACCGGCGACGGTTTCTCTAGTCTCATAGGGTAGTAGCGAATCCAGCGGAGGGGCAGCAGGGAAATCTCCTTCGCACATACCGACCAGATATACAGCATCAAATTCCATTCCCTTGGCGGTTTCAATCGGCGCGATAAAGACCCCTGTTCCGGTCTCGCCGAGACGACCCGATGGTGCTTCAAGAAGTTGTGTGAGGAGCTCCAGGAAAACTTCTTTCGTAGGTGGGGCGGTTGTCCCGTCCAGGGGCCCAAACTCATCAAGTATTCCAAGCAGACGCTCGTGAGTAGCCATATGTTCAAGGGGCCAATCGTTCTCATGCCATGCGAAATGCCCTAGGAGCTGCTTGATCCATCTTGAAAGACCATCCCACGTGTCACCGGAAGGAGTGCTAGTTCGATCAGAGAGGTCTTTGATGAATCTTTGGAGTGAATCGACAGCAGAGGAGGTACGTCGCAGTCCTTCCAGTTTAGCCTCAGAGGTCTCCTCAAGGCCCGCGGCAACCGCTATCTGCCTTGCCAGCCGGGTGCCTAGAACAGCGAGCCGTTCTTCCCATTGCCCGATACCCTTGACGATACCCGCCTGCCTGGAGAGCACTTCCCAGTCGGCAAACAGTCCTCGGGAATCCTGACCATCAGGTCCTGCCCTGACCGGAGATTCGGACAACCACCTCAGTACTTCTGATCGAGATAGATCGCTATTCATTGCCGACAGCATACCCAGTAACAGTCGGCCGGAAGGTGTCGAACTAAGTGGCGTCGGATCCGGTCCTGATACTGGTATACCAGCCAGGCCCAGTTGAGTCGGGACCAACGAAGAATACGGTTCCTTCTGGCGGTACAGGACAGCGATCTTGTGGAAAGGTGTCCCAGCCTCGCAACGCCTGGCTATGTCCCGGACGATCCACCTGATCTCTTCTCTGGTATCCGGGGCACTCAACAATCTGATGGGAGGTGGGTTTTCGAAACCCTCGCCAGGCAGTGCAGTTCCACTTCCACCAGATATCACGGTCTTTATGAGTAGCGTATCTTCATCTATCTCGGCTTCACCTACCATGCCCAGGATCATCGCGGCTTGATCGGTGTCGATCAGACTCTTGGTCAATCGGGCTTCAGACTTAGTAAGGTCGTTAAGGAGGTAGAAGACCACGTACCCGATATCACGGAGGGTATCGTCAACCAGGCCTTTAGTGACAGCATCCTCTGCCGCACGGACCAGACCTTCGTGCACGTAGTATCCCTTGGTCTCATCTCGGAATAGGCGATACCAATCAACTAGTTGAGCCCGAAGCCCATCGGTATCAGCCAAGTTGGAGAGATCGGTCTCTTCGAGTCGTGAGAGTTCGCTGAAGGTCCTTCGGAGCAACCCTGGTAAACCCGGGTGATGAGAGACCGCCCTCAGTGGCCCATCGCCCCCGCTTTCCGTTGCGATATGCCGTATGGACGCAAGTTCTACCAGTGGGGTTAAAGGGGCTTTGCCTTCCTTAGCGAGCGTGGGAGAGCCGAGGTATTCCGCCAGCCGAGGGAGGATCATGAACCTTACGTTCAAAAGCCCGTGGTCCGCTGCGAGAGCACGCCTCAGCATCACGCCCGCATATTGAGTGGGCACGACTACGGTGACGGGAGCGAATGGGTCGGTTTGCTTCCGTTCAGATATCAGATCTGATAGGCGTTGACCCGCATTTTGCCCTATACATTCCGTATGTAAAGAGAGGGAATAGTCAGACATCGTGTCTTCCATGTCCTGAAATCAGGATAGGTATATCCTTTGTATAGTGGTAGGGATCCAAGGATAAATCACTGATATATTATGAACCTTCAAGCACTGTTCTAGCTAATCCGTGTGGCTCCAGAATATCGGTGACAGATAAATCAACTACGGGTATATAATCCCTTCCGAGGCTCCGATTGTTGCGCGGCTTCTGATGATCCTTGATCCGCCTTTTAACCTATACGAACTTAACTCTTATCCGTAAGATGTCCAGTGGACTTTCACCCCGACCGGGTGAATTAGGCGATACCAACTTTCCAAATAGCTTCTGCATCGCCAGGAAATAACATCATCGTGCCGAGATCAAGGGAGACGATGCGATTGCCACTTTGGTCGAACAGAAGGCAACGCTGGAACTGCAACTCGAAGAGACCGCAGTAAAGCACCTTGAGCTTTCCTTGGGCCACCACCTCGCCTCGGATGCGATCCGACGCTACCGCGACAGCCACCGCAGCGGGATGCTCACGGCAACCGAACAGTGTTTTGCCAGTCTGACACAAGGGGCCTATCCGTCCCTCAGCACCCAGATCGATAAGGATAGCGAGGTTTTGCTGGCCGTCGACAAACATGGCGTCAGCAAAAGAGCAGATGAGATGTCAAAGGGCACCCGGTTTCAGCTCTATCTGGCGTTACGCGCCGCAGCGCATGAACAGCTCGTGGCCCAAGGCACGACGCTGCCGTTTTTCTGCGATGATATTTTCGAAACCTTTGACGAGGCACGCACCAGTGCTGCCTGCCGCGTTATGGAAACCATCGGTGGGCGCGGCCAAGCAATCTACCTGACCCATCACCGCCATGTGGTCGCCATCGCCCAATCCGTCTGCACGACACCGCCCATCGTTCATGAACTCTAGGGTCAGGACGTTGGAAACGGGGTCAGCCCGGTTAAGCGTTTTTGCGCAGCGCAGCGTGTTGAACCCACAAG